>Ga0265325_10002935_pt1 | contig 11362 bp, 7 predicted proteins | sample 41420metaG_FD_202090 | JGI IMG/M metagenome (GOLD analysis project Ga0265325, IMG submission 202090) | Rhizosphere microbial communities from Carex aquatilis grown in University of Washington, Seatle, WA, United States - 4-14-20 metaG | ecosystem: Host-associated > Plants > Roots > Rhizosphere >...
ATTCCCCGTACTCTGGTTCCCACCACAACTCCACTCAACATGGTGAAGATACCGGCGGGCGAGTTTACCTTCAAAGTAACTGGCATTGAGATTGAAGGCGATAACTGGCCGGGGCTGGACGTGCAGTATCCGTGGGAGGACTCGCCGCGTCGCGCGCACCAGCATGTCATGCACGTGAGTAGTTTCCTGATCGACAAATATCCGGTGACCAATGCCGAATTTCAGCGGTTTCTTGAGGCTTCCGGTTACAAGCCCACTGACACCCACAATTTCCTGAAGGATTGGGCGGACGGCAAGCCTCCGGCGGGATGGGAGAACAAACCAGTCACCTGGGTGTCACTGGACGACGCGCGGGCCTATGCGAAATGGGCGGGAAAGCGGTTGCCCCACGAGTGGGAGTGGCAGTACGCGGCGCAGGGTGTAGACGGGCGGCTGTATCCGTGGGGAAATGAGTGGAAGGATTCGGCGGTGCCGGCGCCGGATACTGGACGGGATCTGACCAGCCCCGCTGATGTGACCGCGCATCCCGAGGGAACCAGTCCATTCGGCGTGATGGACATGGTGGGCAATGTTTGGCAGTGGACCGACGAAGTGGTGGACGCGCACACGCGCGCTGCCGTCCTGCGCGGGGGCAGTTACTATCGTCCGCAGAATTCCATCTGGTATTTCCCGGCGACTTACAAGCTCACCGAGCACGGAAAGTATCTGCTGATGGCTCCATCGAAGGATCGCGCCGGTACGCTCGGCTTTCGCTGTGTCGTCGATGCTGAGTAAGAGGAGATGCGCATGACTCGCATTTATGTTGTCGGCAGCCTGAATATGGACTTGGTGGTGGCCGTGCCGCGTCTGGCGCGCGAAGGCGAGACACTGGCTGGCGGCGATCTGGCGCTGATCCCAGGAGGCAAGGGCGCGAATCAGGCGTGCGCCGCGGCAAAGCTGGGCGGTCAGGCGGTGATGATCGGTCAGGTTGGCGAGGATGTGTTCGGTACGAAGCTGATTGAGGGATTGCGCGCGGCTGGCGCGGATACGGCAGGCATAGGAATCTCCGTCGGTGCGACGGGGACCGCCTTCATCGCGGTGCTTCCGTCGGGTGAAAACTCGATTCTGATTTCGCCGGGCGCGAACGCGAAGCTCACAGCGGAACTTGCGATGGCAAGGTTGGCGAACGCGGGGCAGGGAAGCTTTCTGCTGTGCCAGTTGGAAGTTCCTCTCACTACGGTGGAAGCCGTTCTCACTTACGCGCGCGCGCACGGGGTTACCACCATTCTGGATCCGGCTCCCGCGCAGCCACTTACTCCGCGCTTACTCGGCTGCGTTGACTGGCTGACTCCGAATCAGACCGAGGCCGAGTTACTGCTTGGCGCGGCAGACGGCTCGGTTTGTACTTTCGCGGATGCGCGCGATGCGGCTCAGCGGCTGCGGGAAGCCGGGCCGCGCGGCGTCATTGTAAAGCTGGGCAGCCTCGGTTGTTACATTTCGTCGCCGGATGCCGATGGGCCCGTCGAGGGATTCAGCGTGAGCGCGGTCGATACTACTGCGGCTGGCGACACATTCAATGGAGCGCTGGCAGTGGCACTGGCCGAGGGCAAACCAATTCTGGAAGCTGCTGCTTTCGCCAATGCAGCCGGAGCAATCTCCGTCACACGCGCGGGCGCACAAAGCTCCATTCCCTCGCGCGAAGAAATAAACCGGTTCCTCAGAAGGTAGGGCGCTTGCTGCAAAGCGCGTTCGAATCTATTGCGGTTCCGAGTCCACGGCACGTTTCAGATCGTCGTGCCCAATAACTTTCACCGTTGCACTGGCGCTGCCGCCTTCTTTCACTTCCACGCTCTTGCCCTGACTGGCCAGCGCGTGCAGGGCCGACGCATTGGCCAGTAACGGCCACGGCTGGACGCATTCCACGGCGTAAACGTTGTACTCACCAGGCGGCACCTGCATGGTGGAAGGACTCTGCATCGCCTGCACCAGCGGCGGATTCACGCCCGCTGTGATATCCGTGAAATCTTTTGGGAGTGCGATCAGCCAAGTAGCCCGATCCGAACTCAGCCCGTCGATGGAGACCTGCAGCGCCACTTGCGAAGCCCGCGTGGTCACGTGCAATTGGCCGCTGCCGCCCGCCGGAATATCGATCGCCTGCGGAGAGACCTCATGTCCACCAAACGTCACCGACTCGATGGTGGCCGGGGAGCCCATTACTTGTAATGCATAGCGTCCCGGAGTCACGCCGGAGATGGTGAAGGTGCCATCGGGCGCGGACTGCGCCGGCAGGAACTCCTGGCCGCGAGCGGAATCGAGGCGCCGGAGGCCGACCGTGCCTTGTCCAGGCGGCTGGCCTTCCGTTGTATCGCCGGCTACCGCTTTCACATCGCCTGTAATCGTCATGCCTGCGGAAAGCGGCACGCGCACGGGATCGGGAGCTGTCTCGCCGACGTCGACATTCGCCTCGCCATGCCAGCGCTGCATGCCGTCCTGAAAATCGGCCGTCACGATGTAGGAACCGGGCACCACGCCGGTGGCGCGCAGGGGGCCACCGTTGTTCTGCCGGCCCAGGCCATAGGAAAACATCCGGCCCCCAGCCACGTCGCGGGGCGTGAACTGCACGTTCACCGCACGCAGGTCGATACCGGGGCTATCCGGCTCCAGAATGATCGGTACCGTGAAAGCGTTGGCGGTCTTCATGCGAAAGTCGATGCCGTGGACTTCCTCGCCTCCGTGCACCATGATGACGGACGCACCGCCGCCGTTTTCCGCGCCCCCGTAAAAGCCCGGTACCCATGCCCATTCGGGCGTTCGTGGGTCTCCGCGCTCCATGAAACCATGCGGCGCGGCGAGAGTGATATGGCATTGCTGGTACACGATGTAGCGGCCCGCAGACAGATTTGAAATGCGATACTCGCCATGGTCGTCGGTGGAACCACTGCGGCTTTGCTGTCGATACGGATCTCCAGCGGCCACGGACGCAACAACCGTACAGTTGGGCGCGCCATCGCCAGCTTCGTCCGTCAGACGCCCGCTGATTGCGCCGGTGGGCGGCAGGCGCAGTTCAATGGCGGTTTGCTTCTGGTCGTCCGTCAGCGTCACTTGCCGCTGGTTGTCTCCAAGAAGAACGGCGCGATTCTCATCGAAGCCCTCGCGCATCGCGTTCAGCGTGTAGGTGCCGGCAGGCAATTTGTGAAACGCGAAACTTCCCGATGCGTCAGTCACGGCCGCCGGTTGCTTTCCCGACATAGCCCCGAACAATGTCACCTGAGCCTTCTTCAGCGGCTCGCCGGTCGCATCGTTCACCACGGTGCCTTCGATCGATCCGTTTCCCGTGTCTGACCGCACATCGGCCGGCGGCAATTCCAGCGTGGCCACAATCTGGGCGAAGCCCATTGCGGTGCTCAGCACGGTAAGCAGGATTCCGCGCGTCATTGCTCTCCTCATCATGGTTCCGCACCCGCCTCGGCCACTGTTGGCGGAGCTGGCAGCAAATCCAGATCGAGGCCGATTTGTTCGCCTTCATGCACTTCCACCGGTCTTCCCAGCGGTTCGATGCGAGCGAGAAAATCGGGGTCCTGTACCTCGTATCGCGCCAAATGATCGAAGGCAAAGATGCGGTAGGAACCCGGCGTGATGCCGCGCAGTTCATACTTGCCGCCTTCCTCGGTCGGCCGCTCGATGCGGAAGCTCTCCACCTGGCTGAACTTGCCGACCGGAATCAAAAGCACAGTGGCGGGCGGCTGACCGGAAACTTCCAGCCCGGCATTGGCTTTGGCAGCGTCGGGCATCTTCACGGTGCCAGTCACCGCGCCGCCTCTTGTGCTTAAGACGATGTTGAGCGGCGCGCTGTTGGACGGCGTAATCGTCATGTCTTCGGTCAGCACATCCTGATCGCCCAGTTTCATCGATTTCACGTAGCCGCCCTTCGGAATCGGATGAATGCCGATGTCCCACACACCGCGCGTCACCGCGTCAAAGGAAAACGAGCCATCGGGACCCACCGTTGCCGAAAAACGATTGCGCCGGACCGGCATTCCATCGCCGGGAAGAAGAGTTACCTCGTACTGTGTCGCGCCGTCCGCCGGTCTGCCCTCCACACTCACGTGGCCGGCGAGGCGCGTGCCCTTTTCAAGGGGCAGCACCAGCTCCTGCGGACCTGGATGCAGATCGACCTCCTCACGACCGATGTAGGCGTCGTTTCCATTGAGGACCGCCACCGCTTCATAACGTCCGGGCGGGAGGTTGGGGAACGCAAACCGAGTGCCCCCGGCAACAGCGGAAGGAGACCCCCGTCCCTCCCGTGGAATGAGACTCACATGAACGCCGGTGGATTCGTCGAGCCCATCGGGCATTTCCACGCGGCCGGTGACAGAAGCGGCAGGAGTGGTGGTCATCTGCAGCACGATATCGCGGAGATCGGCGCCCGGCTTCAATTGGACGGGGCGGGCGTCTTCAATGCGCGTGCCATTGGGATAGTAGGTTCGGCCGAATACAAGGTCGGGCTCCGGCTCCCCAATATTCACCTGCGATCGAGTCGCGATCGTCTGGGAACCTCTCGCCATTGCCGCAATGACATATTGCCCCGCGGGGATTCCGAAAATGCGGAACTCGCCGCGTTCGTTCGACACAGCGCCGTTGCGCTGCACCCAGGTTTTATGACCGCGAACCCACGAGGAGACCATAAGTTGCACGCTGACGCGAGGCAGCGGGTCTCCGTCCTGGTCGAGCACGAGTCCTGAGATCGCACCCAGCGGCCGCATGCGAAGCTCAAGGCCCTGACGGATTTCTCCCGCTCCCAGGGTGAGAATTGCGGGGTACCGGTCGGGCGTGGGCGCGCCGTAGAAGGCGTGCTGATAGCGAAACTCCCCCGCATTCAGATAATAGCGGCCCGGCGGTACGTCATTGAACTGAAAGGCGCCGTCCGCATCGGTGTAAACCGATGCCTCAATGGGTTTTGCGTCAGTGGTGGACAAAGTCACCAGCGCCATGTGCACAGGCTTGCCGGTGGAATCGTTTACGACGATGCCGCCCAGCGATGCATTCCCGGCCAGCACCGCGGCCGGAAGCAGGAAGGCGAGGAGAATGCGCATCGTGCAACGCATCAATACATATTCTGCTACGGCTTTCCGCCGCGCGGGGCAGGAATTATCCTGGGTGGCGCAACTCGGCACCACATTATGGTTTTTACATTCAGAAACCTCGGAAAATCCTGTGCGTCATTGGGCTGAGGGCATCATTGTGGCATCCGACGTCCGGCACCCAGCTGCTGTCCAACTCAGCGGCCAGACCATCATCACCGAACTGATTCGAAACATGGAGATGGGCCAGTTTGAGATGGCCTACAGCGTTCTGCTGCCGTGCGTTTTCGACATTTATCTTCACCCGGACGACCACGCGCGCCTCTCCGGAATAATTCCACTCATAGTGGAAGACGCCAGGCGTGCGCTGGGTGCGCGTGTCAGCGAACTGAATCGCAACCGCGGCGGGCTTACCTTTGGGCGGACGAAAAAGCCAGCCAAGGAATACCGGATCGCCTCCGCGGTCTGGATCGTCGAGTTTCATCCCGATACCGAATCGACCGTGCCCACTGGGGATGTTGAAATTCACTCCGAGTTGAACGAAACCGCGCAACCTGAGTTCCGCGGCACGAAGACGACACTGCTGGGTCGCGAACCGTCGGTGACGTCGCGGCGTCTTCCGGCGGCCACGCAGGCATTGCCGACGCGCACGGGTCAGATGACGTTTGCCGAGATTCGTTATGAAGACGATTCCGGCCCGCAGGTTTATCAGGTGACGCAGAACCAGGTGCGCGTCGGCCGCGGCGGCGACGATGCGCTGATGGACATGGCGCTCTACACCGGCGATGAGGTTTCACGCGAGCACTTGTTGCTGCGCCGCGATGCCGCCACGGGTCAGTTTCTCATCACCGATTGCAGCACCAATGGTACCTGGGTAAACGGGCGGCGTTTGAAGAAAGGTGTGGAGGAGGAGTTGCCCCCGCGCGCGGAGATCGGCGTGGCGGAAGTGTTGAACCTCGCGTTCGAGGCCCGCAAATGAACGTGTACTTCGTTGTGTTCTTCCTGGTGGTGACGGTCGGATTGATGGTCTCGAACCTGAAACGCTGATATGTCGACGAGCACCATGGCGACTTGTCGATCGGCAACGGCCAGCGATCCGGGACTTCGACGCGGCCGCAATGAAGACCGCGTGTGGGCCGACGATGCGCGCGGCGCCTGGTTGGTGGTGGACGGATTGGGCGGCCATCCCGCCGGAGATCGGGCCGCTGAAATCGCCATCCAGACCATTCCGAAAGAGCTGGAAGAAGACTCCGCCGGCACTGCCGAAGGACGAGTGCGCCGCGCCATCACAGCCGCCAATAATCGCATTTACGAAGCGGGCGAAAACGACCCGGAAACCCGCGGCATGGCCTGTGTGCTGACGCTGGCGCTGCTGGAAGGGCAACGCATTACCGTTGGCCATGTGGGCGATTCGCGTTTGTATCTCATTTGGAACGGCGTGGTCCGAAAGATTACGCCCGATCATTCACCAGTGGGGGTTAAGGAGGACCGCGGAGAGATCAGCGAGCTGGATGCCATGCGCCATCCTCGCCGCAATGAAGTGTTCCGCGACGCGGGCACGCGCTGGCGCACGCCGGAAGAAGAAGGATTCATCGAGGTGCGGTCGTTCCTGTTCCACGCCGACGCGGCGATTCTTCTGTGCACCGACGGTCTGAGCGATGTGCTGACGTCGGCCGAAATCGCCGCGATTGTCGACGAGTTCGATGGCGAAGCCGAACACACCGCGGCGCGCCTTGTGGAGGCAGCCAACAGCGCGGGCGGCGTGGACAATATCAGTGTCGTATTCGTGGCCGGTCCGGAATTCGCGGGCTCGGCGTCCGCGGTGGCGGCCGATGCGCGCGCTAGGCATGCCACTACACGACCACTCCAGCGCGGATGGGCGCGGATGTGGTGGCGCCGTTTTCCGTGGCTGCTGGCCGGCCTTGCGGCGGGCATGGCAAGCTGGGCCGCGCTCGAACACGTGGTGGCCATTCCGCCCGCGCCGATGCGACATACAATTCCAGCAACACCGGAAACACTGAATAGAGTGCTCAGTTCCGTGCACGCGGGCGATACCGTTCAACTCGCGCCAGGCCACTATGCCTCGCCCTTCCGTTTGCCGAATGGTGTGGGATTGATCGGTCCGAAGACTGGGGATGCCGTTGTGGATAGCGTTCCGAGGCAATGAGGTGACGTGTCCGCTGTTCTGGCTGTGAAGAAGTTCGGAAAGTACGCGATCGTCCGGAAGTTGGGCCGCAGCATGACCGACGTGTATCTGGCGCTCGACGAATCGTGCGATCGCCGTGTGGTGCTCAAAATCGTGGAGCGCAGCGACGACCCGGCCACTGAGGTGCTGCTGCAGGCGGAGCGCCGCGGGGCGTCCATTCAGCAACAGCTTCATGCACTGGATGCGCGCATCCTGGAGGTTTATGAATTCGGCGAGCAGGAGAACTGCTTCTTCGTCGCCATGGAATACTGCGAGGGCCGCAGCCTGGCCGAGATTCTGCAGGAAGAAACGCGCATCGATGCCGAGCGCGCGGCCAAGTATGCGGTGCAGGTGTGCAGCCAGCTCAACACTCTGCATTCGTTTCTCGTGGAAATCGACGGACGGAAGCGCGCGATTGTACATGGCGACATCAAGCCTTCGAACATTCAGATTGCGACCACCGGCGAGGCGCGGCTGCTGGATTTCGGTATCGCCAAGACCATCACATTTACGCACAATCTGACCAGTCACAATCTCGGCAGCCCCGCGTATTGCTCGCCCGAACGGTTGAAGACCGCGCAGGTGGACCCGACCGCGGATTTGTGGGCGCTGGGCGTCACGTTGTACGAACTGGTGTGCGGAACGCCGCCGTATCAAGCGCAAACCACGCGCAAGCTGGAGACACTGATTCAATCGCGACGGCCGCCGCGTGCGCTTCCGGCCTCGTGTCCAGCGCCGTTGAAGGCCATTATTACGAAAGCGCTCGCGGCCGATGCATCGCGGCGATACCCAACCGTTGTGGCGCTGGAAAGCGATCTGCGGGCGTTTCTGCAGCATCGGCGCACCTCGGCGGAAACGGAAAGACTACCGTCGTGGGAATCGAACGCGACCATCGAGAAGCCCGCGGTTGTGGCGCGCGAGAATCGGCGGCAGCGTCTGGTGCAGTTTGTGCATGAAGCCAATCGCACCATCTGGGCGCTGGCGGCGGGTCTGATCGCCGGGCTGATTGTGCTGATCCCGCCGGCGTATCTGTATCGATTCTGGAGCGAGAGCGCGCCTTTGCGCGATGGGCCCGACTATTCGCAGCGGTCGGCGGCGGACATTACAAGCGACTGGCAATTCTATCGCGCTCTGGAAAAGCAAACCGCGTTTCTCGGCTCAATCTCGCCGGTAGATTGGGTGCGTGCTCCGTTTCGCGCGCGCCTGGTAGCGACGGGTGACGACGTTGTCGAGGCGTATCGAAACAGCTTGGATCCAGCGCTGGATCACTTCGAGTGGGAGAAGGCGCAGCTTGCGCTGGGACACGCGCTGGAAGTGAATGGCGGTGGACGGACGGTGCAGAGCCGGAAGGCGCTGTGCGATGGCTATGTGCTGATGGTGCGTAACGGTCCGCTGGCCGCGGCTGCGGACGCACAGGCGGATTTCGAGCGCGCCGCGCGGCTGGATGCATCGTCACCCGATCCGCATTTGGCGCTGGCGCGCGTGGATGTGTACGGATTCCATAATGCGGGTCAGGCGACGGCGGAGTTTCTGGAGGCGGAGCGGCGCGGTTATCATGCTGGCCCGCGGGAGAACGAAGAACAGGCCGATGCGTGGCTGTATCGTGCCGAGCAGGAATTGAAGCGCTCGCGGGCAAATGGGGCGAAAGATGCAAATGCGCGCAGGCGGTTGCGATTGCTCGCGCAGCGCGATTTCGAGCGGGCGAGAAACTTGTATGAGCCGGTGGTGGATTATGCGGGCGTGAATGACAGCCTGCAGCGCATTGACAGCGATCTGGATGCCGAGAAGCAGTGGGAGCGTCAGCAAGCGGTGACGCGCCCGCGCAGAAAAGCACCGCTGAGGCGTCGCCGATGACGATGGAAGGCGCGCGGCCGAGGCGGGATGGAAACCCGCCGCAGGATACAATCCTGCCCCACATATGCGCAGTGGGGCAGATTTTCAATCTGCGGTCGATTTGGAATCGGCCTCCTAAGCGGGTTGAATCTCGCTGCAGGACGCAAGGGGCACCCGCTCTGTCACCGTCGCGGCTCGGTTGGTGCCTGCAAACCTGCGCTGATGTGTGGGTTCCCATCGTGGCGGGTGACGGATGGCGGTAACGAAAAGCTGGGAGCATCAGGTCCATACCGACATTGCGCAGGTGGTGGCGGCGCGGCGGAAGGATCGGCGCGTGCGCGGCTTCTGGCTGTTGATCACGTCGATCGCCGCAGCCGCGGGGCTCGCGTTGGTCTTCTACGCGAAGACGCAGGATTTCGCGGATGAGCAGACGCGGCTGGATCGCGGCGAATTGCTGAATATCAACACGACGCCCGATGCCGCGCGGTTGCTGCCGTTCCTAGGAGACGCGGATCGGTCGGAGAAGGCGGCGGATTTCCTGCGGCACTCAGGCGCGCTGCCGAATGTCGGGGCGTTAGCGCATGTGCGGCCACGATTGCCCATTGCGAAATTGAAACCGATGCTGGTGGTGCGCACGCCAGCTCAGTTTCGACGGGAATACGCGACATGGATCGGCGCCTACTTCGCCGCGTTTTTGGTGGTGTGGCTGGTTTGGCGATGGCGCGGGTTTGCGGGCGATCCGTCATTGCTGCCCGCGCTCCAATTGCTGACATCGATGGGATTGATTCTCGCGGTGAGTCTGAAGGATCCTCTGCGCGATACGCTGGAGTTCCGCAAATTCGCGTGGGGCGTGGCGGCGGGCTGTCTGTTGCTGCTGCTGCCGTTGTTGAAGCCGTTTGCTTCGCGAGACTATTCAAAGCTGATTTATACGCCGCTCCTCGCCGCATTTGCGCTGTTCGCGCTGTTGATCCGGTTTGGATCCGGGCCGACGGGCAGCGATGCGCACGTGAACCTGGGACCGTTCCAGCCCGTGGAAGCGATCAAAGTTCTGCTGGTGTTTTTCCTTGCGGGATACTTCGCGAAGCGCTGGGAATGGCTGCGTGAGTTGCACGAGAAACGATTGCCCGGGCCGCTGCGCTGGCTGCGCTTGCCTCGATTCGCGCACACTCTTCCGGTAATGGTCGGCGTCGGCGTGGCGCTGGTCATGTTTTTCGTGCTGAAGGATCTGGGTCCGGCGCTGGTCGCCGGGTTTTTGTTCCTGACGATGTTTGCGGTGGCGCGCGGTAAGTGGGGTCTGGCGTTTACGGGAGTGGTGATTCTGGTGGCGGGCGTGGCCGTCGGTTACCACTTTCGAACGCCGCAGACAGTGGTGCAGCGCATTCAGATGTGGCAATCGCCATGGGACAACGACGTGCGCGGCGGCGACCAACTGGCGCATTCGCTGTGGGCGTTTGCGACGGGCGGTCCCGTGGGATCGGGGCCGGGATGGGGCGATCCGGGCATGATTCCGGCGGGCCATACGGACCTTGTGCTCTCGGCCATAGGCGAGGAATGGGGATTCATCGGCGTGGCGACGGTGTGTCTGCTGTTCGTGTGGCTGGTGGGTCGACTGCTGCGTCTGGCGCTCCGCTCGGCGAATGACTATGCGTTTTTCCTGGCGCTCGGGTTCGCGACGCTCATCGCTCTGGAGATGCTGCTGATTTCGGGCGGCGTGCTGGGCGCGATTCCATTGAGTGGCGTGGTGTCGCCATTTCTGAGCTCGGGCAACACGGCGATGCTGGCGAATTTCCTGATATTCGCGCTGGCGCTGGCGTTGTCGGGACGGGGCGAGGAAGGCGCGACCCCGTTTCGAACGCCGGTGCGGGTGCTGGGTGTTGTGTTCGGGCTGGCGGCCGGCGCTCTGTTGATGAAGGCGGCGTCGATTCAGTTGTTTCACGACAACGAACTGATGGCGCGCGAAAGCAACGTGATGCAGGACGACGGCCACAAGCGGCCGCAGCGCAATCCACGATTGAATTCGTTGGCGCGCGAGCTGACCCGCGGCACGATTTACGATCGCAATGGACTGCCGCTGGCGACAAGCACGTGGGGCGAACTGGAAAAGCATCGCGCCGAATACGAAAAGCTGGGGATTTCGATTGAGGCGGCGTGTCAGCGGCTGGACAGCCGGTATTATCCACTCGGGCCGGCGCTCGCGCAGTTTTTGGGCGACGTGCGAACGGGCGAGAATTTCCACGCGACCAACGCGTCGTTGGTGGAGCATGACGCGGATACGACACTGCGC
>Ga0265325_10002936_pt1 | contig 11360 bp, 3 predicted proteins | sample 41420metaG_FD_202090 | JGI IMG/M metagenome (GOLD analysis project Ga0265325, IMG submission 202090) | Rhizosphere microbial communities from Carex aquatilis grown in University of Washington, Seatle, WA, United States - 4-14-20 metaG | ecosystem: Host-associated > Plants > Roots > Rhizosphere >...
GGTCTGCAGAGCGTTTTTAATTCGGTCTTCCCGATTTCCGATTTCCGCGGACTGAGCCAGCTCGAGTTCGTCGATTACGCGATCGGCAACTGGGAGTGCAAGTGCGGCAACCTGAAAGGGCTGCACCATCTTCGCTCCACCTGCCGCAACCCCGCCTGCGGCGCCACTATCCGCACCGATCCGTTCCACGCGGGCGACGTTCTTTGCCATAAGTGCGGCACGTTCAACAAGAACATTGTTACCTTCTGCAACCGTTGCGGCGACCCCGTCAGCCTGCAGTTGAAGTATGACGTGGCCGAGTGCGAAGAGCGCGGCATGACCTACGCGGCCCCGCTGAAAGTCACCATCCGGCTCACCGTGTTTGACAAGGACCCGGAAACGGGCGTTAAGACCATCCGCGACATCAAAGAGCAGGAAGTCTTCTTCGGCGAAATTCCGCTGATGACCGAGAACGGCACCTTCATCATCAACGGAACCGAGCGCGTCATCGTTTCGCAGTTACATCGTTCGCCTGGCGTATTCTTCGAGCGCGTTGCCGCGCAGGGCTACTTCCTGGGCAAGATCATTCCGTATCGCGGAAGCTGGGTGGAGTTCGAGTACGACAACAAGAACCTGCTCTACGTCCGCATCGACCGCAAGCGCAAGTTCTACGGCACCGTCTTCCTTCGTGCACTCGGTCTGAAAACCGATTCGGATATCATTCGTTCCTTCTATACGGTGAGCGAAATCACCATTAAGGACAAGAAGCTCTTCTGGAAGGTGAGCGACAGTCTGCTTGGCCTGAAGCTGACCAAGGCCATCACGGCAAAGAACGGCGAAACCGTGGTGCCGCAGGGCCGCAAGATCACTCGCTCGCTCTACGAAAAGATTCTGCAGGAAAAGATCACCCAGGTGGAGATCGACGGCACGGCCGACCTGCAGGGCGCTTTCATTGCCGCTGACGTGGTGGATATGTCCACTGGCGAAGTGCTGGTGGAAGCCAATCAGGAACTGACCAACGTCGGCAAGCTGATTGATGCCGAGATGCCCAGCTTCGAGGTGTTCTTCCCCGAGCGCGACGAAGTGGGCAACGTGATTTCGGTAACCCTCAAGAAGGACGCCGTTCGCAGCCAGGGCGACGCGCTTCTGGAAATCTACCGCAAGTTGCGGCCGGGCGATCCGCCGACCGTGGATACGGCCACGCAGCTATTCCAGGGAATGTTCTTCGACCCCCGCAAGTACGATTTCTCCCGCGTGGGTCGCATGAAATTCAACATCAAGCTCTACGACCAGATCGATTACGCCAACGAGAAGTGGACCAACGACCATGCCGGGAAGAGCCCGCTCGACAAGCGCACGCTCGACCATGAGGACTTCACCAATACCATTAAGTACCTCTTGAAGCTCCGCCGCGGTCTCGGCGTTGTCGACGATATCGATCACCTTGGCAATCGCCGCGTCCGCGCGGTGGGCGAGCTGCTTGAAAATCAGTTCCGCATTGGCCTGGTGCGCATGGAGCGCGCCATTAAAGAGAAGATGTCGGTCTACCAGGAAATGTCGACGGCCATGCCGCACGACCTGGTGAACGCTAAGCCCGTGATGGCGGCGATTCGCGAATTCTTCGGGTCGAGCCAGCTTTCGCAGTTCATGGATCAGACCAACCCGCTGTCGGAGATTACGCACAAGCGTCGTCTTTCGGCTCTTGGACCGGGAGGCCTGTCCCGCGAGCGCGCCGGATTTGAGGTCCGTGACGTGCATCCGACGCACTACGGCCGCATCTGCCCGATTGAAACGCCGGAAGGCCCGAACATCGGACTGATTTCGTCGCTGTCGTGTTTTGCGCGCATCAATGAGTATGGGTTCATCGAGAGTCCGTACCGGCGAGTGCTGAACGGCGTGGTGGTGGACGAAGTTCGGGTGCTGAATCCGGGCGATCTGAATCACAAAGTGGGCGATGTGCTGACGCGCCCCGATGCCGACAAAGCAAATAAGGACGCGAAGGCGAAGAACAAACAGGGGCTGGAAATCGAAGCCCACTGCGATTACTTGTCGGCGTGGGAAGAGGACAAGTACATCATTGCCCAGGCGAACGTTCAGTTGGATGAGAGCGGCGCGATTGTTACCGACCTGGTGAACGCGCGCAAACAGGGCAACTTCGTGCTGATTCAACGCGACGAAGTGGAATACATGGACGTCAGCCCGAAGCAGCTTGTCTCGGTTGCCGCCAGCCTGATTCCGTTCCTCGAAAACGACGACGCCAACCGCGCGCTGATGGGTTCGAACATGCAACGCCAGGCAGTGCCGCTGCTGCGTGCCGAGGCTCCGTTCGTGGGTACCGGCATGGAGCGGGTAACCGCGCGCGATTCCGGCGCGGTGGTGATCTGCAAGCGCGCCGGCGTGGTGGATTCGGTGGATTCCGAGCGCATCATCGTGCGCGTGGAAGGCGCCGGGCAGGAAGGGCAGATGTCCCGCGAAGTGGGCGCGGACATTTATCAGCTCACCAAGTTCAAGCGTTCCAACCAGAACACCTGCATCAATCAGAAGCCGATTGTGTTCCAGGGGCAGCGTGTCGCCAAGGGCCATGTGCTGGCCGACGGACCGTGCACGCAGCTTGGCGAACTGGCGCTCGGACGAAACGTGCTGGTGGCGTTCATGCCGTGGCGCGGCTATAACTTCGAAGACGCTATTGTGGTCAGCGAAAAGCTGGTGAAGGACGATTATTACACCTCAATTCATATTGAGGAGTTTGAAATCGAGGCGCGGGATACCAAGCTGGGGCCGGAAGAAATCACCCGGGATATTCCGAATATCGCGGAATCTTTCCTGCGGAATCTGGACGAAAGCGGAATTATCCGCGTCGGCGCCAACGTGAAGCCTGGCGACATTCTTGTCGGCAAGGTGACGCCAAAAGGCGAGACGCAGCTTACGCCGGAAGAGAAGTTGCTGCGCGCGATTTTCGGCGAAAAGGCCGGCGACGTGAAGGATGCTTCGCTCTACTGCCCGCCCGGTATTGAAGGCGTGGTGGTGGACGCGAAGGTATTCTCGCGCAAGGGCGCGGAGCTTGACGAGCGGTCGAAGCAGATTCTGGAGTTCCAGATTGAGCGGCTGCATCGCAACCTGGAAGACGAGAAGCGCATTCTTAGCGACGAGCGTTCCAAGCGCCTGGAAAACATCGTGGGCGGCAAGGAAGTTCAGGCCGACCTGCACGACGAGAAGACGAATAAGAAGCTGCTCAGTAAGGGTGCGATCATCTCGCGCGACCTGCTCGAGAAGCTGCGCGCGCGCGACCTGAAGCGCATGCGCATTCCGAACAAGGATCCCCGGCTCAACGAGCAGATCGACGAGATCGAGGAAATGACCTCACGGCAGATCGCCGTGCTGGAAAAGATCACGGAAGAGAAAATCGCCAAGCTGCGCAAGGGCGACGAACTGCCGCCCGGCGTCATCAAGCTGGTGAAGTGCTACATCGCCATGAAGCGCAAGCTTTCGGTGGGCGATAAGATGGCCGGCCGCCACGGCAACAAGGGCGTGATTGCGCGCATTGTTCCGGAAGAGGACATGCCCTATCTGCCCGATGGCACGCCGGTGGAGATCGTTCTCAATCCGTTGGGCGTTCCTTCGCGTATGAACGTCGGGCAGATTCTGGAGACGCATCTCGGGTGGGCCGCCAAGGCGCTGGGCGTGAGTTTCGCCACGCCGGTGTTCGATGGCGCAACGGAGAAGGACATCAAGGCGCGGCTGACCGAAGCCGTGCTGCCAACCTCCGGCAAGATCCAGCTTTTCGACGGGCTTTCGGGCATTGCCTTCGAACAGCCGGTGACCGTGGGCTACATCTACATGTTGAAGCTCTCGCACCTGGTGGACGACAAGATCCACGCGCGCTCCATCGGGCCGTATTCACTGATTACGCAGCAGCCACTGGGCGGCAAGGCGCAGTTCGGTGGACAGCGCTTCGGCGAAATGGAAGTGTGGGCGCTCGAAGCATACGGCGCCGCTTACGTGCTGCAGGAGCTGCTGACGGCGAAATCGGACGACGTTTATGGTCGTGCCAAGATTTACGAAGCAATTGTCAAGGGCGAGGCGGCAGCCGAACCGGGCGTCCCCGAATCCTTCAACGTGCTGATTCGCGAGCTGCAGTCGCTGTGTCTCGACGTGGAACTGATGAAGAAGCCACGGGAAATTGCGGACACTGCGCTGGCAGCGGACTAAATGGCCTGACTCCAATGCCGATCGGTGTGGACATCGATCGGCATTAGATTCGTGGCTGAACCTGTTTTGGGCGGAAACAAGAGTTAGAGAGGCAACTAATGTATCGATCTTCCCCGTATGACCGTGCGAATCTGATCGCGGATTTCGACTCCATCCGAATCAGTCTGGCCTCCCCGGAGAAAATCCGGAGCTGGTCTCATGGCGAGGTGACCAAGCCGGAGACCATCAACTACCGCACGTTCAAGCCGGAGCGCGATGGCCTTTTCTGTGCCCGCATCTTCGGACCGATTGCCGACTGGGAATGCCTTTGCGGCAAATACAAGCGGATGAAGCACCGTGGCGTCATCTGCGATAAGTGCGGCGTCGAAGTCACCCTGTCCCGCGTGCGCCGCGAGCGCCTGGGACACATTGAGCTGGCCAGCCCCTGTTCGCACGTCTGGTTCTTCAAGGGCCTTCCGAGCCGCATTGGATATCTGCTGGACATTACGCTTCGCGAGCTGGAGCGCGTCCTTTATTTCGAAGCGTTCGTGATCGTGGATCCGGGCGAAGTGCCCTCGCTGAATCGCGGCGAAGTGATCAGCGACGAGCGCAAGCGCCAGCTCGATCAGGAATTCCCCGGGAAGTTTGTCGCCATGATGGGCGCAGAGGGAATTAAAGAACTGCTGAAGAAGATCGACGTCGAATCGCTCAGTCTGGAAATCCGCGAGCGCATGAAGACGGAGGCTTCGCAGCAGAAGAAGCTCAAATTTGCCAAGCGCCTGCGCGTCACCGAATCGTTCCGCAAGTCCGGCAACAAGCCCGAGTGGATGATTCTGGACGTCATCCCGGTGATTCCGCCGGAATTGCGCCCGCTGGTGCCGCTGGATGGGGGTCGCTTTGCCACCTCCGATCTCAACGATCTGTACCGCCGCGTGATTAATCGCAACAACCGTCTGAAAAAGCTAATGGAGCTGCATGCGCCGGACGTCATCGTCCGCAACGAGAAGCGCATGTTGCAGGAAGCCGTCGACGCGCTGTTCGACAACGGTCGCCGCGGACGAGTCCTGCGTGGCGCGAACAATCGCCCGCTGAAATCGCTCTCCGATACGCTGAAGGGCAAGCAGGGCCGTTTCCGCCAGAACCTGCTCGGCAAGCGCGTGGATTATTCAGGCCGTTCCGTGATCGTTGTCGGCCCCGAATTGAAGCTGAACCAGTGCGGTCTTCCTAAAAAGATGGCGCTGGAATTGTTCAAGCCGTTCATCTACCATCGCCTGGAGCAGCGCGGCCATTGCACCACCATCAAGCAGGCCAAGGAACTGGTGGAGCAGCAGGATCCGGTGGTCTGGGACATTCTCGAAGAAGTCATCCGCGACCATCCGATTCTTCTGAACCGCGCGCCCACGCTACACCGTCTGGGCATTCAGGCCTTTGAACCGGTACTGGTGGAAGGCAAGGCCATCAAGCTTCACCCGCTCACCTGCACGGCGTTCAACGCGGATTTCGACGGCGATCAGATGGCCGTGCACATTCCGCTGTCGCCGGAAGCGCAGATCGAAGCCAATACACTGATGCTGTCGGCGAACAATATTCTGTCGCCCGCGCACGGCGCGCCCATCGCGGTCCCCACGCAGGACATGGTGCTGGGCCTCTACTACCTGTCGAAAGCGCGCCCCGGCACCAAGGGCGAGGGCCGCACCTTTGCTTCCACCGATGACGTTCTCATCGCGCTCGAAATGGGCGAGGTGGAAACGCTAACCCCCATCAAGCTGCGCTTCACTGGCCGCGTGATCGATCTGGTAAAGGCCTTCGACAACCAGAACGTGCTGCACACCGAACCCATCGAGTTCGTGAAGCAGTACATGGAAACCACCGTCGGCCGCGTCATTTTCAACGACGTGCTGCCCGATGAGATGCCGTTCATCAACGGCCTGCTCAAGAAGAAGGGTCTCGCGCAACTGGTGCAGTATTGCTACCTGCGCCACGGGCTGGCCATCACGGTCAACATGCTGGACAAGGTGAAGAACCTCGGCTTCCTGTATGCCACGCGCGCGGGAATTTCCATCGGCATCGACGACATGGTTGTGCCGAGCATGAAGGCCACGCTGGTGCGCGATGCCGAAAAGGCGGTCATCGAAGTCCAGAGCCAGTATCAGGAAGGCGCCATCACGCAGGGCGAGCGCTACAACAAGATCATTGAAATCTGGTCGAAGGTGACCGAGCGCGTCGCCGAGGAAATGTTCAAGTCGATGGAGGAGGACGACCGCACCGGCCGTTACCTCAATCCGATTTACATCATGGCCGATTCCGGCGCGCGCGGTTCCAAACAGCAGATCCGCCAGCTTTCCGGTATGCGCGGTCTGATGGCCAAGCCGTCGGGCGAGATCATCGAAACCCCGATTACCGCGAACTTCCGCGAAGGCCTCAACGTTTTGCAGTACTTCATCTCGACGCACGGCGCCCGCAAGGGACTGGCCGACACCGCGTTGAAGACGGCCGATTCCGGTTACCTGACCCGCCGCCTGTGCGACGTGGCTCAGGATGTGATCGTCACCGAAGTCGATTGCGGAACCATCGACGGCATCTATGTCGAGCCGATCATCGAATCGGGCGAGATCATTGAGAACCTGCGCGACCGCATCGTCGGCCGCGTGGCGCTCGACCAGGTGCTCGATTACGACGGCAACGTCATCCTGCAAGCAAACCAGGAAATCACCGAGGAACTGGCAGCGGCAATTCAGGCGGCCGGTATCGAGCGCGTGAAGATTCGCTCGGTGCTCACCTGCGAATCGCGGCGCGGTGTTTGTGTCTACTGCTACGGCCGCAACCTGGCCACCGGACGTCTGGTGGAGCGCGGCGAGGCAGTGGGCATTATCTCAGCGCAGTCCATCGGCGAGCCGGGCACCCAGCTCACGATGCGTACGTTCCACGTGGGCGGCACGGCAACCGGTTCGAGCGAACAGTCGAAGCAGGACGCGAAATCGGACGGCTTCGTGAAATTCCTGAGCGTGCAGACGGTTCGCAACGCCAAGGGCGAGCTGATCGCCATGAACCGCAACAGCATCCTCGCTATCGTCGACGACAAGGGCCGCGAGAAGGAACGTTATCCGGTTGTGTACGGCGCGCGCATTCTGCATGGCGACGGCGAGCCGGTGAAGACCAACCAGATCCTGCTGGAATGGGATCCGTATACGTTCTCGATTCTGACGGAAGTCAGCGGCACCGTGCATTTCAAGGACCTGCATGAAGGCATCACCATCATGGAGCAGGTGGATGAAATCACCGGTATGTCGCAGTGGGTGGTTACCGAATCGCCCGACGAGAAGCGCGTCCCCACCGTGGTCATCCGGCCGACGGGTGGCGGGCGTTCCGACGAAAAGCGCTACCTGATGCCGACCCACGCTCACCTGATGGTGACGGACGGCGACGAAGTCCACGCGGGCGACGTCATTGCGAAGATCCCGCGCGCGACAACCAAAACCAAGGACATCACCGGCGGTCTGCCGCGCGTGGTGGAGCTGTTCGAAGCGCGCAAGCCGCGCGAGACGGCGGTCATCGCGGAAATCGACGGCGCCATCAAGTTCGGCGAAATCGCCAAGGGCCATCGCAAGATCTACATCATCGGGGATGACGGCGAGCAGAAGGATTACGCGATTCCACGCGGTATCCACATCAACGTGCAGGAAGGCGAGCGCGTCCATGCCGGCGATCCGCTGATGGATGGGCCGCGCAACCCGCACGACATTCTGGCCGTGCTCGGCGAGAAGGAATTGCAGAAATACCTGGTGAACGAAATCCAGGAAGTCTACCGGTTGCAGGGCGTCAACATCAACGACAAGCACCTTGAGGTGATTGTGCGGCAGATGATGCGCTGGGTGAAGGTGGACGATATCGGCGATACCGAAAACCTGCCGGAAGAGATTCTGGACCGGTTCCGGTTCCGCGAGGAGAACGCGCGGGTGGTGGAAGCAGGCGGCCGTCCTTCAACGGGCAAGCCGGTGCTGCTGGGCATCACCAAGGCGTCTCTCTCCACGGATTCGTTCATCTCGGCCGCGTCCTTCCAGGAGACCACGCGCGTGCTCACCGAAGCCGCCATCAACGGCAAGGTGGATTACCTCCGCGGGCTCAAGGAGAACGTCATCATGGGCCGCCTTATCCCGGCGGGCACCGGCATGGAGTACTACCGCCACGTGAAGATCGCCGGCGAGGATGTGGAGGAAGAGGTGATTGCCGAAACCGAAGCGGCTCTCGCCGAGCCTCTGCCCGGTTTCGACGACGAAGCCCGTCCCTTTGGCGGGACGCTTCCGGACGAGCCGCTGGACGAAAATCTGGCGGAATAGACCCCGCGGAGGTCGGATCGTTCTGAGGGCGGGCCCGAAAGGGTCCGCCCTTTTTCGTTCATGAACACGCGACGATGGTCGCGTTCGTTCGGCAAAGCGGCTGTCGTCGTGTGTGCTAACGGCCCCGGCGGAGTCCGGTGCCGAAGGAGTATTCTCGTTGGGGTCCGGGCTTCCCCGGCGAACCGATTGTCATACTACAATTCCGATGCCGGGCGGATTCCCTCAATGGAGAAGCCCAGGGACGTTATGAATTCGCTCGGGGAGGCGAAAAGTTGTTCCCAGATGGAGATGATCGAAGAGACTCCGGTCGTCGCACCCGTGGTCCAAGGTGCCGAGGGATTCTGCGAGGCTGAGGGGTGTATTTCTCCTTAGGCCAATGGCGACGATGAATATACATCCGATTTTCGTCCGACAAGGCCAAAACCGCGATCGGTTCAAGGCAGGGTTCATCGATTCCTCCGGTGACGTTGTTGTCGGACCGGTCTACGAGGACGCTGAGTTTCCTTCCGAGCGACTGGCGCCGGTGAGGTCTAAGAGCCTATGGGGAGCTGTGGACGACACTGGCAAACTCGTGATCTCGCCCTTGTCGGAGTTGGCGCTTCATTTTCACGAAGGCAAGGCGATGTTCCAGCGCGGCGGCAAACGCGGGTTCATCGACACAACTGGACGAGTTCTCATCCAGCCGAAGTATCAACACGTAGGCGGATACAGCGAAGAGCTCGCCTGGGTGATGTCGAACAACCAGTATGGTTTTCTTGATGCCGATTGCAGAGAGAAGATTCCCCTCTTCTTCGAGGACGCCCGGCAGTTTAGAGAGGGGTTGGCGCCGGTGCGGCTTGGTGGGAAGTGGGGCTACATCGATCGCGAAGCGACTTTTGTTATCCAGCCATCGTTCGACTTTGCATGCATTTTCAGTGAAGGCAGGGCGCGAGTGAGAGTTGGGTCGCTCTGGGGGTATATCGACCGATCGGGACAGTTCGTGACGGAGGCCACACTCGAGGACGCGCGGGATTTCAGTGAGGGGCTCGCCCAGGCACGAAGTGCAAGCATGTGGGGCTACCTGAACTTAAGTGGACGCTTTGAGATTGAGCCAGCGTTTGCGAACACCGGACGTTTCTCGGAAGGGCTGGCGTTGGTAGAGCCTCCTTCGGCGCTCCGCGGTTTCGAGGGCTTCATAAACGAGATGGGGAAGATCGTGATCCCGCCGAGATTCGTTCAGTGCAACAGGTTCCGTGACGGATGTTGTCTGGTCAGGACCGATGATGAAATCGCCTATGTCAGTCGTACGGGTGAATATATATGGAAGGGTCCAGAAATCGATATTGCAGTCTGCTTTATGCCTTAGCGTAGCGGTTATCCCGCGCGCTTGGCCGCCAGGCTCTTCTTCTGCGCCGTAGCGCGCTTCTTTGGCGTTACGTTCTTCCGCAGCAGCCGGTTCACTGCCCGGATCAACTGCGACACTTCTGTCGCGCTCTTCTGTAGCACAATATCCGCTCCCGTCGTCGTCTCGTTCAGGCCGAGCGCGTTGGTGAACCCGGAAATCAGGATAATGGGAATCTCCGGATTGTGTGCGCGGGCGCGGCGGATCACCTCGATGCCGTCCATGTCGGGCATCTTATAGTCGGTAACCACAAGGTCGAATGGTTCGGATGTGAAGCGTTCAATCGCCTTGCGAGCGCTGGACACAACCGTAACCCGGTGGCCCAGTTCGCAAAGAACCTGCTTTCTGGCCAGCAGGCCCATCTCATTATCGTCGACGATCAGAATTTTGAAGCCCGGTTCGGCGCCGGTGTGGGTTGCAGTCATGTGACGAGGAACATGACGACAGTAACAGGGAAGAAACCAGAGTGTCAACGCTCCGGTATCGAATTGCAATGCCGACAAATCGAGTGCTTGACTCTGTGCGCCTGTCGTAGGCGGTACATTCCCGCGCCCTTCTGTTTTGTCATGGCCTACTCCACTTCGTGTGGGGCCTTGTAACCTTGTTTCGCGATGATTTGATACTTGATCGGCTTCTGCTTCTCATCTACCACGCGCAGCGGCTCGTTCGTCGCCGGGTTCACAAGCTCCACTTTGATGTGGCGGAAGCTGCCATCGCGGGCCTGATTCGTCGGGTGATAGGTGAAGGTGTACTGATTGCGAAGTGAATCGGAGATGGCCTGATAGATGCTTGGGAACTCCCCGTAAAAACGCGGGAAGTAGGACTGCCCGCCGGTTTCCTTGGCAAAAGTCTTTAACTGATTGTCGGCCTGCAGGAAGGTCAGTTCCTGGGCGCCCTGCGGGTCGGCCATGATCCGAAGCGCTTGCATCAGTCCAATGGCGAAGATAGGCACGCCCGCTTCCTGGATGCGCTTGCGGGCCTTGTCCAGGGTCAGCTTGCTGAACGTGTCCACACCGCTCGACAGCAGCACAATCGCTTTGCGGCCCTCGATATTCTCCATGCGCTCTTCGGTGTCCACCAGCGCGTCGTAGAGGTTGGATTCGGACATCCCCGGAATCCGCAGCCTCTGCAGCGCCTCGTAGGTCTTGCTCCGGTCGGTCGAGAAGTCCGACAGAATCTCCGGCTTCATGTCGTAGGCGATGATGGCGATGTAGTCGTCTTTCTTCAAGGTCTGCGCGAAGCCATACGAAGCCACCAGCGTCTGCTGCCACGTCATGCTGCCGTACCACTGATACTTCCCGCTGAACTCAATCAGCAGGCAGACGGTCATGGGCGCTTCGCCTTTCGTATTGGTGTCAATCTTCTGCGGGACATTGTCCTCGAGGATGCGGAAGTTGCCCGCCGGAATGTTCGGAATGAACCGGCCCTTGTTATCGAGGACCGCGACATCCACCGACACCGTCGTGGCGTTGCTG
>Ga0265325_10002937_pt1 | contig 11357 bp, 10 predicted proteins | sample 41420metaG_FD_202090 | JGI IMG/M metagenome (GOLD analysis project Ga0265325, IMG submission 202090) | Rhizosphere microbial communities from Carex aquatilis grown in University of Washington, Seatle, WA, United States - 4-14-20 metaG | ecosystem: Host-associated > Plants > Roots > Rhizosphere...
GCTGAACTATACTTCCGGCACCACCGGCAGTCCCAAGGGCGTGGTCTATCATCATCGCGGCGCGGCGCTGATGGGCTATGGCAACATCATCGCCGGCGACATGGGCCGCCATCCCGTGCTGCTGTGGACCCTGCCGATGTTCCACTGCAATGGCTGGTGCATGCCCTGGTCGCTGTCGGTGGCGGCGGGCACCCATGTCTGCCTGCGCTGGGTGCGGGCGGGCGCGATCTTCGAGGCGCTGGCGGCGCATGGGGTCACCCATCTGTGCGGCGCGCCGGTGGTGATGTCGGCGCTGATCAACGCCAGCGACGCCGAGCGCAAGAGCTTCCCGCAGAAAGTCACTTTCATGGCCGCCGCGGCGCCGCCGCCGGAATCGGTGCTGGCGGCGATGGCGGAAGCGGGCTTCGAGGTGGTGCATGTCTATGGCCTCACCGAAGTCTATGGCCCGGCGGTGGTCAATGACTGGCAGGATGACTGGGACGCGCTGGACAGCGCCGGCCGCGCCGCCAAGAAGGCGCGGCAGGGCGTGCGCTATCATGCGCTCGACGCCCTGGCGGTGCTGGATCCGCATACCTTGGAGCCGGTGCCTGCCGACGGCGCCACCCTGGGCGAGGTGATGATGCGCGGCAATATCGTGATGCGTGGCTATCTGAAGAACCGCGAGGCGACTCGCGAGGCCTTTGCCGGCGGCTGGTTTCACACCGGCGACCTGGGGGTGATGTATCCCGACGGCTATATCCAGCTGAAGGACCGCAGCAAGGACATCATCATCTCCGGGGGGGAAAACATTTCCTCCATCGAGGTGGAGGACGCGCTGGCGAAGCACCCCGCCGTGCTGTTCGCCGCCGTGGTGGCCCGGCCCGACGACAAATGGGGCGAAACCCCCTGCGCCTTCATCGAATTGCGCCACGGCGCCACGGTGAGCGAGGAGGCGATCATTGCCCATGCCCGCGAACATCTCGCCCGCTTCAAGGTGCCGCGGCATGTGGTGTTCACCGAACTGCCCAAGACCTCCACCGGCAAGATCCAGAAATTCATGCTGCGTCAGATGGCGAAGGATTTGTGATGGCAGCGCAACCGGGAGGCCGTTTCGCGCTCGCCTTCATCTTTCTCACCATGGCGATCGACACGATCGGGCTGGGCCTCATCATTCCGGTGTCGCCCGGCATCATCCGCGATCTGACGCATCAGACGCTGTCCGGCGCAGCGCACTGGGCGGGCTGGCTGTTTTTCGTCTATGCCCTGATGCAGTTCCTCTGCGCCCCGCTGATCGGCAATTTGTCGGACCGCTTCGGGCGGCGGCCGGTGCTGATCCTGTCGCTGCTGATGCTGGGCGTCGACTATGCCATCACCGGCCTAGCGCCTACCATCAGCTGGCTGTTCATCGGCCGTACCTTGTCGGGCATGGCGGGCGCCAGCTATCCCACCGTCAACGCCTATATCGCCGATGTGTCGCCGCCGGAAAAACGCGCCGCCAATTTCGGCCTGGTCGGCGCGGCATTCGGGCTGGGCTTCATCCTGGGACCGGCCCTGGGGGGGCTGCTGGGCGAGCATTTTGGCCTGCGGGCGCCCTTCTTCGCCGCGGCGGGGCTGGCGGTGGCCAACGCGCTGTTCGGTTTCTTCGTGCTGAAGGAATCGCTGCCGCCGGAGCGGCGCCGCAAGTTCGAATTGTGGCGCGCCAACCCGCTGGGCACGCTCAAGGCCCTGGGACGTTATCCGGCGCTGACCCTGTTGTTCGGCGTTTTGCTGTTCATCCGCCTGGCGCATGACGCGCTGCCCTCGACCTGGACCTACTACACCATGCAGAAATTCGGCTGGGGGCCGGGCGATGTGGCGCTGTCGCTGGTGGCGGTGGGGGCGCTGTCGGCGGTTTCCTTTGCGGTGCTGCCCCGTGTCGTGGTGCCGCGGCTGGGCGAGACGCGCGCGGTCTATGTTGGCCTCGCCTTCGGGGCCATGGCCTATGCCGGCTATGCCTTCGCGCTCGCGCCCTGGATGCTTTATTCCTGGATGATCGTGTTCTGTCTGGGCAGCGTCGCCAATCCGGCGCTCACCGCCATTCTTTCGCACCTCGTGCCGCATGACGAGCAGGGCGAGTTGCAAGGCGCGGTGGCGAGCATCACCAGCCTAACCTCCATCGTTTCGCCTCTGCTGATGACCAATCTGTTCGGCTATTTCACCGGAGGCCATGCGCCGGTCTATTTTCCGGGAGCGTCCTTCTTCGCGGCATCGCTGTTTGAACTGTGCGCGCTGGCGATTTTCGTGCTGGCGGCGCCAGCCCGCAGGCATGCGACAGAGCCGGTGACCTGAAAGAGGCGACCTAGTGGACGCTGGTGCCTCTAAGGCGCTCCAGCTCGTCCTTTATTCGCAATTTCTGCTTTTTCAGCGCCGCGACCCGCATCTCATCCCAGTCGGGATTGGCCATCTCGGCATCGATGATCTCTTCGATCTTCTTGTGTTGGGTGGACAGATGTTGGATTTGTCCTTCTAGCGCCATGCACGCACCTCATCGCTTTGGTGGACTGGGATGGAACGCTCCGGGCCGGCCGCAGCGTCCCACAGGCCGTAAAATTAAACCACCATCAACCCCATCTGTCATCCCCCAAGGCGGGGGGAACCCGCCCCTTCCTCGCCGCTGCCCGGAGTTGTAAAGGGTTAGCCATGAAGCGGGGCGCGGAGCAAAAAAACACAGCCGGACGGCTGGTTATCGGGATCTCCGGGGCTTCGGGGGTGGCTTACGGCATAAGGTTGCTGGAAGCGGTTAAGGAGTTGGGGATAGAATCACATCTTGTAATGACCAAGCCGGCGGAGATGACCATCGGCTACGAGACCAGCCTCACGCCCAGGCAGGTGGCGGCCAAGGCGGATTACAGTTACGCCATCGGCGATATCGGCGCTGCCATCGCCAGCGGCAGCTTCAAGACTTCCGGCATGATCGTGGCGCCCTGTTCGGTGCGCAGCATGAGCGAAATCGCTACCGGCGTGACCACCGGATTGCTCACCCGCGCCGCCGATGTCTGCCTGAAGGAACGGCGCAAATTGGTCTTGATGGTGCGCGAGACGCCGCTGCATCTGGGGCATCTGCGCTCGATGGTGGCGCTGGCGGAGATGGGCGCGATCATCCTGCCGCCGGTGCCGGCCTTTTATGCCGCGCCCAAAAGCCTGAGCGACCTGGTCGATCAGATGGTGGGGCGGGCGCTGGATTTGTTCGGGCATGACTGGCCCGCGCTCAAGCGCTGGGGCGAAAATGGTTCCAAGGGCCATCGCCGCAAGAAGGGCGCATGACCGGCCAAGTCACAGATCCCGCCGAAGTCGCGGCGCGCGCCAAGCTGGCGGCGCTGGTGCAGGAGCATCGCGACCTGGACGCGGCGATCGAGGCGCTGGCGGGGGGCGGCAATCCCGATCAGTTCGCCATGGCGCGGCTGAAGAAGCGCAAGCTGCAATTGAAGGACGAGATCACCGAGATCAACAATTCGCTGCTGCCCGATATTATTGCCTGAAATTGCCGGCGGGCGGGCAAGGGGAGATGCAATGACAAAGGGTTCGATCACACGCCGCGCGGCATTCGCCGTGCCGGCAGTCGCGGCGCTGGCGGGATCGCCCGCCGCCGCACAGCCGGCGCGCAAGACCTTTTTGCTGATCCATGGCGCCTTTCATGGCGGCTGGTGCTGGCGGCGCGTCACCGACATTCTCGAGCGCCAGGGCCACAAGACCTATGCGCCGTCCCTGACCGGCATGGGCGACCGTTCGCATCTTCTTGCCAAGAATGTGGTGCTCGACACCCACATCGCCGACATCGTCAATCTGGTCACATGGGAGGACCTGAAAGACATCTGTCTGGTCGTCCATTCCTTTGGCGGCTTCGCCGGGTCCGGAGCCTTGGAGCAAGTTCACGACCGGGTCGGTTCGATTGTCTGGTTGGACGCCTTCACCCCGGTGGACGGCCAGGTACCCGCCGATTTCATTTCGGAGTTCAGCCGCAAGGGCATGGCCGAGGCGATTGCGAAGGGCGAGCCGGGCTATCCGCCGCCGCCCGCCAAATCCTTTTCGCTCAGCGAAAAGGATTATGCCTGGATCGATTCCAAGCTCACCCGGCAGCCGGCAAATATTGCGTCGCAGCCGCTCAAGCTGACCGGCAAGCGCGAGACCATCGCCAGAAAGACCTACATCCGCGCCCCGAAATATCCGCAGGCGTCTTTCGACAAGGCGCTGGCGGAATGCCGCGCCGACAAAAGCTGGCGCACCATCGTCAACGACACCAGCGGGCATGATGTGATGATCGACCAGCCGGGATGGCTGGCCGATGTGCTGCTGAAATCGTCCTGAAACTCAGGCAGCCGCCAGCGCGCCCAGCGTGGCGCGGATCGCCGCCAGCGCCGCTTCGCCCTTGGCCGCATCGGGGCCGCCGGCCTGGGCCATGTCGGGCCGTCCGCCGCCGCCCTTGCCGCCCAGGGCCTCCGCCGCCACCCGCACCAGATCGACGGCGCTGATCTTGGCCGTCAGGTCGTCGGTGACGCCGACCACCACCGAGGCCTTGCCGTCCGCCGTGGCGACGAAAGCCACAACGCCGGAGCCGATGCGCTTCTTGGCTTCGTCGGCAAGGCTTTTGAGATCCTTCGCCGACACGCCTTCCACCACCCGCAGATCCACCCCGACACCGCCAACTTCGGCGCGGCCCACGGCGGAGAAATTGACACCAATCTGCATGTTGGCCGCCGAACCGTTCAGTGCCAGTTGCTTCCTGGCCTCGGCAAGTTCGCGTTCCAGGCGGCGGCGGTCGTCCGACAATTGCGCCACCCGCGCCGGCAATTCACCGATCGCGGTCTTGATGCTGGCGGCGGCGTCTCGCGCGATTGCCGCCTGGCCCGCCAGATAGCGCCGGGCATGTTCGCTGGTCAGCGCCTCGATCCGGCGCACCCCCGCCGCGACCGCGCTTTCCGACAGGATGGTGAAAAGCCCGATATCGCCCAGGCGATGGACATGGGTGCCGCCGCACAATTCGACGGAAAACGCCTTGGCGCCGCCATGGTCATGGTCGCCCGCCTCCACCCCCATGCTGAGGACGCGCACTTCATCGCCGTACTTTTCGCCGAATAGCGCCTCGGCGCCCGCGGCAATGGCCTGGTCGGTCGGCATCAGCCGGGTGGCAGTGTCAGAATTTTGCCGGATCACTTCGTTGACTTGCGCCTCGATGCGCTGCAGTTCCTCGGCGCTGACCGGCTTGGGATGAGAAAAATCGAAGCGCAGCCGCTCGGCATCGACCAGCGAGCCTTTCTGGCTGACATGGCCGCCCAGCACACGCTTGAGCGCGGCATGCAGCAGATGGGTGGCGGAGTGATTGGCGCGGGTGGCGCGGCGGCGCTCGCCATCGACTTTCCAGTCCACCGCATCGCCAATGGCGAAGCTGCCGTCAATGACCTTGACGGTATGGACGTGAAGCGCGCCCAATTGTTTCTGGGTGTCGGTGACTTCGCCACGCCCTTTGGCGGAAGCAACGGTGCCGGTGTCACCCGCCTGGCCGCCGGATTCGCCATAGAACGGCGTCTGGTTGGCGAGGATTTCGACCGTTTCGCCCGCTGATGCCTTGGTCACCCGCGCCCCGTCCTTGAACATGGCAAGGATGGCGCCTTCGGCTTCCTCGGTGTCATAGCCGAGAAATTCGGTGCGTCCGACTTCGTCCAGCACCGCGAACCACTGGGTTTCGCTCGCCGCCTCGCCCGAGCCGGCCCAGTTTTTGCGCGCTTCGGCACGCTGCTTCTTCATCGCATCGTCAAAGCCGTCCTGATCGACCGCGATGCCCCGCGCCCGCAGCGATTCCTGGGTCAGGTCGAGCGGGAAGCCATAGGTGTCGTAAAGCCGGAACGCGACATCGCCGGTCAAGCGGTCGCCGGCTTTCATGCCGGTGGTGGCTTCCTCCAGCAGCTTGAGGCCGCGCGCCAGGGTTTCGCGGAAGCGGATTTCCTCCAGCTTCAGGGTCTCGGTGATCAGCGCCTCGCTGCGCTTGAGTTCGGGATAGGCGGTGCCCATTTCGCCCACCAGGGTCGGGACCAGCCGGTGCATCAGCGGGTCGCGCGTTCCCAGCAGATGGGCGTGGCGCATGCCGCGGCGCATGATCCGGCGCAGCACATAACCGCGGCCCTCGTTGGAAGGCAGCACGCCGTCGGCGATGAGGAACGAGGTCGAACGCAGATGATCGGCGATGATGCGGTGGCTGAACAGCGCCTCGCCCTTGCTGGCGACGCCGCTCATCTGTTCGGAGGCGGCAATGAGATGGCGGAACAGGTCGGTCTCGAAATTGCTCTGCACCCCCTGCAGCACGGTGGAGATGCGCTCCAGCCCCATGCCGGTATCGATCGACGGCTTGGGCAGATCGGTGCGCTCCCCGCCGGCATGCTGCTCATACTGCATGAAGACGAGATTCCATACCTCGACAAAGCGGTCGCCATCCTCGTCGGGCGAGCCGGGCGGGCCGCCCGCCACGCTTGGGCCATGATCGTAGAAAATCTCCGAGCAGGGACCGCACGGTCCGGTATCGCCCATCGACCAGAAATTGGCGCTGGTGCCGATGCGGATGATCCTTTCATCCGGCAGGCCGGCGATCTTGCCCCACAGTTTGAAGGCTTCGTCGTCGGTGGCGTAGACGGTGACCCAGAGCCTTTCCTTGGGCAGGCCGAGATCGCGGGTGAGGAATTCCCAGGCGAACTTGATCGCGTCTTCCTTGAAATAATCGCCGAAGGAGAAATTGCCCAGCATCTCGAAGAAGGTGAGATGGCGGGCGGTATAGCCGACATTGTCCAGGTCGTTATGCTTGCCCCCGGCACGGACGCATTTCTGCGCCGTGGTGGCCCGGGAATAGCTGCGCTTCTCCTGGCCGGTGAAGGTGTTCTTGAACTGCACCATGCCGGCATTGGTGAACAGCAGGGTGGGATCGTTGCGCGGCACCAGCGGCGAAGAGGCCACGACGGCATGGCCGTTGGCGGCAAAGTAATCCAGGAACCCGGTGCGGATGTCGGAAAGGCTTTTCATGGGGTTAGCTTGTAGCCTTGGGCTCAAACCCCTGTCCAGAACGTCTGTGCAGCGGGCGTGGCTGCGCCTTATAATCGGGCAATCATGGGACGAAAGCAGCAGGACAAACTTAAGGCAGCACTTGGGCCTATGGAGGCGGAGTTTCGGGAAAAGCTGATAGCAGCGCTCCGGCGCTGCCAGAAGGGCCAGTGGGGCTTATTTGGGCAAAACGATCATTTAGACATGCCCGAAAGATTGAAGCAGGAGGCCTATATCGGTTCGGGCGCTGCGGAGCTGGATGCTCTGGGCCAGGAAATCGAGCAAACCAGAATCGCACTGGGTATGCCGCAGACATTTGCGCTTTACGCGAAGTTCTTATCGAGCCGGGGCAGAAAAACAGAGAACGATCTGGGTGAACCGCGATTGGCCGAAGTGTGGTTGCACGAATTGGAGAGCTGATAAAAAACAGAAGGCGCCCCCTTTCGGGGGCGCCTTCTGCGGAGTCGATTCCTCATGCCTGGGGAATCAACAAACTCAATCTTCCGCGGCTTCGGCCTTCTCGGACGCATCCAGCACCAGATTCTGGCCGATCTGGCCGGCATTGGCGCGGATCGCCTGTTCGATCTTGTCGGCGATATCGCTGTTGGCGGCGAGGAAGGTCTTGGCGGCTTCGCGGCCCTGGCCGATGCGCGAGCCGTCGAACGAGTACCAGGAGCCCGACTTCTCCACGATCCCGGCCTTGACGCCCAGATCGACCAGTTCGCCCACCTTGGACACGCCCACGCCATACATGATGTCGAATTCGACCTGCTTGAAGGGCGGGGCGACCTTGTTCTTGACCACTTTCACGCGGGTCTGGTTGCCCACCACTTCGTCGCGGTCCTTGATCGCGCCGATGCGCCGGATGTCGAGGCGCACCGAAGCATAGAATTTCAGGGCATTGCCGCCGGTGGTGGTTTCCGGATTGCCGAACATGATGCCGATCTTCATGCGGATCTGGTTGATGAAGAGGACGATGGTGTTGGACTTGGAGATCGAGCCGGTCAGCTTGCGCAGCGCCTGGCTCATCAGCCGGGCCTGCAGGCCGGGCAGCTGGTCGCCCATCTCGCCTTCGAGTTCGGCCTTGGGCGTCAACGCCGCCACCGAATCGATCACCACGATGTCGACGCCGCCGGAACGCACCAGCGTGTCGGTGATTTCCAGCGCCTGTTCGCCGGTATCGGGCTGGGAAATCAGCATCTCGTCGATATCGACGCCCAGTTTCTTGGCATAGACCGGATCGAGCGCATGCTCGGCATCGACATAGGCCGCGACGCCGCCCTTTTTCTGCACTTCGGCCACGACATGCAGTGCGAGGGTGGTCTTGCCCGAGGATTCGGGACCGTAAATCTCCACCACCCGGCCGCGCGGCAGGCCGCCGATGCCCAGCGCGATGTCCAGCCCCAGGGAGCCGGTCGAGACCGCGTCGGTGGCCACCCCCAGATCGCGGCTGCCCAGTTTCATGACAGAACCTTTGCCAAAGGCCCGGTCAATCTGGCTCAACGCGGCCTCAAGCGCCCGCTTGCGATCCGCATTGTCTTCCTTGCCCACTACCCGCAAAGCCGCCTGTGTCATCGCCGTCTCCCGTTTATTTCACAGCGCCCGCAAATCCCCAAGCGAATCCGGCGGCGCTGCGAGGCGGCCAATGTACATGCTTTGTTCTATTTGGCAATATACTGTCTAGTGTATTGAAATAGAATAATAATACTACATATCGTTCCTTGGACGTTCCAAGAACACGGAGCCGGGCGACAGGGTTATTTTGGCGGCCGGCTCGGAGGTGTTTTACAGAGAATCGCCCGTAATTTCCCGAGCCGCAGAAGCGGGCGCTTTTGACTGGGGTCCGAGATCGCGATTCTGGAAATTTTCGCGGCAAAAAGCTTCGCATTTCGGCAGCGAAGACTTCGCGATCGGCGGCTAGCCTGGACGGGCACGGATCCTGCAGTGAAACGATGCGAGTGGATGATCGTGAAACACCGTCAACGCCGCAATATGCTTAATGTTTTATTATGCCGCGATGCGGGAATTAACCATGATCAATGCTGGAACTTGACCCTGGGATGAGGTATGTAAATGTTAAATAAATTGGTTGGGGTCTCCCTTTAGATATGCGCTGTTTTGGCACATTGGTGCGGACATCGCTGGCGAGCGTTCTTCTCGCCGGGTTGTGTTCTGTCGCGCCCGCATCCGCTGGCCCAACCACAACGACGACCTGGGAGACCTATGCAAATTGCTCGAACGCCAACGGCATTGACGGCTCCCCGAATGGCGGATGCGTCGGCGATCAGGCTCCCTATCCCACCACCCCTACTTCTCCCAGCGGCAGAGCCGTGGGCAACGAGTACAAATTCAGCCAATCGAGCGGCACCGCCGGCACTCTTTATTCGGCGGCCTATACCCTGGCGCATTTCACAGCGGCCACCGGCAACCCCAATTTTCCGGACGAGTCGCAGGGGTTGAAATCCGATTTTCTCGGCTATTACAGCGGCTATGGCTTGGGGGTGGAGAATCAGCAGCCGCCGGACCACTCGGTCGATAACAACAAGTACACCGACTTTGTCGTTTTCGAACTGCCCTATGCGGTCAATACCATCGACATCACCTTGAGCCCGTTCGGTACCACGGAGAACATGGATGTCACCGTGTTCTGGGGCACTCCCACCGGCGCGCTGCTTACCCAGCTTGGCGGCGATGCGGGCGGTGCCGGCAATACCGGTCAGGGCGCAAAGGACTTTAGCACCGTGACAGTCGGCGAACTGACCGAGTACGGCTTCAACGAAGCCTCGACCAGCACGTCACCCTACACCGAGCTGTTCGACGAAACGGGCAACGCGACAATCGAAGTCGACGCTCCTACAACGGCGACTTATGTTATCGTGGCGGCGACCCTCACCCCGGCGTCGCAGGGGGCGACAGACAGTTCGGGCCACAAAATCACCACCAACTACGAGGTCGACGATTTCAAGATCAACACCATCGTCGGCACCTACAACAAGAAACCGCCGTCCACCTGCAAGCTCGTCTATACCGGCCATTCGACGCCCTGCCCCGAACCGGCCAGCTTCGCCATGTTCGGCGTCGGCATTCTTGGCCTTGGCATGGCGTATCGCCGCCGCAAGACCGTCAGGGCGGCTTGAGGTTTCCGGCATAGTTGAAAAGCGGCGCCATTTGGCGCCGTTTTCATTTGCGCGATCCAGGCGCTAGTGTCGCCCCTCAATCGGGGAGGCAAATCAGATGCGCAAATTCGGCTGGGTTCTGGGCGCGGCGATAATGGCGGTGACAATGAGCGCCCATGCGGCGTCCTATTTCACCCTGACCTCAAGCTCGATCAAGGACGGTGCGCGCATTCCCTTCCGCTTCGGCGCCGACGACCAGAAGCGCCCCTGCAAGCCCGGCTCGACCGAGATCTGTCCCTGTCCGGGGCAGAATGTCTCGCCGGAACTGGCCTGGTCGAACGCCCCGGAGGGCACCAAGAGCTTCGCCATCCTGATGTATGACATTGACGGCCAGGCCGGCGCGGGCGTGTCGCACTGGGTCGCCTACAATATCGCGCCGACCACGCACGAACTTGCCGAGGGCGACGCCACCGCGGGCAAGGGCTTCACCGGCGGCAGCGGCACCCGCGGCAATGCCAGCTATATCGGCCCCTGCCCGCCACGCGGCGACGGCCAGCATCATTACCTCATCACGGTGATGGCGCTGGACCTGGAGCCCAGCCTGGCGCCCGGCCTCACCCGCGAGCAATTCCTCGCCGCCGCCAAGGGCCATTTCCTGGCCGCCTCCAGCATCGGGGGCCTGTTCGCGCGGGCCTACGATTGAGCTAAGCTCCCGCAAAACCGGGAGGGCCGTTCCATGAACAAATCTGCCGCGCTGACGGGCGCGTCGTTGCTGCTCGCCGCCTTCTGCCTGCCGGCGGAAGCGAAGATCGAAAAGGCCTCCTGGGGCGTGGCGCCCGACCATCAGAAGGTCGACATCTACACCCTGACCAATGCCCATGGCGCGAGCGCGCGCATCACCAATTACGGCGCCTTCCTGGTCGACCTCAACATGCCCGACCGCAAGGGCGTCAACGCCAATGTCGTGCTGGGGTACGACAATCTAGAGGCTTACACCCATGGCACCACCTATGGCGCGGTGATCGGGCGCTTCGCCAACCGCATAGGAAATGCGCAGTTCACCCTGGAGGGTCAGACCTATCATCTGAAAGCCAATGGCGGTCCCAACAACATCCATGGCGGGCCGATCGGCTTTTCCTATCATGTCTACAGCGCGACGCCCTTGGACGGGCCCGATCCCAGCCTGATCCTGCACATGGT
>Ga0265325_10002941_pt1 | contig 11333 bp, 11 predicted proteins | sample 41420metaG_FD_202090 | JGI IMG/M metagenome (GOLD analysis project Ga0265325, IMG submission 202090) | Rhizosphere microbial communities from Carex aquatilis grown in University of Washington, Seatle, WA, United States - 4-14-20 metaG | ecosystem: Host-associated > Plants > Roots > Rhizosphere...
CCCAGACATGCGCCATGACGTTGATCTCCCAGATGCGCTGCCATCCGGCGTTGGATGCTTCCGCTCCGCCGCCAATGCCGATGCCGGCGTTGGAACAGAACAGGTCGATCGGGCCGTGGTCGGCCTCGACGCGCTCAATCAGGTGCTGGATGTCCGCCTCGATCCCAACGTTCGTTTTGAAGGAAACGCCGCCGATATCCTTGGCGACGGCAGCGGCTCCATCGCCGTTGAGGTCGGAGCACACCACAAGCTTCGCGCCTTCCTTGGCGAAGCGGTGCGCCAGGGCGCGCCCGATCCCGCTGGCGGCACCCGTCACCACGACAATCCGATCCTTGACCTGCATAGCGTTCCGTCTCCCTGCATTGTTCTGTACGACGATGAAACCATACTAAGCGCCTGCGCGCATAGTGCTTTGGCGCGTTGCAGCGATCCGAAACCGGCTGGCAGAGCTTCCCGCAAGACCGGGAAACGGCTATATCCTTAGAGCTCTATTGCAGGGGCAGCGAGATGAAGATCAAAGCTTTGGGCCATGTCGTTTTGCGAGTCTCGAACCGCGATGCTGCGGAAAAATTCTACGGCGGACTTCTCGGCTTGCAGCTCTGCGCGCGGTTCGACGAGAACGGCATGAAGATGGCGTTCTTCACGCTCGGCAATCATCACGACTTCGCAGTGATGGAAGTGAGCGGCAAGGGCAGCAGCCGGAGCGAGACGGCGATCGGCCTCCATCACGTCGCTTTCAAGATCGGCACGAACCTCGATGAATTGCGCGAGGCCAAGGCCGTTCTGGAGGCGGCAGGCATCACACCCAATCCGGTCGACCACGAAGTCACCAAGTCGCTCTACTTCGAAGATCCGGACGGCAACGGCATCGAGCTTTATGTCGATGCGTCGGACGCCTGGCGCAAGGAACCGCAGCGCGTCGCGCAGCTCATGCCGCTGGAACTCTAGCGAGACCGCAGGCGCGCACCGTGCATCCGGAGACGATCAATTTTTGCGCCTGAAAAGCCGTCGCAAGTTGCGCTGCGAGGGCCTTGAAGCCAACGCGCGGAATTTTCCGGCGAAAAGACGCCGACGTGTCGGCGATATTCGAGTCGTTGCCTCGGGTTCGGGTCTGGGGCTGCCCCAGCAGGAAGTTCAGAAACGTCTCGGAAGTGGTGGTGCTGTCAGTCTAACTCTAAACTTTCTCCGCTTTGGGGCAGCATTGGCCCCCAAATCGGGGGAATGCCCATGCAAGCAGTCTCGTTCAAACGGCACCGGTTCCCGCCGGATGTCATCCGGAACGCCGTTTGGCTCTATTTCCGGTTCAGCCTGAGCTTTCGCGATGTTGAGGAAATGCTGGCCGAGCGCGGTATCGACGCCAGCTACGAGACCGTCCGCTGTTGGAGCCTGAAGTTCGGCAGAATCTTTGCTCAGAATCTGCGGCGATCCAGACCCAAACCAACTGGACGATGGCACCTGGACGAAATGGTCGTGAAGATCCGCGGCAAACGCATGTGGCTCTGGCGGGCCGTCGACGACGAAGGCGAAGTGCTGGACATGCTGGTCCAGAAACGCCGCAATACCAAGGCCGCGATGCGCTTGTTCCAAAAGCTGCTCAAAAATACGGAGGTTCGTCCAGAGACCATTAGCACCGATCGATTGGCATCCTATCGGGCCGCCGCGCGAAAGCTGGGACTCTCTCGTCGCCACTGCCCAGGACGAATGATTGGCAACAACCGTGCGGAGAACTCACATCTGGCTATTCGACGACGTGAACGAAAACAGCAAAAGTTCAAATCCCAGGCTTCAGCCCAGAGATTCCTCGCCACCCACGCCGCCATCTACAACAACTTCAATTTTCAGCGTCACATGATCCGCCGATCCACCCTTCGCCTCTTTCGAGCCGAAGGCGATCGGACATGGGCGGCTGCGACCGCCGCTGCTTAGGCATTTTTGCCCTGCCCGCCTTACTGCTTCACCAGCGAGTTAAGTTGTCAATTCCGTCGTGAGGGCGATATGCCCGTCATCAGTTTCTCGCCCCGCAAGGCTGCGATCGTTCTGTACGGCCTGACGGGCTCTGTTGGCGCGCTGAGCCTGCTCAAACAATTAGGAAAACACAGCAAGGGAAAAGGCTGTCTCTATATCAAGAAGCTTGCCGAAGTGGATCAGGAGGTACTTAAGAAGCCGATTGCTATGTCTGTTGCAGCCAAAGAAAAAAATGACCTCTTCAAGGCAATGCAACTTATGAGTTCCTTGTCCGGCACTTACAGCAGGCAATCAGTCAATGTCTGGTGTCAGCGATAGAGATCTTCTAGTTCCCGAACGAACGCGTGGCGCGGCTGGTTAACCTCTGCCGAGATTGCCGGTCCTTCCAAATACCTAACTCCGGACGAAATCGCTCCGACCGCCGAACTCTTGTTGAAGACGCCAAGGACAAAGCATTCTATTCCGGCGTTGCTGGCATCGAGGGCCAAGGTGTCGATCGCTGCCAGAACGCTCCGCCCGTCAAGCATCGAACTTGCCAACTCCGATCCGATTGCATGAATCCCTGTCTGGGAGAACCTTGCGCCAAGTCCAGAGCGATACTTGAAGTGAGCAAAAACAAATCGCGAGCGAGTTGAAAGCTTCGGGATCTCCTGTGCGAGCCGTACATTTGGTATGCCCTCGTCGACCCCCGTCAAAAGAAATGCAATGTCGCGACTTCTTTCGGCGCCCGCGGCATTAAGTGCCAACAAATATCGTTGCCACGACTTGGGTCTCGAAAGCGTCGAGTAGTGAATCGGACAAGCAACGATCACGCGCAGTCCATCCTTACGAAGTGCGTCAATTCGTCGGGCCACTTCGGCAAAGACCAAGAGATCAAACAAGCACGCTTCTTCCGCGTCCTCAACAAAACAAAGACCGAAACGTTTAGCAGCGCCTTCAACCGTCAAATGTTTCGGAACCGGTTGGCAGATATATGTGAGGATAACCTTCTTTTGCGAGTCCCATACCGGTCGATAGGAAAATCCGATTTGCTGTTCTGTGAGTGCATATCGTCGATCAAGATCGTTTCCGAAAAGAACTCGAAACTTCGGCACCTGACTCGCATCGAATACTGCCAAGGCGATTTGGTTACGAGCTTTGTCGTCAGTGCCCACCGAATGGCTTGCCTGGATGACTGTCGCAAACGATTCGGCTTTTAGCGCATCGTCTAAAGCCAGGATTTGATGACTGTCGTGCGCAAAAATGCCGTCGGTAATCCTCCCAACAGCTACTCGGATTGAAACCGCCTCGGTGTCCTCTCCAAACAGACGACGACTCGCGACTTCGGCAATCGACACACATTTTGCGTGTGCCACGGTCGCGTCCAAATCATGGAAGAATACGAGGTAAGACAGCTCATCAAGCTTCTGGAAGAAGTCTCCGGCCCTCATTTCCCGTTGAAGCAGCGCCTCGAAATATGCGTGCACCCTCTCAGAGACTACAGGCCACTGGTCTGTCACCCGGGACTTGATGCCGTCCAAACCGAGGACGGTGAGTCTTGCGGCCGCCGACGCTATCGCAAGCGTCGGCTCCATCTCCGGTTTTGGTGATGTCTCGCTAGCCATAAGTCCGTCCGCCTACGGGCTGGTTAACTGTAGACGGGAGATATCTACAGATAATTAAGTGTCGGCAAAACTCAGCGTCCCCCTGAGCAAGACGGTAAAATGTTTAGGCCCGCATTGGTCCATAACCTTACCTCTCTGCGCTTCTAGCTAGTTGGGAGATCCGGCAAGGCAGCGACTGAGAACGCTATAGAACTCCGCAAGGCGTATAGGCTTTTTCAGCGCTGCGACCGCGCCAAGCTTGGTCGCCATCTTCAAAAATTCGACATTGCCAGTGCGGCCACCCCCAGAGATTGCAATTATTTTCACTGACGGGCTAAGGCGGCGCAGCTCCATAATGAACTCGATACCTTCCTTGTCTGGCATAATGATGTCCGTTATGACGAGATCAAATTCTCCGATTTTGAATTTCGCCATGCCTTCGACGCCGTTGGCTGCGGTGACTACTTCGTGTGCTTTTGTTGTTAGTGCATCCGAGAGGGTCTGGATAACAAGCGGTTCGTCGTCCACGAGTAAAATGCGAGCCATCACATTTCCTCCATCGGCGTTATGTTTCCCGGCGTCGAATCCTCCGATTGTTCCAGGGGGAAGAAAATGGAAAATCGCGTCCCGAGACCAGGCTGAGTGTCCACCTGAATGATGCCACCATGACCGGTGACGATCCCGTGAGTCACTGAAAGTCCAAGACCAGTGCCCTTCCCGACTTCTTTGGTCGTGAAGAATGGCTCAAAGATTCGTTGGGCGGTTTCGCAGTCCATCCCCGCGCCTGAGTCTTCGACGGCGAGAAGGGCGTATTGTCGGCGCTTGAGCGTCCTCCGTTCAGGTGCCACCAGTTCGAGATCGTCTTGGTTCGTCGACAGCGAGACGAGCAATCGGCCGATTGTGTCACCCATGGCATCGCGAGCGTTCGTTGCTAGATTTATCAAGATCTGTGTTATCTGAGTTTTATCCCCGCGAATGAAACGTGGAGTTTTGTCAATTTCGACTGTCAGTGCCACCGTTGACGGCAGTATCGTGCGAATGAAGGAGACTGCCTCGCCGACGACAAGATTGAGCTCTATCAAGCCGTGCGATACTTCACCTGCGCGTCCGAAGTCCAATATTCGTTGAACGATCTCCGTAGCTTTCACGCCAGCATCGACAACGTGCTCAAGCTGCTTGAACTCCTTGCTCTCGATCGAGGCTGAAGTCATAACTAGCTCGGTCATCATAATAATCGGCTGCAGTAGATTGTTGAGTTCGTGCGCGACGCCGCCTGCCAAGGTACCAATAGCTTCCATCTTTAGTGCTTGTCGCAGCTGAGCTTCCAACTGCCTCCGCTCGGTAACATCTCGCGCGATCGCAATAACAACGCTGCCGCCGCTCACGATACCGATTTGTATCGATATCTCTGTCCAGAAGAGGCGACCGCTCTTATCTTTGGAGTACCAGTCAAATGTTTGTGGCGTACCCGTAGCTGCAGCTTTTTCGATCCATGCGCGGGCAGAAGCTAAATCATACGGAGCATCACCAGAGGATATGGCAGCGATATCAAGCCCGATCATTTCGTCCACCGCGTAGCCATACATTCTGGCTCCAGGTTCGTTGACCTCCGTGAAGACTCCAGTGTTGGGATCGGCGATAAAAATTCCTTCGGCAATGGCCCCAAAAATTGACCTAAAGCGTTCTTCACTGCGGCGAAGCCTGTCGGCGGAGTATTTTAGCTCGGTTATGTCACGGACAATCTTGGAAGCACCCACGATTTTCCCGCTGATGTCCCTTATGGGCGAAACAGTGAGTGACACATCGATGTCTGTTCCATCGGCACGTCTTCTGACGGTCTCGAAATGGTCCAGCCGATCTCCGCGTCTCAATATCGCTAATATATTGTCTTCCTCGGCAGAACGGTCTGGCGGAATAAGGAGAGAAATGCTTTGCCCAATCGCGAAGCTTTCGGAATAGCCGAAGAGCCGTTGGGCGGCTGGGTTCCAAGATGTGATTGTGCCGTCCAAAGCTTTTCCGATAATCGCATCACCGGAGGAAGCGACAATCGCGGCGAGATAGGATGCTTGTAGATTGGCTTGCTGACGATCGCTGACGTCGACAATGGCCGACAGCACCATCGGCTCATTGTCATTCTCGACTGGGTTCAAGCCAATCTCGATCGGAAATTCCGATCCATCTTTTCGCCTACCGTAGAAGATTCTACCCTTCCCCATCGGTCGGGGCTCGGGCGAGTCGAAATAATCGCCTCGTAGGTTTGGGTGTTCGCGCCTGAACCTTTCGGGAATGAGAATCTCTACGGATTTGCCGAGAAGCTCTGAACGTGAGTAGCCGAAAACCCGCTCCGTTTGCGCGTTGACCATTTGTATGATGCCACGGCGCCCGATCATGACCATCGCGCTGGGGGAAGCCTCTACGACGCGCCGAAAACGCTCCTCGGACCTACGAAGAGCTTCATCATTCCGTTCCGATGGCTGCGGCGCATCGTAGTTCTGCGGCATGACAGTCCCCAACACTTCGCGTCAGAAGTGATTCGCCAAATTGCCAAGACAGCGTGCGCTTGTCGAAGAATTCGTCAAGTGAATAGGAAATCGAGGTCGAGAATCGGCTTGGATCAATGATGCCGATGCGTGGGATGTGTATGAGTTTATTCATCAAATTCCACAGCAGAAGACATTGTCGAAATAAACCGCAAGAATTATCCACATTACCTTTGTGGTAAAGTTCGATTGATATTGCCGAGGGTCTACTCAAGCCAAAGTTACCGAACTGGACTAAAACAAAGAGCTCTGCGCAATCTACATGGTTCCAGGGCAATTTTCGGCTGATACGACCAATGGACTTGCCGAACGATGTAAGTATTCAGCTTGATCCTACGTTCATCGAGAACGATTTGCTTCGCGATGTTTGGAATTATTGGAATTTGAAACGCGGTTCACGTCTTATGCCGTCGCGTCGCGACATCAACCCAGCCGAGTTCAAATCGCAAGTAGCTCACGTTCTATTGGTCGACGTACTAAGCAACGCGCAAGATTTTCGATACCGGTTGATTGGATCGAAACTAGCGCGCCATTTCCCAACGGATGTGACTGGCATGACATTCCGCGCGGCGCTGGCCTCGTACGGAGACGCGTCAATAGCGGCAACCGTTCAGGTCTACCGAACCGTGGCGCTCGGAAGGGCTGCTGCGCACATCAAAGGACCGGGAGGTTGGTTCGGACAAGAGTCTAAAGTTTTCGAAGCGATCCTTCTTCCTCTGAGTGATGACGGCAAACACGCAAATATGATTTTCGGAGCGTTCTATTTTGATTGGAGTCCTCTGGTTTAGTCTGTGGGAGGACTACCTCATATTTGTTGTTTGTGCCCTTGTTGGTCGCCTTTTTGAGCCGTAGTCCAATTTTGGGCTGCTGGGAAATGGATTTCTTAAGCGGACCGAAAACAGACGTTCTCGCAAGAGCTCGAAGTCGGAGGCCGGCTATTGCAGCTTTGGTTGGGAAGCACGCATTCCGATGACACCGAACCGGCGCCGGCGTTCGATGCCCCCCCCCAAATTTGGGGGAGTGCCCATGCAACCAGTCTCGTTCAAGCGGCATAGGTTCCCGCCCGACGTGATCCGACAGGCCGTTTGGCTGTATTTCCGCTTCACTCTGAGCCTGCGCGACGTTGAGGAGATGCTGGCTGAGCGCGGGATCGAGACGAACTACGAAACCATCCGATGCTGGGCCCTCAAATTCGGCCGACTTTTTGCCCAGAACCTTCGCCGATCCAGACCCAAGCCGACCGGCCGTTGGCATCTGGATGAGATGGTCGTGAAAATCTCAGGAAAGCGGATGTGGCTCTGGCGCGCCGTTGACGACGAAGGAGAAGTGCTCGACGTGCTGGTCCAGCAACGTCGTAATACCAAGGCTGCGATGCGCTTGTTTCGGAAGCTTCTGAAGAACACAGGCGTCCGGCCTGAGATCATTCACACCGACCGATTGGCATCCTATCGTGCAGCTGCGCGAGAACTGGGCATCTCTCGCCGTCATCGACCAGGAAGGATAATTGGCAACAACCGAGCTGAGAATTCACATCTACCCATTCGGCGGCGCGAGCGAAAGCAACAGAAATTCAAATCGCAGGCTTCAGCCCAGAGGTTCCTCGCCACCCACGCAGCCGTCTACAACACCTTCAATACTCAGCCTCACCTGATCACCAGACCAACGCTTCGCCTCCTTCGAGGTGGAGCGTTTAGAACGTGGCAGATGGCGACGGTCGCGGCATGACCGTAGCGCCCTACCCTGCACTGTTGCGCGCTTATCGAGTTACCCTGACAGTCCCCGCCGTTGAGCCTTGGTCTCGTTGGAAGAATTGGACACCAACACCACCTACAACACCTTCAACTTTCGACGTCACATGATCCGCCGGTCCACCCTTCGGCTCTTCCGAGCCGAAGCCGATCTGGCATGGAAGGCGGCGACCGTCGCTGCTTGAGTGAAACGCCCCACCCTGCCCCATCGCGCCCATTGCGAGTTAAGCTGACAATTCCTTCGGCGCAGCCCGCTCGAAAATACTGGCTGGATCGGGGCTCGGTGGCGGCGATTGGCGACCGTCGCCGCATGACCACAACGCCCTGCCCTGCCCTACTGCACGCCTATTGAGTTAAGATGACAGCTCCCCAGCAAGCCAGCAGCCGTGCACGGTGCTTCCGGACGCGACCAATTTTTGCGTGTGAGAAGCCGTCGCATGTTGCGCTGCGATGAGGTTGAAGCAAGCGCACGGAATATTTTGAAAGAAAGACGCCGAAGTGCTGGCGATGTTCGAGTCGTCGCTGCTTGCTGCAGATGCGTGTGCGATGACGCGCGCTTCGCTCCCTGCACGCTTGTCTTGGATAGGTCGAGATCGTCGCTCGTACTATAGTGGAAGCCTTGGGACGAATATCGGAAGGAGCGCTGTCACATGTCACGCCTTTCTCTTCACGCCCGCCATCCTGGGTCAGATCATCCAGTCGGCTCTTTCCTGATTCTCATCGGGCTTGCCGCGATCGTCGGCGGTTCGCTGGTTCTGGCGACGTTCGGAACAATGTTCGTCGTGGCGGTCTGCCAGCATGGAACCTGCCTGTAGTCTGCCGCTGCAGAACACAGGCGCGAATGCTTTCGCGGATCCGCTCCGCGACGGGTGCGCCGAAAACTTGTCTCACTGAAAGCCCTGAAGGCCAGTTACTTCTTGCCCATTCCATTGAGCCGGTTGCGAATGGCGATGGCGACCGCCTCGTCTGTTGGTGCCTGCGCGAGCGCCTCCTGCCACATCTTGGCGGCGACTTCGTTGTGGCCGGCCTTCTGTTCCGCCAGGCCAACATAGTACAGCGCCTGAATGTTCTTGCCGTCGACTTTCAGGACCTGCCGCAGCGTGGCGATGAAGTCGGCGGCCGTGTCGTCATCCGATGCCGCAAGGGAGCGCTGCACATCGGCCATCTGAAGCAGAGACGTGACGTCCCGCGGCTTCAGTTGGGCGACGTGATCGACTGCGGCACGCGCCTTGACCTTGTCGTTCAGTACGACATACGAGTGCGCCAGGCGCAGCCAACCGTCCACGTCGTTCGGATTCTTCGCCATGCGGTCCGCGAGACGGCCAACCATCGCGACTATCATTGCGTTGTTGGCTGGACCCGCTGCCGGTTCGGCAGGGACGGTGGGCGACGGCGTTGCGGATGCACCGGCGCCCGGCTTCATTGCGCCCATCATCGCAGAAATCGCCGCCTTGAGGTTTTCGGCAGACGGCGGCGCGGGTGGAATCGATTCCGGATCGAAGCCGCCCTGCTTTGAGAAAGCCGTGATGTGCTCGCGCACCAGGCCGAGCCAGGGCGCAGCGGGATCGCTGGTGCGCTCAAGGTCACGCCAGATGGCGACGGCCTGCTTCAGGTTGCCGATCTGCGCTTCTGCGAGGCCGATATAAAACCGCGCGCGTTCGCTTTGTGGGTTTGCGGTGAGCGCGTTCGCGAATGCGGCGAGTGCGTCGGGAACGACTTCGCCGTTGCTTGCCATTGTCTCGGCTTCGCCGAGTTCTGACCAGGTCGCCGCGTCCGTAGAACCGAGGGCAATCGCGTGTCGATCGGCGTCGGCGGCCGCCGAGTAATTTCGCGCATCGAAATATTTGGCGCCAAGCCGGCGATAGCCCTCGGCGGTTGGATTGCTCTTGAGATCCTGTGCGAGCTTGTCCGCCATCGCGGCATCGGCAAAGGACGCATCGTGTGCCACGCGCCAGGCATAGGGCTGGCCGGGAAGGCGTGGAGAGCCGAGCGTGATGTACATCACCGCGGCGGCGACGGGCACGAGAACAGCGGTCAGGACGATGACCACGAAGCGGGAATAGCGCTCCGTCTCCGCCAGCGGTTCGGCGGGTGCCTCGAGATCGGCGTCTTCCGTAGCCAGCATGCGGCGATGAATCTCCGCACGCGCCGCTGCTGCCTGAGACGGGTCGAGTGAACCGTCTTCAACCTCGGCATCGATTTCAGCCAGCTGGTCGCGGTACACGACGATGTCGTAGTCGATGCGCGCGGGCGCGTTGGCCAGCGGACTGCGGATCAACGGATAGAGCAGCGCCGCGATGGTGGCGATGACCAGGAGTGCGAGGATGAGCCACAACATTATGGCGAACTCCCGGCTGCATCGTCGTCGACAAGAGCCGCAAGGCGCTTGCTCTCTTCGTCGGATAACGGCCGCACGTCGAGATTTTCGGTGTTGCGCCGGTAGTAGGCGAACGCCGCAGCGCCGCCGGTGATCAGCAGCGCGAGCGGCCCAAGCCACAGCAGATAAGTCTCCAGATCGAAAGGCGGACGCAGAAGAACATAGTTTCCATAGCGCGCAACGATGTACTGCTTGACCTGCTCATCCGTATCGCCGGCGACAAGGCGCTGACGCACGATCACGCGTAGGTCGTGCGCAAGATCGGCTTCGGAATCGTCGATCGACTCGTTCTGGCAAACCAGACAGCGCAATTCTTTTCCGATGCTGCGGGCCCGGGCTTCAAGCGCGGGATCGCGCAGTATCTCGTCGGGATGCATGGCAAGGGCGGCCCCGCTCACAAGCCAGAGCACCGCAAGGAAGGCAAGAATGCCAAGCGCCGGAATATTTGGCCGCTGAATCATTTGTTCAGCTTCCGGGCGAGCGGAACGATCACCTTGGCGATGACGTCCTGCGTCAAAGGACCGATCTGCTTGTAGCGGATCATGCCGTTCTTATCGATGAGATAGGATTCGGGCACGCCATACACACCGAAATCGATACCCGTGCGGCCCTTCGCGTCGACCGCGATATTGCTGTAGGGATCGCCCAGTTCGTTGAGCCAGTTCGTGGCGTCGCCCGGTGCGTCCTTGTAGTTGATGCCTACGATCGGAATACCCGCCATGACGAGCTGCGAAAGCATCGGGTGCTCGACGCGGCACGGGATGCACCAGGACGCGAAAAAGTTCACCAACGTGACCTTGCCGTGCAGATCGGCGGTCTTGAACTCGTGTCCGCTCTCAAGCAGTGGCGGCAGATCGAATGGAGGCGCCGGCCGGTTGACCATCACCGACGGGATCAGGTCAGGCGTGTCACCCTGCTCAACCAGATAGAGCCGCACGATGAAGAACCCGGAAAGCACTACAAAGCCGACAAGCGGCAACATGTAGGACCAGCCGCTGCCGGCCTGCGGCTTTGTTGCTGCCATGGCGGACGGCACGACGCCGCCTGCAGCGCGCGCGGACTGAACCGTTCGAGGCGCGAGGCGGCGCAGCGGCGCGCCGACGCGATGATGGCGATCGGT
>Ga0265325_10002943_pt1 | contig 11331 bp, 13 predicted proteins | sample 41420metaG_FD_202090 | JGI IMG/M metagenome (GOLD analysis project Ga0265325, IMG submission 202090) | Rhizosphere microbial communities from Carex aquatilis grown in University of Washington, Seatle, WA, United States - 4-14-20 metaG | ecosystem: Host-associated > Plants > Roots > Rhizosphere...
CGCTCCACATCGGTTTGTTCGCGCCTCAACTTGCGGGCAAATGTGTGCTTCATGCCCTTCACCCGGCGCTGTCGCGCGCCACCCTCTCCCACAAGGAGAGAGAGAATGATATACCGCGCCGTGATGGCGAGGAAGCGGGCGGGCAGTGGTCGGCAATGGGTTGAAATATCTTGTGCCGCTGCTTCTGGCGGCCGCGCCCGTCTTCGCCGCCGGGCTGCAATCCGATTGCCGCGGCCCGGGCAGCATCGGCGTCGCCACCATGTCCGCCGACGGCACCATCACCTTGCAGTTGCGCGCGCCGGCGCCCGGCCCGATCACCGAGACCGTCACGGCCTACCATCGCGGCGATCCGCAATATGCCCGCGTCCTGTCGCATCTCGGCGGCATGCATCCGGGCGAGCACAAGCCGGTGCCACCCTGGTGCTGAAGGTCAGGCGAGGAACCCGTCCGCCATCGCCTTGGCGAAATCCTCGCCGTCCTGCTGGCCCCAACGGCTCTGCACCGCGCCGCTGGCCGCGCGATTGATCATGTCTTTCGCGGTCTTCGCGGGATCGGCGTCGTCCGTATTGTCGAGCCGCCCGATCTCGCGGCCCACCACATGCCCGCTGGGCGCGATCAGCAGGTTGCACGGCAGATAGGCCGAGCTGCCCCGCCGCGCCATCCGCGTGAACAAGGCGTCACCCAGATTGTTCTCGATCAGGGGCTCAAAGACCCCGCAATGCATTTCGCCAAAGATCTTTGCCAGGAATTCCGGGGTGAATTTTTTCTGCGTGCGGGTCAGTATCGGCACGATGGCGAATTTGTCGTTGCCGTATTTCTGCTGCAACCGGGCAAAATCGGGCAGTTCGCTCAGGCAGGGCGCGCACCATTCCGCCCATAACGGCATTACCAGCGTGCGCCCCTTCAGTTCGTCGATGTGCTTTCTCTTGCCATCCAGGGTCCACAAATAAACCCCGGGCAGTTCTCTGTCGATTTCCTCGAATGCCTGGGCCAGCGAATTGTCCGCCAGCACGCCATGCGCGATCGGCGACGGCTTCTTGTCGGCGCCTTTCGCCACAAGCGCCGGCCCTGCCGCCAGCAGTCCCAGCCCAAGCGCCGCCACCCGGCGGTCGACCGTTCCGCGTTTCATGAGCGTCCCCACTTGCCCTGCAAGGAACATTAACTATTGTCTTGGGAGCCCGCAATATTGCCTGGTTTCATTGGAGATTTATCATGCCACGCCCCGCCGTTGCCGCGCTGTTGCTGTCGCTTCTTGCCGCGCCCGCCCTGGCCATCGAACCCTTTCCTGCCGCCTTCAAGGCGCAGGACATCGCCACCAACGGCACCACGCTGCACGTCCGCGTCGGCGGCAGCGGCCCGGCTGTGGTGCTGCTGCATGGCTTTGGCGACAGCGGCGACATGTGGGCGCCGATCGCGGCAAAGCTGGTCGCCAGCCACACCGTCATTGTGCCCGATCTGCGCGGCATGGGGTTCAGCGCCCATCCCGACACCGGCTACACCAAGGCCAACGAGGCGCGCGACATCGCCGGGGTGATGGATGCGCTGAAGGTGCAGAAGGCCCAGCTGGTCACCCACGATATCGGCAACATGGTGGGCTATGCCTTGGCGGCGCAGTTCCCGGCGCGCATCACCCGATGGGTGGTGATCGACGCGCCGCTGCCGGGCGTCGGCAACTGGGCGGCGCAACTTTCCAATCCCAAGACCTGGCATTTCAATTTCTACGGCCCGGACGAGGAGCGGCTGGTGGCGGGGCGCGAGCGCATCTATCTCGACCGCTTCTACAACGAGCTTTCGGCCCATCCGGAAAAGATCGACGAGGCCACCCGCGCCCATTACGCCGCGCTCTATGCCCGCCCCCATGCCATGCATGACGCCTTCGAGCAGTTCAAGGCATTCTCCCAGGACGGCATCGACAACCGCGATTTCCGTGCCAAGGGCAAGCTGACCATTCCGGTGCTGGCGCTGGGCGGCGAGAAATCCTATGGCATGAAGATGGCGGCGGAGCTTTCCGATGTCGCGGTGCATGTGGAGGGCGGCGTCATCCCCGAGTCCGGCCATTGGATCATGGAAGAAAATCCGTCCGCCACGACCAAGCTGGTGACCGATTTCCTGGCGAAATAGACAGCGTTCCCGTCACGCGCCGTGCTATAAGAGCGGCGAGGGGCGTTTGACGAGGACGCCATGAGGAACGCCGCAATCCTGTCCGCTTTTCTTCTGTCTGCCGTCGGCGCGAACGGCCAGCCCGCCGCCGACAAGCCGATCTGCCTCCGCGCCAACCGCGCCAACGACTACAACGCCCGGCCCGTCGCCCAGCATGACATCTTCGCCCGGAACTCGGTGGGCGACCGGCGGCCGGTGCGGATCAGCACCACCTGCATCCATATTTATCCGGATTCCCTCGTCACCCTGCATTCCGATTTCACCTGCATCGCCATGGGCGATCAGGTCTCGGCCCGCACCATCGACGGGCATGGCGAGATCTGCCGGGTGGCGAAGGTGACGCCCTTTGCCGGGGGCAGCATCGCGGCGCCCTATAAATAACTCAGCGCACGGTGCCTTTTCCGGTCAGCGCGTTCCACGCCACCAGCACCAGCACGGCGCCGATCACCGCCACGAAGGTGGAGATGATGAAACCGTGGAAGCGGTAGTCGAAGCCGGCCAGGCGCTCGAAGATGAAACCGCCGACCACCGCGCCCAAGAGGCCCAGCGCCATGTTGACCAGGCAGCCTTCGCCGCGTTTGTTGACGATCTTGCTGGCAAGCCAGCCGGTGAAGGCGCCGAACACCATCCAGCCGATAAAGTGCATCCGTCAGTTCTCCTGTCGCCGGGCGCGGATCAACTCGCTCCCGTCAAAGGCTCACATATATCATGGTGATCGTCGCCGCCGCCATCACCAGGGTGGAAATCCAGCCCAGTCCGGCCAATACAGGCCCCGGGCGGAACTGGCCCATCCGCTTGTGTCCGGCCACGAACATCATCGCCGCCATCATCGGCACGGCGATGACGCCGTTGAGCACCGCGCTCCAATAAAGCGCCTTGATCGGGTCGATGGGCGAATAGTCGATGCCCAGCCCCAGCAGGATCGCAGCGCCGATCACGGCATAGAAGCCCCGCGCCTGCCAGGGCATGTTGTCCAGGCCGCATTTCCAGCCCTGGGATTCCGCCACGGCATAGGCCGCCGATCCCGCCAGCACCGGCACTGCCAAGAGGCCGGTGCCGATGATGCCCAGCGAGAACAGCGCGAAGGCGAACCGCCCCGCCACCGGCTCCAGCGCCTTGGCGGCGTCGGCGGCGGTGTTGATTTCGGTGATCCCCGCCTTGTTGAGGGTCGCGGCGGTGGCGATCATGATCGCCAGCGCGATGAGGTTGGACGCCAGCATTCCGGCGATGGTGTCGATCTCGATGCGCTGGATCGCTTCGGGCGCTTCCTTGGGATCGTCCAGCAGGGGATGCTCCTCGGCATGCTGGTCGACCTCCTCCACTTCCTGGGCGCTCTGCCAGAAGAACAGATAGGGGCTGATGGTGGTGCCGAAGATCGCCACGATGGTGGTGGCGGCGCTCTCGTTGAGGTCGGCGTGCAGGCCGATCAACCCGGCACCGATCGCTCCCCAATCCAGGGGAATAAGGAACATCAGCGCGACATAGGCGAACAGGCTGAAGGTCAGCACCGTCAGGAAGCGCGCATAGCGGCGATAGGGGATGAAAAGCTGCAAGCCGAGCGACACCAGCGCGAACAGGATGGTGAAGAGATGCTGGCCGAAGCCGGTCACCAGCTTCGCCGCCTCGCCCATCGCCGCCAGGTCGGCTCCGACATTGATGGTGTTGGCGATGAACAGCAGCGCCACCAGCAGGGTCACCACCGGGCGCGGCATCACCTTTCCCATGTTGTAGGCCAGGCCCCGTCCGGTGACCCGCCCGATCAGGGCGCTCACCATCTGGATCGCCACCATCAGCGGGAAGGTCAGCAGCAGGGTCCACAGGAGATTGAATCCGAACTGCGCGCCCCCCTGGCTGTAGGAGGCGATACCGCTGGGATCGTCGTCGGCGGCGCCGGTGATGAGGCCGGGCCCCAGCTTGTGGAGAAAGGCGACGCCGTGAAGGCGCGACCTGAAGCCGGTTTTTTGCGCTGCCGCTTTTTGCGCCGCCGTTTTTTGCGCTGCCATGGAGTAACCCGGTTATCGCTGCGTCAGCCGTCATTCATGCGGCATTCATCCAGGGAATGACAGGATCCGAACGGACCATTCAAGCGTATAATGGAGTTATGGAATGGAGGATAGAATGAAGCGTCTTGTTCTCGCCGCCGCGGCGCTCGCCGCCAGCACCCTTGCCGGCGTACCGGCCCGCGCTGCCGACGCCCCCACCGACAGGCCCTGCCTGCAGATCGGCCAGGTCTATGATTTCAAGCCGGTGCCGGGCAACCGCAGCCTCATCGTCATCGACCGCTTCCGCAAGAAGTACAAGGTCAGCTTCATGGGCATCTGCCCCGACCTGCAGTTCAATCTGGGTCTGGCGTTCAAGTCGTTCGGCGCCGGCCGGCTGTCCTGCCTGGAGCGGGGCGACCAGGTGATCGCGCGGGACCCCGCGATGCCGCTCAACCGCTGCCCGATCAACAAGATCGAATATTACACCCCGGCGATGGAGCAAGCCGACGCTGCTGCTGCGGCCGCCGCCAAGAGCAAGTAGTTTTTGTCGCATCCCGCCTCCGCATGAGGTAAAAGAGTCGCGGATGGGTGTGGAGGACTCTGCGTGGGTGCAGAGCGTATCGGTTGGGCTTTCGCAATCGCGGTGGCATTGTTGACTGCCCAGGCCGTGCCTGCGTTGGCGCAGTTCAATATGGCCGCACCCGGGTCCTATCAGGCGCTGACCCAATGTTCCGAAAACAGCCATTCGTATTTTCCGGACAGCATAGACGCGCCTGCGCCGGTTGCCGCAGCGTTGGCATCACACGCTGATTTGTCTTTCCGCACTTGTTCCGATCTGGACCGCAACACCCATTATTTTTTGCGCATGGCATGGCCGCGGACGGAGGGCGTCTGCCGCTATTTCGAGCGCGAAGTATTTCCGGCGGCGGCACACGATGAGGTCTGGCCCGATCCGCAGGTCGCACATTATCCAGGCGGCGAGGCGTATCCTCCGATATCGGGATGGAGCCTGAGGATGTCGCGCTCCTGGGAGCGCGCCGGATATGGCGCGTCATCTTCGGAAGCCTTTGCAGCGGTGACCGATAATCCCTGTCCGCCAGCCGGCGATGCCGCCTATTTCCATGCGCCGCACCAATCCAATGGCATGGTCAAGATGATCGACAATTTCTGGCGGACTGTCACGGCGTCGCCACAGGCATTGGCCAGCGCCTTTGTCAATGTCGCCGGCGCGGACGGGGCGACAATGAAGCGGTTCGCCGCAGCGGTTTTCGGCGGCAAGGCGAGGATCGACCGGGCTGATTGCGATCAGTATGCCACCGGATGCAATATTGTGATCGGAGCAGACGATTCCTATGAAGTCACCTTCGATATCGGCGAGCATGGAATGATTTTGAAGAAGCTCTACCAATTTCCGCAGATCTAACTGAAGCAAGGCCAGGAAATCGTGCGGGGCTATTTTGGGGTCGGTGTCGACGGCATTTCCAAGCCGATGAACCTGGGCAATCTGGTGCGCATCGCCCATGCCTTCGACGCCAGCTTCTTCTTCTCCATCGCGCCGCGGCTCAAATTGTCCGACGCCCAGAGCGACACAAGCCGGGCTGAGGGGGCGCTGCCGTTCTATTCCTTCGCCAGCGTGGCGGATTTCCGCCTGCCTTTGGGATGCAGGCTGGTAGGGGTGGAGATCACCGACGACGCCATCGACCTTCCCCGCTTCCGCCATCCCTCGCGCGCCGCCTATGTGTTCGGGGCGGAACGCTTCTCCCTGTCACCCCAGGTGCTGAAGCTGTGCGAGTTCGTGGTGAAAATCCCCACCCGCTTCTCGATCAATGTCGGCATGGCGGGCGCGATCACGCTGTACGACCGGATGCTCACCATGGGCGGCTATGGCGATCGGCCGGTGAAGGCGGGCGGGCAGGGCGCCGCGCTGCCCCCGGCGCACAAATGGGGCGCGCCGCTGGCTAAAAAGTAGCCCCTCCACCGCTGATCGGGTGTCACGGCAGGTTCACGATCGAATCGCGGGCAGACGAACGCCGGCTCTTTTGCCGCATCCGAGTCGGGGCCTTGCCGGTCCGATTGGCCGCTTCGCCGGTTCCCGATACTCGCCTATAGTGCGAGCCGGTTGGGATTGAGACCGATGCCAATGGATTGCCGAAAATTGCCGCGTGATTAGCCGATGACCGCCGAATCTGACCTTCACGGCTTCAAATCCCCCGTCGACCTGGCGCGGGAAGCCGATTTCACTCTGGGCGCGCTGCATGTCAGCCCCTCGACGCGCGAAGCTGCGCGCGGCGACCTGCGCGAGATGCTCGAACCGCGGGTGATGCAGGTGCTGGTGGCGCTGTTCCATGCCAATGGCCGGGTGGTTTCGCGGGACGAGTTGGTCGAACGCTGCTGGGAAGGGCGAATCGTCGGCGAGGACGCCATCAACCGGGTGATTGGACGATTGCGCCGGTTGTCCGAAGTGGATCACGAGGCATCCTTTGCCATCGAGACCATTCCCCGGGTCGGCTATCGCCTGATGACCAGCCAATCGTTGACGGCGGCCGAAGCTGGATCGGGCTTACCGGCCGTCGAACCCAGGAATAGGGCCGTCACTCCAGTCCGCCTCGCCGCAGCAGCGATTGTCGTGGCGGTGGCGGGGGCCGCGTTCTGGCTGTATCCCAGGCCGGCGCCGCCCCCGGCCCAGCCTGTCGCGGCGCGCTTCGCGGTGCTGCCCTTCGAGACGCTGAGCGATGGGCCGCAGGCGCGCCACTTCGCCGACTCTCTCACCGACGAGATCGTGACAAGATTAAGCAACCACATCCAGGTCGTGTCGCGTGACGACGCCGCCACCTTGCGCGGAGCGGGCCGCGACCGCGGGCTCGCCAAACTGGGGGTCTCCCTGCTGTTCGACGGCACGGTCCAGGACGATGGCAACACGGTGAAGATCCGCGTCCATCTCGACGATCCGGTACGGCACGCCACCCTGTGGTCCGAATCCGTCGATGGTCCGGCGGCCAATGGCGACCGGCTGCAGGCGTTGACAGCCGACATCATTGTCGCCGTGCTCGCCTGCTCCAACCGCGCACTGGCGCCGGCGCACGGCCTCGCCGATCCCGATCTGCTGAGCCGTTACCTTCGAGCCTGCGATATTTTGGTGACTGGAATCGGTTCGCGCGAGAGGGTCTATGAGGTGCTGGCATCGCTTCGCGAAGTGGCTGCCAAGGCGCCCGGCTTCGCGTCCATACATTCCGATTTCGCCAGGATTGCACCGGCGTTATGGTCCGCGTTACCTCCCGACCAGACTGCGGCCGTGCGCCGGGAGGTGGAGGCGGAGGCGCGCAAGGCCCTCGCCCTGGACCCCAAATCGCCCGATGCCTATCTCGGCCTGTCGCAGCTTCTGCCGCCGACCGACTGGGCGGGACGCGAAAAGCTGCTGCGCCAGGGCGTGGCGGGCGATCCCGATTGGCCGTTCACCAACGGCGTTCTGGGCCTCACGCTGTCGAATGTCGGCCGGCTCCAGGAGGCGACCGGATATCTTCAAAAGGCGGTCGCGTCCGATCTGCAGTTCGACTTCAACGGGAGCAATGGCGTGCTGCAATGCGGCTCCGGCCAGTTCGAGCCGATGACCGGCCAATTGCTCGACGCGTTAAAGCTCGAAGCCCGATACGGCTGGGTTGGCTACACGTTGCGCCACTGTCTGAAATATGCGCGGCGCTGGGCGGAGCTGCGCGCCATGGCGATGGTGCCGCCGGCGCAATCGTCCGATCGTAACGACCCACGGTCAAGCATCTATGACATCTATCTGGTGGCCGAAATGTCCGGCAAGCCCGCGGACATCGCGCGGGCGCGCGGCGCGGCCCTCGCCACGGCGGATGGCGGGAGTATGCCGGCGATAGCGAATGCCATCGAGGCGCTGACCGTGCTCGGGTTCACCGATGATGCGTTCGCCGTGGCGAACCGGTTTACGCCTACCGGCAGCGGCTGCGGCTGCGATTCCGCAATTCTCTTCTTCACCCTCACGGCGCCCCTGCGGCGCGATCCCCGCTTCATGCAGCTGGCCGCCCGTCTTGGGATGGTCGATTACTGGCGCAGCAGCGGCCATTGGCCGGATTTCTGCGCCGATCCGGCTTTGCCCTACAATTGCCGGACGGAGGCAAACCGGATCGAGCCCGCAAAGTGAGTGATTGAGCGGGCCGGTCCCGCCGATGCTGCCGGGCGAGAAATTCTCCATTGGCGGTTGGCAAAGGCGGTATCAACCCCATATAAACCCTGCCCAGCTCGAATTGAGTCCATGCCCACCCCCGCCCTTTCCATCTCCCATCTGCGCAAGGTCTATCGCCGCGGCACCGTGGCGGTGGACGATTTGTCGCTCACCATCAACGAGGGTGATTTCTTCGGTTTCCTGGGGCCGAACGGCGCCGGCAAGTCCACCACCATCCATTGCGTCACCGGCATCGCCGAGCCGACCGCCGGCAGGATCGAGGTGTTCGGCGTCGATGCGGTGAAGAACTATCGCGAGGCGCGGCGCCTGGTCGGGCTCTGTACCCAGGAATTCAATGTCGATCCTTTCGCCAGCGCCCGCCAGATCGTGGACTGGATGGGCGGCTATTTCGGCATGGGGGCGGCCGAACGCAAAAGCCGCATCGACTACCTGATGGAACGCTTCGAACTCGGCCCGCACGAGAAGAAGCCGTTCCGCGAATTGTCCGGCGGCCTCAAGCGCCGGGTGGTGCTGGCCCGCGCCCTGGTCAACGATCCCAAGCTCATCATCCTGGACGAGCCCACCGCCGGCGTGGATGTCGAACTGCGCCGCACCCTGTGGCGCTACCTCGCCGAGATCAACAAGGACGGCCGCACCATCCTCTTGACCACGCACTATCTGGAAGAAGTCGATCGGCTGTGCCGCGACGTCGCCATCGTCGCCAAGGGCAGGATCGTGCGCCAGGGCACCAAGGACGAAATCTCCGGCGCGCCGGGCGGGCTGGAGGCGGCCTATCTCGCCGCCACCGGGGCGGAACCCGATCATGTGGCGGGGCAATAACATGACCACCGTGCCGCGCCCTCTCGGCGTCAACTGGATCGGGCTCTACACCATCGTGCGCCGCGAAGTGTCGCGCATGATGCGGGTGCCGATCCAGGCCTTCATCGCGCCCTGGATTTCGGCGCTGCTGTTCATCTTCATCTTCGGCTATGTGGTGGGCGGGCGGATGCCGGCGATCGGCGGCCACAAATACATCCAGTTCGTGCTGCCGGGCGTGCTGATGCTCAACATCGTCAATGCCAGCTTCCTGCAATCGTCGTCGGGCATCTATTTCTCCCGTTTCCTGCGCTTCATCGAGGAGACGCTGGTCTCGCCGATGTCCTATGTCGAGATGATCGCGGGCAGCCTCGCGGTGGTGGTGGTGCGCTCAACCGTCACCGCCATCGGCATCCTGGTGATGGGCATCGCCTTCGGCGCCACCAGCATCCAGTCCATTCCCGCCTTCCTGTTCTGGGTGGTGGCGGTGTCGATGGTATTCGGCCTTTTGGGCATCGTCATCGGGCTGTGGGCCAAGAGCTTCGAGCAGCTCAACGTCCTGCCGGTGTTCGTCATCACCCCTCTGTCGATGGTGGGCGGGGTGTTCAACACCATCACCATGCTGCCGCCCTGGCTGCACTGGCTGGCCTATGCCAACCCGTTCTTCTATTTCATCAACGGCCTGCGCCATTCGATGATCGGCTTTTCGGAGATGGATCCCGGCATCGGCTATGGGTTTACCACGGCGCTGGGGATTGCCATGTTCCTTTTGGTACTGCGGCTGTATTCAAAGGGCTATGGGTTGCGAGAGTGAGAGGAGCGCTTCGCGCAGCGAACGAAACGGTCCGGTGGATCATTTCGAGCGGCGGACGGACTCAAGCTCTGGCATACAAAGTCGGTTCTCGTTATCTTCCGCGCGCCGCCCTGCAATGGCCCGATTTGGCCGGCAATCTGGCGGTTTCGGAGTTCCCCATGAGTCGCCTGGCCGCTCTTTCCGCCCTCCTGGTTCTCGCCGCCGCGCCCGCGCTGGCGGACCCGGCCACCCTGCTGGGCGCCTTCGGCAACTGGTCGGCCTACCAGACCGGCTCGGGTTCCGACATGGCCTGCTACGCCCTGTCCCAGCCCCGCGCCAGCCAGCCGCGCGGCGCCAAGCGCGACCCCATCTATGTGATGGTCTCGGACTATCCGGGCCGCAAGGTGAAGGCGGAACCCCAGATCATCCCCGGCTATGAATACAAGGCGGGGCTGCCCGCCAGCCTGGAGGTCGGCGGCGACAAGTTCATCTTCTTCACCCGCAATGACGGCAAGACCGGCAAGGCCTGGCTGCAATCGCTCAACGAGAACCAGCACCTGGTCGAGGTGATGAGCAAGGGCGTGTCGGCGGTGGCGTTCGGGACTTCGGCGCGGGGCACCAAGACGGTGGACACCTATTCCCTGGCCGGCTTCAACGAGGCGCTGGCGAAGATTCATTCCGCCTGCGGGTTGTGATGACGCCGCGCATCTCCCTGGCCGGCCTGGACCGGGCGGCGCTGAAGGCGGCGCTTGCCGGTGCCGGCGTGCCGGACAAGGCATTGGCCATGCGGGTGGGCCAGTTGTGGAACTGGGTCTATGTGCATGGCGCGCGCGATTTCGCCAGCATGACCAACCTGGCGCGGGACTTCCGCGCCCTGCTGGAGGAGAAGTTCACTCTCGACCGGCCGGAAGTGGTGACGGCGCAACTGTCGAATGACGGCACCCGCAAATGGCTGCTGCGCAGCGGGCCGGGGATCGAATACGAGACCGTCTATATCCCGGAGGAGGATCGCGGCACGTTGTGCGTTTCCTCCCAGGTCGGCTGCACCCTGACCTGCAAATTCTGCCACACCGGCACCCAGAAGCTGGTGCGCAACCTGACCCCCGCCGAGATACTGGGCCAGGTGATGATCGCCAAGGATACGCTGGAGGATTGGCCGTCCACCGCGCCGGGCCGCAAGATCACCAACGTCGTGATGATGGGGATGGGCGAGCCGCTCTATAATTTCGACAATGTGAAGGCGGCGCTGGCCATCGTGATCGACGGCGACGCGCTGGCCCTGTCGCGGCGGCGGGTGACCTTGTCCACCGCGGGGGTGGTGCCGATGATCCCCCGCGCCGGAGCGGAGATCGGATCGTCGCTGGCGATTTCGCTGCATGCGGTGCGCGACGACATCC
>Ga0265325_10002947_pt1 | contig 11323 bp, 7 predicted proteins | sample 41420metaG_FD_202090 | JGI IMG/M metagenome (GOLD analysis project Ga0265325, IMG submission 202090) | Rhizosphere microbial communities from Carex aquatilis grown in University of Washington, Seatle, WA, United States - 4-14-20 metaG | ecosystem: Host-associated > Plants > Roots > Rhizosphere >...
GCGGGCGTCGCCGGAGCATCAATGCGGGTGTAAATCGGAGAGCCAAATTCTTCGGTCAGCTCGCGGTAATGCACCCCGGGATCTTTTCCAGTGCGCGCCAGAATCTCGGCGGCGAGCAGATCCATGATCGGGCCGTCTTTGTCGGTCGTCCACACGGTGCCGTTGATACGCAGGAAGCTGGCGCCGGCGCTCTCTTCCCCACCGAAGCAATACGATCCGTCGAACAGCCCGGAGAACCATTTGAAGCCCACCGGAACTTCCGACAGCTTGCGGCCCAGCTTGTTCACTACGCGATCGATCATGCTGCTGCTGACCAGCGTCTTGCCGACCGCTGCGTGTGCGGGCCATTGCGGCCGATGAGCGAGCAGATACTGAATCGCGACCGCCAGGTAATGATTGGGGTTCATGAGCCCCGAGGAAGGCGTGACGATTCCATGCCGGTCAGAGTCGGGATCGTTAGCAAACGCCAGCTGAAACTTGTCCTTCAGCCCGACCAGACGCGCCATCGCGTACGGACTGGAGCAGTCCATGCGGATCACGCCATCATGGTCCACCGTCATGAACGAAAATGTCGGGTCGAGAACGGGGTTGACCACCTTGATGTCCAAGCCATAGACAGCATTGATCGGCTCCCAATACGGCCGCGCCGCGCCACCCAGCGGATCGACGCCCATGTTCAAGCCGGCCGCGCGAATCGCGCCGATGTCGACGACGTTCCGCAGGTCGTTTACATAGGGCATCATGAAATCCTGCTGGTGGGTGGTTGCCGCTTTCATCGCCGACTCGAACGGGACGCGTTTCACGCCTGCGTTGTTGGTCCGCAGCAGTTCATTCGCGCGCTCCTCGACCCAGCCGGTCACATCGGTATCGGCCGGACCACCGTTGGTCGGGTTGTACTTAAAGCCGCCGTCCTCGGGAGGATTGTGCGACGGCGTGATGACGATGCCGTCGGCAAGGTGCTGCTTGCGGCCGCGGTTGTATACCAGAATCTCCCACGAGATGACTGGCGTGGGCGTGACTCCGTCGTTCGACTGGATAATGGTCTCCACGCCATTGGCCGCCAGCACCTCCAGCGCCGTGCGCTGCGCCGGGACGGAAACGGCGTGCGTGTCCTTGCCCATAAAGAGCGGGCCGTCCGTACCCTGGCTGCGGCGGTACTCGCAGATTGCCTGCGTGATCGCCAGGATGTGCGCCTCGGTGAAGCTGCCATGCAGCGGTGAGCCGCGATGTCCGCTGGTCCCGAAGATGACCATCTGGTTGGGATCGCTCACATCGGGACGGCGTTCGAAATATTCGCGCTCCAGCTTGGCCACATCCACCAGCATGTCTTTAGGCGCGGGTTTGCCCGCCAGCGGCGAGAGCTTGGCTGGGGACTCGGTTCCTGTGGTCATGGCTGTTCCTCCGTACGGCGTTGCGCGCCGGTCCTGCGGCACTGCCGATCTTACATTGAACCGTAGAATCGCCGGAACGACAATGGATGAAATGCCGTTCAATGTTGCATTGTGATTAATATCACTGACCCAGGCCAGCCCTACCCGGCAGACTCTTAACGAGGCCGCGATTTTGCCCGACTTGCCGTCGAACTCACCGTTGTCGCCACTGCCAGCACAGCCTGGCGCAACCCGCGCCTATCACGCCATGGTGAAGCCCATCGGCGCGATCTGCAACATCGATTGCACCTACTGCTATTACCTGCACAAGAAGGAGCTGTTGGGCAGCACAGCGAACTTCCGCATTTCGGACCAGATTCTTGAGACGCACATTCGGCAATACATCGAAGGCCAGGACCGCGACGAGGTGGTCTTCTCCTGGCAAGGCGGCGAGCCGACTCTGCTCGGCCTGGATTTCTTTCGCAAGGTCGTCGAGCTGGAGGCGAAATACAAGAAGCCTCATCAGCGCGTCGAAAACGACCTTCAGACCAATGGCACCTTGCTCAATGACGAATGGGGCAGCTTCCTCAAGCAGCACGGCTTCCTGGTCGGCCTGAGCATCGACGGCCCCAAAGAACTGCACGACATCCACCGGATCGCCAACGACGGCAAGCCGACCTTCGACAAAGTATTCGCCGCCGCCCAGATGTTGCACCGCCACGGCGTGCCCTTCAACACTCTGACGGTCATCAACCGCGCCAACGCCCGGCGGCCGCTCGATGTCTACCGCTTCCTGAAGAACGAAGTTCGCCCGCGTCAGATGCAGTTCATTCCCTGCGTCGAGCCGAAAGTGTTTCAAAATGTCGCTCCGCAGAAATGGGATGTGGACACGATACCGCTGTTTGACTCGCCCGCGGCGCACCCCGGTACGCCCGACTCCATCGTCACCGACTGGTCAGTCGACCCGGACGACTGGGGTAACTTTCTCTGCAAGGTTTGGGATGACTGGTACCGCCGCGACATGGGAAAGGTGTTCGTCAACCTCTTCGAGACCGCGGTTGCGCAGTGGATGGGCAAAGAGTCGCAGCTCTGCATTTATCACGAGTTCTGCGGCAAAGGCGTCGCCTTGGAGCACGATGGCAGCCTGTATTCCTGCGATCACTACGTTTATCCCGAATACAAGCTGGGCAACGTCCTCGATACCGCCAGCTCGCGCCTGGTCTTCTCCGAGCAGCAGCAGGCGTTCGGATTCGCCAAGTTCCGCACCTTGCCGCCGCGTTGCCGGCAATGCAGCTACCTGTTCGCCTGCAACGGCGAATGTCCCAAGAACCGCCTGATTCGCACGCCTGAAGGCGAGCCCGGCTTGAACTACCTGTGCAGTGGATTGGGCAAGTTCTGGCAGCACATCGATCGCGATGTGCAGGACATCTGCCAGCGCATCGCTCGCGGCGACCGCCTGCGCCCGAATTGATAGTCCGCCCTCAACCCAGACTCATTCGAAGCCCACCTCGGGCAGCGCAACCGGGTGGAAGCGCAGGCCTTTAGGCCTGCGAACCAGGTAGCCTTTCAAACGGGCTTTAGCCCTGGATGGGCCTTCTCCGGAATCAAGTTGGAAACTGGCTCGTGGTGGCGATCGGCTCCGCGGCTATCGGGTCATGCCAACCGCCAGGCGGCGTGACCTCGGCCATATTGCTCGGCCCCCAAGTGCCCGGCTCGTACTGTTGGACCGGCGTGACCGCCTTCAGCACCGGATCGACAATGCGCCAAGCTTCTTCCACGTAGTCCTGACGCGCGAACTGCGTGGCTTCGCCCGCCATGGCTTCTCCCAGCAGGCGTTCATAGGCTTCCATCTCACCCGGTTTCGGGGTCCGGCTGGCGATCATTTCTATGGTTTGTCCGGCGATCTCCTCACCCGGCTTCAGGACCATGGCGCCGATGGCGATCGTTACTTCAGGGCTGATGCGAAACCGCAGATGGTTGGAAGTAAGAACTCTCTCCGGCACCATCGACGGCGGCTTCCGCAGCCTTCCCATCACCTCCGTGCAAGTCACCGGCAGGCACTTCCCTGCCCGGATGTAGAACGGCACGCCTTTCCAGCGCCAGGAATCGACCTCCAAGCGCATCGCGGCGAAGGTTTCCATCTTGGAATCCGGCCCCACTCCTGGCTCCTTGAGGTAGCCGTTGAATTGGCCGCGGACAAGATTGGTCACCTGGATGGGCGGAATCGCCTTCAGTACTTTGACTTTCTCATCGCGGACGGATTCGCTGTCCACGCGAGGCGGGGCTTCCATAGCGAGATTGCACAGGATCTGGAAGAGATGGTTCTGAATGACGTCCCGAATGGTTCCGGTCTGGTCATAAAACGCGCCTCTGCCCTGGACCCCGAAGTCCTCTGCCATCGTCGCCTGCACGCTCTCGACGTAATTGCGGTTCCAGAACGGCTCCATGAAAGAGTTGGCGAAGCGGAAAACCACCATGTTGTTCACCGGCCGTTTGCCCAGATAGTGGTCGATGCGGAAAATGGAAGTTTCCGGGAAAGCGCTTTGCAGGATACGGTTCAACTCCTGCGCCGAAGCAAGATCGTGACCAAAGGGCTTTTCGATGATGACGCGCGCACCCTTGGCGCAGCCCGACTTCATGAGCTGTTCCACGACCTCCTCAAACAGCAGCGGAGGAATGGCCAGGTAATGTGCCGGATGCTCGGCGGAGCCCAGCTGCTTGCGTACCTCCTTGAAGGTTGCAAGATCGCTGTAGTCCCCATCGACGTAGTGCAGCAGACTCTCCAGCTTGGGCCAGGCCACGGGATCGAGGCCACCGTGCCTCATCACGCTGTCCTTGGCGCGGGCCTTCAACTGGTCCAAATCCCAGCCCGCCTTGGCGACGCCGATGACCGGCACGTCAAGACGGCCACGTCTGACCATCGCTTGCAGAGCCGGAAAGATCTTCTTGTAGGCAAGATCGCCGGTTGCGCCAAAGAAGACGAAAGCATCCGAGTGAGTCCCACTCATGTCTGCTCCCCTACTTCCCTGCTGCTTTTTCCAGATGTCCGCCGAACTCATAGCGCATGGCCGAGAGCAGCTTGTCCGCGAAGTCGGCCTGACCGCGCGAGCTGAATCGCTCATACAGAGCAGTGGTCAGTACGGGCGCAGGTATCGCCTCGTCGATGGCGGCCTTGATCGTCCAGCGGCCCTCGCCGGAATCCGAAACCCGTCCGGCAAACTTCGCCAACTCGGGATCTCCCGTCAGCGCAGTCGCGGTCAAATCCAGCAGCCAGGAGGCGATCACGCTGCCGCGCCGCCAAACCTCGGTCACGTCGGTCAGGTTGAAGTCGTACTGATAGTGTTCAGGATCGCGCAGCGGCGTGGTCTCGGCGTCGATCGCATGCGTTTGCTTGCCCACGTTGGCGGAGCGGATAATGTTCAGCCCCTCGGCATACGCGGCCATCACGCCGTACTCGATGCCGTTGTGCACCATCTTCACAAAGTGTCCGCCGCCGTTGGGCCCACAGTGCAGATAGCCCTCTTCGGCGGTGCCGCCAAGCTTCTCGCGTCCCGGAGTGGGGTCAATGTCGCCTTTGCCCGGCGCCAGTGTCTTGAAGATGGGATCGAGCCGCTGCACCGCCTCAACCGGCCCGCCGATCATCATGCAGTAGCCGCGCTCCAGTCCCCACACACCGCCGCTGGTCCCGACGTCGACGTAGTGAATGCCCTTGGGCGCAAGCTGCTTTGCGCGGCGAATGTCATCGATGTAGTAGGAATTTCCGCCATCGATGAGCGTGTCTCCCGGCTCCAGGTAAGGCACCAGGCCGGCGATGGTCTCGTCCACCACGGCCGCCGGCACCATCAGCCAGATGGCCCGCGGCTTCTGCAGCTTGCTCACCAAGTCCTTGGGCGACGAGGAGCCAACCGCCTTCTCCTTGGCCAGCTCTTCCACGTTCTTCGGAAACACGTCGTACACCGCGCAGGTATGACCCGCCTTCATGAGCCGCCGCACCATGTTGGCGCCCATTCTTCCCAGACCCACCATTCCGAGTTGCATCGTTGGCTCCTTTTGCCGCAAATAGTGTTCAGGCATTTACCGGTTCCGCCGGCCGCGCCCGATCAGGTTGTTGTTTGAACTGTAGCGCGCCAGCCTATCGCTTTTTCTTTTTGCTGGAAGACTGTTTCTTGGCGGGAGCAGAGGAGGCCTGGACCTCCGCCGGCGGGCTCGACGGGCGCTTGCCGTCAGCCCACAAACGGAATCCGCCGAGGAAGGCGTTGGCGTTGTTGCCCTCGCGACATCCCTTGGGCAGTTGCTTCAGCAGCTTTACATTGCCTCCGCCTAGGACGATGTCGGTGGGCTCAAGCGCGCCCTTCAATTGCTCGACTACGTCCTCGACATTCTTGCGCCACTGCTTCTTGCCGTAGTGCTGCAATCCGCGAAGTCCCACGTAGTCCTCGAACGTCGCCTTCTTGTAGGGAAGATGGGCCAGCTCCATAGGCTCCATGTCACCGTCCACAATCATCGTGGACCCCAGGCCGGTTCCCAATCCCAGGAACAGCATCTTGCCGCCGTTGTAGCTGCCCAAGGCCTGCATGGCCGCATCATTGACGAGCTTTACCGGACAACCGAAGGCGCGTTCGAAATTGAAGGCTACCCACCCGGGCGCCAGATTGTGCGGCTCCGCCACCGGCCTGCCATTGATGACCGGCCCGGGATAGCCGATCGATACCGCATCGTACTTCCAATCCGCGGCAAGCTTCTTGACCCCGTCAACCATCGCCTTGGCAGTCAGCTTCGGCCCAGAAGGAAACTTCCGCCGCTCCTGCTGCCCGGTGGCAAGAATCTTGACGTTGGTCCCGCCTACATCGATAGCCAGCACGTTCATCAATAGGCCTCCAAGCTCATGCATTCTGTAGTACGGCACTCTTCGACGCAATCACCCGCAGCAGCTCATTCCAGGAATCGACGAACGATTTCGCCCCTTCCGTCTGCAAGCGCGCAGCCAGGGCAATGACGTCTACGTCGGCCTTGGCGAACTGCGCCAGCACCTGCTCGCAGTCGCCGCCGTCGGTGGGCATGACCCCGGCCACCTCGCCATGGTCGGCAAACGCCTTCAACGTGCCCTCCGGCATGGTGTTCACGGTGTTGGGGGCGGCGAGCGCTTTAATATACAGGATGTCGGAGGCCTTCGGGTCTTTCGTGCCCGTGCTGGCCCACAACAGGCGTTGCGGATTGTACCCTGCCTTCACGATGTTCTGCCAGCGCGGCGTTGCCAGCAGATCGCAATAGGCTTTGTAGATGCGCTTGGCGATGGCGATCCCCAGTTGGTCGCGCAGCGCGTCGGGCACTTTGCTCGCGACCGCTACGTCCCACCGGCTGATGAACACTGAAGCAACAGATCCGACATTAGTGCTCAGCCCGGCCGCGATGCGGCGCTCGATGCCGCGCAGATAAGCTTCAGCCGCGGCCAGGTACTGCTCGCGCGAAAACAGCAGCGTTATGTTGATCGACACGCCGGCGAAGATTGCCTCTTCGATCGCGGGCAGGCCTTCCTTGGTGCCGGGAATCTTGATAAACAAATTGGGACGCTTGGCCCGCGCCGACAAGTCCTTGGCCTCGGCGAGGGTCGTCTTGGTGTCGTAGGCCAGCAGCGGCGATACTTCCAGCGACACAAATCCGTCCACGCCCTTGGTGTTGTCGTGAATGGGCCGGAACAGATCGGCGGCGCGCGTCAGGTCTTCCAGCGCCAGCTCGAAGAACAGCGCCTCGCCCGACTTCCCCTGGCTGAGCCTCTCCCGAATGCCATCGTCGTAAAGTGCGCTCTTCTTAATGGCATGGTCGAAGATGGTGGGATTGGAGGTAAGTCCCGTAACTGAAAATTCGTCGATGTATTGTTTGAGCGTACCGCTGTCCAGCAGGTCGCGGGTAATGTTGTCCAGCCATAGGCTCTGGCCCAAATCATGAAGGGTTTGTGTAGCTTTCATCGTGACACCTCGACTTTTTAATTAGCGGCGGCCACAGTAGCTTACCACCACCTGAATCTTCCAGTTGTTTTTGTTCTGGATTACGAATAAAGTCACAGGACACGCGCCGCAAATACCAGCGTAATCAGCTTTTTATTCATGGAGTTGTAACAATGCCCGATACCCGCGATCAAGTCCGCATCGGCTCAAGCGCGACCGAACTGCAGCAGGCCATCCTCGATCATCTCTACTACATTCAGGGCCGCGTGCCCGAGCTGGCCACCCCCACCGACTGGTACATGTCGCTGGCTTATACAGTCCGCGACCGCATCATGAACGACTGGGTCAACTCCATCCATCGCATGCGCGACCAGACTATCAAGCTCGTCGGCTACCTGTCGGCGGAATTCCTTCTCGGCCCGCATCTGGGAAACAACCTGCTCAATCTCGGCATGCGCCAGCAGGCGGAGCAGGCCGTCTCCGCCCTGGGACTCGATCTCCATACCCTCCTCCGCGAAGAGGAGGAGCCGGGCTTGGGTAACGGCGGCCTGGGTCGGCTCGCGGCCTGCTATCTGGACTCCATGGCCACCCTGCGCATCCCGGCCATCGGCTATGGCATTCGCTATGAGTTCGGTCTCTTCGACCAGGAAATCCGCGACGGCTGGCAAGTGGAGAAAACCGACAAATGGCTGCGCATGGGCAATCCCTGGGAGATCTGCCGGCCGGAGATTACCTACCTCGTCAACGATGGCGGCTACACCCAGCAATATCAGGACGCCCAGGGCCGCCTGCGGGTACGCTGGGTCCCCAGCAAAGTGGTAAAAGGCGTCGCGTACGACACGCTGATCTCTGGCTACCGCTCCGGTATGACCAACTTCCTCCGGCTGTGGCGATCGGAGGCGGTCGAATCCTTCGACTTCCAGGCCTTCAACGCCGGCGACTACTACGAGGCGGTCCAGGAGAAAGTTTTCTCCGAGAACATCAGCAAGGTGCTGTATCCCAACGACGAGCCCGAGGCCGGCAAGAAGCTGCGCCTGACCCAGCAGTATTTCTTCACCTCCTGCTCGCTGCAGGACATGGTGCGAATCCACTTCATGCGCGGCAAGACCCTCGACACGTTCCACGAGAGCTTTGCGGTGCAGCTCAACGACACCCATCCTTCCATCGCTGTCGCCGAGCTGATGCGGCTGTTGGTCGATGAGCACCTGATGGACTGGGAGCAGGCCTGGGAAATCACCCGGAAGACCCTGGCTTTCACCAATCACACTTTATTGCCCGAAGCGCTGGAGAAGTGGCCCGTGCCGCTCTTTGCCAGCATTCTGCCGCGGCACCTGGAGATCATCTACGAGATCAACCGGCGCTTTCTCGACCAAGTGCGCAACAAGTTTCCCAACGACAACGACCGGGTTGCGCGCATGTCGCTCATCGACGAGCACGACCAGAAGTACGTTCGCATGGCGTATCTCGCCACCGTCGGCAGCCACGCTGTAAACGGCGTCGCCAAGCTGCACAGCGAACTGCTGAGAAAGACGACGCTGCACGACTTCTACGAGTTCAATCCTGACGAATTCCTCAACGTCACCAATGGCGTCACCCCGCGGCGCTGGATTGCGCTCAGCAATCCCGAGCTGGCCGCCCTCATCGACGGCAAGATTGGCGCACAGTGGCTGACCAACGAAGACGAATTGAGAGGCCTGGAGCCTTTTGCTGAAAACGCGCCATTCCGCGCCCAGTGGCGCAAGGTCAAACAGGCGCGCAAAACCGAACTGGCTGCCCTGATTAAGGAGCGTACCGGCGTTGTTGTCGACCCCGCCACCCTCTTCGACATGCAGGTCAAGCGCATCCACGAATACAAGCGCCAGTTGCTGAACATCCTTCACGTCATCAGCCTTTACAACCAGCTCAAGAAGAACCCCGGGCTCGACATCACGCCGCGCACCGTGATTTTCGGTGGCAAGGCGGCTCCCGGCTATTTCATCGCCAAGCGCATTATCAAGCTCATCAATTCCGTCGCCGAGGTTGTGAACCGCGACTCCGCGGTGAAGGACCGCGTGAAGGTCGTCTTCTTCCCCGACTTCAACGTGACCAACGGCCAGGTCATCTATCCCGCCGCGGACCTGTCGGAGCAGATTTCGACCGCGGGCAAAGAGGCCTCGGGCACCGGCAACATGAAGTTTTCCATGAACGGCGCGCTCACCATCGGCACCCTGGACGGAGCCAACATCGAAATTCGCGATGCCGTCGGCGCGGAAAACTTCTTCCTCTTCGGCCTCACAACTCCCGAGGTCGCCTCTCTCAAGGCGAGCGGCTACAATCCGCGCTTCTATTACGAGCACAATCCCGACCTGAAAGAAGTCATCGACCAGATTTCTGCCGGGACGTTCTCCTCCGGGGATACCTCGCTCTTCAAGCCGATTGTCGATTCCCTGCTCAATGGCGACGAATACTTGGTCCTGGCCGACTACCAGGCCTACGTCGAATGCCAGCACAAGGTGAGCCAGGCGTACCGCGATCAGGAGCAATGGGCGCGCATGTCCATCCTCAACGTTGCCCGCATGGGCTATTTCTCGTCGGACCGCTCCATCCGCGAATACAGCTCCAAGATTTGGACGGTTAGGCCGCTGGCACGGCTGCCCAAGGCCACCACTGCTGCTGCGGCAGCAAAAAAGTAGAATGGAGCCGGACTCGATCGCATGGGCATTACAGCCGACATCCTAGGGCTCGACCGTCGCTTCGGACTGCCGGGCATCGCTTCGGTTGAGCCCGGCAATCGCGGCTTGCCCAAAGTACAAGTCACCACTGCTCAATCCGAGGGCGAGATTTATCTGCATGGCGCGCACGTCACCTCGTGGAAGCCCGCCGGCGCCGAGGAGGTGCTGTTCCTCAGCCCACGCTCGCGCTGGGAGGATGGCCACGCCATTCGCGGCGGCGTGCCCATTTCGTTTCCCTGGTTTGCCGACAAGGCAGACGATCCTCATGCGCCCGCGCACGGCTTTGTGCGGACGAAAGCCTGGCAGCTCGAGTCCATTGTGCAGGCCGGCGACGCGGTGACTGTTAGCATGTCCACCGAAAGCGATGCCGAAACGCGGCAGTCGTGCCCTGCCGAGTTTCGTCTCCTACATTGTGTGACATTTGGCTCGGAACTGACGATGGAGCTTGCGGTAACCAATACCGGCGCCACGCCGCTGCGCTTTGAGGAAGCATTCCACGCATACCACAATGTAGGAGATGTAGAACAGGTGCGGACCGCCGGTCTCGACGGCGTAGCCTATCTGGACAAGACCGACGCCAACCGGGAGAAGACGCAGCATGGCGATGTCGTCATTCAATCGGAAACCGACCGCGTCTACCTTGACACCCAGCGTGTGGTGGAGTTGGATGATCCCGTGCTGCATCGCCGCATCGTGATCGCGAAAGACAATTCCTTCACCACGGTTGTCTGGAACCCCTGGACGCAAAAGGCCAAGGCCCTCGCAGATCTTGGGGAGGACCAGTGGCCTCGGATGCTCTGCATCGAAACCAGCAACGTCGGCGCATTTGCAGTGACCCTAGCGCCCGGCCAGCGACACTCGATGAAGGCGACTCTCAGCGTTGCCCCGCTCTAGGCCCGATTTTGCGCAATCTTACGGAGCCAATTCCGTCCAGCTCTTGTCGGGATTGAACTCGGTCATCGCGGTCGCTGCGTCCGTCGTCGTCTTGTCCAGGTCCTTCTGATAAACAACGCGTCCCTGGTTGATGAGGAAGGTCATGACGCCGGACACACCGTACTCGGCGGGATATGCCACATACGCAAATCCGCCCGTCATCTTGCCGTTTACGACGTAATCCTTCGCGCCGCCCTTGGCATCAGCCCCCTGCTTCAGCAGCTGGCGGAAGTAGTATCCATGAAATGGCACATGCTGATTGGCCTGCAGCTTGAATCCCTCTTCGCTCGCGAAGGCCACCAGCGGCCCCAGCGGGCTCTTCGGCTTGCCTTTGGCAACCGGCCAATACAGTCCGTTCTGCTTG
>Ga0265325_10002948_pt1 | contig 11320 bp, 13 predicted proteins | sample 41420metaG_FD_202090 | JGI IMG/M metagenome (GOLD analysis project Ga0265325, IMG submission 202090) | Rhizosphere microbial communities from Carex aquatilis grown in University of Washington, Seatle, WA, United States - 4-14-20 metaG | ecosystem: Host-associated > Plants > Roots > Rhizosphere...
ACCGCCTCCGACGTGACCGACGAAGATCTCGCGAGTCTGGGGATGCTCAGTCATCTCAGATCGCTTTCGCTGGCCTACTGCAGGAAATTCACCGATGCGGGAGTCACAAAACTGGCCCGTCTTACTAATCTTCATCGTCTCGTCCTTACGCAAACTGGGATCACCGACGCCGGAATGACCCATTTGCGCGAAATGCGGCGACTCGAAGCGATAGACTTAGGTGAAACCCAGATCACGGGCACCGGGTTGGAAAGCCTCGGTGAAATGCGGCAACTTTCGGACCTCAACCTTGATCGCACGAACGTTGAGGACATCGGGATGCTGCGGGGCTTGCAAACGCTGAAACGGCTAAACCTGAGAGGAACCCCGATCACGGATAGAGGTCTGAATAGCCTCGGCACGTTGACACATCTGACACATTTGAGCTGCGAAGGTGCGCAAATCACCGACGCCGGGCTTGTCGGTTTGGCCGGCTTGACCGACATGATACAGCTTGATCTCTGGGGAACCCAGATCACGGACGTCGGGATCGCGTATTTGCACGGAATGAGGAAGTTGGAGGACCTGAATCTCTACAGAACGAAGATCACTGACGCCGGCATGCAGTATCTGCGCAGAATGACCAAGTTGCAGTACCTCATTTTGGGTGGCACGAGAATCGGCGACAGCGGCTTGAAGAATCTTGAGCAACTCCGCGCACTTAGCCTGCTTGGGTTGGATGACACAAAAATCGGTGACAGCGGTTTGAGGAACCTTGAGCAACTCCGCGCACTTCGCGAGCTGAGGCTGGATGGCACGAGTATATCCGATGCGGGCCTTGCTCATTTGCGCGGGCTGCCGTTGGGCAGCCTTTCGTTGACGGGCACGCCCCTGACAGACGCGGGACTGGTTCATTTCAAGGAGGGGATGCCCAAGTTGGTGGTCCTTAAACTTGGCAATACGAAAGTTACTGGGGCTGCTGTCGATCAACTCATGCGCGACGTGCCGCGCCTGAAAGGACGCATTTTCGGTGTGAAGTGATGTGCTTCACGACCAGCTCAAGAACGCGACCATGATCGTCTTGATCCGGCCTCTCGGTTTAGCACTTCATGTAGCGGTAATGTTTGACCCGTTGGAAGGGAGACTCGGCGGTAAGAATGGAGAAATGACGAAGCCTCAAGAGCGATTCGGCTCTGGCGATTCCATGACCTAACGCTAGGCGGAGAAATGAGTAAGGGCGCTGGCTCCGCTCGGCCGCCAAATTACCGACCCGGCGGGCAACATTTCGACGCTCCTCGACACGCCGGGCCGCAACTTCCGCGCGCTGTTGATCCACTTGGCCTGCGAACCTCACTCACCTAGGCCGCCAGTTCCTTGCCTGCCACTTGGCCCTCATGGAAGTTGCACGTCCCGACCTGGGCAGGTCGGCAGGTCCAGCTCTCGGCGACGCTCACCGGCGCTTCAATCAACGTGCCCACGGAACACCCATAAAGACGGGGACGCCTGAGGGAGAAAGGGCTTATGAAGATCCTGTACTTGCATGGCATTCATGCCGCCCCAGGGCCAAAAGTTGAACGGCTCCAGCAAATGAAAGAGCGCCCGAGGGAAGGCCAGAAAAAGACACCCATTCTCTCGTGATAAGATCGGAGAAATAGTGAAGTTTCGAGAGCGATTCTGATTCTTGCGGCGGCCCCGTCTCATATCGCAAGTTGAAGACTTGACAGGGTTTGGTTCAAGTCTTCGGGAGGCGTTTGGAGTAGCGACCAGAAGTCGTGGACGGGCAGTCGTAGGCCAAGGTGTTGATAGGGACTGTGCTTCCGACGTCGGCCTTAGTGGAATGGGCGTGTGTTCCACCAGAGTCGCTTGATGTCCAATAGTGGTAGAGTCAGCGTTCGGTGCCGTGCCTGGTGCATGCGGATCACGCTGTTCATGCATTCAACAGTGGGCGGCGTGGGCCAGCGCAACTCTCGTAATCGCTGACCAGTTCGCCGGCCGACGCTACAATCAACGTGCCGACGTAACAGTCGTAAGAGCGGGACGCCTGAAGGAGAAAGGGCTTATGAAGATCCTGTACTTGCATGGCATTCATGCCGCCCCAGGGCCAAAAGTTGAACGGCTCCAGCAAATGAAAGAGCGCCCGAGGGTGTTCGCTCCCGTGTTATACGACCCCAACTTGCTTCGGCGTCTCGATCAACCGGGTTTCCTGCAAATCGTGGAACGTGCCCAATCGGCGTCCAACCTCTTTCAACTGGACCTAATCGTCGCATGCAGTTTAGGCGGCGCTGTGGCGCTGCGGTTGAACTGCCCCCAGGCGAAGCTGCTGCTCGTGTCACCGTTTTGGCGACGAAGCGCGAGGGCGATCATGGCTTCGCTGCCGATCCTCTGCCGGATGAGCCGGATCGCCATGGGAGTTCGGTTCGTTTGGACGCTCCCCCCCAATTGCCATGCCCCGCCTGGTTCCGTCGTTCTTCATTGCCCGCTCGATCAAATGGTGCCGATCGCGCATAGCCGCCAACTACTGGCCCAAAGCGGGCTGCCTCCGGAGAATCTGGTGGAAGTCGCGTACAACGGCCACGTAGCATTCGATCGGCGCGGGTTCGACGCGCACCGCATGAACTTCGCCAGCGCCTTGGATCAGCTCGAATTCTGGGTGCGGCGATTGACTTCGGCCGATGGGGACGGGCTCGATACGCCGTACGGTTCAGCCGTTAACCGAATTCTTGGCCCGTCCCTGAAGAACGCAGAAGTGATGGAGGCTTCGCCCGGCACGCGAATTGAAGAGAAGATAACGCCGAAGCAACGCCAGGGCCGCTGGCTGGAAATCTGGCAGCAACTGCAGGAGATCAGGGAGGGCAAGGTAGTGGCTGGCGATCCGGCGGTAACCGAAGGCCGCCTGCTGGAGGAGCTGGAAGACCTCGAATGGGAAGCTGGCCGGAAAGACTTCAAAGATCGGGGCCGGTGATGAGTGGCCAAGGGGCGGCCAGTGCTTGCCCTAAAGCAAGTGAATCAGGGATATTTGGCGTAAATCTCGCACAGGACACGACAGGCGCAGCGCAAAGACACGGCCGTAGTGTCGAGATGGTTTCGGCGAGTTGTCGTACGGCATCGGGAGAGGCTCCGTTCTTCGCGAGGTGCCACGGCGGACCGGAACATCCGAATTCCATAGGCATTCCGTGCGTCTGCTGCGCAACCGACATACCAGCGGCAACAAAAGGGATGTCGGCCGAACGAGTGTTCTTCAAGGAGTTGCTCACCGACCGGCGGATGAAGGAGAAGAAGAAGAGTGAGCTAGAATAGAGTGTCCGAGACGAGCGAATTCACCGCAACCACGTGAGACCCGTATGACGACGCCCAAGAAATCGTACCAAATCCTCGTCAGCCGCCATGCCATGTTTGAATTTGCGGTGGATGCGAAAACGCCCGAGGAGGCCTGCAAAATCCTTGGGCGCGAACTCCGCTCCGGCGAGTTGAAACGTGCGCGTGGCGGCCAGCAGCCGGCGATGGAGTCTTGGGCGGATCCGTCTGACGCAGGTGGCGCCTGGGCAATCATGTGCAGTTCGGATCAACCCGAAAAAACGCAACCTGCCATCATGGCTTGGAACGGGAGCGAAATTGTAAGGTCCGACATTCTGTCATTCGCCGAGCACAAGTAAGTGACGTTTACGACCTGACCGTCATGCGGGCATCTCGGAAGTTTTCGATGCGGAAGTCCACCTTGAGGTAGATCTCCGGTGCGATCCTGCCGGAAATCACGTCCAACTCGGTGCTGATGAAGCAAATGGGACAGTTCTGGGAAAATGGGCGATAGGTAAGAAAAGGCCACGACTACTAGGTCGCGGCCTTCCACTCAGTACCAACCCGCCCTCGTGCCCCGCCCCACTTGGGCCCAAGGCGCGGACGGACGATTGACCCCTCACCGGCGGATGTCGCCGCTGTTTATGGCAGTTCCCCACAGTACGGCGGCCACGATCAGGAACACGATCCAGGATCCGGTCATTCCGCCGACCAGGGCGGCAACTGCCAGGCCTCCGAGCATGTGGATGCTATTGAGCTTTTGCTTTGCTCCCATTTTGGGTTCCTCCTTTCGGAAATGAGCGTTGGTTCCTTGGTAATCAGGCGAATAATGTCCGCCGCTGGCGCTCGGCCGCAATCAGGACGTATAGCTCCTCAAGTTCGAGTTCGATCGAGTCGGCGGCGATTCGCTTACATAGTTCCCGATCGACGGCGTACAAACCATGCGAGGATCGCTGGAGTTGGCGATCGCGGCCAGGACGATGAGGGCGATGCGCTCAACGAGATTTGGACTCGGTCCCATGCCGCCCCGTCGCTACGCCGGCGACGGGGCAGCCTGGGCCACTGAGCTTCCGCATCGATCAGCATCCCACTATCGCCACTTCGCCGGCCTCGGCCACCGGCTCACCCTGGAAAGCCTGCCAGTTCCGCCGAAGCTTGGACCGGATCTGCGCGACGCGGCCGGCCGTGATGCCGAACAGTCGGGCCGTGTCGCGACCGGTCTCGCCGGCGGCCAGCGTGGTCGCGACGCGCCGATTGCGATCTGTGAGTCGAGAGAGCCAGTCGCCGAAGTCGATCCGGGCAATGGCCGTTTCGGCGGGCGTCGAACGGCGATCCTCGACCAGAATTTCCCGCCAAGTGCCGCTGCGGTCGCGGCGGATGAGCGGCTTGACGACGATGCCGCGGAGCTTCTGAGCTCGTGGAGACATGACGTCGCCAATCCGTAACGGGCCAGTAACCCGCCGGCCGGTGCGGAATTGACGCGCGGCGTACATGGCCAGCACTGACGGGTAGGCAATGTCGGCCCGGCCCTGCTCGAAAAGCTTGATGAAGGCGTCCAACGCGAGCGCCAGCGATTCCGCTATCGCCTCCTCGCGGGTCGCGGGCGTGAAGCCGGAAAAGGCAAAGCTGAGTCGGTCGCGAATGCAGGGCAGCATGGCGAGGAAGCCAGCGTGCCAGGCGGACTTGTTGGTCGAGTTGGATTCGGCGAAAGCGAGCATCGGGTCGATCTCCATGGGTTTGGTGACCGCCCCGACGACTGGGGCGGTCGTGTTGGGAAACACACGAACCGCCCACGCAAACGCGAGGGCGAACGATTCGGATGCGCGGCTCGAGGGCAACCGCCAATAGCTAACGTGGGGCAGATTTGGACCGGCCGGTGAATTACGACGAACGCCACGGCTCACGAGAGAGTGGTCAACGGCCTAAGTCGCAACAGCCAAACAGTGAGGGCGGAAGCCAAAGAACCAGTAGCTTGGCTGCCCGAACCAGTCTTGGGGTAAGGCAAGCCGGTCGGCGGAATTGATGGTGACGAATCAATGGCATCGACCTATTCCAAATTGGATGGTCGATCGATAGGCTCTGTGGCCTCTCGGTCTGACTCGCGACGATCGTTAGCTTCGCATTCATCGTGCAGTGGAGTCGCCTCTTGCTGATATTGATCTCTGAGCCATCGTTTGGCCAGCAAGTAGGCGATGCAGTCCAGAAGGGCTTCAAGGCGTTGCTGGGCGTCGTGGTCGAAATTCTTGTCGGGATCATGCAACATCACGTCGGTCTCCGGGGTTACGTACATAGTCAGCACGCGGGCTGGCACGATTCTGGGATTCCTTCTGGCAACATTCCGCCGATCGACGCCAGTTCAGCCGCGGCCCGGAACCAGGAGCGCACTTCACCCCGTGGATCCCTCTCGGCCAATCGGGCTGCCAACATGTGGTCGGCGCCCTGCGTGTTGAGCCAACGCTTGGCGCGCTCCCTTTGACGTTTACGGGCTCGCCCAGGCAACGTTTCCCAGGGGACATCCGTGATCCACTGCTCGTAGCAGCACCTCGCAGCCAACTCTGCCACGTCGTCGTGATCACCGAATTGGATATGGATGCCTTTGGCGTCCCAGAGGGCGGCCGGTGCCAAGTAGTTTTCCAAACAACGCTTGGCCGTAACGAATGCGCGGCAATTGGTGCGTTGGTTCACGATCGCAGCCGAATGGATGCGCGAAGCGGTTTCCGGGGCGAGTTCAGCATCGTAGAGATGCAATTCGGGCAGACCCAATGGCGCGAGCCGGTCGGCCCAGGCTCGGACGTCACCGCCGCCGAATGGGACGAACACCAGCTCCCCCGCGACTTCCATCTCGGCAAGGTCGGGAAGCCGTGGATCGTCCTGATGCAGCAGGTGGCCGACGCGGCGCAGGAACTCGATATCGTTTGTTCCTTCAACCACCATCAGTAGCTTTACGACAGTGGTAGCCCCTGGCCGAAGGAAATCATTGGGCTGGCCAAGCAATCTCGTACGTTGGGAAAATAAGGAGCCATTGTTGTTCATGGGAGTACTCCATGACGAGGCGGCCGATCGTCCCTCTGACGAACAATGCGCCAGGCAAGAATCGAATGGCCGCGTTGCCGTTGATGTGACAGGTTCGATGTGGTAACGAAGTGAGGGTTCGCGGCACGATGGGTTGGTAGAGCCGCATGACTGGCCGCTAAGGCCGGTTGGAGTGGTACGGGTTGGTTTTACATCACGCGCGACGGCAAGCCCACCAGACGCAGTTGATCGTCTCGGTGGCGCCGCCTCGCTTCGCGCAACGAGGCAACGATGTCGGCATGTCGCCTTGCCGCGTGAGCGGATTGGTTGGACCGCGACTTAGGTCGCAAGGTGATTAGGGGCACGGAATAGAGTCGCGCAGAGCTAATGCCCCCGTCACAGGAATTACCACGTCGTGTATGATCCGATGCCCGACAAAGTGGATCTATTCGGTCCCGTAGAACCAACTAGCTACGTGACGCTGGCTTTACGCGACTTCATCCTCGCCGAGTTCGGCTAGCATCGCCTTCCTGACGCGGCGGACAGAACCCTCACTACAACCGACCTCCGCGGCAATCCCGATGGGCTTCTTCTTGCCCGATTTGAGCAACTCTCGAATTGTTTGGAGTTTCTCTTGGCTCAAACGCTTATGCCCGCGACGTTGCGGTAATCCATTCCCCTTGGCCTTATCGCGTCCTACTTCCGGGCGTGCGTGGTTATACGCCTTACCGACCGTGGTGAGCGCGATGTTCATTTTCGTGGCAATCATTTCGAAAGACCAGTCTTCAACGTCCTTCAAGCGGGCGACCTCGTCCGCGATTTCCAGGTACTTATTTGGCTTACCCCCGGCGCCGGCGCCAATACGAATGGTGTTCCGCCAGTTCGGCCACTTACCCGTATCGGCAAAAACCAAGATCCTCGAGACGTGTTCCCAGCATATGCCGCGAGAGCGAGCAATGCGCTGGATGCTGGCCCCTTTATCGCGAAGCTCCTTGAATTCTGCTACGAGCTTCTCGTACTTCGGAGTCCTTTCAATTGGCACCTCGATTACCTCCGTCTCCATGAAGCTGCCGATCCCAATAATCGATGAATCAGGAGCATCCTTGGCCAAGTGGCGCAGGACGCGAACAAAATCGAGGCTGAATTTCGCAATCCAGCGGGCACCTTTCTTCACCCCTAGAACTGGTCCCTGGCAAATCTTGATAGGGCCTGTCAATGCCCGGATGGCTTCGGCGGCCACGGGGATTTCTTCGTTGAACAAGTCACGCAGATTTACTAGGTACGTCTTCAATTCCTCGACCTGTGCCGGCTTTAGCCGCCTCCGGTTCCGGGCCTCAGCGTCACGGATCTTTGCCTGGGAGTCGTTCAATTCCTTTTGCAGCTCCTTGATCCGCTGGTCGTACGCCTTGCACAGTTCTTCGTCGTCCGATTTTTCAATGCGCGCGAAAAGCTTCTTGATGTTCACCGCGAGTGTCCGCGCCTGGGCCTTCAAGGGTGCCACGTTGACCTGCGGTTTCTGGGCCTCCGCTTCCACGACGGCCTTGGCTTTGTTGAGCACCTCCTCGATCCTCGAGTCGCTCAAGATCGAGTCGCGGATGTGCCCCAGCAGGCACTCTTCGATTATCCGAGTGCTCTTCGAAGAAGTGAGTTGGCAGCCATGAAGGCCGCGGATGCCGTTGATGCATCCCATCTGCTTGTGTTCTGACGTGGACCGGAGCAGTTTCAGTTCCGCGCCGCAGTGCTCGCAGATGAGAGTTCCACTGAACAAAGTGCTTGCCGAGACTTGGTTCCGACTCGGCTTCCGGCCCGTCAGTGGACTTTTCCGTCGAATGGCGGCCAGCTTTCGCCGGGCGGCCCGCCAAAACTCCATGGGCACGATCGCCAGTTTAGGATCGTAAAAGACGTCCCATTCCGAACGCGGATTCTTGACCCGGACCCATTTTTCTGCCTCCCAATCGTATTCGCGACGGGTCTTGTTCCAAATAAATACCCCGATCGAGGAGGGGTTCCAGAGAAGAGCGCGCATGGACATCGGGGTCCAGCCGTCCCATTCGTCCACCTTCAACTGGTTAAAGTGACGAGCGATCTTGTATAGCGACCACTTCTTCTGCACGAACAAATCGTACATAAGCAGCAGGTGTTCGCTGGTTGCGGGATCAACACAGGGCTCATGAATTGGAAGCCCATCTGGACCACGAACCACATTGTCATTTTGATCGCGGCGGACCCGCCGCGTGAAACCCAGCGGGAGCTTTCCCAAGCACGTTCCACGACGAGCGGCACCGCGCATGCCTCGCCGGACTTTCTGTTGCAGTCCCTTGATGAACAACCGGGACACCAAGCCATAAATTGTAATCTTGATGTCCCAGTCGGGGCTATGCACGTCGAAGCCATCGGACGCTCCGATCATCCGCTTGCTTAGCCGCTTGGACAGGGCTGCCAGCTTCCACCACTCCAATTCGTCGCGGGAAGCGCGCGTGAAGTCGTCGATGTACGTGGTCTCGATCAGGTGGTCTGTGTCGGCGAGAACGTTCTTGTACGACGTGTACCCCTGCCGTGACGGGTCGAGACCAGTTACCGAGTAGTCGGCAAATACGTACGGCCAAGGAATGAAGCGATCTTCTGCATGGCCCTTTTCCAAGGCTTTGACCATTTGGTCCAACACCGAGTTCGGATTACTGTTGTCGCACGAGTAACGGTTGTAGCTTCCGGCCAATTTCGAGAAAAACTTGGTGAACGGGCGAACGGATGCCACATCGACCTTGCGGCTCCGGTGCCGCTCCTTGAAATCCTCGACCATCTGGCGGACAATCTCAACGTTCGGCGTTGGGAGTAAACCTGCCTCAACCAATTTCTGCCAGTGCGTCCGTTGATTATCAAGATAAGCAGCGGCGAGTTTTTCCAACTCCGTGTCCGGTGGTAGACCCCGATCAGACTTTGACCGAAGTCGTCGGCGCTTTGACCTGGGTAGTGGGGCATCCCCATCATCCGAGGCCGGCTGATTTACACTCGAAAAGTTACTGTGGTCCATGAGACGATACCCTCGCGAATTGGCGGAGGGTATCGAGGCAAAAACTGATTGGCACAGTGTGCCAATCAGGCTGACCATTCCTGAGAGTCCTTGACCGGGGTTGACATTTCATGACCGATCACAAGTCCAATGGCCCTTGTGACTTGTGGTCATAAATGCTTGTTGGCATTGGCGTTGCGAAAACGGGAAATGAGTTTCCTGTCCTCTCCGCTGCAAGTCCAAACGCCTTTCGCAAACGCCTTGCTGACAAGGATTTGCGAAAGGCGATTTTGTTTGTCCCAGTGACTGGGACAAACACTGGGACAAACGACCCGCACGACCGGTATCGAAGTGGTAGCCCACATCGGTGCCCATGCCACGCAGGTCAGTTTTGATCCCAATTGCCTGTGTCATCCTGCGATCCATTTTTGCGCCCGTTGCAGACGCGGGTTAAGGGAAACAACAACACGAACTACGCAATACCGCTCGACCGGTCATCGCCGGCTTCGCGGCCCAGAAAATCGATTTGCTGCATCTTCCGCTGGGCGTCCTCGCTCCGCAGATGCCGGTAGTGCTCGACCATTTTCGACTCGGCATGGCCGAGCCACTCTTTGATCTCGCCCTCGGATGCGCCGCTCAGGAAACACTGGCTGCAGAAGTAGTGACGAAAGCTATGCAGCCGGCCATGTTCGAACCCGATCTCGCCCGGCGTCGTCGGGAACCTCTTCTTCAGCGGTTCGATCACTTCGTCGATGAACATGGCCAGCACGTTGCGCGGCCGGAGGATTCCTCCCCGGGCGCCCCGGAAAATACGCCCGTCGGCGTGTTTTTCCATCGCCAGCAACACCTTGGCCAGATCGGGGTGAATCGGGATGCACCGGCTGCGGCGACCCTTGGTCGTGCGCGCGGTTCCAAGCTTCCGCTTACGACTGCTGGACCTCTCGTCGGCGATGCGAATGGTGTTGGCGCGCTGGTCGATGTCCGTCCATCGCAATCCAGCCAACTCACTAATACGCAGGCCCGTGCAGGCCAAGGCCAAGATTACGTTCGCAAGCCAGACCAACCCGGGCCGGTTGCGGCAGTGGTCGATCATCGCAGTCACCTCGGCCTGCGAGTAGCAGTAGGTGTCGGTACCGTCAGGCTTGGTTAGTGGTAGTACAATCGTGTGGCTTTTCTGCAGATGGCCTTCTCCCACGAGCCAAGCAACGACGGATTTCAACAGCGTTAGCTCAAGGAAAACCGTGCGGTCGGCGAAGCTCTTCTTGTGCAGCCAGGTGCCGTACTTCTCGATCGCGGACTTGTCAATTTGGTCCCAGGTCAATAGGCCATTGCGGGCGCAGAACTTGGCGTGTTTTTCTTGCACGGCGCGATAACGTTTTTGCGTGCCGGCGCTGGCGCCGCCGAGCACCTGGGGACGGCCACAGTGGTCGAGGTAGTGTTTCCAGCCGTCGGCGATGCTGATGACCGCCGGGACCGTCTCGGCGTTGATCTTCGCCAGACCAAGTTCGATGGCCTTCTGGTGATCGAGTTGGCGAAGCCGTTCTAGGGCTTCAACCCGGTCTCGCGTGCCAAGAGAGTGTTTACCGAGGTCGCGCGCGGCGGTACGGCCGTCGGCGTAAAGGACGCCGTCACGACGAAATAAGCGCCAGCAGAAAAACTGGCAAACAATCGGGGGGTGTTCGGGCTTACGGGGCATCGGATTGATTCCTAGGTTTGAGTCTCCGGCCCATGCATCCAGTTTGGTCGCCGCCCTGCCAGACGGCTCGTTGGAATGGTTGAGCCGGCTTGTGGTTGCTGCTGGATGTCAACTTGTTGACTTGCGCGTTCGATTGCGTCTGGTGCGAACAGCACCCGCCCGCCTGGCCCAGCAGGCTGGAAAAACGGGATTTTCCCCTGCTTTTTCAGACGACGAAGCGTCGACACGGACAGGCCGCTTCGGGCACTCAGTTCATGAACGTCGATGTATCGCGGCTGCGAGTTGGTGAACATCCGGATCGTCTCATGACAGGAAGCAGGTCAAGAGTT
>Ga0265325_10002950_pt1 | contig 11310 bp, 11 predicted proteins | sample 41420metaG_FD_202090 | JGI IMG/M metagenome (GOLD analysis project Ga0265325, IMG submission 202090) | Rhizosphere microbial communities from Carex aquatilis grown in University of Washington, Seatle, WA, United States - 4-14-20 metaG | ecosystem: Host-associated > Plants > Roots > Rhizosphere...
ACAACGAAAGCGCAGGGGCCTCCGGATGCTGCGTAATCGCTCTCCGAGCCCACATCTCCCTTCTTAACAAGGGTATCAGAACGATTCGAACGATTCAAGTAATAGTCCCCGCCGATCTCGCGGCTCTGGTAGCGGGTTCATGCGTCTGCAACCCGCCGCGGACCCTTCCGTTGCAACGCTTTCAGGTTGAAACGAACGCAAGATGCTGATAGGCTCCGTAGAAGCTGTGGGCGTCTCGGTCCTGACCTGATCATGCGGGCACTGTGCTTCAACGCTCCAGACGCGGTCGACCTCATCGAGCTTCCGACACCTGAGCCCGCGGAGGGTCAGGCGCTCGTTCGGGTCGAAGCCAGCGCGATCTGCGGCAGCGAACTGAAGGCTCCTCCGGGCACGAATCCCGGGCACGAAGCCGCAGGCATCCTGGAGTATGCGCCCGATGGAAGTGGGTTCCGAGTCGGCGAGCGCGTCGGCGTCTCTGCGGTGGTTGGCTGTGGTACGTGCGAGCACTGCCGGCGCGGAGTGCAGATCTACTGCGCCAACCGGTTCCCCCCTACCGGCTACCAGAATATGCACGCTGACTATGTGGTCGTCGGCACGTCTGCTTTGCGGCGCCTCCCGGAGAATATTCCCGCGCGTACCGCTGTCCTCTTGGCCGGGGACACGCTCGGCGTTCCGGTTCGAGCAAGCCGACGTGTGCCGTCGACCGCCGGAGATCGTATTCTCGTCATCGGGCTTGGCCCGGTCGGGCTCGGCCATACGCTCGTCCGCGCGCACAGCGGTGCCGAGGTCATTGCCGTCGAACCGTCGGAGTATCGGCGGGAACTCGCCCTGACACTGGGAGCTGCACAGGCGCTCGCACCCGGCCGTGACATCGGTCGACCGCCTCGTCTTGTGATCGAGGCGACCGGGCGACCGGAAGCGATTCGACTTGCGCTCGAGACGGTGGATGTTGGAGGGACTGTGCTTCAGTCCGGAGAGTGCGAAACCGTCGCAGTGAGTCCGTCGGATACGTTCATCCGCAGAGAGATCACGTATACCGGCTCCTGGTACTACGCTGACGAGGACTATCCGGAGATGGTGCGTCTCTACGAAGATGGACTGGCGCTCGACCGCTTGGCTACCCACGAGTTTCCGGCCGAACAGATAGCCGACGCGTATCGCTGCTTCGTCTCGAAGAACTCCGGAAAAGTCATTCTGCTGTGGACGTAGCGCGTCGCTCGCCCGGAAAGGTGAGCGACGCGCGACAAACGTCTCACATGCTAGGCGTTCACACCCCCGTCAACGTCAATCGTCGCCCCACTTATGAACGAGCCGCCCGGACCTGCCAGAAACGCAACAACGGCCGCTATCTCCTCCGGACGGCCATAGCGTCCCAGGGCGCATAAGGCGCGTTGCTCGTCCGATGACGGTCCGTCCTCGGGATTCATGTCAGTCGCGATTGAGCCCGGTTGCACAACATTCACCGTGATGTTGCGAGGGCCGAGGTCTCGCGCCCAGGCTCGCGTGTATGCAGCAACTGCAGCCTTCGACGCCACGTAATCACTCCCACCTGGGAATGGCATGCGAGAGGCGCCATTGCTGCCTATCGCAATGACGCGACCCCCATCGTTCAGATATCGCACCGCTGCCCTGACTGTCTCGGCGGCACCGCGCACATTCACCGCAAAGAGGCGCTCCACCTCCTCGCGCGTCGGCGCCTCCTCGTCCACCCTACCCCTCGCAACCGTCCCCGCGTTTATGACGACGATGTCGAGAGCACCGAATCGTGCATATACCTGGTCGACCAAGGCCCACACCTCGTCGGATCGCCCTTGATCGGCCTTGTACGCTTCTCCCTGGACACCAGCCTTCTGAATATCCCGGACCACCTCGGCGGCTCGTTCCGCGGACCCCGCATAGCTGATCGCGACATCCGCGCCGTCTTCCGCCAGTTCGCGCGCTATAGCAGCACCTATGCCACGGGCGCCGCCAGTCACCAGCGCCACCTTCTTCTCAAGCCCTTTGATCATCATCACCATCCCAGGACGAGCGATCGACTCACGACCCGACCCGCGCTGCGGGGCGCGACCGTCTCTTGTACTTCCAACCCTCGAAATAAGGCGGACCCGGAGCGATGACCGGGTCCGCCTCATACCTCAACTCGAGTTACGCGTCAGGTTCTCGACGAAGCCTTTGATCACCATGACGCGCCGGGTCCACTATGCCCCCTTCAGAGGCCCTGTGTACGTGAAGCTGCACTTCGGGACGCTGAAGTTCGGGACGCCCGCGAACTGCGACAGCACCTGAGGCCGATACAGCTGGCAGTTTGGCGACATGGGCTTCCAGCCAAACTGCACGACCAGGTTCGAGTCCAACGGTAGATCACCCGAAAGAAGCCGGATCATGATGGGCACCGTCGCCTTCGCGCCATCCTTGGCCGGCAGCAAGCTCGACACCATAACGGCCGAGTTCTTGTTCCAGAGATACTGAAGCTCCGGCGGAGTGCCGTCCTGTGTGGTAATGAACACGTGCTCCGGAACCTTGTTGTCGGCTCCGACCGCGTGCGCCTTCCCTAGCCCGGCTGCGTTCAACGCTGCGACTACGCCCAGCGTGCTTGCGCTTCCACACCCGCTGGTCACGTTGAACGTCTGATGCTTGTTGATGAAGTCGCTCATCAACCTCGTTGCGTCCGCCTGATTCTTCGCCGCGCCGAAGTACACGACCTTTGCCGACGGCGTCACGCTCCTGAGTCCGCTGAGGAAACTCTTCATGCGAAGGACGCAGTTTGCGTTCTGAGGATACACGCCCATAAACACGGCAAGTGGAACGCTTCCCAACTGCGGATGTGTCCTGAGGTATTTCGCAGCGATGACACCAGACGCGGTGAGCGAGTGATGTTCATCAAGTGAAACGATTGGTGCGGACCACTTGCCTTGAGGAACTCCCTGAAATACAACCTGCGCGATCTTCGCAGTCTGAATCGCCTTGATGGTGGTGGCAGCCGCCGTCTCATCGATCGGTTCCCAGATGATGCCGGCATACTGACCGGTGTTCACTGCATTATTGATCGCGTCCAGCTGCCTCGAACTTACTGCGTTTGCATTGATCACGGTTGTGTCGCCCCCGGCTGCCTTGATGTCTTCCGACAGCCAGTGCGTATAGGCGATACCGAAGTTGTCGAGCCAGTATGGAATCGCCAGGACCTTCTTTCCAGCAAGAGGACCGGCCGACGTGCCCGACGTATTTCCCTCGCGAGCGACTGCGCCTCCTACTGCCACGGCCAGTACGACCACCATCGCGAGCGCCGTCAGGACAATTAGTCGCCGCCCCCTCCACTCCTTCACAGCCTTCATCTCACGACCTCCATTTACCTTTCCGCCAAACCCGTACGAACCACCGCACCATCGAACTTCTTCGTATACGCAATTCCTTCGCACTGGTGAATCTATGCGAACACGCTCATCCCACGCATTGACTGGTCTGAGTAAGGGCGGCTCCTCCCCTCGCTTTGCAAGGCTCTCCAGACTCTCTACTGCTCGAGTCTCAACTCGTCTGTCCGACATCAGGCATGACAAAGCGCCGGCGGCCAGATCCGCTCCTTCTCACACTCCGCACGACCGTATCCGCGCCTACGGCGAGTACGAGGAGTATGCCCAGCGCAATGTACTGCCAGAACACTGCGATTCCGAGGAGATCAAGCGCGTCATTCACCACGGCGATCAACAGCGCTCCGGTAAATGCACCCACTACAAGTCCCCGTCCTCCACTGAGCGCAGTTCCACCGACGACACACGCCACGATCACCTGGAACAGCACGTCCTGATCGACAACCGGAACCGGATTCCCGATGCGCGATGCGTAGACAACGCCTCCCCACCCGGCAGTGGCGCCGGTCAACAGAAAGCACAGCGTGACCGTCCGGCGCACAGGAACGCCGGTCAGGAACGCCCCGCGGCGATTGCTTCCCGTCGCGATCGCGTACCGTCCGAGATTCGTGTAGCGCTGGATCGCTATGAACAGAAGTAGGATGCCGGTTACGTACAACACCTGAATAGGGATCTGACCACCGAATACCTGTGCCGTTCCCACCGTCGGGAAGTTCGCCGGGGTGCCGGCTATGGGAAGCCCATTGGTCAAAATGTTGGCGATGCCCTGAGTAACGTAAAGTGTGGCGATCGTTGCAATCATGCTTGGTATACCGAACCCCAAAATGAGAGCTGAGTTCACGAGACCCACTCCAGCTCCTATCAGGATCGCCACGCTGAAGGACAGCCAAAGCGAAACGCCATGCACGGATAGCAACCCCGCCACCACCCCGCTGAGCACGACGGTTCCCGCCACAGACACATCAATCATTCCCGAGACCATCACAAGGGCCTCCGGACAGGCAATCATCGCGACTACTGCGATATTCACGATGAGACCCGTTAGATTGCGGTGAAGAAAGAAGTATCCGATATGAACTTGTACGAAAGTGCCGATGATGAGTATTACGGCGATATTGATGAGAATCCGTTGCACATCTCGATTTCCGACCTTGAGACGCCCGACGAGTGTGCTGCGGCGCGGGTACGCCTCTGGAGCTCCCACCGCCACGGCAGCGTCCGGCGGTCTCTCGTCCACAACGGGCACCGGCCGGCCCGATGCGTGAGAAGCTTTCTTCTCCTGCTCGAATCCGCTCACGCCTGAGCACCCTCTATCGCACCGGTCATTAGCTTGAGCATTTCCTCCAAGGTGGTGTCCTCTGCACGCATGACGCCTACGGTGCGCCCGTGACGAAGGATCGTGATCCGGTGAGCAACGGCGAACACGTCGGGCAGGCTATGGCTGACCATGACGATCGAATGCCCGGCCTCATTCAAGTTGCGGACGAGATCGAGAACGGCGGCCGTTTCGCGCACGCCCAGTGCCGCAGTCGGCTCGTCCATGATGATGACGTCGCTACCGAATGCGACAGCTCGCGCGACCGCCACCGCCTGTCGCTGCCCTCCCGACATCGAGCCGACCATTTGATCCACCGGACCGAGGTTCACCTTGAGACGGCCCATCTCAAGCGCCGCCTTCTTCCGCATTGCCTTCTTGTTCATGATCCCCAGCCAGGACAGTGGCGGCGGAAAATACAGCTCCCTTCCGAGGAACAGGTTCGCGGCAGCGTCCAGGTCATCGACCAGCGCTAGATCCTGGAACACGGTCACGACCCCCAACGCCTGGGCAGCGTGCGGACTCGATATGACGACCGGTTCGCCCTTGATGAGAAGTTCGCCCGAATCGGGGGAATACGCTCCGGCAATGATCTTCAGGAGAGTCGACTTTCCCGCTCCGTTATCTCCCACGATTGCGTGCACTTCACCCTTCTTGAGGGCGAAGTCGGCATCGCTAAGTGCGGCAACGCTCCCGAAATACTTCGTGATCTCACGTGCTTCCAAAACCGGACATCCGGTCGGATCTCGAGCCCCGGAAGTACTGCCAGCTGACTGCGCGTCACTCACGTCCTACCCCCGTCGAGCACGAGAAGATCTGCCACAACTGACTGGGCTCACCGCGCGCTCACTCTCGGCTTGGTCCCCCTGTTGGAGAACTCACTCGCTGGGAGCAACTCTTCATTGACGATCAACCACTCCACAGCCTCTTGAACCGCCTGGAGAGACGTGTACCGAGGCTGATAACCGAGCACCCGCTTCGCCTTGGATATGCTGTGTTGCGGACTCCGAGCCACGTGCTCCCATGTCGCGCCGGCATCTGCCTCGCTCACGGTTTGCTTCCACTCTGCCCATGGCAGGAAGCGAAGATTTGGCTCCTGACCGAACCAGGCCGCCATCGCCTCAGCGTATCCGCGCAATGTCACCGCCGCTTCGGAAACGATGTAGAAGCTCTCTCCAACTGAGGCGCCCCAATTCTCTAGTGCAAGGACGAACGCCTGTGCCACGTCGTCTGCGTGCACGTGATGAACCGTCTCGAGTCCAAAGTGCGGAAGCGCAACTTCTTCCCCGCGCGCTAGCTTTGCGAACACGCCCGGGTCAAAGTTCCCAAGTGGATTGAGCGGCGGCCATCCCTCTCCTACGATGTGCCCTGGGTGCAGCACCGATACTGGAAAGCCGTTCCGCTGCGCCTCATCCAGCAAATACGCTTCAGCCGCGGCCTTATTGACACCATAGTCGCCGAATGGATTGCGCGGTTGCTCTTCGGTAGTCGGCACCTGAACACCGTGCCCCTGCACGAAAATCGTGCCGCAATGAATGAACTGCCTGACCTTGCCACGCAACGCTTCGACGAGACCGCTCGCGCTTTCTTTGGTATAGCAAATCAGATCGATAACGGCATCGGGCTCGAGCGCCGCGATTGTCTGGCCGAATGTGCCCGCACGTTCAGCAGCCTCTCGATCGATGTTGTGAGTCTCGATCGACCTCCATGCCGCGTCCGGCCGATAGGGTTCGCGCTCACCTCGGGTGACGGAAACGACTTCGTGGCCGGCTTCTACCAGCTTCGGCACGAGATATGTTCCCGCGTGCCCTGTCCCGCCAATAACTACCGTGCGCATAGTGAAAGCCCTTTCATAAGCGAGGTTGTCCAACTGCGGGATTCGTGCGCGCTACAGCGTGAGCCTCTCTGGGCCTCACCGCCTATCGACGCGCTCAGATCAAGTTCTTTGTAACGTTGCAATTTACGGCATGCTAGCACTTGGGCGAGGACATTTCAACGCGTCTTCGGGCGTTCGCGGATGAGCCCTGGCGCCGCGACGGAAAGCGGGGCTGCGGCGGCCACTCGCTCCCCGCCGGCCGGCCACCGTCCGCCGCTTTCGCCCACAGCCGCCGCGCGATCTCCCGCTGTTGAGAGCCCGTCCACCACCCACGTCCGCGCCTGTGCCCACTCCAATGCGCTCCGCACCTCCGCACCCCGCGCTCGACACCACCGACCAGCCGGGCCACGAAGACGAAGTGGACGCGATCAGCGTCCAGATACCGGTGTGGTATCGGACTCCGCGAGTGAGCTATCGCGAGTCGAGAGCCGTACGCTCGAAATCAAATGTCGTCGTGAGGTCGACGGCCGTACCCGTGACTGCCGACTGTTGAGCGCCGAGCATGATCTCGAGCGTGTGACGAGCGTGTTCCGCGCTCAACACAGGCTTCTTCCCGCTATCGAGACAGTCCACCAGATGGCTCACGAGAATGGCTCGTTGCAGGTTGTCAAATCTCGCCGCATCATCCCGCAGACTCGCCAGGTTCGGTACGGTCCAACCACCGTAGCCCGGAACGACATCGAGGCGGAACACTTCAAGCGGAGGTTGTCCTCGAGTGGCCCAGAAGGGCTCCGATAGATTGAGTGTGCCTTCCAGGCCAAACACCTCTAGGCTTGGACTGACTGCCGCATGCACGTTGTACGTCGCATCGACAACCGCAAATGTTGCATCCCCACAATCGAGCAAGAGAAGAGTATTGTCGTCCGCGCTGACCTCGACGACCTGACCATCGAAGGGTCCGCCGCGTGCAACTCGTTTGTCCGCCGTGATGCCCGACATGGCGATCACGCGTTTGGCTGGGCCGAGGATCCCGGTGACCTCGGTAATTCCGTACACGCCCATGTCCAGCAGCGCACCAGATCCCGCCGCGTAGAACCAACTAGGATCAGCCGGCCAGCTCATGGCAGCGGGTCCGCCGTGTGACGATCTGGAGCGAGCGAATGCAACCTTCCCGATCGCTCCCGTACGGATAATCTCCCGAGCAGCAATCCTCCGCGGATCAAGCATCCAGGGAGGTGCGACGACAACGACGAGGTTGCGCGCTCGCGCCAGGTCGATGATCTCGTTGGCGTACTCGAGTGTGGTCGATATTGGCTTCTCGGTGATGAGATGCCTCCCGCTCTCGAGTATCTCGAGGTTGGTTTCAGTATGCGCGGGTCCCGGTGTGAGGTTGATAATCGCATCGAGATCTGCGGACGCCAACATCTCGGTCAACGTGCTGTATACGCTCGGGATTCCAAACCTCGAAGCTACTTCTTCGGCGACCCTCCGAGTCCGCGACGCGATCGCCGAGATCTGGATCCGGTCCGACAGCGATCCGAGGTTCGGAAGGACTCCTGTTGGGTGAGTCGCGATCATTCCGGCGCCGAGAACTCCAATCTGCAATCGACTACGCGTCATGGATATCCACTCCTCCTATCGAAGATTCCCTAAGCTGACTGCTCAAATTCGTCTCGTTACGCGAAGCCGACGAGAACCAGAACACGTGGCATCAGGTGTGCAACAGGTTCCTCCTTCTCCCGGACGAAAGCGGCGTGCGCCGCCGCCGCAACGACCACGACGTGGCGCCCGCTCACCAGGGCGGGCGAGTTCAGGATTGTCGACGCTCGTGTCTACGATCTCGTGCTCGATTCCGGACATGGGCTTGGCCTAAGCGAGACGGAGGGTCGTTCAATCGACGGGTTCAGAGCCGGCATGCGCGTCCAAGCAAGGACGACGGCTACTGCGATGGCGATCCCTCCACCAATCTGCTCAAGCGTCGGCCGCTCGGCGAGCAGCAAGACAGCGAAGACGACGGCGACGAAGGGCTGTAGGTTCGCGAAGAGGGTGGCGTGCGAGGGCCCGACGCGATCGATGGCCGTGAACCAGAGAAGGTTCGTCAGTACGAGCGGCCCGAGAACGGCGAACGCAAATCCGAGCCAAGTGAGCGTGCTCAGGGCGCTCCAGTTCTGGCGCAGAAGCTGTGGGATGCTTGTCACAACAAGGAGTGACGCGGTCGCGAGCAGGACGACAGCGCTGATCCGGCACGGAGACCAATGTCGCATCAGCGAGGCTATTGCGACCGAGTAGGCACCCCAGGTGAACGCCGTCGAGAGGGCGAGCGTGTCACCACCGAGGCTCGCGGACAGCCCGCCAGTGGATCCAACCGCCACGATTCCGACGCCCGCGAAGGAAAGCAACGCTGCTGCCAGGAAGCCTCTCGTCACACGCTCTATGCCGAGGAGAAAGGCGGTCAACGCCGTCACGATCGGCGTCACGCCGCTGATCAGCCCGACGGTTGAGGCCGTCGTCATACGAACCGCATAGACAAAGCCGAGCTGGTTTGCGTAGAGGAGGAGCGTCGCAGCGCCGGCGACAGCAAGCAGGCGTCCGCGGGGCAGGCGGATCGCATTCTCACGACGCCCGGTGACAGCCGCGAAGATCAAAGCTGCCGCGGAGTAGCGCGTCCCAGCGTACGCAAGCGGCGCGAACCCATGCGTGAGGATGTAGCGGGCGACACTCAGATGGAGAGCCCAGAGCCCCACGGCCAGCAAGAGCATCAGGTCGACGGAACGGATCCGGCGCACGCCACGAGCCAGCCCCTCGGGACCTACAGCTAGCAGCGACAAGAGGAACTCGCCGTCTCACGCACCATCGGCGAGTCGTAGTTGCCGCTCGGGGCACCGCCCCATCAAGGCCCCGCCGTCGTCGATCTCCTTGAGGACGGCGACATTCGCACGCCAGTCAGTCCGACCCAGCCGAGCGCGTACCGGTACCGCTGCTAAGAAGGGGCATCAGCACGTCTCGTGCGTACGCCCCGTTACGATGCGTCGCCACATCGGGATTCCGGTGTGCATCCTCGCACTCGTCTTCGAAAACGACCCAGCCTTCATAGCCGGTCTGTGCGAGGAACGAGACGATGCTCACGAAGTCGAGCTGCCCGCTGCCCGTCGCAGCCCAACTCCCATCGCTGTGCATGTCTTTGAAATGGATATGGTCGACGCGGTTCCGGTACCGGCGTACCGTCTCGAGTGCGTCCATACCACCCGCTGCTATGTGACCCACATCGGGCGTGAATCGGATGCTCGTGTCAAGGCCGTCGAGCAGGATCTCGTAGTCCTCTGCGGTTCTGAAGAGCGATCCCGGCGGGGAGTTCGGATGCACGGTCGGCTGGAGGCCGGCCGCGAGCGCCCTTCGCCCCACAGCGTTCATGCAGGCGATCGCAAGCCGCTGCCGCTCGCGGAGATCCGCTCGGTCCGCGCCCGGAAGCTGCACGAGAACGAGCTTCGCTCCGGGAAACGCTCCGAGAAGCGTGATGATCTCGTCCGCCTCGGCGCGCTCCGATTCGGTTTCGTGGTCTTGGTGCCACTCCGCGGCGTGCGCAAGGGCGACGAGTTCCAGGCCGCACTCGACGAGGGTCGACGACAGGCGCTGCCGGTCGCGGAACCCCTGCCCCAGCATGAAGGTGTCGATCTCGAGCCCCGGAAACCCGGCCTCGGCGGCAGTCGTCGCGATGTGGTCGATACGGTCGCGATAGAGCTCACCGCTCATTTGCCAGCTGTAGGTCTGGCAGGCGAAGCGGATTCCAGCAGGCGAGCTCATCAGGCCGCCAGCCAGGCCGACGTCAGTTCGTTGAACATGTCGAGGCACTCCCAGTGATGGGCGTGGGCAGCGTCCGGAAACACGTGCAGCTCTGATCCAGAGATTCGCGCGTGGAGCTCCTGCGCGAAGCGCAGAGGCGTGAAGATGTCGGCCGCTCCTGCCGTGATCAGCGTCGGCGCACCGATCTCGTGCAGGCGGGCGACTGTGTCATGCGCGATGCATGCCGCGCACTGCGCTTCGAACGCAGCTTGCGCCATCGGAGGGGATGCATCGGCCGCCCGCTCCTCGCGCAGCTCGTCGAGATGCGCGGCGACATAGCCCGGACCCCAGATCCACAGCTGTAGGAGCTGGGTGAACTCAGCCGGAGTAACACGCGCACGCACTGCGGCGAAATGGCGGAGGACCTCCGCCGTGTAGTCGTCGCAACGCGCCCAGCTGGAGACGATCACCATGCGCTCGACAAGGTCGGGATGGCGCAGTGCAAGCTGCTCGGCAATCGCGCCGCCCATGGATATGCCGACCACCCGCACGGGGCTGAGCCCGAGGGCCCGGACGAGCCCTGCGTAGTCGTCCGCCATCTGCTGGGTCGAGTACGGGCCGGCGGGTTTGCTCGAGGCGCCCGCCCCTCGGTTATCGACGGCAAAGCAGTGGAAGCGCTCTCGATAGGCCTCGAGGTGCAGCTGCCATGCAGACGCATCCGCGCCAAGCCCCATGATCAGGAGCAGCGGCTCGCCCTCACCTTCCTCCACATAACTGAGCTCGATGCCGTTCGTCGCCACCGTTCGCGGCACAGTGGTCTCCGTCATCGCACTGCCGACTGCAGGTCGCGTGCGAGCGACCGCACGAACGGCACGCTCCTGCGCGCGTCGTCCTCGGTCGTCGCGCAGAAACACGATAGAACCGTGCCTTCGTCGGTCATTCGCTCTCTCGCCGTGAGTAGTACATGCTGTCCAGTCAAGACTCGCTGTTGACTCCGTCGCAGGCGGAACGTAGCCTTTTAATTGGAAACGGGT
>Ga0265325_10002951_pt1 | contig 11309 bp, 12 predicted proteins | sample 41420metaG_FD_202090 | JGI IMG/M metagenome (GOLD analysis project Ga0265325, IMG submission 202090) | Rhizosphere microbial communities from Carex aquatilis grown in University of Washington, Seatle, WA, United States - 4-14-20 metaG | ecosystem: Host-associated > Plants > Roots > Rhizosphere...
AGAGCATCAGCGACATTGTGACGGCAGCCAGGGCAAGCCCCATGCCCAGATTGGATTCACTGGCCGGGACGCTGAGTCGACGAAAGGCACGAATCATGAATTCCCTCCCAGAGGGCACGTCTGAACCGAACCGCGCATGGATTCTTCCGAGAGCGAGCGTCGATTGTTAGCCGTTCCGCTGCGCCGTACAAACCTAAGGGCAACCTCAGGTCCAAAACTGCCGAAAAGGACGAATACCCATAACTCCATGGAGGACCGTGAATTAATCGGCCGCGATCGATTCGGAGAACGCAAAGTCGTCGAGAGCTTCCGGCGCAAATATGTCCGTCGATTACGAGAGTGTGAAAAAATACGGAGTAATAGTAGTCCTAGAACTAGCCGATAATGTTGAGGATTGCCGCGTTCCAACCTTCGGGACCCGGTGCGTCCCCTTGAGCTATCTTTCTTGCGTCTCTCGATTGAGCGGAGGTTGAGGACTCTGGACCGGCCTTTGCCTCGGGCAGAAGGATCGCATGATCCACGGCGCGCAGCCACGTGAGGTCGTCGGCGCTCCCGCCAATTCCTACCGAGCGCAGCTTGATGCGGGTCGCTTCGCGGAACAACTGAGTGACCGAGCGAACGGCGCGCGCCGGATCGCACCCGGCGGAAAAATACCAGAACGTCCCGCTCTGGCGGGCCTTGAAGCCACGCTGATTCGCAGCCTCCACAAACCGAGCAATCGCTTTTTCATCGGCCGAAGTAAAAAAGAATGGTTCATCGTACTCCCGGCTGCGAGCAAGTTCGGCGTCGCGAACCCGCATTCCGGTATTGTCGGCGACTTCGCGCGGGCTCATGTGATGGAATCCAGCGACACCGACGCCACTTTCCTCGGCAATCTCATCCAGGGCGTCGCAAACATCCTTATACGGCTGCCCTTGCGAGATGCAGAGGTAGCGTCCGTTGCGCACTGCGCCGGGGATTTTAACGTTGAAGTAGCCATCCGGAAAAAATATCCCCCCGCCGGACTCGGTGACGAATGGATGGTTGTGCTGCAGTTTCCTGCGCAGCGGCTCGATCTCCGCGCGCGTCCTTGCTGTCATGAGGATCAGGGCGATCTGGCGCCGCTCCAACTCCGACAGGGCTTCTTCCGCCTTGGCAAAAGAATCCGAACGGGTATCGACGAGCGCGCCTTCCACGGCCGTAAAAATCAGTTGACGAGGGGCAAGCAAGACAGGAAAGAGTGTAACGCGGGATGAATGAAATTCGATACGGGCGATTTGAATTAATGTGGACGACTGCTCCGTGGACGCTCAACAAACCGTTCCGTACGCCAGAGGCGGACAGGGCACCCCCGTGACCTGCCCGCCATCGTGTCCAATCCGGGCACGAACCCCCGCCCGGATTGTCCGGCCCTGCTAATCGCTCGATGCGGTCTGAGCGCCAGCAGATTTGGGGACGCTGATGTAGCCGGTCACTTTATTCTTGTCCACTGAATTCACAACCATTTCCAGCGGCCGGCGATCGTTGCCCTGATGGAAGAAGATCGGCTCGTTGACGGGCAGATTCTTCTTCTCAATGCGGGCATCGTCCACGATTAAGGACACGTTGTAGCGTTTCTTAGTCGGGTTGGTGCCGCGCAGTTCCACCATGAAGCTTCCAACCTTTTGGGGCTTGTTCTTTGCGTCGATAGTGAACTCGATGTAATCGCGCTCACCGAGACGGCGGAGTTGTTCCACGTCTTCGTGATTGCGCGCGATTAATGTGCCAAGCTCGCTTCGCGCCATTTTTAGGTCGTTCTGAGTACCGGAGAGGTCTGAACGCACGCCGTCCACTTTGCCATCCACGTTCTTTACGTCATCGGTGCTGGCCTTGGTGGAGAGAGCGGACGTCACAGTCGTAACGCTACCGTTTACCTCGTCGATCTTTTGCTGGTCTTCGGTTCGAATGGCCTCGGCTTCCTGACGAGCCTTCTTCAGGTCGCCCTGCGTCAATCGGAGTCGCTTCGTGACGACGCTGAGGTCACTTTGCAACCCCGCGTTTGTTGTGTCGGCCTGCGCCTGATGTTGCTGCATTTGAGCAAACTGACTCGTGTAATCCTGTTGGATTGTCTTTACCTTGGCGTCAACCGATTGCTGCACTTGTTGTGTCTCGGTCGAAGCATTGTGCGCAACGACCAGCCCGACGAGGGCTACAACTCCGCACACACTGAGTCCAGCGATAACCCATCCGGGTACGCCGCGATTGCTGCTTGATGTCCGATCGATTTCTTCAGTCATTTGAGTCCCCCTTTGAATTGCCGATGCTTGTAGACGAATGTGCACGCGATGCGCCAATCGATCGGATCTCGATAATGCCTGTATGTGATCTGAATTCAATGAGATACAGGGAGACGGCTTTGTTCTTGGACGAATGTCCCGTGCAAACTTTACGTTCTTCGGGTGTTTTCTGGATGTTCAGCATGCTGGATCTGACTCATACTCGCGGCGCATGTGCTTCGTCGTGCGGGGAGTCCGAATGGATTTGTGACTCCTCGGATGCCAGATCGCGTGGATGAAAAAGTCAGCACGAAAAATGAATTCCACGCAGCCATCGAAACGCGTGCTACATCGGACCGCTCCCGGGATTGTGCTTTATGCTTATCATTCATTAATAGAGTTGTTGAGTTCTAGCGCGTCTGTGGTATCGTCCATTTACATTGCCTCTAGTTGCAGGCTTGGAGGTTACAATGCGCCCAGTGCGATTTATCCTTCCGCTACTTCTTATTTTAGGAGTCCAGGCGTTTGGCCATTCGCAGTCCCAGTCTCCCGACGACATTCGCCTGTCGATCACCAAGAATGTAATGGATGAAATTTCCCAGGATGAACTCGCGACCGTTCGCGACCAGTTCAGTCCGGACCTCAAGGACTCCCTTACAGAAAATGAAATGCGAGCGGAGATCACCGAGCTGACCAGAGTGGCCGGGGCATTCCAAAAACAAATTTCGCAAACGACCAGGACCATGCAGGGCAAGCCGATTTACGTCTCGAGGTGCCAGTTCGAGAAGTTCAAGGTCGAATTGAAACTGGTGTTCAACGATAACAACCAAATTACGGACGTATGGCTGTTGCCAGTCTCCGATTTGACGGCGGAAAACATGGAAGCGATGGCTAAGGAGATTCCGTCTCTTTTGCGGCAAGAGCGCTTCGACGAAGTGAATGCCCAATTCGACGATCGAATGAAAGTGACGATGCCAACGGAGCGTTTGCACGAGTCATGGCTGCACGTTGTTGCGCATCTCGGGACGTTCAAGAGCATAAGGGTCGTGCGGAAGGACCCCGAATTTGACGCGGTGGACGTGCGATGCGAATTTGAAAATGGGCCGATGATCGTCCGCATCGCATTTGACCCAGCGGGGAAAATAGGCGGCCTGTGGATGTTGCCTGCCGAGCCCGAGAGAGATTCACAAATCTAGAGCATTTTCGACCAGAGTATTTACACTCGATCGAATCCGCCGATCCCGGCAGAGCTCAACACAGAGAACACAAAGAGCGCAGAGTACACGGAGAATCGGGAGAATTGATTCGAATCCCGAGCCGAGACTGAACTCTCCAGGTTTTCTCCGTGCCCCTCTGCGTACCTCTGCACTATTAATCCGCAGATTCTTTGCGCGGCGCGAAGAATTTTCCTCGGCTTTTGCCTCGCGATGGTCCTGCTCGAAGTCCCGGAGGGACGGCATAAGGTAGCCCACCGCGGAAGCGGTGGGGAAGCTCACAAGCAAGTTCAAAGCCCCGTAGGGGCGACACGCTCGCAGGTCTGTGCCGCCCCTACGGGGCTTTACGCTCTACCTAAACCGTCCCCTACCACAGCCGGTTGCCTGCGATCTGCGCTGTGCGCGGCCTGATGGAAGCGACTGAAAGCGGACGCTAAATCTGCCCGAATTTACGCACCTAACTTCAAGATTTACAAAGCCCCAGCCGTGAAAATTCATCCAGAAGTTCGCTGGCGGAAGTGAAATGAAACGGCGTAATGCCGAGGGCGGCTGCGGCGGCGACGTTCTCGAGCATGTCATCGATGAACATCGTCTCTTCAGGCAGGGCTTCGACTTCACGCAGCGTATGGTGGTAGATTGCCGGCGATGGCTTGCTCGATCCGACGCGGCAGGAATACACGCGCGTGGGAAAATGGCGGACAAAAGAGAAAGTGGCCTCGAAATGAGCCACGTGGATCGGGTCGGTGTTCGATAGCAGCGCGAGGCGGCACTTCGCTGCCAGACGCTCGAATAACGACTCGGGCAAAATTGGGTTTGGATCGAGCACGCCGTTCCAAATCGCGCAGAACTCGTCGAAAGTATGCGAAAGTCCGAATTTCGTGTCGAGGTGCGCATGCCAATCGCGCGGCGACATGCGTCCCTCCTGCCAGTCGTGCCAGTGAGGATCGGCTTCCAACTCCCGCAAGACTTGCAAATGCGATAATCCATCGCGCCTTCCAAAGGCCGCAAATGAGCGGGAGAGGTCGACGCGAATAATCACCCGTCCTACGTCGAATATCACGGCTCGCGGCGCTTCTTGGATAGGAGGACCTAGGAACGGCACGGCTAGTCACGCTCGGAAGAAGCGGGCTGCGGGATGGCGGAGGTTTTTGACGACCCCGAAAATCTTGCGCGCAGCACGCTGACGATGGCAGGCAGCAGAGAAAGAAAAATTACAGCACCGATAACATAGTGGATGTTTTCGCTGACGTTGGGAATCTTCCGGCCAAGAAAATATCCCCCCAGAAGCATGCTCCCAACCCACAACATTCCGCCAGCCACGTCGAAGGCCAAGTAGCGCCCGTACGGCATCCTGGCAGCGCCAGCAACGGGAGGACAAAACGTCCGAACAATCGGAACGAACCGGGCGAGAATCACGGTCTTTCCGCCGTATTTCTCGTAGAACTGATGTGCCCGTTCCAGATGCTGCTTGCGGAAGATCAGGGAATCTGGGCGCCGATAGAGGGCTTGCCCGGCTTGGCGTCCGATCCAATAGCCGATCTGATCGCCCACAATTGCACAGAGCGGAACGAGAAGCAGTAGTTTCGCAATGTTGAGCTGGCCAGTTCCGGCGAACACTCCCGCCGTAACCAAAAGCGAATCGCCGGGAAGAAAAAATCCAACGAAGAAGCCCGTCTCGATGAAAACGATCGCGCACACAAGTAGCGTGCCGCCCCACTCGATCAGGCCTTTAACATTGAACAGAAGATGTGCGAGGTTCTCGATCGATCCGATCATGAGTTCCAATCACTGGGGCTGGCTGTATCTTCCTAAAAGGACCCGTACAGGCTCCACTCCTATACGGTAGCAGAAAATGAACGGGTCCTCACTGCAGAGTTCCCACTCCATGGCCAAGGTGACAACGAGGGTTCGCACCAGGCGTGACATATTCATAGGGTTACCTCGCCGCGTGCCACCCCCGGCGTTCGCCCCGCTATGGCCGGCTGAGTGTGCCGGGCAAGCAATTCGCGCACATGGGGAAGAGCGAGGCGCACGGCTTCCGCGCCTGCCGCGCGAGCTTCCTCCGCGCGCGAGAAATCGTTCCACTCGATGCGGTGGACGGCGGGTTCGAGGAGAATGTCAGCGTGCCGACGCCAAGATGGCTCCGCGATGTTCCCGAACGGCCGCCGGCTGGTTCGGTCAAGCACGCTCACCACATTCTCGGATGAGCCCGCGCTGGAAGAATTCGAACCGACGGCGACTCCAAGCACGCAGCCACAATTCATTCGAGCCGCAACGGCCGTTGGCACCGGCGCTACGATGCAGCCGTCGGCAAGCATCATTCCCTCGTGTTCGACAGGTTGGAAAAGCCCTGGAAACGCGCAGCTTGCGCGGATAGCCACTTCCAGCGGTCCGCGAGTGAATACGTGGGCCGCACCGGTGTCGAGATCGGTCGCTACGATGGCCGTCGGTATGGACAGCTCTTCGACTCTGTCCGCATGGAACCATTCACGTACAAATTGACCGATACGGTCGTGTTTTTGAGTGTCCACGCCAGACCGGGACTTCTGGAATCGGATAAAGTCGCGGAGTTGCACCCGCGAGCCGAGCTGACAAAGGTCGTCAATCGATATTCCGTCGGAGTAAGCCGCGCCCAGCAGTCCACCAATGCTCGTCCCGACAATCAAAGATATGGGGATTCGTTCCTGCTCCAGAACCTCCAGTACGCCCAAGTGCGCGAACCCGCGAGAGAAACCGCCTCCCAGAGCCAGCGCGATTCCCGCTTTCTTCTCCCCTGCCAAAACAATTTGTGCGCGCGGGCCAGGGCTCGACCGAAGCGTCAGGTTTGGCTCGGGTTCGCGGAGGCTTGTCATGATCCCTAGTCTGGCCTGCTGGCGCGCACGCAACAATGAAGCACAGGGCCTACAGGTCAGGTACCCGCGTACTTGGTACTTCGAGACGCCGGGAACTTGTGACGCAACCGCTAACAGTACTTTCCTACTACGAATTTGACGCCTCGGTACCATTGTGACGACCGCCGCCAGAATGAAAAATGACAAGTGTTCGAAGGAACTTAATGAAGCTGAGGGAGTCGATGACATGCCAAGCGCTTACGCATCATGGGTGGGACAGGCGGTTGTGCTCCAAGTCGCTGCCGGAGATCTGCGCGTACCGCTGCGCGGGATCATTATCGGCGAGTCGGAAGGCACGATACGGTTTCGTGTCGGCGAAACCTGGGACATCGATATCTATAAGCCAATGATCCTGGCCGTCGAGCAGGATAATTGGGCCAGCATTGTCATGAACTAAATCAGCCGTTTCGGCTCCGACACGGGGCCCGTTTGCAGAGCCCAATCATGATGAGAGAGCCGATACGAAAAGAGATGGTGGATGAAGGCAGAGCGGCGTTTCTGCTCGGCCTGCCGCGAGAGCAACTGCGGCAAATATGCGAAATGTCCGGCCTGGGGCACCAGGACCCGCGGACGAGCGATGCGCAACTGGTCTTTACGTACGAGGAACTCTACAAGCTATGCCGCATTGTCGTGGGACCTGTGTCATAGCACTAAAAGATACTTGAGTTTAAAAAAGTGCTGCGCGCGCGGGAGACGCTGAATTCTAGGGAAGACGCTGACATCTAAAGGGACGATGAGCCCAAAAAAACGGCGTTGAGTTCTCAAAAAAGTTGAATTCTAAAAAATTGAATTTACTCCGGCCCTGCCTCTGTCTCAACCCCCCGGCCCCGGGTTTGCATCCCCCTGACGAACCCGGGGCCTTTCCTCTCTGAAGAGTGAGTGCGGATCGGTGATGCGCGGTGAGTGACTGGTGACCGGTGACTCGTGATTTGTGACTCGTGACTGGTGACTCGTAACTTGTGATTCGATCCTTCGAGAATGCGTATTTTTCTGGTTCGCGTATTTACTTTTCCAACGTTTCAAATCTCGAATCTCAAAGTTTAAATCTCAAATCTGAAATTTCAAATTTCAAATTTGAAATGTTATATCGTTCCGATCCAATCCTTCGGAATATCGACATACGATCGATTTAGCTCGCCGATTGAGGAACAGCCGAGCAGCCTCATCGTTCGCTCCAGGTCCGCGCGCAGGATCGCGAGTGCTTTGGACACTCCGTTTTCTCCGGCGGCGGCCAGGCCGTAGGCGTATGCGCGCCCAATCAGGACTGCGCGAGCTCCCAGGCAGATTGCTTTTGCGATGTCTCCCCCGCGCCGCACGCCTCCATCCACCATCACTTCGATGTGACCGTTCACGGCCTTAACAATTTCCGGCAATGCTCGCAGTGTTGCGGAGACGCCGTCGAGCTGCCGGCCGCCATGATTCGAGACGACGATCCCCGCAGCCCCTGCATCGATTGAACGACGCGCATCCTCGCCTGTCAGAACGCCCTTAACCACAATAGGTCCGGGCCACGTTTCGCGAAGCCATTTGAAATCCCGCCAAGTCACCACCGACTCAGCAAGAGCGGCGGCCACGTTGATCAGCGCCATTGGCCCTTGTCCTGGCACGACGACGTTTGGAAGCTTGTGGATTCCGCCATCCATCAAAAATGCCGCGAGCCACCGGGGACGGGAGAGAATCGACGGGAGATACGGAAGCATTTTCAGGATGTTCCGACTCATGAGTTCCGCGGTGCCGTTGCGGATATCGCGCTCGCGCATTCCTGCGGTTCCGGTATCGATCGTGACGAACAATGCGGAAAAGCCGGCGCGCTTGGCACGGTCAAGCGCAGCTTCGGCCGCTGGGCGTCCCCCGATCAGGTAAAGCTGGTACCACACTGGTCCGGAGGAAGCCGCTTTGACGTCTTCGAGTTTGTACGCCGAGACAGTGGAAAGGATGTACGCGGTGCCAGCCGAGCCGGCGCAGCGAGCGGCGGCGCATTCACCAGCCGCGTGCATCATCCGGCTATAGCCGACAGGCGCTAAAATCGCCGGAAAAGAAAGGTCGGCTCCCAACACTCGGGTGCGAAGATCGACCTGTGGCACAGCGATTGCATTGCGCGGTCGGAACGTCACCGTCTCGAAGGCGCGCACATTTTCGCGTAAAGTGACTTCGCCCTCGGCCCCGCCATCGAGGTAATCGAAGATCGGCTTCGGCACACGCTGCTGGGCCATCAGGCGCAAATCGTCAATGTTCACGGCGCGAGAAATGGACATGGCAGCAGGCATTGTACACGAGGATTTCAGCGCGCAGTCAGACGTGGCTCGATTTTCGTTTGACACGATGCCCGGTTGAAACGACACTTACAGCCGCTTTCCAGAAGGAACATTTTTCGCATCAGCACGAAATGAACAGCGCCGGGAATTCAGCGGATATCGATGGATTAGGGCAGTGCGGCAGTTGTAGGGGCACGGTTCACCGTGAGTGTTCACCGTGAACGGCATGCCGTGCCCCGCGGTCGCCCCATCGACTAAAGGCTTCGCAGACAGCCATGCCCAGAAATTTGAAACGCACTGACGAACCCCGATGACTCTTACTCCAATCGATTGGGCCGTGATTGTCGGATATCTGCTTTTGATGCTCCTGCTAGGAATGTATTTTCGCAAGCGCTCGAGCCAGAACACGGAGGAATATTTCGTCTCCGGGAGGCAGGTGACGTGGTGGCTTGCGGGAACGTCGATGGTAGCCACGACGTTTGCCGCGGACACGCCGCTTGCCGTGACCGGCCTGGTCTACACGCAAGGCATCGCGGGGAATTGGCTGTGGTGGAGCTTTCTGCCGTCGGGGATGATGACTGTCTTTTTGTTCGCGCGCTTGTGGCGGCGCTCAGGCCTGCTCACCGACGTGCAGTTCGCGGAGATGCGCTACGCGGGAAAGCCCGCGGCGTTTCTGCGCGGGTTTCGCGCGGTCTATCTTGGGCTGCTGATGAACTGCCTGATCCTCGGCTGGGTGACCAAGGCAATGACCAGCATCGTCGGAACGGCCCTTGGCAAGAGTGAGACTGCGAGCCTGGCGATCTGTATCTTCTTCCTCATTCCATTCACCGGATTTTACGTTTCGCTTGGCGGCCTCTGGGGCGTATTGTGGACAGACCTTTTTCAGTTTGTACTTAAAATGGCCATCGTTATCGCGGTCGCCTACTATGGGGTGAAAGCCGCGGGTGGAATGCACGGAATGCTCGCGACGCTCGCCTCGATGCGGAAATCGGCGGGTCCGAACGCGGCCGATATCACCGCGATTTTCCCGGATTTTTCGCGCGGGCTTACAACGGAAGCCCTGTGGACGCTGCCCGTGCTGACTTTTCTGGTGCATCTAGGCGTGCAGTGGTGGGCGTTTTGGTATCCGGGCGCGGAACCGGGCGGCGGAGGATACATTGCGCAGCGAATTTTTAGCGCGCGCGATGAACGGCACGGCCTTCTCTCCGTGTTGTGGTTTAATATCGCTCACTACGCCATGCGCCCGTGGCCGTGGATTCTGACGGCGCTCGCTGCCGCCGCGCTGTATCCAGGCCTGGCGCATCCGGAATCGGGTTACATGCTCGTCGCGACGACGTACATGCCGCACGCGCTGCGCGGAATTTTGATTGCCGGATTCATGGCTGCTTTTATGTCGACCATTGCGACGCAACTGAACTGGGGCAGTTCCTATTTGATTGAGGATTTTTACCGGCGATTCATCCGGCGCGACGCTTCGGAAAAGCATTACGTGAATATGTCACGGATTGCGACGCTGCTGCTGGTGGCTGCTTCCGCGTACGTGTCGGCCCAGCTTGCAACGATCAGCCAGGGCTGGGAAGTCGTGCTTGAGGTTGGCGCGGGTACCGGAGGCGTCTATCTGCTGCGGTGGTATTGGTGGCGCATCAATGCGTGGAGCGAGATTTCGGCTATGGCCACGGCGCTGGCGATGACGTTGCTGCTTCATCGCTGGCCGGTGTTCGCCGGGAGCGCGCCCGTCATTTTCGCCAAGACGACGCTGGCGACGACCGGAGTGACAACGGTCGTGTGGGTTCTGGTGACGCTGCTCACTCCGGCTGAGCCCGATGAAATCCTGCTGCGCTTCTACCGGAAAGTGCGGCCGCACGCTGCCGGGTGGCGCCGCATCGCGGAACTCGCGCCGGATTTGCCGCAAACGCGCGACCTGGGACAGAATCTGCTCGCGTGGCTGCTGGGATGCGCGATGGTGTACGCGGCGCTGTTTGGAATCGGAAAATTGTGCTTCGGGCGGATCGGTGTGGGGATGGGCCTTCTTGGTTTGGCTTCCGTGTGTGCGATCCTGCTCTACCGCGATATTGCGAATCGGGTCGGTCCAACTTCTGTAGGAGGCGCCAATGCTTAGCACGGAGCGTGAGATCGGGCGAGGCAGCGGCGTTCCTGGGCTTTCGCGATCCGGCCAGGCTCACGCGGTGACGGCTTCGTTCCTGGGATGGACGCTCGACGCGTTCGATTATTTTGTTGTCGTCTTCATGCTGGACACGCTGGCCACGGCGTTCCATGTGGGAAAAGGCAAGATCGTTCTCACGCTGACTATGACGCTGGTGATGCGCCCGGTGGGCGCGGTGATTTTCGGGATGCTGGCCGACCGTTACGGCCGGCGCACGCCGCTGATGGCGAACGTCATTTTCTTTTCGGTGATCGAACTGGCGTGCGGATTTGCTCCCAATTACGCCGTGTTTTTTATTTTGCGCACGCTCTACGGAATCGGCATGGGAGGCGAGTGGGGCGTAGGCGCGTCGCTGGCGATGGAGTCCGTGCCGCCCCGCTGGCGCGGAATTTTCTCCGGCATTTTACAAAGCGGCTACGTCGTCGGGAATTTGCTCGCAGCCGTCGTGGCGAGATTCGTGCTGCCAGTTTGGGGTTGGCGACCGATGTTCTGGCTCGGGGGAGTCCCGGCGCTGCTGGCGCTTTACATTCGCGCTCGCGTGCCGGAATCGG
>Ga0265325_10002952_pt1 | contig 11307 bp, 9 predicted proteins | sample 41420metaG_FD_202090 | JGI IMG/M metagenome (GOLD analysis project Ga0265325, IMG submission 202090) | Rhizosphere microbial communities from Carex aquatilis grown in University of Washington, Seatle, WA, United States - 4-14-20 metaG | ecosystem: Host-associated > Plants > Roots > Rhizosphere >...
CCTCCCCTTTGATCTACGGGATACTTGCGCACTCCCATGTGTGGAAAGGCTCATCCTCTCAACCGGTTGAAAATATAAATCGGGCACTGGAAACTGGCTTGAGCGTCGTCGAGCATCCGTCAGAGCGGATCGATCTTCTTTGCATCGCCGACCTAGCAACATGGAGCACCATGGAAATTGCGCGGTATAACTTGGATTGGGCTCCTCAAGTTGATCTTCGCAGTCTTTTTGGAGGCGACTGGGGCGTCACCACTTCGATGATTTGCGCGGCAATAAATGGGGATCAGCAAAAACCAGAATTTCGCCCCATTGGTGCGCTTATTGCGCAACTTACCCAACGGATGGCGTGGGAGGACTCTATGATTAGGGACTTGGCTGACTATTACCGGCTGGCAAACCTTTGGGGCAGCGGGGCCGGACCCCAGCAGTATTGGCCTGCTTCGGTGTACAGCAATCACGTTCGTGCTGAAATTGAGCGGGGCAACCTGCGTAATAGCGGCAGTTGGGACGACTGGAATATCGGGATCATTTAATTTTCCAGTCGGGCGGCACTGCATCAAGCAGATCAGGTGGCTACGAGCGACAATCCCTGGCGCCTTTCAACCCGCCGCAAATAGCAGACATTCACCGCGCTATCGCGCGATCTCTCCCCGAAGCGCTTCGCGCTTCGCCCCTCCCTCAAGGGAAGGGTTGAACACCGCGCTGAAACGTCACCAGCTCGCCATTCTTCGTGCACGACGGCGAGAGCAATTCCACGATCAGAGGCGCGAGCGCTTCGGGCGGCGGCGGGGTTTCCGGGTCTTCGCCGGGCATGGCTTTGGCACGCATCACGGTGCGTGTCGGACCCGGATTGAGCAGGTTCACTTTGACGTTCGTGCTTTGGCACTCGGCGGCGTAAGTCAGCGCAAGCGACTCCAGCGCCGCCTTGCTCATGGCGTAGCCGCCCCAATAGGGCCGTACCTGGCGCGCCAGTGTCGAACTAACAAATAATACCCGCCCCGCCTCGGATTGGCGCAGCTGAGGATCGAGAGAACGGATCAGCCGCCAATTGGCGGTGACGTTAATATCCAGAAGCTCCCCGAACGCCGCTCCATCGAATCCCGTGATCGTGTCGTATCCCGGGGTTAAAGGGTCAGAGTAAGAACTCCCCGCTTCTTCGGGAATCGGAGCCGGTGCAGTCCCAAATTCGTCGCCGTGCAGAGCCGGTTTTTACTCAGCCCCTCTATTCTTGGCCTAATTCTCTCTGCGGCTACTTCGCGTGGCTCAGCATGCCGTGCATGCCGAGCCAGCGTGCGAAGGCATCGAACCAGCCGGTGCTGGTGGTTTCCTTCTGATACATGCCGAAGCCGTGGCCACCTTGTTCATACAGGTGGAACTCGACCGGCCGCTTCGCCGCCCGCCAACTGTCGATCAACCCGTACCCGCCGTTCCCGAACAGCGGGTCGTCGGCTGCGAGCGCGACGAACAGCGGCGGCGCGTCGGCCGGAACCGTCACCGGCGCGAGCGAACCGTAGATGATTCCGATGAAGGCGGGCTTGGCATCCTGCCCCGCGAGCGTCGCCGCCATCGTGAGCCCGGCTCCGGCGGAGAAGCCGACCATGCCGATGCGGTCCGGATCCACATGCCATTCGGCCGCGCGCTTGCGCACGAGCGCGAAGGCGGCGCGCGCGTCGGCAAGCTGGGGCGCGAGGCCAGCCATCATGTCGCCGCCTGACGGGCGCGGCGGTGCCGGCGTCCGCGCCATGCCAGCGAACATTGCGGCCATCGACTTTTCGTAGTCATCGATGCTCGCCGGCGTCTGGCGGAGCCGATACTTGAGCACGAACGCGGCCACGCCCCTGGAGGCGAGCGCCCGGGCGACATCCCAACCCTCGTTCTCCATGGAAAGGGTCGTGAAGCCGCCGCCCGGCGCAACGATCACCGCCGCACCGGTCGCCTTGGCCGGATCCGGCAGGAATGGCGTCAGCGTGGCGACCGTGACGTTGCGGGCAAACACCCTTTCGTATTGGCTGTGCCAGGACTCCGCCACCGTCGCATTGGGCAGCGGGCCGGTGCCCAGCTCGATGGCGCCCGGCTGCGCCGGAATTGCGATTGGCGTCATCTTGTCGTTCAGCGCAAGCGAAGGCGCGGCCAGGGCGCAGGCAAGCACCAGCCCCACGGCCGCCCGGCGCGCGTGCGCCAACCAGATCGAGCGAACGACGCTCGAATTTGTGATCATCCGTCCCATGGCAACCCCCTGTTTGCGCGCAGTTGCGCCGTCAGCGCGGCGCGGCCAATACTCATACAATATGGAGCGACGCTTCACAACCGCAGTAACCTGGCGAATGGCGCGTTCCAAAATCCGGCGACCTCGATGTAGGACGGCGAGTTCTATCCGAATGAAAAGTACAAACAGAACGAATTGGAAGATCACCCGGTGAATGCACGGCGTGCATCTCCGTTGGTGGCGCAAAGTAGACATTCACCGCGCTATCGCGCGCTCGCACGCTGTCGCTACTCGCCCTCCCCGAAATCTGCTTCGCAGATTTCGACGCTCGGCTGCTGTCGCGGCCTCGACCCTCAAGCGGAGGGTTGAACACCACGCTGAAACGTCACCAACTCGCCGTTCTTCGTGCACGACGGCGACAGCATTTCCACGATCAGCGGCGCGAGCGCCTCGGGCGGCGGCTGAGTTGCGGGGTCTTCGCCGGGCATGGCTTTGGCACGCATCACCGTGCGCGTCGGACCCGGATTGAACAGATTCACTTTGACGTTCGTGCTTTGGCACTCGGCGGCGTAAGTCAGCGCAAGCGACTCCAGCGCGGCCTTGCTCATGGCGTAGCCGCCCCAAAAGGGCCGTACCTGGCGCGCCACTGTCGAACTAACAAATAATACCCGCCCCGCCTCGGATTGGCGCAGCAGAGGATCGAGCGAACGGATTAGTCGCCAATTGGCGGTCACGTTGACGTCCAGCAGTTCCTCGAACGACTTGGGCTCAAGATGGGTGAGTGGGGTCATGGCGCCGAGCACGCCGGCATTGGCGAAGAATGCGTCGAGCCGGCCCCAGCGTTCGAAGATCGACGCGCCGAGCCGGTCCAGCGCGTCGAAATCTTTGAGGTTCAGGGGTACCAGCGTGGCGCTGCCGCCGGCTTTTTGGATTTCGTCGTCGGCCTCTTCGAGGCCACCGACGGTGCGCGCCACCAGGATCACATGCGCGCCCGAAGCCGCCAGCGCCGTTGCCGCGGCGCGGCCGATACCGCGCGATGCGCCGGTAACCAGCGCTACGCGCGCTTTAGAATCTGCATTCATGGCAAATCACGCGACTTCGGCGAGAAAGGAAAGCTGAGCGTTCTCCATGGGATCCGTCACGCGGATCGGATAGTCGCCGGAGAAGCAGGCGTCGCAGAAGCGCGGCGCGGAAGGATCGCGACGATCCTCGCCGACGGCGCGATAGAGACCGTCCATGGAAACGAACGCCAGACTGTCGGCGCCGATGAAACGAGCCATTTCGTCGAGCCCCATTTCGTGCGCCAGCAAGGCGTGCTCATTGGGCGTATCCACGCCGTAGAAGCAGGAATGCTTGGTCGGCGGACTGGCGACGCGGAAATGCACTTCGGACGCGCCGGCGTCGCGGACCATCTGGACGATTTTCTTCGAGGTTGTTCCGCGCACGATCGAATCGTCGATCAGGACGACGCGCTTGCCGGCCAAAATGGCACGGTTGGGGTTGTGCTTGCGCCGCACGCCAAAATGCCGGATGCCCTCAGACGGTTCGATGAAGGTGCGCCCCACATAGTGGTTGCGGATGATGCCGAACTCAAACGGCAGGCCGGACGCCGCCGCATAGCCAAGAGCGGCGGGCACGCCGGAATCGGGAACCGGAATCACCATGTCCGCTGCGACGGGCGACTCTTTTGCGAGCTGCTCGCCGATCCGCTTGCGCGCGGCATAGACGTTGCGGCCTTCGACGTTCGAATCGGGCCGCGCAAAATAGATGTACTCGAAGACGCAAAACCGCCCGGCATGCTGTTGGAACGGAAAATAGGATTCGATGCCGTCCTTTGTGATGACGACCACTTCGCCCGGTTTGACGTCGCGTACGAATTCCGCGCCGATGATGTCGAGCGCGCAGGTTTCCGATGCCAGGATCGGCGCCCCTTCCAGAATTCCCAGCACCAGCGGCCGCACGCCCCATGGGTCGCGCGCGCCGATCAGCTTCTTGGAGGTCAGCGCGATCAGCGAATAAGCGCCTTCCACCTGTTTCAGCGCATCGACCAGCTTGTCGACGACCGGTACGAACGAGCTGCGCGCCGTCAGATGGATGATGACTTCGGTGTCCGACGTGGATTGGAAGATTGCGCCGTCCTGCACCAGCTTGGCGCGCAGCACACGCGCATTGGTGAGGTTGCCGTTGTGAGCGATGGCGATGCCGCCGCCCGTGAGATCGGCAAACAAAGGCTGGATGTTGCGCGCAGCCGAGCCGCCCGCGGTCGAATAACGGTTATGACCGATGGCGAAGGAGCCTTTCAGCGTCGCGGTGTGCGCGCTGTTCTTGCCGAAGATATCCCCGACGAGGCCCAAATGGCGCTCGGCAATGAACTGTCCCTTGTCGTAGGAGACGATTCCGGCCGCTTCCTGGCCACGATGCTGAAGCGCATGCAGGCCGAGCACGGTTAACGCGCTCGCGCCGGGGTGCCCGAAAATGCCGAATACGCCGCACTCCTCATGCAGCGTATCCCCGTCCAATTCAAAATCGCCGGTCAGGCCGGTCATTGCTTGCCGCTTCCGTCGCTTCCTGTGGATTCGATGAGCCTGTCTAGCGCGTGTCGGTCCTTAGCGCCATAGGTCTTCTTGTGGTGCTTCTTGACGGCCGGTTTTGCCGCAGGAGGGTGTGCGGATTTCTTCGGTTTTGCCTGCACAATGGGCTTTTGCGGCGTCGTTTCGACAATACCCCTGTGCTGATCCGGGATAAGCGAGGCGACGACTTCCGCCGATCCGCGGATCACCGGCAGCAGGCGAGCACCGGTGAGCCAGTTCGGCTGGCTGTTGATCGGAACGATGGCCGTGAAGATCAGATAGGCGATGCCAATAATCGCCAGGCCGCGCACAATGCCGAAGGCGGCCCCTAGAGCACGATCGAGCGTACTGATCTCGGATTTCTTGATGTTCTCGGCAAAGCGAAAACTGGCGAACGAAAGCGGGATGACGACGACCAGGAAAACCAAGCCGTAGCCCACGACCTCACCCAGCCACGCGGGCGAGATCATGCTGCGCATCCAGTAGGCGACCCAGGGACCAAAATAGAGTGTCGCGAACGCGGCGGCGATCCAGGCGAAGATCGACAGAGTTTCCGACGTGAAGCCGCGATACGCCGCGTAGATCGTCGACGCGATGATGACCAGTACGACCGCCACATCTATGAACTGGAACGCCACGCTCATGATTCCATTCTAGCACGATCCGGTGCCACGCGCGCGGGGCACTCAGGGAATTTTGCGGCCGAATCCGTTAACTAGAGCGCGAAGCGCGCCGGTCGGCTGCACCGGCAAAAGCCAGCAAATCGCCGACATCCTTGACCGGCCGTAGCGTGAGACCGGGTACGTCGACGCGCGTACCGTCGGGAACAACGGCCGTCGAAAAACCCAGCTTCGCGGCTTCCTTAAGGCGTAGCTCGGCCTGAGGCGCCAATCGTACGTCGCCCGACAGGCTGATTTCGCCAAAGAACACGGTGTCCCGCGGCAACGCCAATCCGGCAAACGAGGAAACTAGTGCCGCCGCCGCCGCAAGATCGGCGGCCGGCTCACCAACCTTCAATCCGCCCGCCACATTCAAATACACATCATGCGCACTGACGCCCAACCCGCCGCGTGCATCGAGCACCGCCAGGATCATCGCAAGCCGGCCGGTGTCCCAGCCGACGACAGCGCGTCGCGGCGTGCCGTAGCCGGCTTCCGCAACCAACGCCTGGATTTCCACAAGCAGCGGGCGCGTGCCTTCGACGCCCGCGAACACCGCCGTGCCCGGCGACGCGCTGTTGCGGTCGCCAAGGAACAGCGCCGAAGGATTGGCAACTTCCGCCAGCCCTTTGCCGGTCATCTCGAATACACCGATCTCGTCGGTGGGACCGAAGCGGTTCTTCACCGCGCGCAACACCCGGAAATGGTGACCGCGCTCGCCCTCGAAATAGAGAACGGCATCGACCAGATGCTCCACGGCCTTCGGTCCGGCGATCTGGCCGTCCTTGGTGACATGGCCGACAAGAATTATCGCAGCGCCCGACGATTTCGCGTAGCGCACCAGATCGAACGATGCGGTACGCACTTGTGCGATGGTACCGGGCGCGGCTTCCAGTGCGCTGGTCCAGATGGTCTGGATGGAATCGATGGCCACCACGCCGGGCGGCTTGCCCTTCTCCAGAGTGGTGAGGATATCCTCGATACAGGTGGCCGATCCGAGCGCGACGGGCGCGGCCGAAAGGTCCATGCGGCTGGCCCGCAGGCGCACCTGCGCCATCGCCTCTTCGCCGGAGATATAGACCGCGCTGCCACCCGCCTTCGCGTATGCGGCCAAAGCCTGAAGGATCAACGTCGACTTTCCGACACCGGGATCGCCGCCGACCAAAATGGCCGAGCCCGGCACCAACCCTCCGCCACAAACCCGGTCGAACTCGTTGATGCCCGTCGCCCGGCGCGGCGGTTCGCGATCCTGGGTCTTCAAATCTTCAAGCGCGAACAGCCGGCCTTTGACGCGCCGCTGTGCGCCGTTGCCGATGGGCGCAGGAGCGCCTTCCTCGATGATGCTGTTCCAGGCGCCACATTCGTCGCATTTGCCCGACCACTTGGCATGCACCGCGCCGCAGGATTGGCAGACGAAGGTGGCAGACGATCTAGCCATAATTTCACCCTCCCCTTGAGGGAGGGTCGAAATTTGCGAAGCAAATTTCGGGGAGGGGTATGCCGCGCTGTTCGAGTTCGTGCACGATTGAATCGACTATGAACTGTCGTCTTTTGAAGACGTCTCCATTCGGAAACCGAAGTATGCGATAACCACGGTCCATCAACCAGCGTGTCCGCGTTTTATCATAAAGCACGTTTCGATCCGCTCCGTGCTGGTCGCCGTCAAGCTCGATGATCAGCTTCGCAGCCGAGCAGTAGAAATCAACGATGTATGGCCCAATCGGTTGTTGCCTTCTGAACCGCAGCCCCGCGATTTGTCCGGACCGGAGACTGGCCCAAAGAATTCGCTCGGCATCCGTGGCATGCGCACGCATGCTTGCGGCAAAGGGTTGCTTCAGCTCGCGCCTTCGAAGGCGGTTCGGGTGTTTCAAGGCCACGGCATACCCCTCCCCCAAAACGCTTCGCGTTTTGGACCCTCCCTCAAGGGGAGGGTAGAAGAAAGTCTTCAACGGTCGCGCACAAGCCATGATTCGATCATAGCATGAGGGTCAAAAGACTCACTTCACTCCCTCCTGCGGGGAGGTCAAAAAGCGCGAAGCGTTTTTCGGGCGGGGGGATGTTCGAGGAACGCTCTTATTTGGGGGTGACGACAAGCTCTCCATATGCCCAGGTCTGGTTCCCACCCTTGCGTTCAAATGGGAAACGCGCGCCTTCGCGTGAAACGTCCTCGTGTCGTATCGCACGACACTCGACCTATAGACGCCACAAGAGACAAGTGCCGCCCCCATCCCAAGAAGCGTGAAAAGCGTCAGCGCAGGTGATCGAGTGGCGCCAGCGTCGAGACCGGCGTAGCGCAGCAACGACGGACGAAGGGGACTCGCGATCCCCCTTCCCGGCCTACGGCCAGACTTCCCCCCGAGTGTGAGCTAACCTCGTCTGTCGTGACCCCGTTTGTCGGTCCGCTCCGTTTGTCGGCTGCGTTTGTCGTTTTTTATTGACGCAGCCGGCACGTACAGGGCGTGGATTCAGGGCAGTTCCTCGTTGGCGAACATGCCAACCTTGGCGCGCAGGTCACCCGTTAGGGTGATGCTGCCAGTGTGGGAAAGGCGGCTTTCGGTGTCCACCCATATTTCACCGCCCAGTTCGCGCCAGCGCCGGCAGAAGGTGTAGTCCTCAGAAAGATAGATTCCCGACTCAGGGGCAATCAGGCCGTCGAAGAAGGCATAGCGATGAGAGCTTTGGGCCTGAGGATCGGGCGAGAGATGCACACCCGTGTAGCGCAGTTCCGGATGCGCCGCTTCCAGACGAAGCAGAGCCTCACGCGCAATCAAAAGAAAACCAGTCCCGGCATAGCGCACGCGACAGAAGCCATTTTCATAGCGGAGCTCCTCTGGCGGTCCAAAATCCACCACATATTGCAGAGCGCTTTCGGGCAGCGAACGAGCGGGGTCCGACGCCCGGCGCGTAATCTCGGCCCAGTCGAGCGTCTTGGCGGGATAGACTCCTGCCACTACCGGATAGCCTGAGCGCAAAAGCCTCAGCGCCGCCTCGGGCGTAAAGCCGATATCGGCGTCGATGAAAAGAAGATGCGTGGCAGCAGGCATATCCAGAAATTGGGTGACAATGGTATTGCGCGCGCGGGTAATAAGGGCATCGCCTCCCAAAAGGCACACCGAAAAGCCAATCCTCGCTTCTTTGCACGCATTCTGCAGGGCGAGCAGTGAACTGGTGTAATGGCTGCTCACCTGCCCGCCGAAGCAGGGCGTACCCACCAAAAGATGTGGGGGCGTGTTTTCCATGATTTTTCTTGTCCCTGAAGCAGTCGGTTACCGGAACAGTCGACCACGAGTCTCGGCGTCGTCGCGATGAATTGTAGTCATGACCTTGAGCTATGTCATAGATCGAGATGTGAGCGACCAGTCATGGCTGATATTGTTGAAAAACGTTTTGGCGCAGAAAATTGTGCAACTTTGATTGTACAAGCGGAACGGCGAAGCACCAAAGATTCAAAGAACGTCCGTGTTCGATTCAGAAGTTGCCTCACGTTCAGATGGGCGGCAGTTTTTCAACAAAATCGGCGCATCATTGCCTTTCGATCGGCTGGTGAATGTCGGATTTGGGTTCTGTTTGGGTTGTAGCCCGCCGGTTTGTCCACGGGCCGCTCACCGATCACGCACGTTAACCGTGTGTGAAATAAATCCGGTTGCACCTCTTGAAATCCTATTTTTGTTTCTAAATACCATACCATGAACATGGACAATGCCCTCGCCGCGGGCCAAAGCGGCGCCGTAACCGTTCTTGCGCCCCAATTGCAGGACGAAGTCCATCGCCAATCCGCCGTCGAAGAGCTGGCGGGCTATCTGGTGAAGGCCGGGGGCATGATCGACCGCTGCTAAGCGATGTCCAAGGCTGCGCGCGGCGACCGGCTCGGCCCCGTCTACGCGGCCGCCCGGCTGATGAATGCCAACGCCCAGGTCGCCCGGGCGCTCGCTCATGTCGCCTTGGTGGAGAGCCGCCGCCGCATGATTATCGAGACAATTCAACCGCCTGCGCCGAAAAAAGCGAGGTTGAATTCACGTTTTCCTTCTCCACAGAACGAAGAGGAATCGCCGGAGGAAAAAGACAACGCCGTCGCCGCGCTCGAAAGCCGCCTGAACAGGCTTTTGGAGGCGTCCCAGCAGGAACAGGAAGAGATGGAAGGCCTCGCGATCGGGTGCTGCATATGAAGAAGCGGGTCTTGATACCCGCCGCATTGCGCCTGCCCAAGCGTCCAAAAATTCCCGGCAGGGACGGCGCGCCGTTCGGCAACCGCAATGCCTTCAAGCACGGCAAGTTCACGCGCGAGCGCCGCGCCCTCTATGCCGACATTCGCGAACATATCCGCCGCGGCCGGGAGCTGATCAAGGCCGCGATCCACGCCCCATTTTTTTACCCTCCCCTTGAGGGAGGGTCGAAAAATCGCGAGCGGAGTGAGCAAGAGCGAACGGAGCAAAGCGAATTTTCGGGGAGGGGTCGCGAGCGAAGCGAGCGCGCTGACGCGCACCCCTCCCCGAAATTTGCTGCGCAAAATTCGACCCTCGCCCGCTGTCGCGGTCTCGACCCTCAACGGGAGGGTGAAAAGTCACTGCCGGAATCAGCCCCGCACTTCCATCTTGATGGGGCCTTCCGCGCGGCCATGGATGAACTGATCGACATAGGGATTGCCGCAGCTGTCGATTTCCGACGTGGGGCCCTCCCACACGATCTTGCCGTGATAGAGCATGGCGATGCGGTCGGCGATCTTTCGTGCGCTCACCATGTCATGCGTGATGGACAGCGTCGTCGCGCCCACATCCTTCACGGTGTCTACGATGAGATTGTTGATCACGTCCGCCATGATCGGATCGAGGCCGGTGGTCGGTTCGTCAAAGAAGATGATCTCCGGATCGGCCGCGATCGCGCGCGCGAGACCAACACGCTTCTGCATGCCACCGGAAAGTTCGGCGGGCCACAGCGCGGCCACCTCCGGTCCCAATCCGACCTTGGCGAGCTTCTCGATGGCGATGTCGCGCGCTTTTTTGCGCCGCATTCCACGCCCCTGGATCAGGCCGAAGGCGACATTCTCCCATACGGGCAGACTGTCGAACAGCGCCGCGCCCTGGAACAACATGCCGAACTTTCTCAATATCGTGTCGCGGGCAGTCCCGCGCAGACGCGCGACGTCCGTGCCGTCGACGAAGATTTCGCCCGCATTCGGTCGCAGAATGCCGAGCACGCATTTGATCATGACGGACTTGCCGGTACCCGAACCGCCGATCACCACCAGCGATTTGCCGGGTTCGATCTTGAGGTCGATGCCGTCGAGCACGACTTTCGATCCGAAGCGTTTCTTAACGCCCCTGAGTTCTACTTTTGCCGTGCTGCGCGCCATGACCATCACTTTTAGAACAGAAGGTTTGTTAGAATGTAATTGGCGGCGAGGATCATGATCGATGCCGACACAACCGCACTCGTTGTCGCCGCGCCGACGCCTTGCGCGCCTCCCTTGGAGTGGAAGCCGTGGTAGCAGCCCATCAGTGCGATAATGAAGCCGAAAGCGGTCGCCTTGATGAGGCCGGAAGAAACGTCCTGGTACGTCACGGCGTCCATCGTCGTCTTAAGATATATCGAGCCTGTGAAGCCGAGACTTTGCGTCGCGGCAACATAGCCCCCAAATATCCCGATGCAGTCGGCGATGGCCACCAGGATCGGCATCGACACAACGGCCGCTATCAGACGAGGCACGACAAGATATTTGATGGGGTTGGTGGCAAGCGTGGTCAGAGCATCGATCTGCTCGGTGACCCGCATAGTACCAAGCTCGGCGGCAATCGCTGCAGCGACGCGGCCCGCCACCATCAAGCCGGCGATCACCGGCCCCAATTCGCGCGTGATCCCCACCAGGACGACGACC
>Ga0265325_10002953_pt1 | contig 11299 bp, 9 predicted proteins | sample 41420metaG_FD_202090 | JGI IMG/M metagenome (GOLD analysis project Ga0265325, IMG submission 202090) | Rhizosphere microbial communities from Carex aquatilis grown in University of Washington, Seatle, WA, United States - 4-14-20 metaG | ecosystem: Host-associated > Plants > Roots > Rhizosphere >...
AACAACGCCGCCTGAAAAACGGCTGAAACGCTGGAGCTAGCACATTGAGGGCGGAAATTAGCACACTGATTTTGACTTTATCTTTATATTTCAGAGTCTTACCTCGAAGCGCACCGGACTTAAAATCCGTTGATCCGAAAGGGTCGTGTCTGTTCGACTCAGACCGGGGCCACCAGCCTTCGCCGGGCATGGCTCGCCGGGGCGCGATTGCCGCGTTATCATGCGCGCAACAAAAACGAACATTTGAGGAGATTTTCATGCGCTTCCCGTTTCTCGCCGCCGCCGCCCTGGCGGCGATGACGCTGCCCGCCCTGGCCCAGATGGCGCCCGCGCCGAACCTCTACATCTCCCCCGCCGATGTCGCCGCCGCCCTGGCCAAGGGCAAGGCTGCCGCGACCATGACGCCCCAGCCGCTGGTCTCGGTGCCGCCCTATCGCGCGGTGCTGGAATTCCGCGGCAAGCCGACGCCCGCCTCGATCCATGAAAAGGAGGACGAGCTGATCAGCATCGTCGCCGGCTCCGGCACCATGATCGTGGGCGGCACCTTGAAGGACCAGACCCGCCGCAACGACACCAACCTGGCCGGCAGCGGCATCGACGGCGGCAAGACCTACAATGTCGAGAAGGGCGCCTTCCTGTTCATCCCCGCGGGCACCGCGCACTATTTCGCCAGCATGGGGCCGGACGGGCTCACCATCATGAGCCTGCACGTGCCGCACATCGACAAATAAGTCAGAGCGTCCTGCCGTCCGCCGCCACCAGGGTGACATCGGGCGTGGCGCGGCTCCACAACACGCGCAGGTCCTTGACCCGGTGCAGCGCGAAGGCGGGCGCGGGCGCGGTGACGGCGAAGAAGTCCGCCCGCGTCACGTCCTCCAGGTGGAACGCCACCCGCGCATCCGGCGCGGCGGGGCGCACTTCCACATGGCTCATCTGAAGATTGCGGATGTGGCGCAGGAAGAAGCCATGGCTGGGGGTGGGGCCGAAATTGCGCGGCTCGGGATAGTCGTCATCCTTGTCCACCATCTTGATGGTGGCGCGGTCGGGGCCGGCGCCGCCCTGATGGTCGATGAAAATGTTGGAGAGATGCAGGTCCTCGATCGGCTGGGCGGCAATGCCGCTGATGATGGAGGAGAACAGCGCGGTGCTGTTGTGGGCGACCAGATTGTCGATCGACACCCGCCTGAGCGCGCCGACCTTGGTGGAGTCCTTCGGCCCGCGCAGCCGCGCCCCCAGCCGGATGAACAGCGGGCAGGACGAGACATCGCGCATGGTGATGTTGCTGACCGTGACGTCCTCCAGCTGCGCCCCGTCCACGCTTTCCAGCGCCAGGCCCTGGCAGCCGTCGAACACGCAATTGGAGATGGTGATGTTCTTGAAGCCGCCATTGGATTCGGTGCCGCATTTGATGCGGCCGGTCAGCCGCGCCGCCACCGGATCGGTGAGCCGCTTGAAGCTGCCGTCCAGCATGGTCCCTAAGTCCCAGCAGCCGGTGACATGGCAATTGGTGATGGTGAGGTTCTCGGTCACCCGGGGATAACCCAGCGCATAACTCGATTTGGGGCAGATGCCGTCGTCCCAGGGCGAGTTCACGCTGCAATTGGACACCCGCACATTCTTGCAGCAATCGATGTCCATGCCGTCGCGGTCGGTATCGATCTTCAGATTGTCGATGGTGAGATTGTCCACGCCGGTCAGCAGCAGACCGAAATGGCCGCCCTTGAGGATCGAGAAATCCGCCAGCCATACATTGCGGCAATTCTTCAGCGCGATCGCCTTGTTGGCGACGCCCGGCTGCTCGGCCTTGAAGGCGATGCCCAGGGTCATGATCTCGCGGCCATGGCTGAGGCCCCGGCCCCAGATCAGACCCGGGCCGGTGATGCTGATGTCGTGCAAATTCTCGCCCCACATCAGCGAATTGTGCCAGTGGTTGTGGCCGTAATCCTGATAGGGATCGAAGACGCCATTGGATTCGGCATCGTCATAGCGGCCGCCGCGATAGCCGGTGGCCTGACCGGGCAGCGGCGAATCCGCGGCGATGATCGCCGAGCCCTGGGCCAGCACCAGATGCACCCGGCTCTTCAGATGCAGCGAAAAGCACAGATAGTCGCCGGACGGCACCAGCACCGTGCCGCCGCCCGCCGCCGCCGCGGCATCGATGGCGCGGTTGATGGCGGCGGTGTCCAGGGTCTTGCCGTCGCCGGTCGCGCCATAGTCGCGCACATTGAACAGTGCACCCGTGGCGGCGTTAGCAGCCAGTGATGGCGCCACGCCGCCCAGGCCCATGGCCAGACCGAGACCCGAAGCGCGCAGCAGATCGCGGCGGCCCGCATCGACAATGTTCATGAATGCCTCCCAGGATTTTGCCGGAAGGCTAAAGCATTTTCGCAGCCCGCACCACGCGCCTAGATCACCGCCTCGATCAGGCGCGGGCCTTTCACCTTCATCGCGTCCTCGAACTGCCGGGCGAAATCCTCGGTGGTGGCGGCGCGCGTTCCCTCCACTCCCATGCCGCGGGCCAGCGAAACCCAGTCGAGCTCGGGGTCGTGCAGGTCCAGCATCTGGTGCACCTTGGGGCCGATATTGGTCACCCCCGCCCGCGCCAGTTCGACATTCAACACGGCATAGGATTTGTTGGCGCAGACCACGGTGGTCACATCCATCCGTTCGCGCGCCTGGGTCCACAGCGCCTGCAGCGTGTACATGGTCGCGCCGTCGCCGCTGATGGCGATGCTCTTGCGGCCGGGACACGCCACCGCCGAGCCCGTGGCCATGGGTGGCGCGCCGCCGATGGCGCCGCCGGTAAGGTACATAATGTCATGCATCGCCGCGTCGATCAGCGAATGATGCATCCCCAGGCTGGAAGTGACGGCATCGTCGGAGATGATGGCACCTTCCGGCAGGAAGCGCGCCATCACCTTACCCATGGAAAAACTGTTGAGCGCCCCCGTTTGCGGCAGGTCGGGCACCACCCGCTTGACCGGCGCACCCTGCTTCGGCGCCCCGATGGCGTCGGCCACCGCCATGAGCGCCGCGACCGCATCTTCATGAGGATGGGAGAGATAGATCAGCTCGCAGCCTTCCGGCGTCACCCAGCTTGGGCGCCCGGGATAGGCAAAGAAGGTCACCGGTGGCGGCGACCCGACCAGGACGATCTGTTCCAGGCCGGCCAGGGATTCCACGATCTGCTCGGCGAAATAGGGAATGCGCTCGATCCGCGGTACGCCCGCGCCGCGGGTGACGCGCGGGGCGAAATAGTCATGCAGCACCCGCGCGCCCGTCTTTGCGGCGATTCGGCCCGCTGCCTCCGCCCCGGCGCGTTGCGTGGCGACGCCCCGCATCAGCAGCGCGGTCTTCTTGCCGGACTGCAAGGCCTGGGCCACCCGGTCGATGGTGGAGGCCTGCACGGGTGCAGGACCCAGCACCGGCAGTGACGGCGCGGCGCCTTCCGCGTCCTCGTTCCAGGCGGCATCGGCGGGCACGATCAAGGTGGCGATCTGGCCGGGCGCGGCCCGTGCCGCCTGCACCGCCAGGGCCGCGTCGGCCCCGACGGTCTGGGCGCTGGCGGTGCGGCGCAGCCAATGGGACACCGGCCGGCAGATGCCGAAAATGTCGGAAGTCAGCGGCGCGTCATAGATCGAATGGCTGCTGGCATGGTCGCCCACCACATTGACGATGGGCGCCGACGCCTTCATCGCATTGTGCAGATTGGTGACGCCATTGCCGAAGCCGGGCCCCAGATGCAGCAAGGTCATCGCCGGCTTTCCGCTCATGCGGGCATAGCCGTCGGCGGCGCCGGTGCAGACGCCTTCATAGAGACAGAGGATGGCGCGCATGCCGGCAATGCGGTCCAGCGCCGCCACCACATGCATCTCCGAAGTGCCGGGATTGCCGAAACAGACCTCGACACCGGAATTGAACAGGGTCTGGACCAGGCTTTGGGCGCCGTTCATTGCGGTCGAGCTCTCTTGGGCAGCGCGAGTTTATGAAATGAGGCCCATAAAACAAGAAGGGCCGCCCCGTAGGGCGACCCTTCCATTGTCTTCGCATTGGACCAGAGAGCCCTAGGCGGCCGGGACACCAGAAGAAAGCATCCAGCTCGCGAGCCTTTCGGTCCGCAGGTCATGACAATGAGACACTGGATCACCTCCTTCGTAGAATTGTTGCCGGAAACCAGCTTACCCGGATTTCGCCGCGCCGCAAGCGCCGCCGCGCTCAAACTGTGGTTACAATTTCTTACCGGGAATTGGTTAGCGCGGAATCTGCGCCCTGACGGCGGCGCCCTTGGCCAGCAGCCCTTCGTCGGAAATAACCGTGACGAAGTCGAAGCCTTTCTCGATCATCTGCAGGGCATATTCGGCGCTGGTGCAATGCATGCCGGCGAAACGCCCGGCGCGCTTGGCGGCGGCCAGGATCTTGTCCACCGCCTCCATCACCACCGGATCGGTCTGGTTCTGGCGCGCCTCCCGCCCCAGCGCCAGGCCAAGGTCGGACGGCCCGACATAAAGCATGTCCAGCCCCCTGGTCGCGGCGATGGCGTCGACATTCTTAAGACCCGCCACGCTTTCGATCTGGACGATGGCAAGCAGGGTCTCGTTGGCATGTTCGACATAATCGGCGCCGGCATAAAGGATCGCCCGCTTGGGGCCGAAGCTGCGGTAACCATCCGGGGGATAGCGGCAGGCGCCGACAAAGCGGGCGCAGTCCTCGGGCGTGTCGATATTGGGGCAGATCACGCCATAAGCTCCCGCATCCAGCGCCCGCATCACATCGCCGGGCGTGTTCCAGGCCACCCGCATCAGCGGCACGGTGTCGGTGGTGGAGATGGCGGCGAACATCCCGCACATGGCGGCGAAATCGCTCTGGCCGTGCTGCAAATCGACGGTCAGGCTGTCCCAGCCCTGATGCGCCAGCATCTCGGCCGCCAGCACCCCGGGCAGCGACACCCAGCAGTTAACCGCAACCTTGCCGGAAGCCCAGATTTGTCGAAGCCGGTTGGGACGCATGGCGCAAAGTAGCCAATGTCTCGCGCATTGGCGAGTGGCCGGTTATGCTGGGCGGAACGGGAGCCAAGTTTTTGAATTCCATATCGACGACATGCGTGATCGCGGGGGGCGGTCCTGCGGGCATGATGGCGGGCTATCTGCTCGCCCGCGCCGGGGTGGACGTGACGGTATTGGAAAAGCACAAGGACTTCCTGCGCGATTTCCGCGGCGACACCATCCATCCCTCGACCCTGGAATTGATGCAGGAGCTGGGCCTGCTGGAGCGCTTTCTCGACCTGCCGCACAGCGAAATCCGCCACCTGACCATCGAGATCGGCCGGGAGAAATTCACCGTCGGCGACTTCTCCAAAGTCTCCACCCACTGCAAATTCCTCGGGCTGATGCCGCAATGGGATTTCCTGAATTTCATGGCAGCGAAGGCGAAGCAATTTCCCCATTTCCATCTGCTGATGCAGACCGAGGCGCGCGACCTGCTGGCGGCGGGCAAGCGCATCGCCGGGGTGCTGGCGCGGGGCCCGGGCGGCAACGTGCTGATCCGGGCCGGCCTCACCATCGCCGCCGACGGGCGCCATTCGGTGCTGCGCGACAAGTCCCGGCTGCCGCGCAAGGAGATCGGCGCGCCGTTCGATGTGCTGTGGCTGCGGCTGCCGGCGGAGAAAACCGATCGTCCCGAAGTCGTCGGGCGGGTGATGGGCGGGCAGTTCTTTGTGATGCTGTATCGCGGCGATTACTGGCAGTGCGCGCTGGGCATCCCCAAGGGCAGCTTCGAGGAGATCAAACGCGAGGGCATCACCGGTTTCCGGGCGCGGCTGCGCAGCATCGCCGGCTTCGCCCGCGACCGGGTGGAGACCATCACCGGCTTCGACCAGGTGAAGTTGCTGACCGTGGCGGTGGACCGGCTGGAGAAATGGGCGCGGCCGGGGCTGCTCTGCATCGGCGACGCGGCGCATGCGATGTCGCCGGTGGGCGGGGTCGGGGTCAATCTCGCCATCCAGGACGCGGTGGCGGCGGCCAATATCCTGGGGCCGATCATGCGGCGCGGGGTGCCGAAATTCGCCGACCTGAAGAAAATCCAGAAGCGGCGCGAATTTCCCACCCGCGTCATCCAGGCGTTTCAGGTCCTGGCGCAGAACCGCATCATCGCGCCCACCTTGCGGGCCGCCCGCACGCCGTCGCCGCCGTTGATTGTGCGGCTGATCGACCGTTTTCCGGCGCTGCAGCGCATCCCGGCGCAGGCGGTAGGCGTGGGGATCAGGCCGGAGCATGTCGTGTTCGAGAAAGACTTCGCCACCGAATTACCGCCGGTGGTGGCGCCGGTGAAGGACAATGTCGTCCGATTGGGAGGATGACTTCGCGCTTGGCGCGAAGTCACATCTGCATTGTCCACCCTTCTACACCCATCGCGGCTTGCCTTACCGCTTCGGTCAGGGTGGGGTGCGAATGACAAGTCCGCGCGATGTCTTCCGATGACGCGCCGAATTCCATCGCCAGCACCACTTCGGCGATCAGATTGCCCGCCTCCGGCCCGATGATGTGGCAGCCCAGCACCCTGTCGGTCTTGGCGTCGGCAAGGATTTTCACAAAGCCGTCGGTGGCGGCGATGGTCTTGGCGCGGGCATTCGCGGTGAAAGGGAATTTGCCGATCTTGATCGCCACGCCCGCGGCGCGCAGTTCCTCCTCGGTCTTGCCGACGCTGGCCACTTCCGGGGCGGTGTAGATCACCGACGGGATCGTGTCGTAATTCACATGGCCATGCTTGCCGGCGATGTTCTCGGCCACCGCCACCGCCTCGTCCTCGGCCTTGTGGGCCAGCATCGGGCCTTCGCGGCAGTCGCCCACGGCATAGATGCCCGGCACATTGGTCTGGAAATGCGCGTCGGTGATCACCCGGCCCCTGCCGTCCAGCGCCACGCCGACCTCTTTCAGTCCGAGATTGTCGGTATAGGGGCGCCGGCCGATGGCGACCAGCATCACGTCGCACTCGATCACGCTCTTGGCGCCGCCCGCCGCCGGCTCGACCGTCACCGCCAGGCCGCCGGTCTTTTTCTTCTCGACGCCCGTAACCTTGGTGGATAATTGGAAGGCAATCCCCTGCTTGGTGAGAATGCGCTGGAACGCCTTGCTCACTTCCAGATCGACCCCGGGCGTGACGCGGTCGAGGAATTCCACCACCGTCACCTCGGCGCCCAGCCGCCGCCATACCGAGCCAAGCTCCAGCCCGATCACGCCCGCGCCAACCACAAGCAATCTGCGCGGCACCGAGGCCAGCGCCAGCGCCCCGGTCGAGGACACGATCTGCTTCTCGTCAATGACGACACTCGGCAGCGGCGCGACATCCGAGCCGGTGGCGATGATGATCGCCTTGGCCGTGATGTTGCGGACCGTTCCGTCCGCCAGCTTCACCGCAATTTTCCCGGGCGCCGTGATACGCCCCTCGCCGACAATGCCCTCGACCTTGTTCTTGCGGAACAGGAATTCCACACCCTTGGTGAGCTCGCCCACCACCTTGTCCTTCTGCGCCATCATCGCGGGCAGGTCGAGATCGATCTTGGCCTTGATGCCCAGCCGGGCGAAATCGGTGCCCGCTTCATGGAAGCGCTCGCTGGCATGCAGCAGCGCCTTGGACGGGATGCAGCCGATATTGAGACAGGTGCCGCCGAAGCTGCCGCGCTTGTCGATGCAGGCGGCGGAGAGGCCAAGCTGGCCCAGCCGGATCGCCGTATTATAGCCTCCGGGGCCCCCGCCGATGACAACCGCGTCGAATGTGTCCGCCATGATTCGCCTGCCTTTTTCAGGCTGGAACATAATCATCCGGAGGGTTAACGGAAACCGCCTGTGCCCGCATGGCGGCGCGGCGTTTGGCGCCCTTGTAGTCGCTTAAGCTCAGCCCGCCATGGTGGCAGGCTCGGGGCTGGCGGCGGGCTGCCCGCCATCGGGGTCGGGGAAGACCAGATCGACCACCGTGCCCTGACCTGCGCGGGAATGGACCGAGGAAACGCCGCCCAGCTGCTGGCCGAAGGTCTTGATCAGCCGGCTGCCGACGCTCTTGCCGGTCTCGTCGGCGGCAAAGCCCATGCCGTTGTCGGCGATGGTGAGATGAAGCTTGCCCCCGGGCACGGGCTCCATGCTGACCTGGATGACGCCGCCGCCGGCCGGCGGGAAGGCGTGCTTGAAGATGTTGGTGAGCGCCTCCACGGTGAACAGCGCCACCGCCACTGCGACGCTGCCCGAAACCACCCGGCTGGGCACCTTGACCTCGATGCGCACGTGCTCGTTGCCCATGCCGCCGGCGATCTGGTGGGCGAGCTCTTCCAAGAGTTGGCTGAGGTCGAGGGTGGACTGGTCCTCCAGCTCATTGAGGATGCGATGCACCAGGGCCAGGGCATTGATGCGGGTCTGGGCCTGCATCAGGGCCTCGCGGGCGCCGGCATCCTTCACCTGATTGGCCTGGATGGACAACAGGCTCATCACGATCTGCAGATTGTTCTTCACCCGGTGGTGGATTTCCTTGATGAGGATGGTCTTCTGGTCCACCGCGTCGCGCAGGCGGCGGTCGCGGTCCTGGATGCCCTCGGCCATCTCGCTCAAGGCATCGCCCAGGAGCTTGAATTCGGCCGGCGCCTCGGCGAGATCGGGACGGATGGCATAATGGCCGCTGCGATAGGCCGCCGCGATGCGGCGTAGATACAGAATCCACTGGGTGACCTGGCGGTCGGTGGCAAGCCAGATCGCGACCCACGCCACCACGATCATCAGGATCGGCAGCAGAAAGTCGATGACGACATGCAGATAGGTCGGGCCGAACAGCCGGCCCTCCGGCATGGCGAAGGCGACGAAGATATTGTCGCCCAAGAGCGCGGCCGTGGCGAAATGCCAGTTCTGGCCGCGGGGGTCGGTGGTATCGACGGAGGAATTGTCGCGGGCGCCCGCCTTGAGCGCGGCGGCCACGATCACCCCCGCGACCTGGGGGTTGTTGGTGGCGATGATCTTGCCGCTGCGGTCGAACACCGTCACCGCCGAACCCTTGGGCAGGTCGCCGGCATGCAGCATGTAGTCGATCCAGTGCACGTCCAGCGCGATGCCGACAGCGCCGTCGAAGCTGCCGTCAGGCCGGCGCAGGGCAAGCATGGCCCCGATCACCGGCCGGTTGATGACCTGCGACTGCAACTGGCCGGACACCGTCATGGCGGTGGTCGTCCTGGACTTCTGGAAAATCTCGGTGTGCGAAGCGTCCACCCCTTTGGCCAGGGCCAGGGCCGAACACACCACCCGGCCGTGGCTGTCGATGCGCGACAGGTTGGAGAAAAAACGCACCCCGATCAGGGTGTCCGCCAGTACCCCGTCGCAATTGCCCCCCATCTGGCGCACATCCGACAGGCTGCCCACGGCGCGCAGAATCTGCTCCGCCGAGGCCAGGAGATTCTGGTCGCTGCTGGCGACCGAGCGGGCGGACTGGAGCAGCTTGTCATGCACCGCGGCGATATCGGCCCGGGCCCGTGCCATGCCCTGGAAGATGCTGACCAGCACCACCGGCAGCAGCGCCACCGTGATGATGGCCTGCAGCCGCTGACGCAGGGACCAGCCGGGTTCGCGGACTGCCGACAGGCTATTTGGAGCGTTTTTTTCCGGCGCCGGTGTCGTCCGTCCGTCCAGGGCTGAGCTTATCCAGCTGCGCCATGATCTCACGGGCTGCATCTCCTTCGGCGGGCCGCGCTACCGCTCCCAGCGTGTCGGCGCCATCCAGAATATCTATCAGGGTCTTGCGGGCCCGTGCGACCCGGCTTTTCACCGTGCCGACGGCGCATTTGCAGATCGCCGCCGCATCTTCATAGGAAAAACCGCCTGCGCCCACCAAAATCAACGCCTCCCGCTGCTCGTCGGAAAGCCGGCGCAGGGCGCGCACGGTGTCAGACAATTCGGCGGCGAACAACTGGTCCTCGCCGCCGCCGGGGATGCGTTCGGCGGCTTCCTGGTCCCAGGGCGCCTGGCGCCAGGCCCGGCGGCGGTCGGAATAGAACTGGTTGCGCAGGATGGTGAACAGCCAGGCCTTCAGATTGGTGCCGGGGGTGAAGGTCGCCCGGCTCTGCCAGGCCTTGACCAGGGTCTCCTGGGCGAGATCGTCGGCGCCTTCCTGGTTGCCCGTCAGTGAACGGGCGAAGGCGCGCAGGAACGGGATCAGAGCCAGAAGATCGACCCTGAAATCGGAATTTTCCGGCTTTTCGGATGGGCGCAGAGAGGGTGAAGAAGCTGGCATCACGAAACCTTCTTCCCGCTCTTTTGCTGTTCGGCATCGTCAATCTTGCGCAGCAGATCGAGGAAATCGTCGGGCACCGGCTCCTGGGCGACGTCATCATACATGCGCCGCAACTCGCGCCCGATGGCGCGCTGGCGCGCCCTGATGGCGCGGGACTTCTCGTTAGGTTTTTCTTCGTTCGACACGGTCGTTTCCCATTGCTGCATCATCTGTGGCAAAACCGTTCCTCAAGGTTGGGCTGCGCTGCACGCAGTTGCTTATCGACCTGACGACCTGCCCTTCCAGCGCCCTTCCCTGAAGGAACCAACGGTCGGCCCTTCGTATGGTTCCGCACCCTATGGAACTTTTTTGGCTGGCGTAAGTTCCTGTCCTGCGCTTACCTCAGGGCCGAAGGAGCCATTCTATGAGCATGTCCCAAACGCTTGCGCCGCATCTTCCCTATTTGCGCCGCTATGCCAGGGCCTTAACCGGGTCCCAGCAGAGCGGGGACGCCCATGTCCGGGCCGCCCTGACAGCGCTTTTGGGAGGGGACCAGGCCCTGGCCGAGGGAGTACCCCCCCGGGTGGGGCTTTACCGGCTGTTTCACGCCATCTGGCAAAGCGGGGCCGAACATTACGACGAAATAACGGGGTCCGACGGCGGGGGCGCCAGAAGCCCGGAAGGGCGGCTGCGCACCCTGTCGGCCACCAAAAGGGCAGCCCTGCTGCTGACCGCGGTGGAGGCCTTCAGCCTGGAAGAGGCCGCCTTCATCGTCGACGAAAGCACCGAAGAGGTGGAACGGGCCATCCTGGAGGCCCAGAAGACCATCGACAGCCAGCTCGCCAGCCGGGTCCTCATCATCGAGGACGAACCGATTATCGCCCTGGACCTGGAAAATCTTGTGAGCGAATTGGGCCACAAGGTGGTCGCCATCGCCGCCACCAGGGACGAGGCGGTGGCCAAGGCCCTGTCCGAACGGCCCGGCCTGGTGCTGGCGGACATCAATCTGGGCGAAGGCGGCTCGGGGATCGACGCGGTCAACGAAATCCTGGGATCCTTC
>Ga0265325_10002954_pt1 | contig 11295 bp, 11 predicted proteins | sample 41420metaG_FD_202090 | JGI IMG/M metagenome (GOLD analysis project Ga0265325, IMG submission 202090) | Rhizosphere microbial communities from Carex aquatilis grown in University of Washington, Seatle, WA, United States - 4-14-20 metaG | ecosystem: Host-associated > Plants > Roots > Rhizosphere...
ATACTTCTTTCCCGGCGGCCGCGATTACGATCGGCCGGTCGAGGTCAAGCATTTGGTCGTTCAAACGAACGATTAGCCGTCTGAGTCCTTCGGCCTTGACGTCGATCCGTTGGCCATCCAAATCGGCGATGATTTCCGTGTCCGTCCGCGCCTGGTCTGAATCGACGGCGAGCCAGTAGAACCGGCGATGCGTGACGCCATCTTGTTTCCAAACGACGCGCTTCGGCAAGGGGTCGCGCGTAAACTTCGCCATCCAGGCCACGGCAGCGGCGTCCTCGCGATCGAGCCAGTGCCCTTTCCCCGGGTAGATCTTCACCAGGTGCGTATAGCCTGCAGGATCGGAAGCGTGCAATGCGGCCAGGTCGCGCTCCCATTGGGCGGCGACCTTGTTTCGGTCGTACGCGGCATCGTTTTCGCCGACGTGGATCGTGAAGGCGATATTTCGCAATCCGAGAGGCGAGACACCATTGGGATGGCCCGCCATCATCGCCGCGGCGGCCCACCGGTCGGCCATTCGAGGCGCCAGCTTGTAAACTCCGTCACCACCCGCTGAATAACCCATCAGAAAAACGCGGTTCGGATCGACGTCCTCGAAGACGACCAGGTCTTCGATCAACCGCGCGAACAATCGGTCGATGTGCGGTTGATGCCAAAGGTCCCAGGCGTCGGTCGGAGCGCGGGGCGCAACGTATATTCCCTCTTCGGGCCGGTAGAGATGCTTCTGGTTTTCCCATTGCTGGTCGTTGACTTGCTTGGGTGCGCCGCCGCCACCGTGCAGAGAGATGAACAGGCTCCGTCCCGAATTGGGCTTCTCGCCGAAGACTTCGTAATGGAACGGCATCAGCAAATCGCCGTCGTGCAATCGCCGCTCTTTGATTTCGGCTTTACGTGTTTGGCGAATCATCTGTGAATGGTCTGTCCAAAGCAGTGCTTCGGCCTCCTCTGCGTCGCCGCGCGTCAGCAGAACCTTCGTCGGCACATGTTCCGCGAGCGAGCCTCGCACGCTGGGATCGAGCGCAAGGTACTGCTGGAGCGAATCAACGGCGGCACGGGAATGATCACGTTCAATTTGCTCAGACCTGGCTGGAAGAGGTGGTTCGTCGGCGCATACCGGCACACGACCACCGAAGAACACTGCCAGCAGCATCGAGCCGAGTAAGAAATGCGCCTCCCGCCACTTGGGCTTGATCACGGCTACGAGCTTGGCGACGGGGTTGGCCATGCCCACCAGCATCTCGCGCCGGCGGGACGAGGGCAAGGGCGTGCGTGCTGCTGGTTCCGGCGAGGCCGGCGGGTGGTAGAATAGCCCCCATGGGAAGCCCCCGCTTTCAGTTCCGCTTGACCGCCGAGCGTATTGCCGTTGCCCTGGCTGTTGCCGCAACGGCGCTCTGTGCCGTCATTATTACCGCATCGCTTTTGCCGGTGCCGCCTGGTGCTCGTATTCGGCCGATGGGAATGGCGTGCCTGTTGGTGCCCGTCTACCTTGTTGCTCCGCTGGTCGTGGCGTTACTTTCCATCTATGGGATCGCGAAGAACCGAGCGTGGGTTGTGGGTCTAATCGGATTGATACTCGCGCCGGCCCCGATTGTGATCGCAAGAATCCTTGTGGATTGGATCGTTGCTAGTCGGAACCTTGAACTCTCGCCATAGAGTTGGACACGCCCATGAAACGCCCTCAGTTCCGTCTTTCGACGTTGCTCTGGATCACGCTGGCCGTGGCCTGCTGGTTCGGGGGGATGAGGGTTGAGCGGTGGCGAGTCGATCAAATACTACCACCGTGGGTCACTGAATCGGGCCACGGCTCCTTCGCCGTCAAGAAGCAAGTCTATCTGGAACTAAAAGCACTCGGAGAAAAGGAGCGTCGCCAAAGCCAAGGCGATTGACAGATGCCCCGCCCGCAATTCCGCCTGCGCAGCTTGTTCATACTCACGGCAATTGTGGCCGTGGGGTGCTGGGTCGCGTCAGAACGGCTACTTGAAGGAAGCACGCTTGCGGAGCTTATCGTCATCGCATTAGCCGCATGGCTCCTAGTCGATGCGCTGATTGTTCTTTGGCCGACAAAGAAACGCCGCACATCGACCGCTGGTACTGCCCAAGCCGAACGCGAGCCGCCCAAGAATTAGGCAGCCAGCCCGTCGTCGCCATCAACGCACCTTTGGGACACCACCCTTGACTGACAATAGCGGGAGTCGGCTCGCGCGGTGCGGGTTTTGGCTACCCCTCGAACCTTTCATGCTTCTTTGGCGTCCCGTATTCTGGGTGTTCACCCGCTCTGCTCCAAAATCGACGACGAGACAAGCGATGGCCGATTGCCGTTTTTACTCTGACGACGTGTTCACGGTCACCGACTTCCTGACGCCGGTCGAGTGCGATGACTACGTGGCGCTTGCCGAACAGACAGGTTTTGCGGCCGCGCCGATCAATGGTACGTTCGGTCCGGTGCTTCGACCTGACGTTCGCAACAATACTCGCGTGATGATCGACGACGTGGCCCGCGCCGCGGAATTGTGGAACCGCGCCGCTGATTGGGTTCCCGGGCAGCTTGGCTTGTGGCGTGCGGTGGGCATCAACGAGCGGATGCGCTTTTACCGATACAGAGTCGGTGAGCAGTTCGACTGGCACCGCGACGGCTACTTCGAACGTACCAACGGCCAGCGCAGCCGCCTGACGTTCATGGTCTACCTGAACGACGGGTTTGCCGGTGGAGAGACGAGTTTTGGCTTTGCCAGAGTCGTGCCTACCAAGGGCACCGCCTTGTTCTTCATCCACGAGCTGACGCACAAAGGGGAACCAGTGGTGGAGGGAACGAAGTACGTGTTGAGGACCGACGTGATGTACGTTCGGACCAACGGCTAGGGGAAGCCAGGTGGACGTTGTTTCGAAGCAGTGAGCGGGCTGCTACTTGCCCCGCCCCGATCCGTAACCCTTGGGACCTGTCGATTGTAGACGACACACGTGCCGTCAGGAGGCGGGCGGTCAGCTTGCTAGGCCGGCGGGTGGCGGGCAAGAGCTGGTATCGTGCTGGTCCGGCGGAGCCGACGGGTGGTAGAATGCTCGCATGGCTCGCCCCCGCTTTCAGTTCAAGCTGCCAGCGATCTTCGCTCTGATGACTGTCGTCGGCGTTGCCTGCGTATGGGTGCCGTGGGCGCTTTCGACGGCAATTGAGTTGGTGGTCTACATCACGTTCGTCGCGTTTCTCGGTTTCGTAGCCTTTCTTGCAGTCATTGGTTCGCGCGAGTAGCCATCATGCCTCGCCCGCAATTCCGCCTTTCGACGTTGCTCTGGATCACGCTGGCCGTGGCCTGCTGGTTCGGTGGGATGAGGTTCGAGCGATGGCGAACTGAGCAGGCCGAACGCGCAAGGCTGGACGCACTTCATGCCGACCCGGTCTTTTTGCAATCCGAAATTGACCGCGCCGTATTCGAATTTTTTCAATCGATCGACGAAAAAAAACTGCCGCCCGACTATCGCGACTTTCGCGATGAAGTGGGGCCGAATCGCTGGCCTGTCGATCGTGCCCCATCTCAGGCATCCCCGCCTACGGATTAGGCATCCGGCCCGTTTCGGCCATCAACGCACCTTTGGGACACTTCCGACGCGGACGCGAAGTTCGCCGTCAGGTCTTGCCTTTCAACGTTAGTTGCTTGGTGATCGCTTCCTTGGCTTGATCAACAGTAAGCCCGTCCACCGCCGCATTCCCATACTCACCGAGCGATACTGTGCCGTCAGGTCGAACAAAGTGTTCCCCATCGGCCAGTTCCGCTTTCGCCGGCAATGCGTATGCGACTATCCGCAGAATATCGGGTGCCTCAATTACATATTTTCCGGACTCCGCCCCACTCACAGCGCCAAAGAAGACCAGGGAGACGAGGATCAGACCAAAACATCGACCAGGCATTTCGGACTCCTTTCCGCAGACCACTGAAATGATATTGTCATCGTAGGCCTGGCATCAACGATGGAGCGCCGGCCTGCATTACTCTCCGAATGTACCAGTGCGAACGCGGGGCGAGAATACGAATCCGATACGAGGCGGTCGAGGCGAAGGGACGACGAATGACTTTGCTTCGTCGCTCACTCGCCCGCGGCCAAGCCTTGCCGCTGGCCCCTCGCGCCGACGGCCTGGGCAAGGTCGGCCCGGGAGTGGGTGAAAGGCTGCTGATCACCTTTGCTGCTCCTCGCCTTTCCGGCACGGCTGCGAGCCAGGGCGCGAGACGACGGCGGCGGTCCATGGCGGCGCATCCTTGCAACGGCCGAAGTATCGGGTAATTTGAATTTGCTAGGATCGGCTTCTGTCATACTCAATCTCGCTACAGACGGAGAAGGGATTGGCCCGCGGTAAGCCGGCTCGTGCTAGCCTAGCCAGGAACTCCCTCGATGGCACCTCGCTCGATGGTCACATCGGACTCCGGTGGCGCGCGGCCAATGGCCGCAGCATTGCCGCTGTCCGTCGTGGACTCACTCGCTCTCGCAGTGTCGCCTGGCACGCCGCCTTCGCTTCCTGCGGCCGATCCCAGTGCGTCGTCGCCGCATTGGTTCCCTCAGTTGGGCCGATTGTGGCGCCAAGTTTCGAGCTGCCTCGTGAGCATGGCATTCCACGCGACGGTGATCATCGTGCTGGGGCTTTGGAGCCTGGCCCTGACCGAGCAAGGCGGGCTGTCGAACCTTGTCGCGTCGCTCGACGAGGTCTCACCGGCGCTCATCGAGCGGATTACTTCGTTGGAGCGCGACGACCTAAACATCGAAATCGCGGCCGACAACCATGTTCAAAACACCCGAGCCGACCTTTCGAGCCGCATCCAAGCCGACCTCGATAAGGCCCGCAGTGAGACCGGCGTGCCCCAGTTGGCCGAGGTGGGTATCGCAGTGCTGGAGGGGGCGGACGATCTTTTGCACTCGTATTCCACCGACGCAGGCGATACCGACGTCACCGGCGCCCTGGCCGGCCGGCTCAACGCAGGGGTCCGCGCTCAACTGGTCGAAGAAGGTGGCGGCACGCCAGCAAGCGAAGATGCCGTCGCGCGGGGGCTACGCTGGCTTGAAGTCCACCAGAACCGCGATGGCAGTTGGCATTTCAACCTCGTCGGCGGCAACCTGGATGCCTGTACCTGCCGCGATTCGAGCACCGTTGCGACGACGACCGCAGCCACCGGTCTGGCGCTATTGGCCTTCCTCGGCCGCGGGAACACGCACCAGTCGGGCGAATACCGGCACTGTGTCAAAGATGGACTTTACTACCTCATGAGCCGCCTCAAGCTTACGGCCAACGGCGGCGACTTGCGGGGGAAATTGCATGGCCAGATGTACGACCAGGGGATCGCGGCCATCGTCCTGGCCGAAGCGTACGCCCTGACTCGCGACAAGGAGCTTGAGGAAGCCGCCCAGCAAGCGATCGACTTCATCGTCTTCGCTCAGCACAAGGCGGGTGGTGGCTGGCGCTATTCACCCGGAATGCCCGGCGATACGACAGTCACCGGCTGGCAGATGATGGCGCTGAAAAGTGGCCAGATGGCGTACCTGCACGTGCCGGGCGATACGATCCAACGCGCGATCAAGTTCCTCGACAGCGTGCAGCTCGACAAGGGCGCTCGTTACGGCTATATGAGGCAATACAATGACGGCCAGCCGCGTGCCACGTCGGCCATCGGACTTCTACTGAGGATGTACACCGGCTGGAACAAGGACCACCCCACCTTGCGGCAGGGCGTCGAGTTGCTCAGCAAGCAGGGGCCGAGGATCAGTGGAAAATCGTGGGCGGGAGCTAAAACTAACCCCGCACGTCACTTGACCCAGGGCTCCGGGACCGACATGTATTACAACTACTACGGCACGCAGGTCATGCACCATTGGGGCGGAAACCAGTGGGAGAACTGGAACTATGTGCTGCGCGAGTACCTGATCGAGACCCAGGCCAGCGATGGGCACGAATCGGGCAGTTGGTACTTCGCTGGCGGCCACGGAAAGCAAGGAGGGCGGCTCTACAACACCTGCTTGGCTGTGATGACGCTGGAAGTCTACTATCGGCACCTGCCGATTTACCGTGCCGAAGCGGCCGGCGACGGGTTTTAGCTGAAGGGCGTCAGGTGCCGGGTGTCAACGTAATACGGCTCGCTCAGGGCGGGCGGGAGGCTCTTGACCCTACATCAATCGCCAGGGCGGAACAACGTGCCAAGATGAGTCTGCTGGTCCCGCGAGGCCACTCCAGCCCGCCCGCGGCCAGGATCGGCTCGGACTACGATTGCCGCCTGCTCCTCTCGCCGACGGCCTGGGAAAACTCAGAGTAACTTTCCCGCGGCCAGGGATTACACGGGGCGCCGGCATCGGCGGTGACGTGGCCGGTGGCCTCGCCGGGGCAGGCGTGGCGCGCACACTCAGTAGCAGAATTTGCACTTTGGTAACGCCCGTTTCAATTCACCTGGCTCCTTACTGAGATTCTCGTCGAGCCAGATGGTCTTCAGGTTCGTTAAGCCCTTCAACTGTGCCAACCCTTGCCGGGTCACTTCGCTCCTTTGCAGCCACAGGTCGTCCAATTGCGTCATCGTAGCGACGTATTTCATGCCGGCGTCGGTGATGTTCGCCTTCGACACATTGACGTTAAGACTCGTGATCGAGGTATTGCCAACGAGGTACGCCAAACCTTGATCCGAAATGCGGTTTTCGTAAACACAGAGGCTTCGTAGACGTGGTAGCTTCGCAGCTACTTTCAGCGAGCCATCGCCGATCTGTCCTCGCATGATTGCCAGGGTTGTTAACGAATGCATGTTCACCAGATGGGCCACGCCAACGTCGGTTACGCCTGTGGCACGCCAAATGAGGAGGCACTCCAGGCGTCGCAGTCGGCCGACGTGCCGTAGACCTTCGTCGCTGGCCTGTCCGCCCTGCAAGTACAGCCCTCGCAGCCTTGGAAACGACTCAAGATGAGTCAGTGCCTCGTCGGTCTCGTGCGCGTTGTCCTCGCGACGTCCATTGTCGTTGCTATAAACCATGTTCACCATCACAACATCATGAACGAAGTCGATGGGTAACCAGGATTCAAGCCACTTCGGCACGGACGACTCCGCTTTTGGGTCATGGGTACCCTTCGTCGGATCGTAGCTTTGAAAGTCGTAGTAAACCCAGCCGCCGAGCTCTCGAACCTTGGCCACGGCCGCCTGCTGCTTTCGAGAGCGGTGTGACCATAGCCCCAAACAGACCCCGATGACCCCGATCACGACAAGCAGCGTCATCAATCGGAACTGAAAGCGGCGGCGCAGCCACCGCCAAGAATGAGTGGGCTTGCCAGAAGTGTCGGTCATTGCCAAGATCTCCAAGGATCATGCCGAAATGTGACCGCCTGAATCGCTGGCATTATCAACCCCTGCATGTTTGCTGGCAAGCTACTCGTCATCTGACTCTGGATCACGCTGGCCGTGGGTGTGGAATGCTGGCTCCTGATGGGTCAGTCGTGGGGGATGTTCTAGCATTCTTGGCAAGCATCCCGCGCCGGCGGGCGGCGGGCAAGGACTTGCCTCCAGCTCCAGCGAAGCCCACCTCCCCCGCGGCCCACCTCCCCCGCGGCCCTGCTCGGCTCAGCCTAGGCTTGCCGAATGATCCTCGTGCCGATGGGCTGGCCAAGGGTGGCTCGGCTCCCCCAGCGGCCAACGCTCGGCTAGAGGGCGCGGAGGCGGGCCGACAACATGCCACCGGAAGAAATTCTTGCGAAAAGGGAAGCGCGCCCTTCGGCAGTTGCGTCGCACCTGTTGCCGCGTAGACTGTGATCTGTCTCCCGCTGCATCGCCGTCGGACACCTGTCATGTCGCTGGTCAGCTTCATCCATACGCTCGGCTCGGCTGGGCTCTTTCCATCGCGAGCGTTCCTCCCCGCGTTTGTCACGGCGATGCTTCTGCGCTTCGGGAATTTGATCCCGTTCGTCGCACAGTCGGGGCTGGTAGGCAAGCTCGATGCTCCACCTTGGTTTGCGTGTAACGCATCGTTGGTAGTCCTCGGCATCCTCTCTTGCCTCGAATGGTGGGCCACGAAGGACGCCGATCTGCGCCAAATCCTAGATCAGTTCGATGGCCCGATGAAGTCAGGGATGGCCTTGCTGACGTCGTTGGGTGTGGCCAGCGCTGCTGATGCTGAACTCGTGCGAGCCATTCAACAGGCCGGCATTTCTGACGGTTTGTTTGGACTTGTGGTAGCGAGCATGGTTTACTTCCTCGCCTCAGCGAGGCGGTCCTTCTATGAACTACTGACCGAGATAGACTCTGGCGATTCCTTGGGGCTTCAAAAGCTCTGCAGCTGGGCCGAAGACGCATGGGTCGTGCTCGGCGCGGTGATGCTAGTCGCTTTTCCACTGGTGATGATCTTTATCACGGCGGTGGTTTTCGCACTACTTTACGTCTGGCAGAAAGCAGCCGAACAACGAGAGGAGCGCCGGCGCGTCGTCTGCGCGTCGTGCGGAAACGCGATTTATCGCTGCGCGATGGCTTGCCCGGTTTGTAATGCTCCCAACCACCAAGCGTGCTCAGTTAATTGGCTTGGCCAGCCGGCGGCGGATCGGCCCGCCGACCCGGACCACCACGCCATACACCTCATCGCGGTTGGCCGGTGTTACCACTGCGCTACGCGCCTGAGGCAGTCACGACCGCGGCAGACTTGCGAGTGTTGCAGGCGCGAAGTCTTCGATGGTGATGCGCAGATGGGCGCTTACATGCGTTTCCTTCACGGAAGACTGATGCGAACGCTGCTGATCTGCTTCATCTTGGGACTGGTACCAGTGGTGGGCATCGTGCCAGCCATCATTTTCTATCGCTTTCAGATCGTAAATCCATTGCGGCGGTATGTTCCCTTCGGATCGGCTCTGGCGGCGAAGTGGATAGGCCGCTTCGCTTGTCTGGCAGTGTTGTCGGTGCAATGGATTCCGTTCGTAGGCGTCGCATCACTTCCGATTATGGCCACGATCAGCTACGCCGTTTATCGGCGCGCGTTTCAATCTGCCTGGCGCAGCGGCCAATTACAGGCAGCCGCCATACGATCATCGCCTCCGCCGCCGGTGAGGTGAGTCGGATCGCGGAGACTCGGCAGCGCCGACAGCAACTCCCCCGCGGCCAGGCTCGGCCCAGGCTACACTTGCCACATGCTCCCGGCGCCAACGGGCTGATCGAGCGCGGCTGGGCTCGTGACGAAGAAACGCCAATGGCGGCACTGAAGATTCAGACTTGTCCGAGTTCTTCTGGCGGCACGACCGCGGGGATGTAGCCGAACAGGGGCCTGGCCATGCCGTCAGCATCCCGCGCCGGCGGGCGGCGAGCAAGGGTGGGCAATGCCAAACCTGCCGTCCTCGCGGTCAGAGCACAGCGAGGACTATTCTCGACGGTGGATTTCCCCGACGCGGATATTGCGAAACTCGATGTCCGACTCCGAATCATGCGATTGTAGTTGAATCGTCCCCGGCTTCAGCCGCATTCCATTGCGTGGATTGTCGTCTGGCTCCCGATCATCGGTCCAATCGGTCATCTGCACCCCGTTGACCCATGTGGCAATGTGGGGGCCGACCGCAATGACGGTCATCGAAAACGTGTCGAGATCGTTGCTGACCAACCGCCGGGCCAATTGCCGATCGTCGATCGCACCCGTGCTGTAGCGTACTGGCTGCGCCCGGTCCTGGTCATAGCAGGCATTGAAGACTTGGGCCTCGTACCCATTCATGAAATCTCCCGGTACGGCACGGAAGAAGACGCCTCCGTTGACGAGTTTCGCGCAGGTGCGGATTTCGAGCTGAATGACGCAATCACCGTAACGACGGTCGAGTTCCAATGCTCCTGGGCCGCCCTGGGAATGAATCGCCCCCGCCTCAACATACCAACGAGTCTGGTTATCGTCCGCCAACCGCGGATGACGGATGGCGTTCCAGCCTGATAGATCCTTGCCGTTGTGCACCGAGTCCATGCCGAGGGGACGAATGGCTAGACTCCTCACTCGCAGACCCGGGTTCAGGCGAACCGGGCCTCGACCGATGTCCTTTAAGGTTTGTTGGAACTTGCCGTCGTGAACGTCGATTGTGTGCCCTCCTACGATGACCTTTCCGCTGGTGGCAAAATCGCCTCGCAATTGACAGTCACCGAACGTCGTCGTTGTCGTCCCGTCACTGAGGAGTGCATCCTCGACCATAGCGCCCTCCCAACCGAAGGTCGTTTCGCCGTCGAACAAGCTGATCCAACCCCTGCGCACCAGGTCGGCGGTCAGGCCGTGGCCGTACTCGGGTTCGATCGCTTTTGGGCTAGTGAATGGGCGCGTCGGGTCCGCCGACGCGACCAAATGGCTTATCGTAGCCTGCCAGTATACACGGACTGCCGGAATCTGTTCGGCGTGGTAGTCGAGCTTCCCATTGCCATACAGTGTCACGCGCAAGTGGTTCCACTCAGCCCCGCTGACTGGATACCGATTTTGCCACAATTTCGTAAGCAGGACATGGGCGGCAGCAAACTTGTCGGATTGCTCAATGGCGTCGAGGAGGGCAGGTGTAGCCCGCCGCCCATGGCGCAGCAGCGAAACTGCGGTGTCACCCGTAACACGTGCGTCGAGCCCAAAGTGACCACCGTCCCAAGAGACGTCACTGTTTCGTAGCTTACCCACTAGTCGGTAGGGTTCGTGTAACCACCAGGCGAAACCTGTGCCAACAATCGCAGTAACCAGCAGAAGACTACGGATACTGAACTGAGCCCATCGCCGCTTCGGCTTGATCACGGCAACGAGCTTGGCGAGGGGCTTGGCCATGCCCACCAGCATCCCGCGCCGGCAGGTGGAGGGCAAGTGCGAGCAACCTGCTGCTGGTGCCGGCGAGACGGGCGCTGGGTACGCGATCGTTGCCGCGTGGCGGACGCTACATGAGGCCCTACGCGCGGGGAACGTGGCGATGGTCACGGCCGAGGGTCGGATGCCGACGTGTCACTGCCCATTGATCCGACAACTTGGCAATGCCTGCCTGAGTTTCGCCCGGCCGGCATCAGTGACTTGAATTCCGCTGAAAGAAATCCATTTCAGCCCCGTCAGCCCGTGTATTTGCGCTAGCCCAGCGTCCGTGATTTGGGTGCTGTTGAGCCAAAGCCGTTCCAACCCCGTCAGGCCATGCAGGTGGGCCAGCCCAGCGTCCGTGACAGTATTAGGGAGAAGAACCGATCTCACCTGATCAAAGTAGTCCCGCGGCAGCCAGCATCGGAATAGCCTGGGAAGCGTCTCGTTTGACTGATCGGACTCCTCGTATCCGACCACTCCGCCAAGGGCTTCAATCGCGGCAACTGCCCGTCGCTGCCT
>Ga0265325_10002955_pt1 | contig 11290 bp, 16 predicted proteins | sample 41420metaG_FD_202090 | JGI IMG/M metagenome (GOLD analysis project Ga0265325, IMG submission 202090) | Rhizosphere microbial communities from Carex aquatilis grown in University of Washington, Seatle, WA, United States - 4-14-20 metaG | ecosystem: Host-associated > Plants > Roots > Rhizosphere...
GGCACTGCTTGGACCGGTGCTGGTGGAAGTCACGGTAGAGTGGATTGAGTAGCTTATGGAAGGGCACAGGGCGGAACGGGTAACGGAAGCGATCCGCGAGGAGCTTGCGGAGATCATTTCCTATGAAATGTCCGATCCACGCGTAAGCTCGGCTACGGTTACTGAGGTAAACGTCTCCCCCGATTTACGCCGCGCCCGCATCAGCCTGGCATTCCCTAAGCGCGAAGAAGCCGAACCAGCGCTCAAGGCACTCGAAAAAGCGAAAGGCTTTCTGCGCCGGCAACTATCCCTGCGACTGGATTTATTCCGCGTGCCAGACCTGCACTTTGAAGCCGACATCGGCACCCAGATCGGCGACCGGATGGATTTCCTCTTCCGGCGCATCCGGAAGGGCCGGCCGCGGGATGGGGAGAAGACCGAGTAGGCGAAAGATGGCCAGGTTGACTTTGCTGCTACTGGTCCTTGTAGGTGCGGGCCAGGTAGTGGCCGCAAGCCCCGAGTGCGCCATACCGAAGACGCTGGTGAATGACCAGGGGTGGGAGATCCCCGGCGTCAAGGATCTAGGTCTGGCTCGCGTAGAGCACGAATCGACAATCCAGGTCGAAGGGCGGCCAGTCCTGGAGACATCATATGATCCCTACTGGGACGAAAAACTGCATCACCCCGGGACTGTCATGCCCCATGTTTGTATCGCTGGTGATGTGGCTAAGTTTTGGGAGCGAGAGTACGTGCCACTTCGCATCCAGCGCTTCAGCTATAGCGGCAGGGTATTCTGCTATCTAATTTCAGTTGCCACATACGACTACAATGACAAAACCGGTATCGGCGGAGTCGTAGGCGACGGATACGCTTTTGCGTTCTATGACGAAGATGGAGACGGGCGCTTTGAGACGCAGGAGTGGGCCAATACGATGATGGGCTCGCCAGACATGTTCCGGGTAAAACTGCCGCAATGGGTTCTGAATCTGCCGGTCAAGCCGAATGTGCGGCGGGGCGATAAGAACCACGGCTAGAAGAGGCAGGAGTTCCCATGGCAGCCCAGCCGTGCCCACAGCTTGTCAGTTACGAAGAATTCGTTCCGTTGGCGGAGAGATCCTCCGTCGATCTCGAACTCCATTTTGGCCTGAACGGGGCAACGCCGTATGCCGCGCCCGGTCAGGGCTGCTGACGCTTAGGAAAGTTTTCGCGATTCGCCCCCGGCTTCCAGTTGTATATCAATCGCTTGGCCGGTTAATCCGATAGACCCAATGCTCGCGGCCGGCGTCGTCGAAGCTGGTTCCGTCTCGCACCCCGCCAATCTTCTCCACGGCCTTCTGGGAGCGCAGGTTTGTCGGGCCAACGCGAAAGTTTACCGTCTTCACGAACTGGAAAGCGTGCCGCAGCATGAGCTGCTTCATTTCGCGGTTGTAGACACCGCCCCAGTGCGAGCGCGCCAGAAACGTCCAGCCAATCTCAATGTCGCTCTTCGCCTCATCGTAGCCGTTGTATCGCGATGACCCGATTACCCGGCCGGTTTTTACATCAACCGCGATTAACGCGCCGCCGGATTCGAGAGCATCCCGGAAAAATCCGCGGAAGACGTCTTCCTTGTATCTCTCTCGGATTGGATGCTGTTCCCAGATCAGCGGATCGGATGCCACCGCGTACAGGTCGTCGAAATCGTCGGGCCGAAGCGGCCGCAAAGTGAGGAGCTCACCGGTCAGAACAGGCTGAAGATCGAAGGGCAAGCATTCATTTTACTCGCCGCTGCCGGAGGCGGCTTCATTCGGCTGCCACAGCACTTCGGGCAGACCCAGCGCGTGGTTCGCCCAGCGGCTCCAGACAAACAGGGCATCGCTCAGCCGGTTCAGGTAGCGAATTGCCTCCGCCGGAATTTGCTCCTCGCGCGCGGCAGTCACCAAAAGCCTTTCGGCGCGGCGACAAACCGTACGAGCAATGTGCAGATCGCAGTTCACGCGGGATCCTCCCGGCAGCACGAAAGACCGCAGAGGTTCCAGATCGGCATTTGCCGAATCGATGTCCCGTTCCAATTGCGTAACGTCGGTGTCGGTGATGCGCGCCTGCTTCGGATGCACGTCTTCGGGAAGCGTCGCCAGAATCGAGCCAAGGTTGAATAATTCGTGCTGCACGCGGTGAAGAATGCGAGACAGCGAAGCCAGCGGCGGTTCGGCTTCGGCGGAAAGACAGGCCGCTCCAACGAAAGCGCTCAGCTCATCGACGGTGCCGTACGCCTCAATGCGCCGGCTATCTTTAGGCACCGTCTGGCCCCCCGCGAGCCGTGTCGAGCCCCCGTCCCCCGTCCGGGTGTAAATGCGGTTCAGCGCAAGGCGCGGTTCATCAAACCTGGATTCGGACATGCGGTTCCATTTTCGCACCGCTATGCTACCCTCGAACCTGAAACATGTCTATTGAAGAAGAACTGCAGGAAAACGCGGAACACGCGCACAACTCCTTTGATAAGAAAGTGGCTGCTTCCATGGCGATTATCGCGGCCGCCCTGGCAGTGGTTTCCGTGCTCGGCCATTACTTCACTACAGAAGAATTAATGGCGCAGCAGCGCGCTTCCGATCAGTGGGCCTACTATCAGGCGAAGTCCATCCGGCGCTATGAATCCGCCTTCGTCGCGGAGATTCTGGCCGCGGTGAAGGCGCCGGACGCGGCGCAGAAATACAAGTCCAACGTCGCGAAGTACGACAACGACAGCAAGGAAATCTCCGCCAAGGCCACCGAGTTCGAGCACGAGCGCGATTTGCAGCACCATCGCGCGCTTCGTCTGGACCTCGGCGAGGTGTTCCTGGAAGTAGCCATCGTGCTCGCGTCTCTGGCCATTCTGTCGAAGCGCTCGTTCCTCTGGTATGGAGCACTCGCCTCTGGCTCTGTCGGCGCGGTTATCGCCGGCACGGCGGCCTTTTTGCAGTGATTTTGAAGCTCGCTTCAGGCAGTGTGGCCCGCCAGGCTCGAATTGCCTTTTTCGATTTCGACGGGACAGTTTCTCTCATCCGCGCCGGCTGGATGGAGATCATGATGCGCCCCATGCTTCAGGAGCTGAAAGCACTTAAAACCGGCGAGAGCGTGGCCGAGCTTCGCGCCGTCCTCGAGGATTTCATTTGGCGTTTTACCGGTCAGGACACCATCTGGCAGACCCGTTCGTTCGCGGCTGCTGTACGGGAGCGCGGTGGGCCTGAACTGGACGCCGAAGAACATAAAGGCCGCTTTCTCACTGCGCTCCATGAAGTAACTGCTGCGCGCATGGAAGAGGTGCGCAGTGGGAAGGTGAGGCCGGATAAGTATCTGGTGCCAGGCACGCGCGCCCTTCTGGAGGCTTTGCAAGCGCGCGGTGTGACCTTGATTTTGGCCAGCGGCACCGACGATCCCGAATTACAGCACGAAGCGAAGCTGTTGGACATCGCGCGCTACTTCGATGGAGGAGTCTACGGCGCCCAGCCCGACCCCGATTTCTCCAAAGAAGGCCTCATTCGAGGAGTGATCGAGCAGGGACACGCCGCTGGCGAGGAGCTAATTGGGTTCGGAGATGGCAACGTGGAAATCAGCCTCACGTTGGAGGCAGGCGGCCTGGCCGTCGGGCTGGCCACCGACGAACCCGAATGTCTTGTCATCAATGACTGGAAGAGCGCAAGACTGCGGCAGGCCGGAGCTCAAGTAATCGTTCCAAATTTCCTCGATCGCGATGAATTGCTGAAGACGATCCTCACAGATTGACCCGACCGAAGGTGCGGCCAATGTTCAATCCGTTTCAGCGTCAATAAACCGGCCTTCGTCCACTCGCAGAAACTTCATCCCACTGTTGGCGGCCAGTTGCGCATCGTTATCCGAATCGCCGATCATCAGCGACTCGGCCAGATCGATATCCCATTTCTTCCTGGCCTCTTCCACCATGCCGGTCTTTGGCTTGCGGCACTCGCATTCGTCCCGATCATGAGGACAATAGTAGATATCGTCGATTCGGGCGCCCAGGGCGGCTAGTTCAGCCACCATGTTGACGTGTATCTCCTCCACGTCCTCAGCGCGCATCAATCCCCGGGCGATTCCTCGTTGGTTGGTGACTATAATCACCGGGAAATCGAGGACATTGAACAACCGTATCCACCCGGCGATGGTGGGCACCAGACGGAATTCACTCCACTGGCGCACATAGTCGCCTGGCGGCGGCTTCATGTTCACCACTCCATCGCGGTCAAGGAATACGGCCCGGCGGCTCATGTCAGAAGTATAAACTCCAGTCGCTCAGGGGATAAAGAAAACCGCGGTCCTGCCGATTGAATAGTTAGCCGAACATGGGAGAACGAAGCACAGCCACGGGGCTGTTCTCGGTAACGCACCGAACGTGTGGCATCGATTTCCTTGATGCTCAACATGTTGAGCTGTTGGTATTTGCCGACGAGCTTCACCGGGCAATGGTCGCCGGAAAGGCGTCCAGTATCATCGCCGATTTTCTCGCTCGCCTCGCGGTTACGCTCGACGACCAGTTGGCCACCGAGGAGCAGGTGATGATTGTGTCCGATTATCCGGAACTGGATCAACACTCGAACAGCCATGAAGCGGCCCGCGCGAAGCTACGAGAGCTGGTCCACGCTTTCCAATCCGGCTCGTTGCCGATTGCCTACGACACCATGGACTTTGTTCGGCACTGGGTTCGCACCCATTTGCCCACGGAGGATCGCCGATTCGCCGACTTCCTGCTGAATCGCCGAAGCGCCATGTTTGTTCGGAAGGGCCGCTGGAGATCCGGAGCCATATTCACGCCCGAACAGCAGGAACTGGCCGCGCCAGCCGCCGGGAACTGATACGCTGGCTTCTGGCCAGCTCATGACCGGAATCAAACTACGAAATCTCCTGACTGCCGCGGTTTTTATTTCCGCGATCGCTTCCGCTCAACCCTCCCAGGCAGTTCTGCCGAACGACCAGAGAACCCAGTGGTTTGAAGATGCGCGATTCGGCATCTTTATTCATTGGGGCGGCTATTCGGTGATCGGCCGCGATGAGTGGGCGCGCGAGATGTTCCACGTACCACAATCCGAATACGACAGCTACGTGCGGCGTTTAAACCCCATCCACTACGATCCCGTGGCGTGGGTAAAGCTGGCGAAAAATGCCGGCGCGCGCTACATGGTGATTACCTCGAAGCACCACGAGGGGTTCTCCATGTTTCGTACAAACGAGAGCGACTATGGCATCAAAATGACGCCATATCAGAGCGATCCTCTGAAGATGCTCGCGGATGCCGCCCGGCGCAACGATATGCGCCTCGGGTTTTATTACTCCATCATGGATTGGCATCATCCGGACTACCTGCCGAAACGTTCATGGGAGACGCCCGATCCGAGCCTCCATCCGGATCTCGACCGCTACATTAACGACTTCGCGAAAAAACAGATTCGGGAATTGCTGACTGGCTACGGTGACGTCTCAGTGATGTGGTTCGACGGCCAGTGGGAGCACACCAGCGCGGAGATGCATTCAGACGAGATCTACGAGACCATCCGTAGCCTGCAGCCGAACACTCTGATTAACGATCGCCTGTTTCACGGCCCCTCTCAGCATCACGGCGATTTCGGCACACCGGAACAGTTCGTTCCAGCGACGGGCATAACCGACGCTGCGGGCCACCCTATGCTCTGGGAAGCCTGCGCCACCATCAATACGCATAGCTGGGGCTACAACAAGTACGAAACCGAGTTCAAGAGTTCGCGCGATTTGATTCGCATGCTGATCGAGGTTGTCAGCAAGGGCGGAAATCTTCTGCTGAATGTCGGCCCCATGCCGGACGGGCGCATCCAGGATGAGTTTGTGACGCGTCTGAACGCCATGGGCGATTGGATGAAGGACAACAGCGTGGCCATCTACGGGACGAAAGCGAGCCCATTCTCGCGGTTGCCGTTCTTCGGCCGCGCCACGCAGAAAGGCAACGTCGTTTATCTGCACGTGTTCCAGTGGCCGGTGGATGGGAAGCTGCATGTTCCCGGACTGCGCAATATCGTACAGTCGGCGAGGCTGCTTGCGGATCCCACAACCACGCTTCCGGTCAGCCATGAAGACAACGACATAGTGATTTCGCTCCCGAAAGATGCGCCCAACGAGGTGGCCAGCGTGGTGGTTTTAACTCTGGATGGCGCCGCCGATCCGCTGCCGTGGAGTTTGCGGCCCGATCGGCACGGGGTGCTTCGGCTGGGCGTGGAATCCGCTGAAATCGAAACAGCCTTCGGCCAGCGCGCCCGGAAAGACAACGTGCTGGGCCACGTGTTTCTCACCGAATGGACCCGATCGGAAGACGTTCCATCGTGGATTGTCCACGTGCCGCATGATGGCCTTTACAACGTGCGTATTTCTTATGCGGCGAGTCATGAGATGGCTGGAGCGGATTTCACCGTGGAAAGCGGCGCGAGCAAACTTTCCGGTAAAGTTGGCGACACCGGCGGCGACTACGTTTTCAAGCCGATGGGAGTCGGACAGATTGAGCTGAGAGCGGGCGAGCAAACCGTGCGCGTGAAGCGCACCGGCCGCAACGGCGCGGAACCGATGAGACTGGAACGGATGATTCTCACGCCAGCCGCGTAATGCCGACGGCCCTCGACATTCTGGAAGACGAAATCACGCGATGCAGACTCTGCCCGAGGCTGGTGACGTATCGAGAACAGGTGGCGCGGGAGAAGCGCCGCATGTATCGCGACGAGGAATATTGGGGGCGTCCGGTGCCGGGTTTTGGCGATCCTGCCGCGCGCATTCTCATCCTTGGTCTGGCGCCAGGAGCTCATGGTGCGAATCGCACCGGCCGCATGTTCACCGGTGACCGGTCGGGCGATTTTCTGTACGGCACCCTGCATTCCGTCGGCCTGGCTTCGCAGCCCGACAGCACTCGGCGGGACGATGGCCTGACCGTGCGCGACGTATTCATCAGCGCGGCATGCCGCTGCGCGCCGCCGGACAACAAGCCGCTGCCGGATGAAATCCGCAACTGCCGTTCCTGGCTGGAGCGGGAACTCCTTCTGTTGCCGCATATACGAGTGGTTGTGGCGCTCGGGCGGATTGCCTTCGACGACTATCTGGCTTTGCTTCACGGCGCCGGTCGAATCCGGCGACGAAGTGCCTTTGTTTTTGCCCACAACCGCGTGCATCAGACCGGCCCAGGGCTGCCGAAGCTGATGAGTTCCTACCATCCAAGCCAGCAGAACACGCAGACCGGGAAACTGACGCGGGACATGTTTCAAAATGTGTTTACAGAGGCGATCCGGCTGGCGAACTTGTCCCCAAACTCCCTCTAAACACTGCCTCTTCCATGCGATATGTACTGCAAGAGGCATCTGGTGTTCCAAGACGATCCCTATCACGCTTACCTCGACAACAATGTGGCCACCGGTACTCCGGTTGGTCTGGTGATGGCGCTGTACGAAGGGGCCATCAAGGCCGTCCAGGAAGCGCGGCATTGTCTGGAAACAGCGGATATCTGGGGACGCTCGAAGGCGATTTCACGGTCCGTCGATATTCTGACGGAGTTGGTCCTCTCGCTCGATCATGAGAAGGGCGGCGATTTGAGCACGCAGCTCAAAAACCTCTATTGCTACATGCAGCAGCGTTTACTCAGCGCGCACGCCAATCAGGAAGATGAGCCGATGGCTGAAGTGGTGGGGCTGCTCACAACTCTGCTGGATGGCTGGTACCAGGTTTCCGGGAAGCTTACACGGGAAGCTCGCGAGACTGAGTTGGCGCATGACGACTCTGCTTCCGATGGGCGAACCGACACACCGGCAATGCCGTACGGCTACGACTTAGCGCCGGTGGGAGCAGGCTCCGAAGTCTTCACCTTCTGATTCGCGTCGCCGAAGCGGGGACGTCAGCGCAGAGTGTGATATTCGCGAGATTGCGCGTCCCGAACGAATCGGTGTCCACGCAGGCTGCTTTCGACGGGTGCGAACTCTCCTGCGCTTTCTAGTCAGCGCCATCCTTGGCCAGACCGGGTTTCAAGGGGAGTCGCTGGTGCCTTCCAGCGCCATATGTTTGATCCTTTTCCCCGACGCGTGAGGATACAGCTACGGTTTAGCGCCGGCGGATGCGGGCTCCGAAGTTTTCACTTTCTGATTCGCGTCGTCCTTAGCGAGACCCGTTTCGATCAGGTGTGACAATCCAAGTCCGCCCTGCATAGCAATAGACTGAGCGAACTGCGTCTGCGCCATATCCATGGCTGAATCGCCGCCGGCATCGTCGTCGTCATCGCCGGTATCTTTCGCCGCCTCGTGGATCGATTTCAGCATCTCGCCAATCAACAGCGCTTCAAATTGCTGTGCCACGGTGTGCAGCTTTTCGGGGCTGGGCGCCTTTGTCCCAGACAGGGCCAGTGGCTGCTGCGCTGCGGCGATACTCGGTACGGCTGGGCTGCCCATTCTTAAATCACCTCAAGTTGCGCATCGAGCGCGCCGGCAGCACGCAGGTTCTCGAGGATGGCGATCACGTCGCGCGTGGTCGAACCGATCGCGGCGAGTGCCTTAACCAGTTCCTCCACCGTAGCTCCCTGTTGCAGAACCACATTGCGGGCTTTCTCGTCTTTCACCGCCACATTCGTTTGCGGGACTACCTGCGTGGTGCCGCCCGAAGAAAACTGCGTGGGCTGGGAAACTTCAAACGTCGTTTGAATCACTACGCTCAGATTGCCGTGCAACACAGCAACAGGAGCGATGCGAACATCCTTGCCTAATACGATCGTGCCAGTGCGCTCGTTGATGACCACACGCGCTGGGCGGTCCGGTTCAACGGTAAGCTTCTCCAGTTCCGCGATGAATTCCGTCGATTGGCGGGCATACTGGCTGGGCAAGGCTACGGAAACCAGCGCCGAATTATCGGCATGTGCGATGGGGTTGCTGGGTCCGAAGCGCTGGTTCACCACTTCGGCAATGCGCGCCGACGTCGTGAAGTCGGCCTCATTCAGTTGCAGACGGACAGTATTGCCCAGGGGCAGCGAGGGTGCGGCTTTCTCCACCGAAACGCCATTAGGAATGCGGCCTACCGTAGGGTGATTCACGGTTTGTACCGCCTGCGAACGGCCCGCGACAAAACCCGCCGTTACCACCTGGCCCTGCACGGTTGCGTAAACCTGTCCGTTGATGCCGCGCAGTGTGGTCATCACCAGAAGTCCGCCCTGCAGGTTGGAACAGTCGCCCATGGCGGCCACTGTGGCGTCGATGGTGGTGCCGGGTTGCGCGAACGGCGGAAGCGTGGCCGTCACCATTACCGCGGCAGTATTCTTAACGGTAATCAGCGCCGGGTTTACGCTGACGCCCATCTGCTGCAGCATGTTGGTAAGGCTCTGTGCCGGAAATAAGGTCTGCTGGCGATCGCCAGTGCCGGCGAGACCTACCACCAGGCCATATCCCAGAAGCTGATTGCTGCGCACGCCTTCGATGGAGACGAGGTCCTTCAGGCGAACGTGCTCCCCTTCGTTCGCGGCGAAGGTGAACAACGGAAGCAGCAGCAGAATGAAGAAACGTTTCATGAGAACCTTCTAGAAAGGCAGCAGCCCGAGCAGAAGCCGGTACACGATGTTCGGCCGCCGCGCCGCGTCGTTCACAACGCCCTTGCCGTTAATTTTCACTTCCAGTTCGCCGATACTCGCGGATTGGACGACGTTCGCGTTGGAAAGATCCGCGGGACGCACCACGCCACGCACTGTGACCACCTGGTTCTCCGAGTTCACGCCGATGGTTTTGGTTCCTTCAATCACCAGATAGCCGTTCGGAAGCACGTCGATCACGCGCGCCGTCAACGTAGTGGCCAGAGTTGTCTGGCGGCTGGTGGTGCCCTCGCCATCCAGGCTGGTGTTGGTTGTGCTGCCCAGCAGATTGGACAGCTTGCTGGTGGAGGGCAACGCTTTCAGGAGTTGTGTAATCGACGAGTTCGCGGCGGAAGCGCGGGAGGTCTTGGTGGTTCCCGTGGAAACGGCCGATGCCGATTCGTTCACAAGGATGGTGATGATGTCGTCTACGTGCCGCGCACGTACGTCGGCGCCCAGATCCGCGAGGGGTGACGCGCCCGTCCACAACGAACCCGGATCCTCCTGCGGAAACGAAGCTGCGCGGCGATGCGCCTGCTCGATGTACAGATCCAATGGCGACTTCGCAGGCGGCAGATCGGTTTTCTTCTTCTTCGACGGCGAGGCCGCCAAAACCAACACAAACACGCCAGCCAGACAGAGTACACGCTTCATGATTTCTGATCCTTCGCGATAAGCCCGGCGGCGATGCCGGGAACCACTGAGACTTTGCCCTTATCTTCGACGCGAGCATGGAATTTCTTGCCGCTGGTGGCATTTCGGACGAGGATGGTAGAGCCGCGATTGCCCGATTCCTCGGCAACACCCGCGGTCCGAATCAGTGCTGCTCCGCCATTCACCAAAACTTCGACGGTATCGCCGCGCGAGATATCCTTTGGCGGCTCGAGAAGACTCAGCGTTAGCGAATCTCCAGCGGCTATGGGACGCCGCGGCACCATACCGACAGCCGCTTTCGCATCGGTGAGCGCGTCAGGCGCCAACAGCGGACCTTCATACGATTCGATGCGCACGTCGCCCGCGTGAATCACTTCGTCGGCGTGCAGCGGATTCACGGCCACCACGCGGGTATCCTTTTCGGTGATCAGTACGCTCGCCCAGACATTGAAGCGACGGCCGGCTCCATATGTGACATAGCCTCTCCACAACACGGGCGCCGCGGAACGGACGCTCGCGCCGGTGAGGGGAAACACGAGTTCGCCGGCCGGGGCGGGCATGCGGCTGCGGTCGACCATCTCAATGCGGACATCGTGCGCTGCCAGTGACTTCTTCATTGCGGCGACGATTTGGTCGGGCTCAGGCACGGCCATGGTCCAGCCGAAGCAAACGTCCTGCGATACTGTGCCCTCCACATGATTCGCCTTGGCCATTCGCTGTAACTCAGCCACATGAAACGTGCGCTGCCATCCGGGCGCCGGAGAGTAGCCGACGGCCAGATCGGCGGGCAGCGACGCGAAAAGAGGCAACACGGCCGCCAGGTCGCGCGCATAAATGCGATCCGAATTGATGGGATGGCAGGCCGCCGCGGGGACGACCGCCGCGAGCAACAGCGTCAGGATCATGACGTGAGCTGGTTCACCTGCTGATACATTTCATCCGCCGCCTTTACAACGCGCGAGTTGGCTTCGTAGGCACGCTGGCTTTGGATGAGATTCACAAATTCTTCCACCACGCTGACGTTCGATTGTTCGGTATAGCCCTGCATCAGCGTTCCGCAACCTTCTGGGCCGCCGG
>Ga0265325_10002957_pt1 | contig 11285 bp, 10 predicted proteins | sample 41420metaG_FD_202090 | JGI IMG/M metagenome (GOLD analysis project Ga0265325, IMG submission 202090) | Rhizosphere microbial communities from Carex aquatilis grown in University of Washington, Seatle, WA, United States - 4-14-20 metaG | ecosystem: Host-associated > Plants > Roots > Rhizosphere...
TCCCCCCCTCTCCGCAAGCGGTCCGCAAGCGGAGAGGGGGCCGGGGGGTGGGCCGGGGGGTGAGGTTCAAGCGTAAAGGCCGATGAGGGCGCGGCTGACGGCGATTCGAACTCGATATCGCGTCTCTCTGGGCAACCTGAGCGGCCGCAGAGGTTCAAACGGGCTTCGGAGCGCGCGGCTTCAGCAAGTAGGCGATCGGGATCGACATGAAATAAAGGCCGATGAGGGCGCCGCTGACGGCGATTTGGCTGGTGACCTCCGGGCCGGGAGTCACGATCGCGCCGAGAATGAAGGCGAGTATCGTCGCCCAGCGCCCGAACTTCCAAAGCTGCAAAGGCGTGACGATGTTCGCGAGGACCAAGAATGCGATGAGGAGCGGCATCTCGAACACCGCGCCGAAAGCGAGCAAGAACTTGGTCGAGAAGTCGAGGAAGAATTCGAGCGTGACGATTTGCGTCAGCTCTACGCCCTGCCGAACCTCGCCGAGGAGGGACAGAAAGTAATTGAACGTGAATGGGAACGCGACGAAGTAGGCAAACGCGACCCCGGACATGAAGAGCATCGAAGAGAAGACGACGAAGGGGACGATCAGTCTCTTTTCTTTGTTGTAGAGCCCGGGCGAGATGAACGACCAGAACTGATAAAAAATGATCGGAGCGCTCGCGATGACTCCTGTGACGAGCGAGAGTTGGAGGTAGCCCAGGAACGCGTCGGGTGGAGCGAGCGTTTGGAGCACGAGGTCTTTGTGGAAGTGCGCTTGCCACGTGCGCTGGTACGGAATGACCAGGAAAGCCAGAAGCTGGATGCGAAAAAACCAGGCAACGACGGTGGTCACGAGCACGCCGAGGGCAGACCTGACGAGTCGGGAGCGGAGCTCGTCGAGGTGTTCCCAGATGGTCATCCGGGCATCGTTTTCGGGGACGGGCTCGCCTTCGTCCACTGCCGGTGGCGGCGGCGGCGGGACGCCCCCGGACGCAATCGGTGCGGGCGTTTGCTGCACGGCGGGATCCGGCGCGGGGACGCTGCCCTCGGCCGTCGCGTTGGTGACGTCGGCGGCGGTCATGCGCTCGTCGAAGCGTCCGCCGACGGCGGCATCGAAGACGGGGCCACACCCTCGACCGACGGCTGCCCTCGGAGATAGAGGGAGTCCTCGGCGAGAGGAGACGCGGCGAGCAGACCTTCGTAAACGGCCGCCGTGTCGGGGACGGCGCCGTACGAGTCGGCTCCTTCGCGAGGGTACTCGCGCTCGTACGAGTCGTCGCGTGCCGCGACCTGCGTCAGGGCCGCCGGCTGCGGAGGCGGGACCGGCAAATAGGCGGTATCGGGGGGCGGGACCGGCACGTGGGCCGCGATCGGCGCAGGCTGGTCGATGCGGGTGGCGTTGGCCACGGCGCGAACCGCAGACGAGACGCCTAGGATTTCACCCCGTGCGAGACGGCGAAACTCGGCGATCTCTCGGTCGAGCCCCTCGGTGCGGAGCACCTCGTCGATCCCGCTCTTCTCGCGCATTTCGGTGGCCAGGCGCCTCAGGCGTGCGGCCATCTGACCGGCCTTGCGCATGTAGCGAGGCAGTTCCTTCGGGCCGAGGACGACCATCGCCACGATGAGAAGAACGCAGAACTCGGGGAAACTGAGACCGAACACTACGTGCAAGGTAGCACGCCGCATGGTACCGGGGGAGGCGTGATGGCGCTTCAGGCGGTGACGCCGTCCATGCTGGCGACTGCGTGCAGCCTCACGTCCGGTGAGGCGCGAAAGATCGTTGCCGCGATTCATCGAGGCGCCCCGATCGAAGGCGCGGCCGGCGTCCGACGCTCGGCGATGAACGCCGTGCGCGCGTCGGGCTGGGTGCCGACACTCGATGTTTCGGGGGTGCGCCGGAGTGCGCTCGATCCGTTCGTCAAGCTCGCGCTCCGGACGGCCGACGGCCACGTCATCGAGACCGTGCGTATCCCCCTCGAGCGCGCGGGACGCTTCAGCGCGTGCGTCAGCTCGCAGGCGGGCTGCGCCCTTGCGTGTACCTTTTGCGCGACCGGGCGCCTCGGGCTCGCGCGCAATCTGCAAACTTGGGAGATCGTCGAGCAGGTACGACTCGTGCGCGGAACGCTGGGCCCGGGGCAGCGCGTTCACGGCGTCGTGTTTCAAGGAATGGGCGAGCCGCTCGCGAACGCCGAGCGGGTGATCGAGTCCGTTCGGGTCATGTGCGATCCTTGCGCTCTCGCCATCGACGCGCGCGCGATGACCGTCTGCACGTCGGGTCTGCCGGCAGGGATCCGCCTTCTGGCGCGCGAAGTGCCGAAGGTGCGACTCGGCGTTTCGATCGCCAGCGCGCGGCCCGACGTGCGGCGCAGGCTGATGCCGATCGATGCGTCCCACCCTCTCGACGAAGTGATCGACGCGGTCGTCGAGCATGCGCGCATCACGGGCCTCGCACCGATGTGGGCGGTCACGCTTCTCGCCGGGGTCAACGATACCAAGGAAGACGCGCGCGCCCTCTCGGAACTCGCGCGCACGTTCGAACGACTCGCCGGCGTACGGGCGCGCGTCAGCCTGGTCCCGTACAACGCAATCGACGAGGGGGGCCGCGATCCGTTCGTGCGCGGCGACGTCGCGCAGTTCCTCGATGCACTTGCGCTGTGCGGGCTACGGGCTCACGTGCGCTACAGCGGTGGTTCCGACGTGGCGGCCGCCTGCGGACAGCTCGCCGGTAAGTCGGCGGCACCAGAATCTTCGGGCGCCCCCGTGGAGGGTACCCCGGCCGTCCTTACCGAGCCTGGATGACCCGACCCCACAGGGCCTCGATCGCGATTCCGCGCAGCCCTCCGTCCACTGCGGGAAACATCAGCAGCCTCGCCGGAGCTACGAGGCAGACCACGGTGCTCTCCGCGACGCCCGCTCCCGGATCGACCCGCACGTTCGGAGTGCCGAGGTTGCCGCTCGGCTCGATCGACGCCACGAGCCGTGCCGCTCCCTCGACAGGCGCACCCTTTCGTCCTTGTTCGGTCGCGCATACGTCGAGCGCGTCGGCCAAATGATCGACCGCCTGACGCGCTATCGCCGGGTCGATTCCGCGAGCCTCGGCGAGCGCCACGAGAGCGAGCGGTCGCCGCGCCACGTACTCGTATCCCTCGGCGCTCTCGGTGCTCGCATCGATTACGCGCACGTCTCTCGACTCGGCGATGACGTCGCGCCCGCCCCCAGCGCACGACGCGCACGACGCGCACGACGCGCACGACCAAAGAAGTGACCAAAGACACGTGGAGCGAGCAAGAAGAGCCCTCACTTTCCGATGAGCTGTCGGGCGATGACCAGACGCTGCACCTGGGCGGTTCCTTCGTAAATCTGAAGGATCTTCGCGTCGCGCATCAGCTTTTCCACGGGGTAGTCCTTCACGTAGCCGTAGCCTCCGAAAATCTGCACCGCGTCGACCGCGCTCTGCATCGCGGCGTCGGCGCCGAAGGCCTTCGCGCACGACGACGCCATCGGGTCGCGTATGCCGCGGTCGAGGCTCCAGGCGCCTTTGCGGACCAGCAGGCTCGTGGCCTCGATGCGGATCTTCATGTCGGCGAGCATCGCCTGGACGAGCTGGTGCTGGGCAATGGGCACTCCGAACGCCTTGCGTTCTCGGGCGTATGCCAAGCATTCGTCGAGACACCGGCGCATGATGCCCACAGCAATGGCGCCGATGTCCGGGCGGGTCTGGTTGAACGTCTCCATGGCCAGCTTGAACCCCTGTCCGGGAAGGGCGAGCACTTGGGACGCGGGGACATGCACGTCGTCGAGCACGAGCTGCGCCGTGTCGCTCGCGCGTTGCCCGAGCTTGTCCTCGTGCCGTCCGGGCTTGACCCCCGATTGGGATCTCTCGACGATGAATGCGGCGATTCCCTTGTGTTTGAGGGCGGGGTCCGCCGTCGCGAAGACGACGTAGAAGCTCGCAAGCGTCCCGTTGGTGATCCACTGCTTGGTGCCGCTCAGAACCCAGCCTCCCTGCGAATCCTGGGTCGCACGGCACTGCATCGCCGCCACGTCGCTGCCCATCGACGGCTCGCTGGTCGCGTATGCGACCATGATCGGCTCGCTGACGAGCCATCCGAAGTACTTCTTCTTCTGCGCGTCGGTCCCGGCGAGCTTGATGGGCGTCAGGCCCAGAGTATTGGCGGTCAGGCTCGTTTGGATTCCCGAGCAACCGTACGCCAGCTCTTCGGTGACCAGGCTGGAGTCGACGTCGCTCAATCCGGAGCCGCCGTATTCAGCCGGCAGCGTCGGGTTCACGAGTCCGATCGCGTGTGCCGCCTCGAACACACTCTTGGGAAACCTCGATTCGCGATCGCACTCCGCAGCGACTGGGATGATGCGCTCGCGCGCGAAGCGTCGCGCCGTTTCGATGAGTGCTCGCTGCTCCTCGGTCGGCTCGAAGTCGAACATCGTGGGTCACTCCCTCGCGCGCCGTCGTCGCTGCTCGAGCTGCGTTCGCGCGGCTCGCGACCCCAAGACATAGCCGATGACAATCCCGACGAGCAGGATCCCCGGGATGAAAAGGAAATGCTCCGGGCCTGGCGTGTTCATGGGCGGGCTGATTTGGCGTCAGCCTTTTCGATTTCGCGCTCGAGGTCGTCGAGGCGCGCGTCGAGCGAGCCCTGCTTGCGCCACACGAGGCCGACCCACGCGAGAAGAACCACCCAAATGAGCGCGTATGCGCTGACCAAAAGCGCCTCGCCGCTGTAATGCTCGGCCTCTCCCGTAACCGGTTGGAAGGTCGTCGAGCGGCCGTCGGCCGACTGCGGCGCTGCGCTGGGCTGCATTTCTTCGCTCATGCTTCGGTTCTCCTGTCGAGCCCCAGGTCTATCGCGTCTTCCTCGGCGCGACGCAACCGGTTGCGACCCAGCTCGACGCGGGTAATCGTCCAGATGAGCAGCACGGCCAGAAGGGTGAATATGAGAAACCCGAGCCCGAGCGCGATTTTCATGTCCGGGTGCTGGAGTCCGCCTCCGGAGCCGGTGATCACCGTCGGATGCTGTCCCCCCCACTTCTGCACGCTGTAATGGATGATGGGCAGGTTGGCCGCTCCGAGAACCCCGAGCGCCGCGGCGAAACGGCGCTCGGCCGCACCGTCGCCCGCGAACGCGCGGAGCACGATGTAGGCCAAGTAAATCAGGAAACTGAGGAGCATGGTGGTCAGGCGGGGATCCCACGTCCAGAGCGTTCCCCATGCCTTCGCGCCCCAGAGCGGCCCCGTGATCAAGACGACCGCGCCGAAAGCGACCGATGCGCTCGCACCGGCCCGGGCGAATGCATCGCGCGCGTCGGTCGGTCGCACGAGATACGCGATCGATCCGAAGAAGCAGGCGACGGCGCCGATGTAGAACGCGTACGCGTTCGGCACGTGGAAGTAGAAAACCTTCTGCACGATTCCCATTCGCGCCTCGGTCGGCGTTTTGAGAAAGATGAAGAATATCTCGACGACGAATGTGATCGCCGTCAGCGCCAGGAGTACAAAGAAGACGGCGTCTTGCCGCCGGAAGCGCGCGCGAGCCATTGGCAAACGCTAGCATTTAACCCGCAGCCTTCGCTGCGGTCCGAGGGAGCGCTCAAAGCCGCGGCTTGGGGCCGTCTTCCTCGGCTCCGCCCGCTTCCGTCGATTCGGTCGCGAAAGGCGCGCTCCGCGCACGGCCTTGATCGTCGACCGCGAGCAGCTGTTCCACCCGCTTTTCGGCTCGGTCGAGTCGACTCTGGGACACGCGCGAAAGCTTGACGCCCTCCTCGAACAGCCGCAGCGACTCTTCGAGCGACAGGTCGCCGCGCTCGAGCAGCTGCACGATCTCCGTCAGGCGCTTGATCGCCGTCTCGAAGGAAAGCCCCTCTCCGGACGGCGCTGGGTCAGTCGGCTGCGGCGGTCGGTTCATGGTAAAGGAGCCTCGTACGCGGGTGGTCGCGGCGCAAGTCGGACGCGCGCCTCACCGGGCGCCACTCCCACGACCAGCGCATATCCGTCCTCGTCGAACGCGATCGGCAGCGCCGATCCGTCGCTGGCCACGAACGTGGCCGCAACGTCCTCGGGAAGGGTCGCGCCTTCCGCCGGGACGATGCGGAGCCACGAAACCTGGCACGACGAAGGGGGACCCGGCGCCGTCGCGCGGGTCGTGAGGGCGTGCGATGCCGTCCGTCGGACGACGCGATCGGGGTCCAGTCGAGCCGCCAGCCGAAGGACGTTCTGACGCCCTGGAGCCGCTGAGTCCTCGCCCGTGCGAGAAGAGAGGGCATCGACGACTGCGCGCCGGACCTCGACGTTCCCCTCGAAGGTGTAGATTTCCGCGAGGCGACCGACCGCATCCCGAGCCGCGCTCGAGCCGAGGCCGCGCGAGGCGTGCGCTCGCAACAGAGGATCGGAGCTCGCCAGCAGGGCGTCGACCTCGGAAGCAAATCGCTCGTCACCCCGCTGTGCAAAGACCTGCGCCGCGAGCGGCGCGTCCGGGCCACCACCGCGCGCACGGTTCAACAGCTCGCTCGTGGGCATGACTGCCTCTGGATCGCCCCCAAGGAGACCGATCGCGAGCACGTACCGCGTGATCGCGTCGTTCTCACGCATCGCGCGCCTGAGAAGGGCGTCCCCCCTCGGGGCGGCAAATGGCCCGGTCGCGCCGAGGGCCGCCGCGCGGCGCACGCGCGGATCCGGGTCTTCGAGCGCGGACGCGACGTCCCGTTGCCCGAGCGCGACGAGCGCGTGAACCCCGACGGCCCGGTCGGAGAGGTCGTTCGACGCGGCGAGCCTCCGGAGCAGCGCGTCCAAGGGTTCGCTCCGTTCCCCGCGCTCCAGGCGGCGCACGAGGTAGGCGCGCGCCGCGAGGCGCCGCATCGGACCGGTCGCGGTCGCCATCTTCTCGATGGCGGCCATGGCGGTCGCGCTGGGCGATCGTGCGAGCGCGCACGCGGCGTCGCCCTGGACCGCGATGTCCGCGACGAGCGCCGCGAGCGCTCCGACCGCGAGGGGGCTTTCCTGTCTCCCCAGCGCGGCGACCGCGAGCGCACGCAGTTCGGGGTTGGCCGCGGCCACAGCACGCGCGGCTGCGGCCTTGGTCACGCCCTCGTCTTGAACCCGCTGCGCGAGGCTCAGGCCATCGATTGCCGTCGCATCGTCCGCGGCCAACCCCTCGACGGCCCGCGGCGCGTCGCGCGCTCCGAGTCGAACGAGAGCGTCGGTCGCCCCCACACGTACGCGCGCGTCCGGGTCGTGGAGCGCGGAGCGGGCCGCGTCCAAGACGCGAGAGTCGCCTGCGAGGCCGAGGGCAGCGAATGCCGCGGCGCGCAGCGCCGGATCGGTCGCGCTCACCGCCGCCTCGAGCGAGTCGAGCGATCGAAGATCTCCAATCGAGGCGGCCATGGCTATCGTCGCCGGGGACGTCAGCGCGATGCCGGCCAGAAGGGGCTGCGCGGGAGGGTGGAGCGCAAGTGCGTCGAGCGCGGGCGTCTGGCCCGGACCGGCGCCCTTCGCGGCGGCGATCAACGCGTCGAGGGCGAGCAAGTTGCCGGATTCGGCGAGGGCAATGGCCGCCTCCTGCCGCGCGAGAAGAACGCGGCCTCCTCCGGCGGCTTCGTCGGCGCTGGGGTCGTTGCTCGGAGTTGGACGGGCGCTGAACCCGAGCGTGGGCGCCGTCACGATCGAGGCGAGTGCGGCGCGAGCGTCCTCTTTGTCGAGCCAAGACGCGAGAGCCCGGACGACGACCAGCAGCGCTCGCGGGTCGGTCCGGGCGATACCGTCGAGAGCCGGGCGCGCGTCCGCGGCGCCGGGCCCGATCGCGCGCTCGAGCAGCCCGAGAGCCTCCGGCGTGTGCGTGGCCGCAACCCGTTCGATTCCGCGAAGGCGCTCGTCGGGCTCCAGGGAGCGCGCAAGTCGCTGGCCGATCTCCGTCCCAAAGCGCGCGCGCAGGCCCGTCTCCGGTGCCCGCCCTGCAACCGACGGAACGGACAGCGCGGGCGAGGACCCCGAGCGCAGTTGTGCGCTGGCGTTGGTGGCGCACGACGCTGCCAGCAGGAGTCCAGTCCCTCGCGCGAACCTGCCGCGATTCATTTCTTGGGGCATCCGCTCGTGTGGGGATCGGTCGAGGGCACTCCAGCGACCAGCGGACACGCGTCGTCGGGATCGAGCACGCCGTCGCCGTCGGCGTCGTCCTCGGGGCAGCCGTCGTTGTCCTGGATCCCGTCTTTGTCCTCGGGGAGATCTGGGCACTCGTCCACTTCGTCGGGAACGCCGTCCGCGTCGCGGTCGTGCGCCCGTGGTGCCCACCCAAAAGAAAATGCGGCGCGAAAAGCGGGGACGCCGGCGGCGGTGTCCAGGCCGAATTCTCCGCCCCAGACGACGTACGTGTCTCCTCGGCTGCCGAGCGAGATCCGATCGTCGATGGCGAGCAGCACAGGCGAAAGCGTGGACGCGTCGTGACCGAACGGGGCGACGGGTCCGGCCGGGACGGCCCCGTGTAGAGCGACTTCCCATGTTTGCCGATCGGTGGCATCGATCGCCGTGGCGATCGCTTTCGGTCGCACCGATACGCCGATGGACCACGGCACTTCGTCGCCGAAAGTCACGCCGCTCGGGCCAGCGGGCCAGGCGTGCCGCTCGGTGCGTAGCACGTACCCCAGCGACGCACGGAGCGCCCCCACGCCGAGCGCATACTCGCCGAGCACGGCCAGCGACGATGTCACCGAACCGTTGCCCGCGAAACTCTCCCGGTCGCCGGCGGGAACCGTGAGCGTGGCGAGGGCTGCCAATCCGAGCCCTCCGCGCACTCCCTGTCGATCGTTCGAAACGAGGGTGGCTTTGGCGATGAGCGCCGGGTCTCCTAGCGCCGTCGTCGAAACTTTGCCGCGGCTCACCACCGTGGACGGTAGCGGCGAGAATCCGTCCTGCCAGAGCACCAAGGGCAGATCGACGCCGACCGCGGCTCGGTCGCCGAGACCGATTTCTGCCACGAAGTCTGCCCCGAGCGCGTGCTCCACGGGGGTGAGGACGGCGGCTCCCGTTGGGTCGCGCAAGACCACCGGCGACTCTGCATACTGCGTCCACACACCCACGCTCCACCGCCAGGGGCCGGGGGTCGTGACGGGCTCCAGCGCCATGCCCGCGGCGGGGTCGCTCGACGGACGCCACGTCCGCATGTCGATCGAAGGAAGCGTCTGTGCGAAAGCGACCGTCGAGGCGGATGCTGCGAGCCAGGCCAGACTGCAGAGGAACCGCGATGCGCGAACCCGGGACGGCATCGTCGGATTGGGGGTTAGTTGGCTCCCGCGATTTCGGGCAGGCTCGCGTCCTTCTCGGCGGCCGCCGGCGGGCCTGGCGTTTCTTCCACTCGCTCCGCCACTCGCTGGCGAGTCTGCCAGCGTTTGACCGCGCCGCTCAGGATTTCGCCAATGAGTGTGCGATAATCAATCTTCGCGCCGTTCGCGATGAGGCAGAGATCGCTATAGTCGGGCGTAAGCCCGGGAAGAGGATTGACCTCGAGGACATAGACGCGCCCATCGGCGGTCAAACGCAAATCGACGCGCGCGACGTCGCGACAACCCAGCGCCATGAAAGTCGACCGGCACGCGCGCTCGACGGCACGCAGTTCGTCTTTGGTGAGGTTGGCTGGGCACTCGTATCGCACGTGCCGTTGCCAGCTTTGCTTGCACTCGTAGTCGTAGACCGGCCTATCGGTCTGCGCGAGGAATACGACCTCCATCGGCGGCAGTACCCTCGGACGGCGCTCGCCGAGCAGCCCAACGGTCAGCTCGCGGCCCGCGATGTACTCCTCGACCAGAGCGGGCTGCCCGTAGCGATCGATGAGCTCGCGGGCGACTTCTCGAAGGCGTATTTCGTCGTCGCACACGCTCTTGGAAGTAATGCCTTTGCTCGTTCCCTCTTGGTTGGGCTTCACGATGACAGGGAAACGAAACTGCCGCAGTTTCTCGCGCCCGGTCGTCAGCACTTGAAACGACGGTGTGTCGACCTCGGTGAGCAGGCGCTTGGTCAAGGCCTTGTCGAGGCAAATGGACAGCGTCGCCGAGTCGCTCCCCGTGTACGGCACCCCGAGTAGCTCGCACAGGCTGGGCACCTGCGCCTCGCGGCTGCGCCCGACCATTCCCTCGGCGATATTGAACACGACGTCGATGTTCGAAGCCATCAGCGCGCGGGGGAAATCGGGCGTCGCCTCGAGCGGCACGACGACGTGCCCGTGGCTCTCGATGGCCCGCGTGATCGCGTGGATCGTCTCCGGTGCGTCGTACTCCGCCTCGCGGTCGTCGCCTCCGTGCGAGTCGATCCGCTTCATGTTGAACGCGAGCCCGACGCGCACGCATGCCCGCCGTGTTCGAGGCGGCCGTGGTCGGGTGGCGTCGAGCAGGGCCGTCAGCCCGAAGCGCGCAGCCGCGGAGCGCAGCACCGCGAGCAAGGTGTCGTCGTAGCCGATGCCCACCGCCCGCGTCGCCGCGAACAACGCTCCGCCGGGGTCGAAGCTCGGAATGGCTGTGGCGCTCAAGAACCAGACCTGTCCGTCTGCGCCGACCCGGAAATCCAAAGCAGCGATGTCGCGCAGCGCGAACGCCGAAAGGATGCGACCGGCGAGGTCGTGGAGACGCTCGTGCACGCCCGGAGCGAGGCGCGCCGGGGCGCGGCGCTCCATGAAGCGCCCGTCGAGATTTGCCAGCCGATAATCGATCACGTCGAAACGGCGTGGATACGCTGGGTCGACGACGGTTTCGACGGCAGGAAGGGGAGGCAGGCCCTCCACGCACACGATGCGGACGTCGATGCCCGGGATGTAACTCTCGACGAGTGCGCCGTCCGGGTATTTCCCCAACAGTTCCTCGAGCACCTGGGCAAGTGCGATCGGATCCTCGACGACGTTGTCCTGCCCGATTCCTTTGCTCGAACCCTCGAAGTTGGGCTTTACGAGCGCCGGGAACGGGAGTTCGTCGAGGCCACCGCTCTTGAGCGTCGCGCGGGTGACGAACCGCCCACGCGGGCTCGGAACGCCCCAACCGGCGAGCTGCTTCTTCGTGAGCGCCTTGTCGAGCGTGACGCAGAGCGTGTACGCGTCGCTGCCGGTCGAGGGGATCCCGATCTCTTCGAAGAGCGCGGGGTAAAACGCCCGCCGCGTCTTGCCGCGGTGGCCCTCCGCGAGATTGAACGCGATATCCGGCGCAAACGCCTCAAGCCGGGTTACGAGCAGGGATGCCGGGCCGGTCACGTCCACCGGCTCGACGCGGTGCCCGGCCCGCGACAAGGCGCCGACGATGGCGGCGATGGTTTCTGG
>Ga0265325_10002958_pt1 | contig 11285 bp, 11 predicted proteins | sample 41420metaG_FD_202090 | JGI IMG/M metagenome (GOLD analysis project Ga0265325, IMG submission 202090) | Rhizosphere microbial communities from Carex aquatilis grown in University of Washington, Seatle, WA, United States - 4-14-20 metaG | ecosystem: Host-associated > Plants > Roots > Rhizosphere...
CACGAAGAATGGTGAGTTTGGACTTGATTGGGGCCCGGCTTGGCACTCGTCTATGTTACCTGAAGGTGCTTGCGTGGGGCGGAGGGAAGAGCATTTGACCGCAGAGAGCGCAGAGAAAAGCCGCGGAGAGCGCAGAGTGAAGACCGCAGAGAAAGGCCGCGGAGAGCGCGGGGAACTACTTTTGTGTACCCTTCTCTCGGCGATTTCTTCCTCGATTTACATCGTCGTCGGCTTTCATTTCGTTGTCTGTACGGCGTTTAATACTTCCAGCTCTTCAGGTCGGCGCCTGCCGGAGCCGTTTCCTCCATCTGCTTCACCATCTCGGGCCAGTAGTGCTGGTTGAATCCCACGGCCGAATCGAACTCTCCTGCGAAGCAATGCGGCTTGCGCACCCCGAACTCAAATGTGCCGTGGTAATAGGGCTCGGTCGTCGACTCCAGAAAATCTTTCAGCAGGTGCACACCGCGATCGAGGTAAAACGTGTCGGCCTCCCCGACGTACAAATGCAACTTGCCCGCCAGCTTGGGCCCAAGAGTCTTCCAGTCGCGCTGCAGGATGGCGCTGAGATCGTAATGCTCCTTCCAGTACTTCGCGACTTCATGATCGATTTCCCCCGTCCTCTTGTTGAAGATTGGCTTGGGATATCCATCGTCCCCGACAGAGCTGAACACGGCCTGCCAAATGTCGAATTGCTCGCCGGAGCGGCTGTGCGTTCCCTGGACGAGTTCATAGCGGTTCATCTGCTCCATGGTCGAGAGAACGAGCCCGTCCGATTGCCGCGCGGACGGCCGCGGCACGCGCGCATAGGGACTCTCGATCCAGAAGGCATTCTTATCGTCGTAAAGATTCGCGGTCATGTAGGCGCGGAAGTCGACGACATCAGGGCAGAACACCCACGCCCCGTTGTAGAAGTCGGGATAAAACACCTGCGAGGCCAGGCTCTCCCAGCCGCCGGTGGATCCGCCATAGACGGCGCGCGCCCAGCCTTGGCCGATGCCGCGAAACTGCTTCTCGACGTACGGAATCAGCTCCTGAATGATTGCATCGCCGTAGGGGCCGACATTTTCTGAGTTCACGGCGTAGGAATCGTCGAAGTAGGGCGTGGCGTGCTGGATGGTGAGCACGATGACGCGCGGCAGCCGGCCTGCGGTCCAATCCTGAAAAAGCTTGTAACCGTTCTTCGCGGTTCTCAGCTCACCGCCAGTCATGTTATCTGCGGGCGGTTGCGTGCGGAACGCGATGATGCCGGGCAGATCGCGATGAAAATGGTCTTGCTCGACGATGAGTGGATAGTGCGCGTCCGGATGCTGGTCCCATCCGTCAGGCACGAGAACAACGGCGCCGAGAAACGTGGGCTTTCCCCAGAACTTTGTGAGCAGGTCACTTTGAATCCGGATGTGCTTGACCCATTTGTTGTCGACGATGGCATGCTGGTCGTTGTCGCCGTCCCAGCCGACGATGGAGTCCACCACTTTGGGATCGTCTTCCACGGGTGGAATTTTCTCAGAGAGCGAGATGCGGACCGGAACTGCTGACTTTGGATCGAGGTGCATCTTCACCGGTTTGCTGTAGAGGTTACCGGGTTTCACCTGCCAGTGCTGGCCTTCGCCCTTGTCGGGCGGCAGTTTCAGCGTGCGACCGTTTCCCAGGTGAAAAGTTTCGTAGATGTTGAAGACCGCTTGCACCCAGTAGTCGCCGGCCGGGAGATCGCTCAAACTTTCAGCGGGAAAACCGAGTGTTGTTGTGTCAATAACGGCAGGCACGCCCGGGGCGAGTCCGTCGGCGTCGACGCCAAACACCTGCTGGGACTCCGCCGTCATGAAGCTGACTTGAAAGCGAGGTTCCTGTTCGTTGTTGTTGGAGATCAGTAGCAGCACGTGGCCGTCGAGGGGCGTCGCGCTCATCTCTTTGGGGAAGGAAATTTCAAAGCGCTGGCCAGTGGGCTTGGATGCAGGCTTTGCAGTTGCGGCCTGAGTAGTCGGGGTGCAGGCGAGAAGGAAAAGAAAGAGCAGATTCTTCTTTAGCATTGGAATCCTTTGGCGAATGCAGACATTAGCAGCGCGCTACAGGCGGGGTCAAGGAAGGAGAGGGAGGAAACGCGACTATGTCCACGCGCGAGATCCCTCCCCGCCTGAACGGTTCCGTCGGGATGACGCCTTTCAAACACGACTCGAAAGGATGACGCCCAAAACAGAAATGTCGAGCGTCTTGTGTCGGTTTGCTCCGGCGGCGGACGGTCCGCTATAGTTTTATGCATGTTTCAGGACTTCACTGCTACCGACCGCTGGACGAAGAAACAGGTTCATTGTGTGTATCAGGCCATGATCGTCGCCATTGCCACCCGCCACGCGGACGCGGTGGACATCAAGTTTCTGGTGGATGGCCGCAAGGTTTGGGTGGCGCTGCCGCATCCGGCGTGGGTGGAATATAAGAAGCGCACCGGAAAAGCCATCACGGACTCGCTGGCCCAGGAGATCGCGGGGCATTATCTGAAGACCGCGCTGGAAGCTGGCGAAGGCCTGGGGCGCGAGATGTACTCGCTGACGATCGAAGAAACGCTGACTCACCTGGATGCGGTTGTCACGGAAATGCAGGCACAGCCCGCTTAGGGTACGGGGCGGCGTGCGTCTCTAGGCACTAACCTCAAGCATTAACCACGAAGGCCACTAAGTTTCACGAAGGAAAACCGCTTAAATCTTCAGTGTCTTCATCTGGTCTCCGGTCGATGTCTTCGCGTCTCCAGTTAAATTACAACCGCCTCTTTGTATTCGCCGAAGACGCGGCGCATCGCGTCGGAAATTTCGCCCACTGTGGCTGAGGCTTCGACTGCCGACAAAATGCGTGGCATGAGGTTCGCACCGGAGCGGGCCGCGTCCTCGACGCCCGCCAGTGCTGCCTTCCACGGGCCGGCGTCGCGCTTTGCGCGGAGCGCTCTCAGGCGTTCGACTTGTTTCGGTTCGAGCGCTGGGTCGATTCGCTGAATCGGAATCGGCTTTTCTTCTTCTACTTCGAAGCGGTTCACGCCGACGACGATCGCCTGCTCCTGGTCCACGGCCTGCTGATATTCGTACGCGGCGTTTTGAATTTCGTGCTGCACGAATCCGCGCTCGACGGCCTTCAGCATCCCGCCCAGAACTTCGATCTTGCCAAGGTATTCCGCCGCACGCTTCTCAATCTCATTGGTCAGCGCCTCCACGTAATACGATCCTGCGAGCGGATCGATTGTCTGCGGAGCACCCGATTCATACGCAATCACCTGCTGCGTGCGCAGGGCTATGCGCGCCGCCTGTTCAGTGGGCAGAGCCAGCGCTTCATCGTACGAGTTGGTGTGGAGCGACTGCGTGCCGCCCAGCACGGCAGCCATCGCTTGAATTGCGGTGCGCACGATGTTGTTTTCCGGCTGCTGTGCCGTAAGAGTCGAACCGGCCGTCTGGGTGTGGAAGCGCAGCATCCACGACTTGGGGTTTCTGGCTTTGAAATGTTCGCGCATGATGCGCGCCCACATGCGGCGGGCCGCGCGGAACTTCGCCACCTCTTCCAAAAAATTACTGTGCGCGTTGAAGAAGAACGACAGACGCGGACCGAACTTGTCTACATCGAGCCCGGCCTTGATCGCGGCCTCCACGTAGGCCATGCCATTGCCGAGCGTGAAGGCGACTTCTTGAACCGCGGTCGATCCCGCCTCCCGCATGTGGTAGCCGGAGATCGAAATCGTGTTCCACTCGGGTACGTTCTCATTTGCCCACGCGAACATGTCGGTAATCACGCGCATGGCCTGCTGCGGCGGATAAATGTAGGTGCCGCGCGCGATATATTCCTTGAGTACGTCGTTCTGCACCGTTCCCGACAGCTTGCGGATGTCCGCGCCCTGCTTGCGCGCCACGGCGACGTACAGAGCGAGCAGAATCGACGCGGTGGCATTGATCGTCATCGAGGTGGAGATTTTGGTCAGCTCGATACCCTCGAAGAGGCGCTGCATGTCTTCGATGGAGTCGATGGCGACGCCGACTTTTCCCACCTCGCCGGCAGCGAGAGGATGATCGGAATCGAGCCCGATCTGCGTGGGCAGATCGAACGCTACCGAAAGGCCCGTTGTTCCATTTGCCAGCAGGTACTTGTACCGCTTGTTTGATTCTTCGGCATCGCCCATGCCGGCATACTGGCGCATGGTCCAAAGGCGCCCACGGTACATCGTGGCCTGCACGCCGCGCGTAAAGGGATACTCGCCGGGATATCCAACTTCGCTTTCGTAGTCGGAACCTTTCAGATCGGCCGGAGTGTAGAGGGGATTGACCGGAATATGAGAAGAGGTTTCAATCTCGGCAGCAGGGTCTGGGCGGGTCTTCAGCTTTTCCGTCATAGCTCTTCCGTCAGCTTTGCCACCTGCCAACCTCTCTTTATTTCTTAACTGTTTCTCGCGCCCGTGCGTGTCTTCAAGCGTCGTCAGTGGCGCTGACTCTTCCGGCGCACTCGCCAAAAAGAGCTCAGCCCGAACCAGGCAAATGTGACGGCGAAACAAATGGCAACCACTACGCGGCCGAGGCTGGCTTGCCCGGCGTGGTACTTTCCATACTCTTTTACGCTCGCACCCGCAAAACTGAGAGCCATCACGAGGAAAACGACTCCTGTAACTTCGAGCCAGAGCTGGTGGGCGGCGCGTCCGAAGGAGCGAGCGGTGGTGCGCACGCCGCTCATGACCGCGCCCAGCGTGCGGTTCCGGCCGGCCTGCTGCCCCGCCACGCGCGCCACGGCGCCGATCTTTCGTAATGCAGAAACCTTGCCCACGGCCTCGATTTTAACAGCCTCCGGCGCTACAATGGCGCCAACCTCGCCGACGACGAACCGTTCTCTCGCCGTTCGCATCTAAAAGGTTAGCCGCCATGTCGACTGCCTCGCCTGATCTCGCGCAGCTCAAGTCCGGCATGAAAGCCGCTTGGATGGCGGGCGACTTTGGCCAGATTGCGAATCATATTTCTGGCGAAGCACAGGAATTTGTGGCGCGGATCAACTTGAAGCCAGGCGCCCGGTTCCTCGATGTGGCATGCGGAACTGGGAATAGCGCGATCCCCGCGGCGAAGGCCGGGGCCCAGGTCACTGGAGTGGATATCGCAACAAACTTGCTCGAGCAGGCGAAGAAGCGGGCCAGTGCCGAGCGGCTCGACATCCGCTTTGAAGAGGGCGACGCGGAAGATCTGCACTATCCTGATGGGTCGTTCGATGTTGTTGTGAGCATGTTCGGCGCGATGTTCGCACCGCGGCCGGAGCGCGTCGCCGCAGAACTGCTCCGGGTATGCAAGCCCGGAGGCACTGTCGCGATGGCGAACTGGACTCCGCAGGGCTTTGTCGCCAAGACCACTCAAGTGACTGCCAAGATGGTGCCGCCGCCTCCGGGAGTTCCACCGCCAGTGCTTTGGGGTGATGAGACGATCGTGCGGCAGAGGCTTGGGCATGGATCTGCACAACTGAGTTGCATCAAACGAAAACCGCAACTCACATACCCGTTCTCTCCGAAAGAGACGGTCGATTTCTTCCGGCGGTACTTCGGTCCGATGCAGATGGCTTTTTCGAGACTAGATACAGCGGGACAAGCTGCTCTTGCATCCCAGTTGGAATCGTTGTGGATTGAGAACAACGTGGCGACCGATGGCACAACCGCCGTGGAAGGTGAGTATTTGGAAGTGCGCGCAATTCGCGCCTGAGGCAGGATCGTGATAAGTTGAGTTTTGACAGGGGGACCTAGTGGATCCACAACTGAAGCAGCTCATGAAAGAACTCGGCGACGCCATTAACGAATCTCTGTCGGACTCCGAGCAGATCTCTGAAGTTGTGTCCCGCATCAAGGAAGGTGGGTACGACATCTTCCTGGTCCTCGAAGCCACGATCGGCGTCAGCAAGCAGGGGGAAAAGTCGCCAGACAAAACTTCGCTGGTCACCACTCTGTCTACAAATCCTGAATTTAAGATCAATGATCAGGATCTGAAGTTCCTGAAGTCGCTCCGCATCAAGATTGATGAGGAGAAACACGAAAAAGACAAGCACGACAAGGACAAGTGAGTTTCTGGGCTGCGTTTACCTAGGATGAGATCCTTCGCTTCGCCTGAAGAGCGGCTCCGCTCAGGATGACGCCCTCGGGAGTTTCGCTGCTTTGCTAACCTGCCTATAGCATGCGATCCTTTGCTTCGCCTGAAGAAGGGCTCCGCTGAAGATGACAGCGCTTTGGTTGTTTCTTCCGATTGTTTATCCTGCCAAAACTTGATCCAGCAACTGGCCTACGGCGCGATCGGCTTCGATAATCGACGAGCGATGGTCGGCCACTCCCGACAGATCTGTGTTCGCAAAAGCGATTCTGCCAAAGGGGGCTGCTCGCAGAACATCGCCGGGCGCGGGCTTGCCGTCCTTGCCAAAGAAAAATCCAGGGGCGGGACTCAGGTAGGCATGACCCCAGCGGTTCAAGATTATGCCAGCGATGTCACGAGCCGCGTCGAATCCGGAGTGCGCGAACATGTCGGTGAACTGCTGGCGAATCTGCCGCTCGTAATCGCGGAAGGGAACCGAGATTAACTCCGCGCGCCCCAAGTGTCCCTGCTGCTCGGTGGATTTGCCGGGATAGGTATACAAAACTTTGATGGTAAGAACGGTCGGCGAATCCGGTGAAATCGTGGGTGAGTCGGCGCCGCAAGTCGCGAGCTTGCGGACCTGCATGTAGCTTCCCAGACCCTCGAACCACTGGCAGCCGGAGATTCCCATTTTGTAAAGGAAGCGCCAGTTGCGCACGGCCACGTTGGCCATCATGCAAGGCGTGCGGTAGAACTGGCTGTAAGCCTCTACACGATCTGGTGGAAGATTGCGAACAATGTGCCGCGTCGTCCAACTGCCACCCGCCATCACCACCGAGCGTGCTCTTACTCGATACGTTTTCCCGGCGCGCGTGTAGGCGACGGTGACGAACTCCGAGTTTGAAGGATCGACGTCGCGTTTGGCGTCGTCCTGATTAGCGTTGTCATGCTTGACCCACACGGCAGTTGAATCCAAACGGATGCGCGCGGCCGCTCCGGTGCGGTCGAGCGCTTTGAAGTTCACCGCATTGCGGCATACATCCTCTAACGAGGGAGAGCCGGCGATTGATTCTGGAATCAGCGTCTTCGTGATCAGCCGCGCGATGCCGCTGTTGCCGTCGGGAAACATCTGCGTTCCCGTCTCATCGCTGATATCGAGCGGGTGCAGCATGTCGGCGGCATAGGCTGTGTAGCCGGAGAGTGCGTCGGGGCCGAGACCGTATCCTCCACCTTCTCCAGGCGAAAGAAAGGCGCGGACGGTCTCCCGGCTGATCGCGTAGCGCTCGATCATGTAGTCCTCGAGTGTGAGGGTGTCGAGCCGCCGTGAAATGGCGTCGCCGGCGTATTGTGGCGCATCGTGGCTGGAGTCGCTCGCGGACTGGAATTTCGACATCTCGGCTCTTGCCCGCGGCGGAATCGGCGCGTTCTCCAGCTGTTTGCCCCATGGGTCGGTCAGCCACAAGCCATTCGGCTGGCCAAATTTAGCTCCAAAATAAGTGGCGTTTGGTGCCGAGCCCAGATATGGCGTGCGGCCGAGCTGCATTTCCGGAGACGAGCCGCCCCACTTCTGATATTCGAGGCGTGGTGTTTTCAGTCCGATGCTTTCGTAGAAGCGAGCGATGAAGCTGTGGGGATACGGAACGGGAAAGAATGCAGAGCCCTGGTGCGCGATCAGACGGTGTCCATCCACGCGAAATTCGTTGCGCTTGGCTTCACCGCCGAAGATTGGATGGTTATCGAGAACGAGGCAAGTCTTTCCCGGTCCGGCGTGACGTTGGAAAATCAGTGCCGCGGCCAAGCCGCTGATGCCTCCGCCGACGACCATGCAGTCGTAGGTTTCATGGGTGTCGATCACACTGTCGGGAAGGCTCTCGAATCGGCCATCGCGAATCTCGTGGCCGGCCTCGAGCACGCGCAGCGTGTTGCCGTTCGAGTTCGCATAGTCGCCGATGCCGCCGTACCCGGTCCAGTCATCTTCGTCGGGAGGGGTGTTCATGGGATTTCCATTCGCATTTGCCGCCAGCAGATCCGCCGGCGAGAGGGAATTGAGCAGCAGGCTTCCGGAGGCCAGCATGGTGGCATTCAGAAAGTCGCGCCGCGTGATGCTTTGTTGCATCCCGAGCGCCTGGTCGATGCGAGAGTTGCACTGGTCCGGAGCAGACGTCTGCGACTCCGGCGAATGCGCTGTTATTTTTGGTGGCAAATGCTTCCTCCAGCGCCGAGCATTATACGAGTTCGCGAAACCTAAGTTTGGGAAACTAGCGGAAGCGTTAGCAACCCTGCCCGCCTGTGCTACCATCTACTGTTTTCCCTTCGCATCTGCCGTGCGAAGAGCGAGATTCCGGCAACGTGGGCAGCCGGAACGGAATCTGAGGGGATGGAATGAAAGATACTCTCGGGGTTCTTTTGGCAGGTGGCGCCGGGGAGCGGCTTTATCCTCTTACTCGCGACCGGGCCAAGCCGGCAGTCACTTTTGGCGGCATCTACCGCATTATCGACATCACACTTTCCAATTGCCTGAACTCCGATCTGCGGCGAGTCTACATCCTCACGCAGTACAAAGCGCTCTCACTGAACCGGCACATCCGCGAAGGCTGGAACATTCTGGGGCGCGAGGTGGGCGAGTTCGTGGAAGTGCTGCCTCCGATGAAGCGGGTGAGCGACCAGTGGTACCAGGGCACGGCGGACGCCGTGTATCAGAACATCTACTCGATTGGCTCAGAGCAGCCCAAGCATGTGCTGATTCTTTCCGGAGACCATATTTATAAGATGGACTACGGGAAGATGATGAAGCAGCACCAGGACTCGGCGGCCGACATCACTCTGGCGACGATCCAGATCGATCTGGAAGAGACCTACCGCTTCGGCGTGGTCGATGTCGACAAAGACGGCCGCATCAATGGATTCGAGGAGAAGCCAAAGACGACAGCTCTGCGGTCTCCATTGAACCCGAACAAAGTCGCCGGATCGATGGGCATTTACCTGTTCAACGCCGACGTGCTGATTCCCGTGCTGCTGAAGGATGCGGAGAATCCGGATTCGAGCCACGATTTCGGCAAAGACATTCTGCCCAAGATGGTCGATGACTACCGCGTCTTCGCCTACGATTTTGTCGATGAAAACAAGAAAGAAGCGCTCTACTGGCGCGACGTAGGCACGCTCGAGGCGTACTACGAAGCCAACATGGATATTGTCTCGGTGTCGCCGATCTTCAATCTGTATGACGAAGAGTGGCCGATCCGCACGCACCAGCGGCAGTATCCTCCGGCGAAGTTTGTGTTCGCAGAATCGGGACGAACGGGAACGGCGCTGGATTCGATTGTGTCCAACGGATCGATCGTCTCGGGTGGCATTGTGAGGAACTCCATCCTCTCGCCGGATGTGCGCGTCAACTCTTACTCTGAGGTGGACGACTGCATTCTGTTTTCGCATGTGAGCGTCGGGCGTCGTTGCCGCATACGAAAGGCAATCCTCGACCGCGACGTGCATATTCCCGAAGGCACGACAATCGGCTACGACGCCGAAGCAGACCGCCAGCGGTATTTCGTCACCGAAAGCGGCATCACGGTGGTGACCCGCGACTACTCGTTGTTTGAGAATCCGGTCACGGTGGATTACTTCACCAGCGAGTAGTGCCGGGTATCAGACGGCCCCTCTCAGGAAAACTGTATTTGCGCTCAGTGGAAACCTGAGGAGCCAACTCCCTCGGCTATGGAAGCATCCGACTGTCGCGCGATTTAGTGTTCCGCTCTCTGGCTGCCGCCCCATCCAGTTTCTTATCGCCCTGAGGCTTGCGTTTTCCGTCCGAATGGAGGGAGTCGTGTGCCTGGCGGACTCGAATCTCAAATTGCAGAAGGAGTGATAAAAACTATATGCAGTGCTCTGTAAAACTCGCCACTTCCTCCAATCCGGTAAGCCTTCAGTTCTCCAATCGAGGTGCTGGAGTGGCTAGCCTTCGGTAACTCTTGACGACACCTGAGAGTATGATCTTAGCGATGGCACTCGAGACGATAGTGCCTTAGCTGGGAGATCTTGTGAAGTGGTCAGAACAGTTCGCGACCGGCATCACGCGCATCGACGATCAGCACAAGGCTCTGTTTGAGATGTCGGAGGCCTTTCGGGATGCCCTGAATGAAGGACGCGGAGAGCGCGTCTACGGTGGTCTTCTTGAGTCGCTTGCGGCTTATGCCGGTGCCCATTTCGGTTTCGAAGAGGGCTGTATGGAACGATGTCAGTGTCGGGCAGCCCAAGAGAATATTCAGGCGCACGCAACGTTTCTACTAGGACTCTCGGTGTTCAAGGAGCAGTATGCAATGGCTGGCTTTAAACGCGCGGAAGCTCAGCGCCTGGTGGAGTTCTTTGATTCCTGGATAGCTGATCACATTTGTCGCATCGACATACAACTGAAACCACATGCGCAGGACGTACGAATTCGCTAATAGATTTCACGTTCGATCGTGCATTGACGCGCGCTCCCAATTGCCGTTGGGGACGCAGCCGCAAATCTAGTGCTTCCTTCCGAACGAGTTTTTCAACAGCCGCATGCAATAGTGCTCAAATCTAGAGCACGCTAGTTCCTTCCGGCACTCTCTATTGTCTTGGCAGCTCCGGCAGTCAATTTCTTCAGGTCGTCCGGAAGCGAGGAAACCGGGGAATTGTTCCCCAGTTTCCTGCGGACGAGCGAAGAGTCAATGTTTCATGAGCGCATTGGGCTGGAACGCGACTTCGGAAAACTCGTTTGCACGAGGCATGAGAAGCGCGTAATCGACGGCTTGCAGCAAGATGTCGAGGTCTTCCAGGTTCGATTTCTGGAGATACTTTATGGCGCCGTCCCGCCTTAGTCTCGCCTCATTGCTCATGGGCAGACCGCTCAAGGCAATCACCGGGATGCTGGCGGTCTCGCGATTTGCCTTTAAAGCAAGAAGTACATCCACACCGCTAAGCTTCGGCAGCATCATGTCGAGCAGAATCACGTCTGGCTTGATGGTACTCGCAAGGCGTAATCCCTCCTCGCCATCACCGGCGAGTTCAACCCGATAGCCGGAAGAAGTGAGTATTTTCTTAAAGGCGATTTGGAGGTGAACGCTATCGTCCACCAAAAGGATGGTCAGCATAAAGTTAGGTCTCCTCGCACCAGTAAAGCTGTGTTTCCCGTTCGTAAAATTCGCTAACTGTCAAAGCTCAGGGCACCGCGCGACGCATCGAGCGCTCTGCGAATGGCAGAGAGCA
>Ga0265325_10002959_pt1 | contig 11283 bp, 23 predicted proteins | sample 41420metaG_FD_202090 | JGI IMG/M metagenome (GOLD analysis project Ga0265325, IMG submission 202090) | Rhizosphere microbial communities from Carex aquatilis grown in University of Washington, Seatle, WA, United States - 4-14-20 metaG | ecosystem: Host-associated > Plants > Roots > Rhizosphere...
TTCATCCATGTAACGTAAGTCTCAGAACTCATGCCCCATCTCCCGAAATTTTCTTTGCTACTTCCTGGGCTGACTGGAATTTAAGAGTACATGCCATTTCCTTGATTATTTCTGCTTTGTCGGCGGAAATCGGCGCACTCGAATAAAACCATTCCACAATACCAAGATCGTGCCAATACCCTAGTGAGCATCGCTCCTGTTTTACTTTGCAGCATCCCCTGCCATCGCATATTCCACCCTCAAAATTGGCCGGGCAGGCACATGCAGGATCGAACGTGCTGAACCAGTGCCTAATTACGGTCCTGGTTGTTTCAGAACTCATGCCCCATCTCCCGAAACACCTTCTGGAGCCTCAAATACAAATCCTGGCAGTCCGCGCATTCATACGAAACAGCCGCCGCCGGGAGAGCCGCGGGTCCATGCACCGCATTCAACGGCGATCCATAATGCTGCCCAGGTTGCTTCCCCTTCACCGGCATCGGCGATTGGCTAACTGTCGGTTGTTCCATACCACACCTTAATCCCCCGAACTACCCGGCTTCTCCACGGCTTTACGCCTTTGCCAGCCCGCCACATTGCCAGCAAGCCCATCCGCTTCCAATCACGCAGCCGGGATGCCGTACCGCTCGCCTTGCAGCCTGAGCGTGTCATAATTTATCGGTCCGCCTTGCATCTCATCCAACTTGTGACGCTTCTTCTGGCACGTCCGGCACATGCAATACTGCCACTGCGATTCCGCTACGTGCTGCGTCGCCCTTTCTGGTTCCCACTCCGGCGCAAAAAAAGTCTCTATCGTTTGCTTCACTTGTCCCCCCATTTCCAGTGTTCGCACATCGGGAAAGGACACTTCTTCGGGCCGTATCGGTGTCCGCATAACGCAACCACAGGCTCTGCGGCAACAGGCTCCCGTCGCTCAGGCGCAGAAACAGCAACCTCCGCCCGCACTGCCTGTACTCCACGATGTTCCCCGCCTGTCTCACCTAACCGCTCCATTACGTACTGCCGAAGTGTCTTCCCGCCCAGTGCCGCCTCACTCTTTATCCGCTTCATCGTCTCTTCGCTGATGTTACGGATGTTAAGCGATGGCATGACTGGAAGTGTAACAGATGAAACACAGAAAGCAAGGGGGAAAGACACTTTTGCTAGGCACTGCCTGGCCACCATCGAGAGGCCGTATGGGGCGACCGCACCCCGTCTTGCCCGGTCATCGCAAAAGGTACCGGGATTATACATCGAAGTGACGCTGATGAATATCGTTTGGAATCAACAGGTTAGCTGGCATGAGCAACATAATAGTATTTATCAGAAGTCGGAGGCTGCATATTCACTTCATTGCGGTTTATTGCCATTCGTTGCGACCTGAAATGTTGCCAACTCCAACTCACTTTCAAGTTGTTTAATATCAATCTCTTGCGGTTCCTGCAAGTCTCGGAGATCGCCGACTGACTTGCCGATTCTCTTTGGCGTTAGGGTATTACCCTGCTTAAACCTTGTTTCGGCCACTGAGATATAGATTCACAAAGGCTTCAGGAGTTATTCCGAGAGCTTGGCAAATCTTTCTTGCCCGAACCATCGCGCCACCACGTTTATTTAGGACTGGATCGAGATCGGCAATCATGCAGGCTTCGAGCTTCTGGGCATCGGGCCAACTATCGCACGGGAATATCAGCATCGAGGTTGCCGAGCTAAGGGCTTGCTTTACATGGTGATTGCGAGCGAATACTCGACCGATCACGTGCTTGCTCGCGCCGACGTACAGTGCCTTGTCGCCTTCGACATACATATAGACGCCTGGCCCACGAAGCGTTTCGAGCGCATCGAGTTTGAATTCAATGGCTTTTCCTTGATTCATTGCCTTATCAACTCAGGCCTTGCGACGAGTATTCGCTTCGATTCGTTCTGCGCGTGGAGTTGAATGCATTCCTTGGCCATCTCTAACAGGCCGAAACAGAACAGCTTATCGCCGATTGGGCCGGACACATTGACCTGGCCGGATGTCTTGTCGAATGAGATTGTGAGCTTGATTAGATTGCTTGTAAAGTCCATGCCGGGATCTACATCGAGTTCAGGGTGTCGATTACTCATTGGGTGTGATTGGCTGAAACTTACCGCCTTCGATGAATTGCCATGTCGGCATTCCGGCCGATCCTTTCACCTGCCAGCCGCGTCCGTCGCGCCATCCCCGAGTCAATTCACGTAGTTCGAGCGCCGCTAATCGCTCTATCTTTCTCTCTTCTCGGGTTTTAGTTCGTTTGAGTTCCGACACTCAGGCTAAAACGCTGTGCGGCAGCCCACGTTTATTCCCAGGGCGCTGGAATTAGGCGAGCGCACCATTAAATACATACTATCGAGCCGATTGCAAGAACAAAATGCGAGTACCATGCCGATTCGGAGCATTTGCCGAATGCTTGTAATGCAGAGTGCAGTACATTCTTGCTCAAACAAAACCCCCACTCGCGAAAGTGGGGGCTAAAATTGTTCTCGGACGGAAATGGGAAATCTGGCAAACCCATTCTAGGCATACACGTCGTCTTCCGTCAAGAACTAAATGGCAGCCATATGTAGGAGCGTTTGCCGATCTTCGCCGGATGTTCTCCTTTCGCTTTTCCTTCAAAAATCTTTATCTCTCATGCCGATTTTGGTTGACAGGGTATATGAGTATGAGTAATATGAGCACATCAGGGGGCAACAAATGAAAAAGCACTCAGCCATCGAAGCACCAAAGCAGGAATATCGACAAGTGACCTGTTCCTGCTGCAATTTCACTTGGACGCCGAGAGTCCCGAAGCCAGTCGAGTGCCCAGATTGTAAAACACGCTTGCGCTGGGACACCGACCGGAAGACAAAGGAGCCGCGCTAATGGTTCCGAAGACGACAGCGGAGGAGCTTACACTCATAGCAAAGCAGATTGCTAAATTACAACGTGACCGGGATGCCCTGCTCGATGCGTGCCGACAGATATCTACTCTGTGGCCGGAACCTCCTAATTGTGCCGATATCTTGAGCATCGGCGGGATAAATGACGGACGCAGCAGAGCTATTATCGCCGACACTGCAATCAAGTTGGCGCGAGAAGCCGTCCGAAAGGCGGAGGCCGAACGTGAATAATCGAAAGCCGAAAGTCCCAATCATCAAAAACATCCATCAGAAAGTGTATGCCGCGGCCAGCAAGCCCGGAGCACTCAACATGGACTTCTGGCACAAATGCAAAACAACTCACTGCCGCGCAGGATGGGTCGTCACTTTAGCCGGGAAGGCTGGCAAGGCCCTTGAGGATCATTATGGGATGGCGGACGAGGCAGCCATCGCCATATACAAGGCGAGCGGATACAAGATCAATCCATGGCGATTTTACGATTCGAACGAGGTAGCGCTCGCCGACATGAAGAGACTCGCCGAAGAGGAGAAAGCCGATGCCAGAAAATCCCGATAGCTATGTTGTCTCCGGCCCTTGCCAATGCCCGAATTGCCGGCGAGTCGAGGAAATACTCCGAAATGCCGAGACACTGCCAGAACCGGGCATGTTCCGGTCCTGGGGACAGCTTTCTCTCGCGCTGATCGGCGGGGCTATGTTTCTCGGAGCAATCTTCATGCTGTGGGCCATCTTTAGCCGATAAATCGAGTCGAGCCAAAAGGAGTGTAAATTGTTGAATCCAGAACGCATGCAAAAGTTGCTCGAAGATACTAATCGGGACATTCAAAAATTGGTTGATATTCAATTATGCTTCGTTGAACAACTCAGCGATTTAGAAGCCAAGGTAAATAGATTATGCGTCAAGGTTTACGATCTTGAAAAAAGAAAGGAGCAAGACAATGAAACGACAGATCGAAGCCGTTGAGCAAGCGATGCAACGCCACGCTGAACGCTATTGCCAGGAATGCAAGGGGACTGGCCGGGTCAAGCCATCAAGCTATTTGGAAATGGCGACAGCAATTGTTATCGGAGGCCCATTAAGGAGCACGGTAATGTGCATGAAATGCTTCGGATCGGGCTATTCGGTTCCCCCGGAGCAAGTGTAATGAGCTTCGAACAGGCGATTGAGTCGATCATGGACGACTTGGAATGCACCTGGGCCGAGGCCGAGTATTTCGATAAGCAGGCCGATGAAGCCGATTTCAAATTCGAACTAGAAAGAGAGGGAATATGAGCACACTTGCAATTCCGTCAAGAGAGTATGAAGAAAAGCGTATCGCCCTGCAATCGCTGGTCGATTCGCTCGTTGTCACCGATGCGCCGACCTGCCTAAGCGCAAAGAAAGCGCAGCAAGATATCCGCGTCGAGATCAAGATGCGGAAGTCCGTGCTTGACCCATTCGTGCTGATGTCGAAGCAAACGTATGACGCGGCCAAGGACGAACGGGCCAAGTGGATTGATCCGATGGAAGAGATGGACTCAGCTATCGCGGCCAAGGTCAAGGATTACGAGCGCCGGGAGCGCGAGAAGGCCGAAGCAGAGACGCGCCGAATCAACGAAGAGAATCGAATCAAGGCCCAGCAGCAAGCCGATGCCGACAGGAAGGAACGCGAACGCATCGCAGCCGCCGAGCGCAAGGCCAAGGAAGCCGAACTAGAGGCCGCACGCAAGGCCGGGGATATCGGCAAGCGGGAGTCAGACCGACTCAAGAAAGAAGCAGCCGAAGCCGAAGCCAGAGAGAAGGCCCGCGCTGCCGAAGATGCGAAGATAGCCGCGGCGAACGTCCCGCAGGTCGTAGTCCAAGCCAACATTCCCACAATGGCCGGGGTCCCGTCGCGTCGAAACTATAAGGCTCGCGTCATCGACGCCAGCCGGGTGCCAGACCAGTATTGGATCATCGACGAACAAAAACTAAATCAGGAGGCACGTGATGCGAAAAAAGTCGGCGAAATCATCCCAGGCGTCGAATTCTTCGAAGCGTGAGGCAATCGTCCATGTTGTTCCGGCTCCCGAAAAACCGTGGCTCCTAACCGATACCGAGGTCACACTGATTAAAAACAATGTCGCCAAAGGCGCAACCGATCAGGAGTTGAGCTTTCTTCTCACTGTTTCGCGCCGATACAAACTCGATCCGTTCAAGAAGCAGATTTGGTTCATCAAGCGATGGGACAAAAATGCTGAAAATCCGGGCGGCGGCAAGGGAGCGAACGTCTGGACCCCGCAGGTAAGCATCGATGGTTTGATGTTCGCAGCCGCACGAGACCATAAGAACGACTTCGGTTCCGTTTCTCTTCCAGAGTTTGGCCCGATGATTCTATTGGAAGGGCGCGGGAAACTGAAAGCCCCTGAGTGGGCGCGTGTCAAAGTATGGAAGAAGGGAGCGACTATTCCGACCGAAGCCGAAGCGTGGTGGAGCGAATATGCTCCTTACGACTTGGACAAGGCTCCTTTCTGGACCAGGATGCCGCGCCGAATGCTCGGAAAATGCGCAACCGCGCTCGCCATTCGGCAAGCGTATCCCGACCTAGGAGGTATCTATATCCCGGAGGAATGCGAACGCATGAACGAAGGCACAACACCGGATGGCCGGGAGATCGTCCAAGGAAGCATTTCCGAGGCCAAGCAAGTCGCTGAAAAGATCATTGCCGACCACGCGGAAGGCAAGCCGTTCGAGCCACAACCCGCTCCACCGTTGGAGAATGTCAAGGTCTTCGCAACTCCGTGGAAGGAAGGGCGTGTTGCTCTTTCCGGGGAAGGACTATCGTCGATCAAGTCGGAAATCTCACCAGAAGGACTCGATGAACTTGACATCAAATTCAATGCCAAAGAAAAAGTAGTCCACATCGCCGCAGCCAATGTGTTCAAGCTCATCGACCGGGCCAAGACGTTCAATGTGGATGTGACTCTTGCCGAGACAGCAGGCGCCCAATGATTCGCTGGCTGATTCACATCTTTGCGTCCAAACGTCCGCCACTTGAAACCGACGTGGCATATTTTCGGAGACGCATCGCCGAACTTCGGAAGGAGGTCTAGTCATGGCCGACAAACCGATCAAAATAACCTACAAACAGGCCGATCAGCTAGTATTCCGAAACGAACGCGGAGATGTCCACACATTTCTAGGCGGTATCGGCGCGCGCTGGCCGAGACGAATAATCATGGCCGAGATTCGAAAATATGGGGCAGAAATTGCCGGTGATTCGGCAATTGCAATGGGACATGGAGTTGTAGTGTTGCGCGAAAATGGCGCCCTATTCGTCGAAACATCGACCGAGAAGCTCGAAGCATTCTTGCGGAAGGCCGATTAGGTCCATCTCCGAATTTACTTGCAAGGAGCAATGTCCCGTGATACAAATCGAATGTCATCGGCTAGCTTTACCTCCGGGGCCGGGCACTGATCCTGCCCGGTATCCCACTCTCGGATCAGGAGAGTGTTACGTCATTCGTCCAACTCAGACGAGGAATCCTAGAACATTTACAGTCTCGCCTCTCCGTCGAAGAGTATGCCATTTACACGATCATAATTCTCAAGGCCGATCATCGTACCGGCTCGTGGCTCGGATGTGCCCTTGCATTGTCTCGGTGCATCCCGAAGTCCGAACGCTGGTGCCAGCGTGTGCTCGCATCACTTCGCAAAAAAGGCTACATAACCGGTACCCCATCGAACGGCAGGGGCCAGTATCATATCCGCGTCGTAAAGTACTTCAAGAAGGCGTCCACGGTGACACCTTCAGTATCGGAAGGCGTCCACAGTGACACCTTAATGCCAAATAAGGCGTCTGTGGTGACACCGTATCAAGAAGTAAAGCAAGAAGAGAGGCCAAAGGTGGTGCAAGAAGTGAGGCCACCACCGATTAAATTCAAAAAGGAAAAGAACTCGGGCTGGGAAACTCGCGCCGAATATCACAGGAGGATCGCCAATGGCACTTGACTATTACATGAAGAAATTCAGGGAAATCTACCCGACCGGGCCGAAAGTATCGGAGGTCTTCAGTTCCTACCAGAAGGCCCTTGAGGGAATACCGGAGTTTCTTGTAGACATCGCGTGCGAACAGGCACTGAAGACTTGCAAATATTTTCCGACACCTGCCGAGATTCGGGCATTGGTTCCAGACCAGGACAAGTTCACTGGGACATCTTCTTTCGACTTATCGGCAGACTTTGTTCCAGTTCGGGAATGGTATGAGAAGTTCTCCGATACTCAGGACCTACATTTCTGGGCCGACAATAGCGGTCGCAAAAAAGTATCCCTCGTTCCCTGCTTTACAGGACGGAAGCTGGAAAACTGGCCGCAACATTGGGACAAAGACAAAGTTCAGCCGATCTCATGGGAAGAGGCACGCAAGCGGATCGGGAATATCGCCAAGGGCAAGTCGCTGTGATCGGCGGAGCCTTCGAGGAAGCGGGGAGTAGCACATGAGAGTAGAAAAGTGGGTTGATTTCGGACAGAACGTGACGGTTGAAATTGGCATGGATGACATTCGAGCGGCCCTCGCGGAATGTTTCGAAGTTGTCACGCGGGATCGGCTTGGGGAATCAGGGCCAAACAGAGCCGATATCTTGCGCGCACTGTCCAGCATTAGCTCTTTCCTTGAAGCGCTCACCGATAAACAAATTGGGATGCTTACCGATTCACAGAAAACGCTCATACATGAATTTCTGCGCGAACAAGCAACTCGTTTTGCGGGGAGTCGGACATGACCGGGGCAGCCAAGCAGGAGGACGTTTGAGCAAACACACAGGAGGGCCGTGGCGTGTTTATGAGGGTATAAACTTTGTATTAGTAGTTCCCCCCACTTATCCGATAAGCAACGGGTTTTTAGGCGGCGCCATTTGCGAACTGGACGATTGGGATGAAGTCGAAGGAAGACATCACCAAGATCAGCCGCACATACTAGAAAATGCCAGATTAATTGCCGCTGCCCCGGACCTGCTCGCAGCGTGCCACCTAGCACTAAAGTTGCCGCGACCGTGGATGGATGGAGAAATTACCCAGGAGGAATGGACCGAGGCGTTTGACAAAATACAGGCGGCCATATCCAAGGCAACGTCAAGCGGGGCAGCCAAGCAGGAGTAGTTTAATAAACTAGGAGGAAACGTGGAAACATTTGAGCAGTGGATTGAACGTACTGGGCAGAGAACCAAGAACGTTGGAGCGATGGTACTCGCTAAAGCCGCATGGGAAGCCGCAAAGGCGCAATCGCGTAACTATGTTGCCGATGAAGTGGAAATGCCGGAACGGATCACGTTTGCGAATGGCCGAGTCGTCTACATAGCCGACAATCCCAATCCTGGCGTGCATCATGGGGTGTTTCTGGAAGTGGGTCAGTTACCAGAATGATCGGCGGAGCCTTCGAGGAAGCGGGGAGTCGGACATGAGAGTCGAAAAGTGGGTTGATTTCGGACAGAACGTGACGGTTAACATCGGCATGGATGATATTCGAGCGGCCCTTGCGGAATGCTTCGAAGTTGTCACGCGGGATCGGCTTGGGGAACCAGGACCAAACAGAGCCGATGTCTTGCGCGCACTGTCCAGCATTAGCTCTTTCCTTGAAGCGCTCACCGATAAACAAATTGGGATGCTTACCGATTCACAGAAAGCGGTCATTCATGATTTTCTGCGCGAACAAGCAACTCGTTTTGCGGGGAGTCGGCCATGAGCGGACGTGAATTACTGACGATGATTGTAAGACAATTGGAGCATGAGAAGATTCCGCCTACAGACGCCGCAATCGTCAATAAGCTGCGCGTAATTATTGACGTGGAGGGATTAGCCAAGTACGTCCCGGAGACTGGGGCAGCTAAGCAGGAGGACGTGTGAAACAAAAATGCCTTCGATGCGGGTCCGATAAATCCGAGCATGGCCCAGAAATGCAGTGTCCCTGCATTGTCTACAGCTATCAAGGACGTTCTGTAATCTGGAACCCGTGCAAGTTCCAAGGGATGGAAACGGTGAAAGCCACGAGCCGGGCAGCCAAGAAGGAGAGGGGGATTTAACGTGGAACTACCGTCCGGTATTCCAAATGGCTATATCGAGATCAAGGCATACACAAATGGAGTGTTTGTCGTGGTCCCGGAACAGAAAGGCATGGAACTATCGGGGGATGACGACCGGCATAATTGTGACGCTCTTGGGTGCGGCTGGGAACACGTAGTTCTTATATTGCAAATCCCGGCAGCCAAGCAGGAGAGGGAAGCCGATGCAACCGGAAAAAGTTAAGTTCACACTCGACGAGATATATAAATTCATTTGCGAGTACACCGATGATTTGGAAGTGGATCGGGAACGGGACGTGATGGCTTGGTATCGCTGGTTCGCGAGCCAATGTGCAATCGAGGAATCACGCGAACTGATGAGACGGAAACGAAATGAGTGACCCTACGCAAATTCTGGACCGATATCTGTCCGAGGCCCAGGATGCGATTCATCAAGCTCTCGGACTGTGCTGGGCAGAATCTATCGATGGGTTCGGTGATTTGAGGCTCCTTGCCTCGGAATTGCAGGGACTTAGGAACCGAATCGAGGGGCAGAAGAGGGAAGCCGGACAAGCAGCGGGAAGCGCCGGGAAAGGATCGTCCGATGGGTAATGACTTCGTATCACAGGTTCATCTTTGCAGCTTTTCGGACCAGCAAGATTACAAGATCAGGGCCGATGGCAAGGAATACATATTCGATTTTAGTGAACGATTTGGGCCGAGCGTGCAAAGGCGGGATGGGCGCGGAGAGATAAAGAATCAACCGGGGCCTGGAGCTGAATTTTGGTTAGCCGTTACGCTGTGGCGCCGCCAAGGAAAACGGATCGGTGATGATGGTTTTTGCGTGTGGGATGAACTCCCGAAGGAAATTGCATATCAGATCGGCCCGCGCACTCTTGTTAGTAAATCTCTATATGACAAACTTAGGAGTGAAGGAAGAGTGCCGGAACTTGAGCCATTAGTTCTCGACACCCGGAGAAGGAGAGGGGAGCCGATTGAGCGAAAATAATGTTTGCCCGCTGTGCGGAGGCTGGAAGGGTGGCCGGGATGCGAACGTATGCGAGAGATGCCACTACGGGATGATCGAAGTCGATTTCGAGACCGTATGTCCCGGAGGCAAGAGTCCGGCTGAGAATTGGTTCGAGGAACAAATGTCACAGTGTCGAGGAAATATCTCTTGACGCCATCATGAAGTTGTATTAAGGTGCAATTATGATCCTTTACGAATGCTTGCAGTGTCACCATGTTTGGGTTCCTAGAGTCGAGAATCCCAGGAAATGCCCGGAGTGTCAAAGGCGGGATTGGAAACAGCCACCCAAGGGTCCGATTAAGGGTAAACAGACATGAAAGGACGCATCGAAGAGGCCGAGGTACTGATCCGGCTCGACCAGAAGGACAAAACAGCCTATATCTGCGTCTCGGCATGGCCTGCTATGGCTCGCAAAATGAGCAAGTTGTACGGCCCTTCGATCGATACCGTGGATGGCCGGAGATGGAAGCTACCGTTGAAGGCAGTCAGTTTCCGCAAATTGCAGTCGGAGACACGCCCCAAACGTGCATTCCTTGGTTTCAAACGCCGAGAGAACAGGCAGTCTGACGGATCGAGGGATGCGAAATGACCGAAGAGCCGAAAGACGACTGGAGAACCCTTTTCCAGCGATTGCCAAAATCTGTCTATGACGAATTGATGGCCGGGCTGAAGCGCATCGCGGTTGTGAACGGGATCAGCGCCGACTCGTTCGTCGAGGACGACAAGACAAAGCAGGCAGTCGGTCCCCGCGTCCAAGTTTTTGAGATACTCACGATCTTGCTCCGGGAAACCGGAGATGCGGGGTTGCGCCAGTGATAGGCCACCTTGATCCTTGGCTCACAAGATCGCGCCGGAAAAGCGGAGAATTCAAGGACAAACGCAGTGCGGTCTATGTCCGCAAAGATGGTTCCCTGCGAATCCGGCTGTTCGGAAAGGACAAATCGAATCTTAGGGATGAATGTTTCACTCGCGATGGATGGGATTGCGTGGACGATCAAACCGCTTTGTCATGCGAAGGATTGCTTGAAATGTCCCACCAGCCGCCAATTTCTGACCCGGAGGGATCAGACGAAATAGACAAGGTGCGCACTCGCTGCAAAAAGCATCATGCGGAATTCGATCATCATGCAGTCCGGTGGAGCAAGCCATGAGGACCCTACACGTTTCATTCACTGTGACCGGGACTCTGCCGCTCTCGATGAACCGGCTATTACGGACCCACTGGGCCAAGCGCCGGAAGCTCGCCGATGAGTACGGACTGCTGATGCTGTCGGCCATCTCGAAAAAGGATATCCGGTGCCTGAAGGCATGGAAGGACTGGGGATACAAGGTACGCGTCGAGATGTATGTGAGTACCCCTAAG
>Ga0265325_10002960_pt1 | contig 11282 bp, 13 predicted proteins | sample 41420metaG_FD_202090 | JGI IMG/M metagenome (GOLD analysis project Ga0265325, IMG submission 202090) | Rhizosphere microbial communities from Carex aquatilis grown in University of Washington, Seatle, WA, United States - 4-14-20 metaG | ecosystem: Host-associated > Plants > Roots > Rhizosphere...
CAGACCGCCTTCTGGAAGAAATCGACCGGATGGTAATCGGTACATCCAGTGGCGACGCATTGCCTCCAGTTGCACTCTCTATAGGTATCGGGCTGCCACAACCCGACGACACTTTGGCCAGCTTGATTGCACGCACACTCCCCGCGCTACGTCGCGCTTAATACCAGGCATCGGGGGAGGGTGCGCAGCCGCCCCCTGCAACTCCTTCGTTTCTTGACCAATAGCGTGGGAGGCTCATTGCTGATAGTCTTCGGCGCGATCTAATTCACCGGGATATATTCAATGGTATGCAGCAAGTGCGGTTCGGAAAATACACAGCGTCTCGAAGAATGCTTTGATGCCGGTACGCCGAAAGAAGTGCCACCGGCAAAGAGATCACTCAAATGGCCGGCTGTCGGTGTCTTGATAAGTCTGCTGCTGTTGGCGAACGGGGGAGAAACCATCGTCTTTGGTGTACTTACCCTTATCAGCTCAAGCTTCCTCGGCTATAAAGCATATCAATTCAACACAAAATTCTGGCCGGGGATGTATAAGCATTGGCAAGCCTGCTGGAAGTGCCAGCAGTGCGGGGTTATTTTTCATCATCCCTGACAGAGCTAACGAGGTTGACCATGAAGACATTATTAATAACCGGCGCCAACCGGGGAATCGGGCTGGAATTTTGCAATCAATATGCGGCGGATGGCTGGCGTGTTCTGGCCTGTTGCCGCGATCCCGGCAAAGCGGATGCGCTCACCAAACTGGCGACCCGCTATCCCGAACAGATCAGGCTCCACGCACTCGACGTGACCAACCATGCGCAGATCGAACAGCTTGCGCAGTCGCTGTCCGATATAACGATAGACCTGCTCGTCAACGATGCGGGAGTCTATCCGGTCGCGGACAAAGACGGCTTTGGTCATACCGACTATGCGGAATGGATGACCGCATTCAACATCAACACCATGGCCCCGCTCAAAATGGTCGAAGCGTTCGTCATCCAGATTGCGAGCAGCAAACTCAAACTCATCGTCACCATCACCAGCCAGATGGGCAGCATAGACGACAACACCAGCGGCGGCAGTTACCTGTATCGCAGCAGCAAAGCGGCAGCCAACATGGTGGTGAAAAGCCTGGCCGTTGACCTGAAAGCACAAGGGATCACTTCCGTGGCCTTCAATCCGGGCTGGGTCAAGACCGACATGGGCGGCCCCGACGCCATGATCCCGGTCGGGCAAAGCGTGTCCGACATGCGAAAAGTGATCAATGGCCTTACCCTGGCGGACACGGGCAAGTTCATCGGCAATGACGGGGTGGTAATTCCCTGGTGATGTTTGCGGCGCTGGGACTCTATAGAGTTAGCGCAGGGTAGCGAGCATCTGGGCGTGGCTGAAGTTGACGACGCTCAAAACAAACACATCAATACCTTGAAGACGCCTGTCGTTACTGGTCTGCGGTTAATCGAACACATCCGACTAGTCATCAATAAAACAAAAGCAACTCAGTTGTAGCCTATGCCGAGGTCTATATCTTTTGGCATATATGCGCAAAAGAGGTTTGCTGCTAGGCTTCAGCGCAGTAAGTGGTAAGCCATGCAGTCTAGTGACACAGATGTAAAAGTATAAGCTCATCCGAGCGTTATTGATTTGGTGGTTCCATACTTCAATACAAGGAAGAAATTATGAATTTATTTCACGGCAGGATTGTTTTAGCTTTTTCAATAGGAATTCTCAGTAGCGGATATTCCTGGGCAATTTGCGATTATGGACCGGATACTTGCAAAGTCGGATATGTCTGGCGCGATGCATTTACGGGCGATCATGTCTGCGTAACTGGCGCAACACGAACACAAGCGGCCAACGACAATAAGATGGCTTCACAAAGAAGATCGCCAACTGGAGGAAGTTACGGGCCCGATACCTGCAAAGTCGGATATGTTTGGCGCGAAGCAACCCCATCAGATCATGTATGTGTAAGCGGCATTACTCGCACCCAAACCAAACGTGACAACAGCCTCGCTCAGTCCCGGCGAGATCCTAGCTGTGCCTTGCCCCGCCCCAATATTGCCGGTATTCATTTTGAGTTGGAGAAGGCGACGCAAACGACGCCCCCGCCAAAGCAATCGCACACGACAGTCAAGATCATGCCTGATGGCTCTGCTGTAGGTGTGTCTCAAGCACCACTGGCCGGTGTTCCCGACAAAATGTGGGATCCAGGTCAAACCCTCAGAATCCGAATGACAGGAGGTACCGCAATCACGCGTTCAAAAGTCAGACAATACGCAATGGAGTGGCCAAAGTACGCGAATATTCGATTTGAGTTTGTGGATGATTCGCAGCCAGCGGAAATTAAAATTGACTTTGGAACAGACGGATTTAGTTGGTCTGTTGTGGGGCGCGATGCATTGTCTATCCCCTTTAATTTTTCCACAATGCATTTTGGTTGGTTCGATGACAACACATCCGACACCGAATTCAGCCGCGTTGTGGTTCACGAGTTTGGACATGCGCTCGGCCTGATACATGAGCACCAATCACCAGTGTCGGGCATTCAGTGGGATAAGGAAAAAGTCTATGCGTTCTTCAGTTCACAGACCCCACCTTGGGACAGAGGCATGGTTGATGACCAAGTCTTCAACAAATACAGTGTCTCATCGACGAATTACTCCCAGTTTGATCCCACATCGATTATGGAATACAGCTTCCCGGCCTCGCTCACGCTCAATGGTGTTGGTGTACCGGGGAATACGACGCTATCTGCGACTGACAAACAATTTATCGCAAGATGGTATCCCTTCCCAAACGCCGCTGTTGGTCAGTTAAGAACAAATGACGACTGTGACCAAATCGATTTCAAAGTGGAATATGGCGTTGAAGCTAATGACAAAGTGCACTTCTTGCTCAGCCCTGGAAGCACGGTAACGTGGTGGAAGTCAATTGAAGTTCCTGTTGGAGGCAATGCATACCAAGCGCTTGAGATTCATGACCGTGTATCGGCTGATCGCTTGCTGGATAAGATATCTCTAGACAGTTCGCGACCGATTCGATTTAACAAAGCCAAGTTTCTTGGAGTTCATACACTGCTTGGCTATAGGTGGGATGTCATATCGGCCCTGCCCGGTGGCAGTCGCGTGACACTCAATTGGACAAACGACCATTGCCACTAGAGCACGCAGGTCAGGGATTAAGGGATAAGATTTCTCCCTGAAAATCTCGACTGGAAAAGAAAGTGGCAGTTTTGATGAGGTTGGCAAGTTGAAAACCAATTCGAAGCTGCCCTTTTAGTTCTCGTCAATTCCCTCAATTCACAAGACAGCACACCCGATTGCGTCCCTTATGCTTGGCTTCATACAGTGCAAGATCAGCCCGCGCGATGACCTCAAGGTTTGAGTCAGAAGGTTTGACTTCAGTAATGCCGCAGGAAATTGTCATGTGTATACCTTCTGCAATTTCGTTCCAGGGTGCGGAGGCGATGTCCTCCCGTACGCGCTCCATCATGATCAATCCGAGGTCGATGGTTGTCGCGGGCAGCAACAGCAGGAACTCCTCCCCGCCGTAGCGGGCGAATTTGTCGATATCCCGGATCATGCCGCTGATGCGCATGGCAATCATCCTTAGAACGTCGTCACCAATCAAATGGCCGTATTTGTCGTTGACCAACTTGAAGCGGTCCAGGTCGATCATGACCACGCAGGCCGGGATATCTTTGCGCTTGCATAATGCAATCTGCTCGTCGAGCGCGGGGACGATGACACGACGATTCAAGACACCGGTCAATAGATCGTGTGTGGCAAGGTGTTCGGCCTCGTACACCGCACTCTCCAGCGAACGCGTTCTTTCGTTGATCTTTTCACGCAAAATGGAACCGTAATAACCGAGGCCGATGCTGCGCAGCAGTATGGTAGAGAATGCTATCCAGACCAAGGTAATCTCAAGCTGGCTTGGAGTAGTGATGCCGATGCTGGATTGCCCGAAATGGTTCATCACCAAGGCAATGGACAAACAACAGATAAGCCACCCGACCAAGGCACCCCGAAGCGCCATCCTGAGCGTGCAAAATCCAAAAACGACGAATATCAGCGCCATAAAGAATGCCGCCAGCTGCGGAGCAATGGCCACGCCCACCAACTGCACAACAAGCCCGACCATCAGTTGTTCGAACGGCATATGCGGATTGGCAAAACGATCGCTGAAGCCGGACCAGTGCAAGACTGAGGACACAATGACGTGAACCAGCCCAGCCAATCCATAGATAACTGGCACATGAAAATCTATGGTGCCCGCATAGCTGAACAGGAGCAGCAGAATCGTGTCGAGAAGATAACTCAGGCCCGCAGCACAAACCAGAATGATGCGGTAAATGCGGCGCTTTTGAACAAGGCTGAAACGGCCCGGCTTCCCTATCTTCTCCAACCAGACATCATCAAGTGAATCACTCATGGGCCAAGCCCTAAGGAAATTTGTCGAGATTGATCGCGCTTCTGCCGAGCGCTTGAGTACAGGTTATCCGTTTTGGGGTGCTGATGGCAAGCTAAGGGAGGATATTGATGAAGTGGAACAGTCATATACCGATGCCCACATCCACCAAAACGCCATCGTTCCGAACAACACCCGCGCGATCAACAACCGCTTCGTTCACGATGCAGCTTACGGAGCCTTGACCATCACTGATCCGGCAGCCACCAGCGCGGGCAATGTGTATGACGATGGAACGCCAATTTCGTAACCATTAACCTTGAAGATGCCCGTGTTTAATGGTCTGCAAGCAAATTGGCATATCCCCTGGTTAATGACAAAACCGGACCAGCGCAACCACGGCTAAATCAAACGGCCTATATCTTTTGTCCACTACCAATGCAGGGGCTTTGCTGCTAGGCTTCGGGTTGGCAAATAGTGCGCAACGCGTTTTGTGGGTTTGGGTGGAAAAGAGCCTTGCCCCATAAATTTTGCTGTGGCCTGTGCGATCAACGAAAAGGAAAATCCATGAAAAAACTCAGCTTGGTTCTTGCTACGGCATTTATATTCTCCACCATCTCAGCCTTTGCCCTGGCCGCTGATTTGCCTTTCCATCTTGCGCTTGGTGATGTCGTCGCCACTGTCCAAAAGAAGCTGGATACCAAAATGGAACCTGAACCAATGGCCAGAAATGCGGCGCTTCCTGCTACAGCCTTCGATATAAACAAGGGCAAGACGGTCTTGCACCTCAGAACCAAGGGGGTTTGGACGTTTTTCGACAGGGACGGCAAATTGGAAACGATTCGTCTCGACGCACCATTCGATGGTGATGTGAAGGGTATTAAAGTTGGTGACGACGAGAAAAAGCTGACAGCTACTTTGGGCAAGCCCATAACCAAGCCGACTTCGGTATTTATGACCTTGCAGGCGTACAGATACGTATTGGACGATTCGGCCTACGTGACGTTCGACCTCAATGATGATGGGGTTCAATTCATTTTCATCACCAAGTAGGTAATACCAGACCAAGGTACCAGAGTCGAATTTCTTGGCCATTGGCGATATTGATGGAAATGAAATCGACTCCGGCACCTTCTTGCATCTCATTAATTTGCTCTTTAGTTCGATTTGGGAAATGATGAAGACGTATCGAATTTACAAACATCCCGAAAAATCACTGGCAATGGTTGTAAAAGTCGGATTCTCTTGGGGCGCTTTCTTTTTTGGCCCATTATGGTTCCTCTTCAACAAGATGTGGCTGAATTTTGCGCTTGTCGCAACGCTAAGTGTTGCGGCAAACCTGGCCTTTCAAAATAATCATCCAGCAAACAAAACCGATGCACTGATCTTCTTGGGTATGTATGTTCTATACCTCATTGTCTGGTTCTTCATAGGCAAAGTCGCAAATATCCTCCTCTGTTCCGACTTGAAAGCCCAAGGCTATGTACTTCAAGCAACGGTGCAGGCAAAGAACCCAAGTTATGCGAGGGAAGCAGCTGCAGTACCGATCAATGCCGGACCAATTAATTAAAAAGGGAATGAAATGCTGAGAGTAGCGCTGCTTGTGTTTTTTCTGGTCGGTTGCCAAAGTAATCTTCTTCAGGTTTCCAACAATGACCGTCAAGCATACGAAAAGTATTCATTGCCGGTAGTCGCAAGCAAAGCCGAGTCTGTGGTTTATGTAGTGCATCTGCAAGATGGGAAAATCGAACAAAAGCAGGCACCGGAATACAGATGGATTAGAACCGTGCAAATCGGAGAATCGGAGCAACACAGCTCTGCGCCCGGGGAAAACATGATATTCAGAATCAAGCCGGGCACATACAAAATCAAAGTTACCGGTGTATGCGGAAGAGAAAACAATACCATCATGCCGCCAAAAGGCTCTGACATTTCCCCGGACTTGCCTGGTTGGCTGACGCAGACGACATACTTCGGGAACGTTTTTCTTGGCAGCGCGGATGACGTGACATTTGAACCCGGTAAAACCTATATATATTCCATGTCGCCGACCTGCTATCTCAATCGTCAAGCAGGGGGCCTTGTGTTCTTGATTGGCATGCGTTTGAGAGACGACCCGGATGCCAAATATTTAGTTTTCAAGACCAAGCAAGCAAGAAATTGAAAGCTGCCGAGTTTTCTCGGCTGGGTCGATAAGAATGTGCAAATTGTTCTGGAGTCGAATTGTTTAATAGCCGGTTGTAATTGAAAAGATATCGGCTCCGGTACTTTGAATCGTGGTGTGGTTAGTATTCCAGGCCTTAGTTGTTGGATATAAATATATCGGGAGAAAAATGAAATACCTCATTTTGGTTGTAGTGGCTGTATTCGTATCGGGTTGTTCATCGACTGCCAATTTGAAGTCAGTCCAAAGTGGGACTACCGTAAAAGTCAAAAACACGAGGCTTGATGCATCTCAACAAAGTGGCGCGGGAACAACCAATAGCGCAATTTCCAATAGTGGAAATCCACGGAATTTCCTAACGCCAAGAGAAGAGAGCATTCCAACATCGAGCTTTGGAAAATACGAATTCAAAGCCGAGCATGCCGGTTTTGAACCGCTATTTGGCGTGTTGCCCCGTAAATTCAATCCTGGTTACTTAACCCTTGATATTCTGTTCTTCACACCCGCGATGTTCTTTAACCTAAGCGGGGTTTACCCATATTACGAATTCGACCTTGAAAAGCGAGTGGTGAGATATAGAAAATCCGAATCTGAACCATGGTTAGTATATTCACCAACACTCGAGCAAATGAATCTTGCCAGAGTCTATTTCCATGAAGAACCTGTACTGCCTGCAATAACAAACGCAACGAATTCTTCAGCCAAGAAAGAAGAACCTCAACAAAGTGATGCAAAAGCCAGGCTTTTAACACTGGATAAGCTTTATGAATCGAAAGCGATTACAAAAGAAGAGTACGAAGCAAAACGAGCAAAAATAATCGACGGGATTTAACTGGTGGGGTAGGTGGGAAAGTATTCCGCCCTCCCATTAATGCCTGGTCTGTGAAATGCGGGTTAGCTCACTCCGGCACCTTGGTTATTTTTAATTCATTAATTTTGAGAATAGTTATGTTTATCCAACAGAACAGACCGCTAAACCCTGAGCAAGCTGCTGATCGCACCGTCGTACTCACCATATATTTTCTGTACACGGCAGTATGTATCACTGGAATACTCGGTCCCTTGATCGGGCTGATCATTGCCCTGTTCAATAAAAGGAAAATTTCAAGTGACATGGGAAAGTCGCACATTGAAAATCAGATACGTATATTTACGAAATCTGCCATCGGCTTTGCTGTGGGCGTCGTTTTGCTGGCAGTCACTTTTTTTTCGGTTATGCGGCTTAAAACCAGGTCCTATGACTACCTTTTTATTCCTGGCCTTGTGGTAGCAGTAGCTGCCATTCTCTGGTTCTTCGCCAAATCCCTTCAGGGTTTCGCGCGCGCACTAAGCGGTCGTGTAAATTAAATCACATAAGGAAAGTGCGGAAAATACAATAAAAGAATGATCAATGGTGCCGGTGATTTTTTTGGTGCCAGTCTCACCGTTGGTTGGGGGGGCTGTGGCGGCGACCAAAGCAAAAGGTCTATATCTTTGGCATATCGTCTGAAAGTAACTTTGCTGCTTGGCCTCAGGTCGGTTGATAGTAAGCAATGCGGGATTGCAGGGGGAGATGGAAAAGTATTACGAACCCAACCCCTGAATTTCTGTAACGTCTGAGCGTCCCGCGCAGACCCCACACCCCAATTACATACCCTCTCCCAGAAATGCGGAGTTCAGCTTATAGGACCAGAGCAAGCGTCCTGTTAAGCTCGTCACACGTTTACGAGTCCGAACCGATTTGTATACGCCTTTAGTACCTTCTCCTCGATGCCATCACTGCAGCTAACTGGCAGCCACGCACCGACATTTCCGACCAATTCAAATAGGAGGTGTCATGAATACTCAAATCACAAACTGTCATACAAGCGACCGGATGTATTGCTGGATGAAACTGCTTTTCAGCGTTGTCTTCACCGTACTGTGTCTTGGAACGACAATGGCGCATGCTGAAAACTACGGCGACGACAATGGCACTGGCGATTCCGCATTGCTCGCGCCCTCGGTCACTGCCGTAGCGCCGCTAGCCAACACCACCGGCGTGCCAATCAACACAAAAATAATTACCGCCGCTTTCAGTAAAGCGATGGCTGGCGCCTCGCTCAACAGAGGAAGCTTCAGGCTGGCGTGTCCTCTTGGAACGCCCATACATGGCGCGGTTACCTACCTGGCAGCGGGCAACGTTGCAACACTCACACTTCCTGCGGCAACCAGTCTTCCGCCCAGCACCGTTTGCACCGCCACGATTACCGAAGAAGCAGAGGACACGGCCGATGTTTCACTGGCAAATCGCTATAGCTGGACTTTTACAACAGGCGTAACGCCAGACACAATCCGGCCCATAGCGACGCTGGCAGTTCCTGTCGTGACCGCAGCAGCAGCTGCTCCTGCTGCCGCTCCTGCAACGTTCGCAGCCGCGACTAGCATTGCTGTCCCGATCGTCGGCGTGCCGGCCAACACAGCGATCACCGCCGTCTTCACCAAAGACATGGCCCCGGCAACGATCAATGCAGCGAGCTTTACGGTGACCTGCGCAGCTCCCTGTGTATCTCCGGCAGGCGTTGTGACCTACGTAGTCGGCAGCAGAACTGCGGTCTTCACACCGACATTACCGCTTACGCCCGGCACGACTTATACCGTCACGATTACCACTGCGGCTACCGACCTTGCCGGCAACTCACTGACTGGCAACCAGGCACCATGGCCTGCCATCAGCAACTATGTACAGACGTTTATCACCACAGGCCTGGCTCCGGCGGTAAATGCACTGGTGTTCTCAACGCACCCAACCACCGCAGCCGTTGGCGTGTGTCCCGGTGCGAGTATTAACGCGACCTTCAGCGTGCCCTCCGGTTTACGCATGAATCCGCTGACGCTCAACACCGCAACGTTTACGGTAACAGGGCCGGCACCTGCCTTGACTCCCGTTACCGCAGCCTCAGTGGTGCTTGATATCGCCACCGGGCACATTGCGACCTTTACGCCGCTGAGCCCGCTCACCGATGGCGGAATCTATACAGCGACCATTAAAGGCGGTGCCACTGGCGTCATGGACTTGGCAATCCCCGGTAACGCATTGGCAAGCGACCTCACTTGGACTTTCACTGCAGGCCCCGCAGCAGTAAATTGCCTGGCTCCCGTTGCGCTGGGCTCGGCTTCCCTGTTCGGGATTTTTGGGGGTAGCGCGGGCATGACCAACTCGGGAGTGAATACCGCGATCAACGGCAACATCGGCACCATTGCCGTGGGTACGTCGTCGATCACCGGATTCCACGATACCGCAGGGGATGTCTATACACAGACGCCCCTGAATATCGGAACCGTCAACGGGTCGATTTACACCTGCACCAACTCATCCTCGGGCCCAACGGCCGCCGGCCCCAATGCAGCCTCCTGTGCAATCGCAACCCAGGCCCGCCTCGACGCACAAACCGCCTTTCTCGCTTTGGCGGCACTCCCTGCCGGGCCTGATCCGGGTGCCGGCAACCTGGCTGGATTGACTCTCACCCCCGGCGTTTATACCGCTGCAGCAGCTTCGTTCATGATTCAGGGCGGAGACCTGACCCTTGATGCCCAGGGCGATCCGAATGCAGTCTGGGTGTTCCAGATGGCAAGCACACTCCTTCTCGGCGGGCCGGGAGTTGCCTTCCCGCAAAGCGTCATACTGATCAACGGCGCACAGGCCAAGAACGTCTATTGGCAAGTCGGTAGTGCCGCAACCATCAACGCAGGAGGAGGCGGCACCATGGTGGGGACCATCATTTCACCGGCAGGAACCACGTTCTCCACTGCGGGCAACGTAGCGCCAGTGACACTGGAAGGGCGCGTGTTGTCTACGGGCGCCTCAATAACGATGGTGAATACGATCATCAACGTGCCTGCGCCGTAGGGCTTGTGCGGATATCTTAAGTAAGAAAGAGGCCTCGCGAATATGCGAGGCCTTTTTGTTTGGTGGGGGCAAATTGCAGTATTTCTTACATGACCCCGCGGTTCTTGCATCCTCATCAGGCTGTGTTATTCCTTTATCCATCGGGTTATACTTTGCCTAACGGTCAACTCAAGCGGGGTGTGTGATGGGCTACGCAGAACTAATCAGCAAGCTGGAAGCGCTTCCGCGCGAGAAGCAGGCAGAGGTTTTTGAATTCGTCGAATTTCTTTCGGCACGTTGCGGCACATCAACAGACAATCCGCTCACCCATACCGAATGGACAGATACCGAGTTCTCGGAATTGTCCATGTCCCAAGCGATGCGCGGCATGGAACAAGAAACCGTCACCTACACGCGTGAAGACTTGCGGGAACGCTGGCAATGAAACGTGCGGGACAGATCGTCCTCACACCTTTCCCATACACCGATCTCACCGGTACCAAATTGCGCCCCGTACTTATGTTGCGGCAGGCGTCCAGGTTTGACGACTGGCTGGTTTGTATGGTGTCTTCGCAAGTGCAACAAGCCGAAGCCAACTTCGATGAGATTCTTACCTCTGCCGATCCCGATTTCGCCAACTCCGGTCTTAAAGTGCCAAGCGTGCTACGCCTCTCGCGGTTGGCAGTGCTGGATGGCTCGCTGCTACTGGGCAGTATTGGCACGATCAGCGAAGAGCGGCTGATGAATGTGCGCCAGCGGCTGGCAAAGTGGGTTGCGTCAGAGTGAAGCACGAGCACGAAAAAATATTGCTCAACCCGACCCTAATAATTCCCAGCCTGCCCTCATCGATTGATTACCTTAAGAACTATTCTTAATA
>Ga0265325_10002961_pt1 | contig 11280 bp, 12 predicted proteins | sample 41420metaG_FD_202090 | JGI IMG/M metagenome (GOLD analysis project Ga0265325, IMG submission 202090) | Rhizosphere microbial communities from Carex aquatilis grown in University of Washington, Seatle, WA, United States - 4-14-20 metaG | ecosystem: Host-associated > Plants > Roots > Rhizosphere...
CCCCAGAAGGAAAGCCTTAATAAGAAATATTCCACTACGCAGCCTTCGCCTCAGTCCCCTGTAGTACTCGAATTCTTTCGAGTCGTTCACGCAAGCTTGTCATATAATTCTTGTCTTGTAGAATGGTTATAATGTGTGCCGAAATAGGCAGCAGTCTAGTTAAGTATCGATGGCCCAGGAGCCATCGAAATTGGACTCTCTCCGGCCACACCCATGTCATACCGGCTGAGCGCCATATTCAGAGAAAAGACCGTCAATTTGGCGGTTTTCTTATCCCTACAGCAGTCTAGTTTTGTGTCGATGAACTAGAAGGAGTTCGAATCCTAAGGTCATCATTAAAATACTTTAACCCACACTTTTAAGCACTCATTAGTGGTATCATTCCTTTATGAAGCCTAAATGGATCGTACCCATCATTATTATTGTTGTTATCGCTGGAATCCTCGGCTACGTTCTGTTGTCGCCAAAAGCGCCGACCAAAACTATTTTACCAACGGTAACTCCGACTAGTACCACGCCGAGCGAGACATATGGCACGAGTCAATACATTGATTCGACATACGGATTTTCTTTCTGGTACCCGAGTGCATTACAGATAACGGCAACAACCACGAGTAACAGCACGGATTTCCCAGGGGGCGTCACCGTGGAAACATTGCAGGTCGGTCCTGCGGGAGGAATAACGATCTACGTGGTAAATTCGACGACCAGCAATATAACCGACGAGCCAGCTAATCACGCAAGCCCGATCGCCCAGACACAATATTTTTATGACAGCGTCTCAGGGCAATGGATGGTGGACTATCCGCAAGGCGTGAACGGTGGAAGCTCTTCTGCGACGACGACTGCAAACGTTTCAAAGACCACGATATCCGGTCTCGTGATGCTGCCGAGCGGGCGACGCTTTGACACGACCATTATTCCCCTGAACACCACGCGATTTCTTGTTATTGGCGATGGCGGCGGGAGTAGTTTTACTCCTCAGCTCGCAGAAACCGTCGCACAGGCAAGCGCATCGGTTAATACTTCGGCACAAACAGCCGCCCTACAGGCAGAGGCGAGTGCCTACGCTCCTGCTAAGCCGCAAGCGTGTCCGCAAATAGCAAAGGAATGTTCTGACGGCAGCTACGTTGGACCTACCGGTTCTGATTGCACTTTTGTATGTCCGAGCTCCACGAAAAGCACGGACACGAACTTTTATGTTTCTCCAACATCCGGTGCAGCTCCGCTTTCGGTACAATTCAAATCGTCAGCGCCACAGGGGGGTATCATCGGCAACACGGTGAACTTTGGCGACGGTACAAGCGGAAATCTCGGTTTCGTCCCAGTATGTTCGAGCTGCAACTCACTCGGTATCGTCTCGCATACGTATGTTTCCCCGGGCATGTATACGGCGACGCTCACGAGCGGCACCTGTGCCTGCCCGGCAGGCGGTGTTTGCAATTGTCCCAACACGCAAATCCTCGGCACCGCAACGATCACTGTGAACTCCGCGAGCACTGTTTCCAATATTCAGCGGCTGAATATGCCAGGAAGCGTGTCGTTGCAGCAGGGCGGTATCGCTGAAATTCGGAATGAAAGCTTTTACTTCACCCTGCAAAGTCTCTCCTTCTCTTCGGCGACTATCCAAATTATGCCGGTCGGATGCTGGAACTCGTTTCCATCGGACACACCGCCGCAGGTCCGCTGTATGATCGCTGTCGTGCCGATCCCGCCAAAAACACTTTCTGTCGGCCAGACGTACAGTGCTACAAATTATGGCATTACGCTTACGCAAATCAGTAATGCCATAGCGACGTTTTCAGTGAATGTGTCTTCGGCGGTTCAGTGAAGAAGAACAGGAAACAGATGCGGGCCTGACCGATCTTCCTGAGATTCGAACCAAGAAAAAATCGATTTTGTGATATAAAAATAAAGGGCGACATTCCAAGAGGAACAGCCTTCGCATCTACTCTCTGTAACGCCCCGATTCTTTCGAGTTGTTCACGCAAGCTTGTCATGTAATTTTTATCTTGTAGAATAATTAGAATAACTGCCGGGATAGGCAGCCTTGCCCGGAAGCGCCAAACCAGCCGAATGGAAAATTCAAAAACTAGGAAACTGACCACTCTTCTCGTCTGTTCGATTATCCTCTTTCTCATATTGAGAGTCGGTTTGGGCTATACCTTCGGTTGGTTCAATAACGGTTCTTGTTCAACATATCTTGGTTGCGTGAACGGTTTTTTCGGTTTTGACATCCTGGTTCATTTCTCAAGCGGAATCTTCATAATCATATTCTTGCTCTGGCTGATGGACAGATTTCCGAGATTGAACATCCTTCATGATGAGTTTTGGAAGAATGTCATTATATTGGCCGCGATAGCCGTCTTTATAGGGATAAGCTGGGAAATGTGGGAATTCGTCCTGGACCATTATAGGATGCTGATCCTTCACCAGGATCTTCTCCATCCCATGAACTTGCTGATGCAAGCGAGCAACGACGATACAATGGGAGATTTAACTTTCGGATTCTTGGGCGCAATATCGGCGATATTTTCCCTGAGAAAATTTATGCCGGAAGTTTTCAAGAAAGAGAAAACCGCTTAGAAGCGGTTTTTTTAATCTTCAGTGGCCCTTCCGTCGAAATGCTCCTCGTTTTTCTCAGCCTCCTCTTTAGTTTTATGAATGACACCGTCCCGATGATTGGGCGGAGAGTAAACCGTATAGAGCTTCATCGGCTTATCTTTTGAGGTATTTATGATGTTGTGTCTGGTGCCGGCCGGCACGACGATGGCCGAGCCATCCTCTAGCGGATATTCAATTCCGTTCAGGATTGTCTTACCCGTTCCCATCTCAATTCTTAGAAATTGATCCAGACCGTGCACTTCTTCCCCGATGTCGCCCAAAGGCGGCAGGCTCATTACGACGAGCTGGCTGTAGCGCGCGGTATAAATAACCTTCCGAAAATTCTCGTTTTCCTCGGACATCTTTTCTATGTTTCCTACGAATCCTTTCATATCGCTAATTATACCATTATCTAGCGTCGCGCGCCGTTTTTTGGAACGGCCTTTTAAAGAGCATTATCCAGATATAGTCGCAGGTGGAGCGGAGGCCGGTCATAAAGATGCCGTTCATCTTAAGCCGTCTCGCCGAGGAGTACATTGGCAGGTCTAGGGTGAATTTTACGTTGCCAACCTTGCTTATCCGCATCGCCATATCGGCGTCCTCGCCGTAGAACTGGAGTTTCATATTGTATCCGCCTATCTTTTCGAGCGCCGTTCTCCGCAGAACGAAATTCCCGCCTTGAAGGATTGAACCTTTTTTGAATATCTTCTGGCCTATCAGGTTGCCGATGAAGCCGAGATAGAAGAACGATTTGACCCAGAAATTTCCCGGGCCGGAGAGGTCATAATATAGAAATGGCCCGCTCAAAGCGACCAGTTTCTCGTCTTTCGAGAATTCATCGAGGACTTTTATTATCCAGCCGGGCGTGAGCATTGTGTCGGCATCGACATTCGCGATTAATTCACCCTTTGAAGTTTTGAAGCCGGATTGCCTGGCTTGGACCAATCCTTTGCGCGGCTCATCCACAATGCTGATTCCTGGGAAAGACTCGGCCACTTTTCTCGTTCCGTCAGTGCTCGCATTGTTCACGACGATCACTTCCATCTCATATCCCCTGCCGTCTATTTCGCGGCATACGGATTCTAGGCACTTGGCCAGATATCTTTCTTCGTTGTAGGCCGGTATGACAAAGCTTAGTTTCAGTTTCATATTTTATTTGAATTATATATGACGGACGGAGATTGTTAAATATGCCGCTTGTTTCCCAAGGTTTCCCGGTAAATCCTTTCCCATTCGTCGGTGATGCGGCTTGCCGAGTATTTCCTGGAATGTTCAAGGGCTCCCCGGCCCAGCAATTCCCTTTGTTTAGAATTCTTCAGCAAAAAGACGATCTTTTCGGCGAGCCCTTCGTAGTCTCCGGGCTCCACGATGAAGCCATTTTCGACGTTGATGTATTCGGGAAGGGCTTTGGCTCTTACCCCCACGACCGGCAGGCCGCAGGCCATCGCTTGCATCAGGGTCAGACTTTGGGTTTCGGATGTGCTTGTGATGGCGAAGACTTCGGAGGCATTATAGATCTTCGCGAGCGAAGGCTTATCCAAAGTGCCCAGAAATTTAACCGACTTGCCGATGCTCATTTCATCCGCCATTGCTTTAAGCGCTCCCCGGCTCGTTCCATGGCCGGCTATTGCAAGACAAACTTCGGGAATTTCTTTATTGACCAGTGCCATAGCTTTTATGATGACATCCACGTTTTTTTCAGGACCCAGCCGTCCGGCGTAGAAAACGGTTTTTTCCGAGAAGCCGTTCGCCGCTTTGACTTCCGCCCGTTCCGAATCCGAGCCGGCGCGGAAAATCTCGGTGTCGATGGGATTTGAAACGACCGAATGGGGCCGGTAAAATCCGTTTTGTTCCATATCATCAAAAACCGATTGTGAAGGGGCGCTCACAAACTCGCACTGATTGTAATACCAGGACTCATAGCCTAAACTCCATTTTTTGAACCATTTCGCCTTGATGGGGCTGAAGCTTAAGAATTCTCGGAGAGCAGTGTGGTTTGTGCCGACAATCGGGATTTTTAAATATTTGGCCGCGGCGACAGCCTCAATGCCCGCACCGTACATCTGCTGGGTGTGGATGATGTCCGGACGGTTCCGAATGAAAGAAAGGCATCGCAGGCCCGTGGGTATGACGAAACGGGTCTGGCCGGTGGAGCCGGCGGAAGTGAATGGGATCGAACTGAAGCGGGTGATGGTGATATTATTTCCAAGATCCAGTTCTCTCGGTTCGAGTTGAGCGATCCCGTAGTCTTTCGGGGAGTAATAAGGAACATAGAAGCGGACGGAATGCCCGCGCGAAACCAGCTCTTTGGAGAGCGTTATCACCGAATCCGATATGCCGCTCAGTTCGGGGTAAAAATTGTCTGAAAAGATCGCGATTTTCACAGCGTTGATTTTCATTATATCACGTTATTTCCTGTGTTATACTTTTAACTGAAATGGATTTTTATTCGCTTATTGTCGCGGCAGGCCAGTGGATACTGACTAACGGATACGTCGTGATGTTCATTGGTATGCTCGTTGAAGGCCCGGTGGTCACTTCGGCCGGTTCATTTGCGGCCAGACTCGGATACTTCAACATCTGGACGGTAGTTATTCTTTCCATTTTGGGAAATCTCATTCCTGACGTCGTTTACTATGCCTTGGGATTTTGGGGTCGCACCGTTCTTCTTGACCGATGGGGCCATTATTTTGGAATTACTAAGGAACGGATGGAGAAGTTGGAAGATCATCTCGTAGCTAATCCCGGTAAAACCCTTTTCGCCATCAAGATGATACCGACCGTAGCAACACCTGGTTTGATTGCCGCCGGCGCGGCGCGCATGAATTTACGGGAATACGCTTGGTGGAGCTTAATAATAACGATTCCCAGTTCTTTTCTTTATGTCGCCATCGGATATTATTTCGGGGCCGCTTACAGTAGCGCCGTCATTCAATACGTTAATTACGGAGGGTACATTCTGGGCGGGTTTATCATATTGATGATACTGATCCCCTATTTATACGGGAAGATAACCAGCAGAATCGGCCGGCAGATAGAGAATATCTAGCCTTAATTGCTATTCTCCATATATTTTAAGCAGGCCATCGAAGACATTTTCCCACGAATATGTCCTAGCGATTTCGAGATCGGCGCTTCTCATCTTACCCATTAATTCACGATCTTCGATGAGTATTACTGCCTTTTCGTAAAGATCCTTGGGATCCTTCGGCTTCGCAAGAAAGCCGGTTTTGCCGTTTTCCACGATGGATTTTGAACCGCCGGCATTTGCGGCGATAGGAACGACGCCCGAAGCCATCGCCTCTATGGTCACATTGCCGAATGTTTCGGTGGTCGATGGAAAAAGGAGGATGTCGGACGATGCAAAAACCTTGGAAAGTTCCTCGCCTACGATCCGGCCCATAAATACGGCGCCGGGCATCAATGACCTTAGGCCGTCTCCGGCTGGTCCGTTTCCTGCGACGACCATGGCAAAATCATCCCGGTTTTTTTTGAATATTTCGTATGCCTCGGCCAGCGTCCGCAAATCTTTTTCCCAAGTAAGCCTGCATACGGAGAGTAAAATTATCTTGCCTTTGTCGCCTAAGATTTCTCTGCGCCATTCTCCCGATCGAAAAGATGGATTGAAACTTCCAAGATCAACCCCCCATTGCAGGGTTGCTGCTCTTTTTATGCCATGACTTAAGAGTTCTTCCGTCGTAACTGGCGACGGAGTCGTTACCATGTCGACTTGGTTGTAAAGCCGCCGCAAAATTGACCATAAGAACGGCTCTAGAAACGAAAGATGATAGTACGGAAGGTAGTGGACGAAATTCGTGTGGTGGGTGGCAAATATCGGGATGCCGTATTTTTTTGCGTACTTTAGGGCCGCAAAGGCACTCGTTTCCGGAGCGTGAACGTGGATAACATCCGGCTTAAAGCCGTTCAGTTCTTTTTCAAAACCGCCCATGCCGGGCAGAGGGAGATGGTATTCTTTGTACAGAGGGAAAACGACTGATGGTATTTTAATGACGGGCACCGGAGATATGGAATTGTCTTCCACCCATCCGGTCACAATAACGCTTTCATGTCCCCTTTTCAGGGATTCTCGGACGATGGAAAGCAAGACTCCGGCTACGCCGTCCTCCCTTTTTAGCGTTGGTATGAAGTGGGCTATTTTCATCGGATTCAGATCTCTTGGACTTTGCTCTTGAACAATTTAGATACTTTCGACCATAGAAAGAAAACCAATGCCACTATGACTATCAGAATTATGAAGAAATTCCACAGTCCTACCTTCATCAGGAGATCTTCCCATGCCGGACCGAGAAGCATGCCTAGTATGGCGAACCCTCCACTCCAAGTGATGGCGGAGAGGAGTACTGCCATCAGAAATTCCTTCGGCGGTATCTTGAGGAGTCCGGCGGCAATCGAGGCGTAGGCCCGGACATAGGGTATCAGCCTTCCGATGTAGACGGCCCGCTTTCCCTTTTTCAATATTCTTACCTTAGTGTTGTTTATCTTTTCAATCGGCAGCCAGCGGGGAATTTTTTCGAAGATCCTGCTCCCAAATATGTAAAATATCGTGTAGAGCACCGAAGTGCCGATGATGTCTCCTAGAACCACGGTTATGAAGACCAAATAGATGTTCAGAGTGCCGGCATAGGCCAGATAACCCGAGAAGAGAATGAAGATTTCGGTGGCAATAGGATTGGGTATACCGATTTCCTGGAGAAAGACAATGGAAAAGATTGCGACGTAGCCGTACTTCGTTATGTAGTTAACAAACTCGGGAGGAATAATCATTTGATTGGGACTGGCTTATCCTGTTCAAGCAACCAATCCCTTCGATAAGGTTTCTTGGTCTGCCTTGAAAAATTTCTCGGCTATGCAGAAGATGGAGTAGGTTATGAAGAAAGCGCCAAAAACATCGATTGAATAGTGGAGATGCGCCATTAGCACGATCGCCCCGAAGAATAAGGAAGAAACCAAACAGAATACCCTAACATTTTTATTATCCCAGAAAATTAGAGCTAGGAGTAATGGCAAGCCGGTGTGGCCGGAGAAGAATAAGTCGTTGCCGGAAGAGAATACTGACAATATGCCCGATATGCCGGGGCTGTTTACAAATACATTAGGAATGAATGGCCCGATATGGGTTAGGCTAATGAATATCGATCTTATGACGAGGAAGAGCGCAATGGTTTTGAAAGTGAAGGGTACTCTCTTCGGATCGGAAAAGGTGTATCCCAGCATTATTATCCAGAATATGACCGGACCGTAGAGGAAAATCCCATCCACGTCGAAAACGGGTATATTACTCAAGATGATATCGGTGACTGGTCCGCTTGACTTATCCGTTGCGTAGATTATGGCGAAATAAGTTATTACAATGCTCGCGATGAGCAGCAAAAAGGCCACGCCCAACGAGACGAGGAACTTGCGATTCCTTAAGTACGCACCCCATTTTTTAAGCCATTCAGCCATCGCTTATAAGATATCATTTTATCTTATCCGAGGCCATTTTCCCACTATTACGCCAAACCGCATCTTGGAAGATGCGGTTTGTAAAACTATACGATTTTAATTCGTGCTTGTTCCTGCTCCTGCCGGCGGCGCCGGTCTCAGCTGAATCGTTTGGGCGGTGACGCTTCCGTCCGAATTCGCGCTGCCGGAAACGGTTATTTGATCCCCAATTGCGAGATCGGAAGGCGTTCCCGAAACCGACTTCATAATTTCGGTGGAACTCGAAAATATGACTATCTTCGAACCGCCGCTTGAAAGTTTCACGGTGACGCTGTTGCCGCTTTGGGAAATTATCTGTCCCGCCGTGAAGCCGCCGTTTAGGCCCGCTCCCCGTCCTCCCCCTATCGTACTGCTCGCTCCAGAACGTAAACCGCTGTAAGCTCCCCTGGTTCCTGTTCCAGCCTGTGAAGGAGCCGCAGATCCCTTGCCTATAAAAAAGCCTATTGCTCCGGCCACGATGATCGCTATTATTATCGGTAGATATTTTTTCATTTTATTTTACATTTTATTTTCGACCATTTTCATATTATTCATATCGTAAAGCTTCAATTGGATTCAGGGAGGCGGCTCGCCGGGCCGGATAATAACCGAAGACTATTCCGATGGCGGCCGAAACGCCGAAGGCAAGCACTACAGATGAAAGCGATATACTCGTGGTGATGCCGGCGAACTGGGTGACCAGAGCGGCCACAATCCAGCCGAAGACGACTCCGATGACACCTCCTAAAAATGTGAGCATTGCCGATTCGGTCAAAAACTGGATGCTGATATCCTTTCGCTTCGCGCCGATGGCTTTCCTTAAACCAATCTCGCGGGTGCGCTCCGTTACCGTAGTAAGCATCATATTCATTATTCCGATGCCGCCCACAAGAAGGGATATTCCGGCGATTGCGCCCAAGAGAGTCGTGAACGTTCCGGTGACTGCCGAAGCGGTCGCCACGATGTCCGCCTGGTTCAAAACGCTGAAGTCGGCTTGGGTGGGGTCTGAAATATTATGGCGCCCCAGCAATAAGTTCGTGATGTTGTTTTGCACGTCGGTCATCTGCTGCTGAGTTTGGACTTGGATGTCAAGCTCTGTTATATAGGATGTGCTTCCTAGAAGGAAGTGCTGGGCGGTCGAGAGAGGAACATAAATCATATCATCCTGATTGCCGAAGCCGCTTCCTCCTTTGGCTTTGGTGACGCCGATTATTGTGAATTCCGTGCTCTTTATCCGGATGACCTGGCCAATGGCCTGCTCAGGCGTGCTTGATGCGTCGGCCGAACCGAATAAGTCCTGAAGGACCGTCGGTCCGATGACCGCCACTCTACCCGATCCGCTCACATCTGCATCCGATATGAAGTTCCCCTCATCTATTTGAATGTCTCTCACCTGCGGATAGGCCGAAGTTGTTCCCATGACGCTGGTATTGGTGTTCGTGCCGCGCGAGAGCACTTGGTACCGGCCGCTTACTTCTGGAGAAACCGCCTCCACTCCGCTCAGTTGGGAAATTGCGTCGGAATCTCCTGTGGTCAGAGTCTGGGCCGAACCTCTGCCGGCGCTCACTTGAACGCCGGTCCCCTTTTGAGCCCCCGGAGTTATTATCAGCAGGTTAGAACCGATGGATTGAATTCTGGTTTCTATGGAGCTTTGAGCGCCTTGGCCTATAGAGACCATGGCGATTACGGAACCGATGCCTATCACGATGCCTAGCATTGTGAGACTGGTTCTCACCTTATTCACCGTAAGCGAAAAATATGTTTCCTCTAGGATATCTGATATCGTCATGTCGTTATATCCGTTGGATGCTTATGCACGACTCTTTTCTGGTGGTTTCGGCTGTCTGTTTTTATTTCTCCATCCACGATGTGAATTATCCTGTCCGCGTGTTCCGCAACATACAGTTCGTGGGTGATCAGAATTATCGTATGGCGGTTTTTTTGATTGAGCTCCTGAAATGTTCCCAGGACGACCTCGCCGGTCTTCGTGTCCAAATTTCCCGTCGGTTCGTCCGCCAAAATTATGGTCGGATTGTTCACGAGCGCCCGCGCGATGGCAACGCGCTGCATTTGGCCGCCGGATAATTGATTGGAAAGATGGTTCCATCGATCCTTGGGGAGGCCTGCGGCAATAAGAGCATGCTCCGCTTGCTTCTCGCGCTTTTCTTTGGGAATCCCGGCGTACATTAACGGCATTGTCACGTTCCTTAAGACCGTGGCTCTGGACAACAGGTTGAATGATTGGAAGACGAAACCGATCTTGTCCTTTCGGATATCAGCAAGTTCGTCGTCGGATAATTTTGAAACGTCGTCTCCGCCGATTATATAAGTGCCGGAGGTTGGGCTGTCGAGCGCTCCCAGTATGTGCATGAGCGTAGACTTGCCTGAACCCGATGGTCCCATTATTGCTACAAACTCCCCCTCTTTTATATCAAAAGATATGCCCTTAAGGACGGTTGTTTCAATGCCGCCGTTTTCATAGGTTTTGGTTATGTTGGAACATTCAATCATTTTTGATTATCCTCCCGTCCGTCCTCCGCCAGTAAAACCTCCTCCCCCGCCTCCAGTAACTCCGGGTATTCTTAATCCTCCCAATGCGGAAGTCGGAGCGGCCGCGGCTGCAGTAGTTCCCGAGGTTGAAGCTACGGTTCTGACCACGACCAAATCTCCTTCCTGAAGGCCGCTCGTTATCTCGGTCATGGAATTGCTGGAGTTCCCCACTTCAACCGCCTGTTCCGTAGGCGGAGTCTGTGAAACGACGCCCTGACCGCCGACATTCGAAGCTCCGGTCACGCCGCTTAACACTTGGACATAAGAAGCTCCTCCTTGGGATTTTACAGCGCCTGACGGAACTAATATAACGTCCGTTTGGGTGTTTGTGATTATAGCGGCCGAAACGCTCATGGAAGGCTTAACCCGGGCGTCATCGGCGTTTAAAGTTATCTGCACGCCATAATCAACGACTCCTTGGGTGACGGTGCCGATGGAATCTACCTGGGTGACTTGGCCGGTCAAAGTGAGATCCGGAAAAGCGTCAAAGGTTAGGGTCGCATTTTGGCCGACCTTCACGCTGGCTATATCCACCTCGTTCAAGGATATATCGGCGGTTTTCTGAGAAGTTATCATGGTTGCTATTGCGGAGCCGGGAGAGGCCGGATCGCCATCCTTAACATTGATCTGAGCAACCACTCC
>Ga0265325_10002962_pt1 | contig 11279 bp, 9 predicted proteins | sample 41420metaG_FD_202090 | JGI IMG/M metagenome (GOLD analysis project Ga0265325, IMG submission 202090) | Rhizosphere microbial communities from Carex aquatilis grown in University of Washington, Seatle, WA, United States - 4-14-20 metaG | ecosystem: Host-associated > Plants > Roots > Rhizosphere >...
CGTTTTGAACTGAAAATACGCCGGAAACGCCGTTTGCGCGAATGCCGGCAATGTTCTTGTCACCCTGACTCTGGACGTAGCCGACCAGTTGCACATGGCCGTTGTCCACGATGATGCGTACGCTGGGGTTGGTGCCCATGGCGTAGCGATATAGACCGCCGAATCCAAAGACGGCCCGATACTCAGCCAGACGAATCCGGTTGTCAAACATCGACACCGGCTGAACGTGAATATTGTCCACCACCTTCGTTACGCCCTCAATTCGCTTTATGGCATGTTCGGCGTCCGATTTCAGTACCGGCATGCGCACGCTTCCCGTCAAATACACAGTGGTTCCATCCACCCGGTAATCGAGATTGTCGAATACCGAATAATACGGCAGCATCAGTAACTGATGGCGCACCTCGTCCGGCAAAGGCCTGGGCGCGTTATCTTTCGCAAAAATTGGCGCCGCAGTGAGCGCAACCGCAGCAACCGCAAGCGCCCATTTTCCAATAATCTTTTTCATATCCTCCACTTCGCTCCTTCTGTATATTGGATGGTCCGGAGCACCGGGCGTTCCAGACGTTACGCACATTTACGAGAACGCTATCCGATTAGTAGAATGGCGGATATCCCATGGAGGACTGGCACTCATTCGCGCGGGTGGCTCGCGACTACTTCCCGCTCATTCTATTCGGTCTGCTGGCGTTGGTTTTGTTGGCTGCGTGGGCCGTATTCGAGCTTTTTCGCCACAATTCGAGCCAGAGCGAACTAAGCCGCCTGCGACGCAAAGTCGACGAACTGGAAGCCGCGCGGGCCTACTCGTATCGAGCTTCGCCCGCAAATTCTTTGGATGTTCCGCAGGATATCGTGCTTCCGCCGCGCTGGGTGCGCCGGGGAGCCGCCGCCACCACCAGTGACGGCGGTTGCCTGCTCATCGTCGATTCCGTAACCCCGGGACGTAGAGCGGCTGGAATTACCGCGCGCATCGATGGCTGGCCCGGCGTCCGGCACGACCTGCACGTCGGGCACCCCTTGGAGGTGTCGGGCAACCTTGGCACATACACGGTAGAACTGGAAGCTGTCAACACGCAGGAAGCCTGTGTAGCGGTAACGCTGAAAAGCCGCCATGCGCAGGCCGGCGCGTAAATCTCATGTATTTCCTCACAAGCGATCGCGCGATGCCGTGGCTCACGCACTCGTGGGTGCCGCGTGGAGACTCGTCTCGACGCCCGGCCGGACAGAACGGATGGAAACCTCCGATCTGCGTTAATCTGCGTGCATCTGCGGCCACAGATACAGAACAGAAGGGTTCGCGAAGCCGCTGTTATCGACGCGCCACCAATTCTTTTGCACGTGGCTTTGTCTGAAAAGCGATAATTAGCTGGTATGCATTTGCGCCGTGTTGCGGCATTCGTTCTGGGAGCGTGGCTCGCTGGAAGCCTGATGGTCTGGATGGTTTGCTTTAATAATGTCGCCAGTATCGATCAGGCCATGCAGAATACGGAAAGCGAGGCCAGACAGGTGATTGCGGAAACGGGCACGGAAAGCGCGAAAATGTTCCTCAGCTCGCTGTCGGCAATGGAGAACACCCGCCTTCTTTCCGGCTGGGAGTTTGGGCAGGCGCCGCTCGGCCTGCTGGCGATTGTGGTGCTTTTTCTGGAAAGGCCGTCACGCCTCCTCATCGTTCTGCCGGTAGTGATGCTGCTGCTCGTCGGTTTCGAGCACTTCCTGATCACGCCCGAAATCGGCTGGTTGAGCCAGGCCCTGGCATTCGTGCCTGACGGAACAGCCGTGGCGCAGCGCGGGCGCCTGGAAAACATGTATCGGATTTATGGCTTTGTGGACGCCGCCAAGGTGTTGACGGGCGGGGGACTGGCCATACTGCTGTTCGCCATGCGTTCGGGACGGCAAGGCCGGCGGACGCGGCGAACCGATTCCCCGGATTTTGTAGAGCGCCGGGCGGCGGTCTGATGCTTACGCCATTACGCCGCGGGCGCGCAGCACTTCTTCAATCAGCGAAGCCAGTTCTTCTTTGGTGATGGACAGGCGCTCGTTGCCGCGGCAGTGGTCTTCCGCTACCACCGGCGAGCCCTGCTCGAAAGAAGCATTTGAGGGCACGCCGTAGCGCCCGCGCGAATCGAACAGCTTCTGCACTTCACGCCGCGGAAGTACGCGCGCGCCGCCAAGCAACTCCGCCACCAGCGACACCTGTGCGAAGTGCTCCACCGTTTCCATATTGAAAAAAGCTTTGCGAAGGTCCGGTCCGTAAGCTACTGCGCCATGATTACCCATCAGCAGCGCATCGTAGCGAGGGATGTACGGCAGCATGTCGCGCGTCAGTTCGGGCGTGCCGGGCAGACCATATTCAGCCAATGGCACACAGCCGAGATTAATGATCACTTCCGGAACCAGAGCCAGATTGAGAGGACGTCCGGCGACAGCAAAGCCCGTGGCCACCACCGGGTGCGCGTGAACTACCGAATGCACGTCCGGACGCATCCGGTAGATGGTCAGATGCATCAGAATCTCGGAAGTGCGCCCGCGCGAGCCTTCCAGCATTACGCCATCCATGTCGCAAATGCACAGGTCCTCGGGCTTCATGGTGCCTTTGCTCACCCCGGTTGGTGTGCACAACACCCGGTTTTCATCCAGCCGAACGGTGATGTTACCGTCGTTGGCTGCTACCCAGCCTTTTTGGTAGACCACACGGCCGGTCTCGACGATTTCCTGACGGTGCTCCTGTTCTGTTTTCGACATCCGATGAACGATTGTAGCAGGGGATTCAGGGTCTGCGGCGCTCCCAGGCCAGCGCGAACCGAAGCCGATCGCGCACGGGCGGATGCGTGTAGGTCCACCAGACCAGCAGCGGATTCGGGTCGGGGACGGCGAGGTCGGTCTCTCCTTCAATCTGAAAAGCGCGCGCGGCGGCTTCACCCGGACTCGGAATCACACCGTCGGTGACTTCCAAAGAGTACACGTCGGCCTGGTGTTCCATCATGCGGCTGATCGCGTTGCTTAGCGGATCCGTCAGGAACGACGCTGCGAGCGCCAGGAGGATGAACAGGGGAAGAGCGGCCAAATCCCCCGCGTCGCGAATCCCAAAGACAGCCCGGCGCAACACCGCGCCGACGATCCGATAGCCAACGTACATTCCAACCAGCATCATGGCCGCGCTCAATGCGAGTCCGATCGGAATGTGGTTGAGCGCATAGTGGCCCAGTTCATGCCCGAAGGTGGTCATCAGCTCCGGCAGCGGCTCTTTCCGGATGATCGTGTCGTAAAGGACCACGCGTTTGGACGATCCGAAGCCAGTCGTGTAAGCGTTCAGAGCATTGGTTTTCTCGCTGGCTATCATTTCGAACAGGTGGTTGGCCGGAATCTCGACGCGCCCGTTCTTCAAAACCTGTTCGATCGGCGGAACAAGGTCGGGATGTGTGTGCGCAAGCGGCTCGAAGCGATTGAACATCGGGTCCAGCACCAGCGGCGCGAGGTAAACGCCGGCCAGCATCAGCGGCAGCGACGCCAGCCAGAACCAGAGCCAGTAGCGGCGCGGGCTGCGTCGAACAATGGCGCAGAACAGCCACGCCAGCACGGTGCCAATCGCGATGGTGATGAGTTGATCTTTCGTCCAGTCCCACAGCCATGGGCCCCAGCGCTCCACGGAAATGCCGAAGCGAAGCGAGATATTGTGCGCGAAGACAATCCACGGCAGTTCCGCGAGAGCCAGTAACAACAACAGCGGAGGCACGAACAGAACAGTCTGCAAAGGCAGATGGCGCGTGTGCCGTTCGGCAAAATCGCGCAGGCGCGGTCCCAGGCGCAGGCGCAGGATCAGATAAAGCACCAGCAGCGTGCTCGCGGTAACGCCGAAATACACGGCATACTGCGCGTGCGCAAAAGCGACTGCTTTCGCATAGACATCGGGCGGCAATGTGTAGTCGTTTGGAGTCACGAATGTAGAATGAGACCAGTGTCTCAAAACCGGATGTGTCCGAATTGCCGGGCATTCGTTACTCCCGGCACGCGCGTGTGCCCGTACTGCGAAGCCAAACTGGGGCCGCGCGCCATCGATAAGCGCAACCCAGGAGAAATTCTGGGCGGCCTGATTCCGCAGGCGCGCTTCACCACCATCCTGATCCTGATTATCAACTTCGCCCTGTATATAGCGACGGCCTATCTGGGCGGCAATTTCTGGAATGTGCCGGGACCGACGCTCTACGTATTCGGCGCCAAGGTCGGCCTTCGCTTTCTGCATGGCGAGTGGTGGCGCCTGATCACCGCTGGATTCCTGCACGGCGGGCTGCTGCACATTCTGATGAACTCCTGGGTGCTGTTCGATCTGGGCGCGGAAGTGGAAGCCGCGTACGGCACGGCGCGCATGATTGTCTTCTATTTCGTTTCCACGTTCACCGGTTTTCTGCTCAGCGCGTGGTGGTCGGGTGGCATTTCAATCGGCGCATCGGCTGGCCTGATGGGACTAATTGGCGCGATGATCGCGTACGGCGTCAGCGAGCAGACCGCGCTCGGGTCGGCAATCAAGGGTCAATACATTCGTTGGGCCGTCTACATCCTCATCTTCGGCTTGGTATCGGGCATGGGCGTCGATAACGCTGCACACATCGGCGGCGGTATCGGCGGATTTCTCGCGGGTCTTGTCCTTTCCACGCCGCGCGCGAGGCTGATGTGGAAGGAGCCTCTGATCAAGGCGGCAGCGGGACTCGCCGTACTCACCACCGTGGCCTGTTTCGTATTGATGTACCTGAATATGCCGGCTGCCCAGCAACAAATCAACCAGATGCGATGACAATGTGGGGCAGGATTATCCTGCGGCCGATTTTCAATCGGCATCCGGGACACGCGACATCAGTCGCGTTTCTTCAGTCTTGCGCAGGAACGCGGCTGACGCCGCATGTCCCGACGCCGGTCGACCGGTTTCTAGTTCGCCGTCTTAAGCGCCCGCGCCACACTAGCCAGCCGGCGTCCCTGCGATTGCGCCACTCTCAGATCGCCCTCCGTCGGCGCAATAGCCGATCCCGCGCCGCTCACCGACGACGCACCGTATGGCGTGCCCGTCTTGAAAATCAGCGGGTCCGTGTAGCCCATGGGCACAATAATCATGCCAAGGTGCGCCATGGGGAGGTACAGCGAAACGATGGTGGTCTCATTTCCGCCATGCGGTGACGAGGTGGACGTGAACACCGTGCCGGCCTTGCCATTAATCTTGCCCTGCGACCATAAACCACCCAGAGAATCGATGTACGCCTTCAACTCGGCGCAACAGTTGCCAAAGCGCGTGGGCGTGCCAAAGGCAATCCCATCGGCCCACTCGATATCGTCCGCCGTCGGAGCTTCGTAAGCAGCATCCATCCGCTCGCTGTTTTCCACCCATCCGGGAACCGATTCCATTACCTTGCGCGAAACGAAATCGCGAGCGCGGCGCATGCGAACCTCGGCCCCGGCAGCCCGTGCTCCTTCTGCCACCCCTTTGGCTAGTGCTTCGGTATTACCAGCGCGCGAGTAGAACGCGATTAAAACGTTGACGTCAGGCATTTATAGTTAGACGCCTGAGATCCCGCAAAAGCAACAGACCTATTCCGCGCGCAGCGCGTCAATCGGGTCGACCGCAGCCGCCCTGCGCGAAGGAAGATAGCTGGCCAGTGCAGCCGCCATCATCAGCCCTATGGAAACGGCCGCATACGTCAGCGGGTCCAGTGCGCTCACCTCAAACAGCAGAGAGGTCATCAGCCGCGTCAGCGCGAACGCGGCAATCAGGCCGCACGCCAAACCGATTCCGGTCAGCACCAGCCCATGCCGCACGAACATCCCCGAGACTTCCTCCCTTTGCGCGCCCAGCGCGATCCGAATGCCGATCTCACGCGTTCGCTGCGATACCGAGTACGCAATCACGCCGTAGATTCCCACCACCCCCAGCAGCAGGGCCATGCCCCCGGCGAAAGCCAGCATCACCAGCGTGAACGACGTGCGCGCCATGGATTTGCGGTAGATTTCTTCCTGCGTGCGCACCAGATCCAGAGGCAGATCGGGATTAGCCGCCCAGATGGTCCGCTGTATGTCTTTCATCAGACTTGCCGAGCCAGCCCGACTGCTGCGCACCGCGAATGTCAGCGTGCGCCGCGGACTCAGGTCGTCGCCATAGAATTTCCGCAGCGCCATCGGCCAGTACACGGTGGTGGGTGCCGGCTTGTTAACGCCATCGCTGCGCTCGTCCCCAGCCACGCCGATTACCTCGCGCCACAGGCTGTTCGGACCTTCGCGGACGCGCTTGCCCAGCGCAGCCTCGCGGCTCCCCCAGTATTCGCGCGCGAAGCCGTCTGAAACCAGCACCACCGGCGTCAGATCGTGAATTTCCTTCCAGGTCAAATCGCGGCCTGCCAGAATCGTATTCCCCATGGTGCGGAAGTAGCCGGGGGAAATGAACTTGAAGCGGCGAACAGGAGCAAGCTCTCCTTCGGAATACCTGTGGTCCTCTGCGAATACCGGGTCGAAGCTGCCGCCGTCGCTCATGGGCAAATCCGTCACCAGACCGACGGACGTCACACCCGGCAGCGCCCCCACTCTCTGCACCAGATCCTCCTCGACGGAGGCTACCCGTGGAGCTGGGACGGCCGCGTCGGGCAGGGAAATCTGAAAGGTCTGAATTGCCTGCGGATCGGTGAAGCCCGGCTGGACGCGCAACAATGCCCGCGACGTCCGGATCATGAGCCCGGAGCTCACCAGCAGCACCAGCGCCAAAGCCACCTGAACCACCACCAGAACGTTTCGCGCACGATGCCGTTCGCGGCTCTGGCTGGCCGTTCTCCCGCCTGCGCGCATGGTCTGCGCCAGCTTGATTCCCGCATATTTCAGTACCGGGATGAAACCGAATAACATACCCGAGAACAGCGACACGCCAAACGCGAATAGCATCACCGGCACGTCGATTCCGATCTCGTCCAGACGTGGCAAGCCGGCCGGTGCCATGGCTCTGAGCAACTGAAGTGCGCCGCCTGCCAGTGCCACTCCCAGCCCGCCGCCGATTACCGCCAGCGTCAGGCTTTCCCTAAACAGTTCCGCGGCCAGACGGCCCCGGCCCGCGCCCAGCGCCGCACGAATCGCCAGTTCCTGCTGACGTCCTTCGGTCCGCGCCAGCAGCAGGTTCGCGATGTTCGCGCAGGCAATCAGCAATACCATGCCGATGGTCGCCATCAACACCCACAGCGTACTGCTCACGTCGCCGATCACATAAGCCCGCAGAGTTTTCACAGTGGGCTGGATCTGTTCGAACACTTGCGCCGAGAATCCCGGTGGAGGCGGAAAGCTGCGCGCCACGATGGGCACCATGCGCTCCACGTCGGCGGTTGCCTGGGCAACCGTAACGCCCGGTTTCAAACGCGCAATCCCGGGATAACTGAAATTTCCCAGATGCAGTTTCGCGCGATCGAACTGTAGCGGCGCCAGCAGGGAAGGATTCGCATCGAGAAAGCGGAAACGCTCCGGCATGACGCCGATCACTTCCCGTGCTTTGCCATCCACCATGATTCGCCGTCCCACCACGGAGGCGTCGCCGCCGAATTTCCGCTTCCAGTAACCCCACATCAGCATCACCGTGTCCGGGCTCCCCGGCGCGGCGTCCTTCGTCGTGAACCAGCGCCCCAGCGCGGGCGGCACGCCCAGAATCGGCAGTACATCTTCGGTAACGTCCAGCGTGCGGACCTCCTCCGGTTCACCTTGACCCGTAACGCTGGTGGTGTCCATGGTGAAGAGTCCCGTGCCCTGCAGGGTTCGGTTCTGCTCGCGGTAGATCAAATAGTTGCCGGGAGCCGAGGGCAGTTCGGGCATGTGCATCGCCGGTGCGGTGTGCATGACGCTCACCAGTTGCTCACTGTGCGGATAAGGAAGCGGCTTCAGCAAAACGCTCTCAATAACGCTGAAGATGGCCGTGTTTGCCCCAATCCCCACCGCCAGCGTGATAAGAATCACCACGCTGAACATCGGAGCGCGCGCCAGGCGGCGGAGAACATGCTTAAGCTGACTCCCGAACAATCCCATGCAATGCAATACGAGTTTCCGTTGCCGGAGTTTCCATGTTTTTTCGCTATCCGTGTCACAATCCCCGCCTCCTCGACTACTTCCTGTTCGAGGAGACTACCTGCGGTGCGGGGATTCAAGATGACCAGACCTTTATTTCGATACGCATGCGCGGCGTCAGCCATGCTGTTCGGTTGCGCGCTGATGGGCCAGAACGTCCCGGTGATCCGAAGCCAGGCCGGCGTGGTGAGCGCGGCCAATTACACTCCAACCGATTTTCCGGGTGGCGCAATTGCCCAGGGGTCGATCTTCGTGATTTTCGGTTCGAACCTGGGGCCCGCGGCTCTGACGAATGCGACGTCGTATCCGCTGCAACCCGCTCTCGGTGGCGTCTCTGTCGCGGTAACACAGGGCTCCACCACCGTGGCTGCCCTTCCGCTGTATGTCTATCAAACCCAGGTGGCCGCCATCATGCCGTCCAATGCGCCCACTGGAGCCGTCCAGGTCGCTGTCACCTATCAGGGACAAACGTCCGGTCCGTCGGCGGCTCAGGTGACGACAACCAATGTGGGTTTGTTTACCGTTCCCTCCTCGGGCATGGGTCCCGGAGCCATCCAGGATTTCGTCAATGGACCCCTTCCAGTGAATTCCCTCACCGGCCCCGCGCAACCGGGCCAGGTCGTCATTTTCTGGGGCACCGGACTGGGGCCGTCGCTCAACGGAGACGATTCGAACGTTCCACAGGCCGGTTCGCTGCCCATCAGCGTGAACATCGCTCTGGGAACCAAACACCTCTCCACCTCCTACAGCGGGCGGAGCGGCTGCTGCGCGGGAGAAGACGAAATCGTCTTTACCATCCCCCAGGACGGGCCCTTCGGCTGTCACGTGCCGGTGCAGGTGGTCACGATTGGAGGCGGCATGCCAAGTAACATCGCCACAATCGCCATTTCCCCCGACGGCGGTCCCTGCAGCGATTCCGTCGATCCTTTCGGAACGGCGCTGACAGGAAAGAACGGTGGTGTGCTGCTGACTCATGTCGATGCGACGGCGGGTTCCGGCGCAGTTTCTCTGGGAGCCGCCGCCGATATCGCGGCCGCGACGTTCCGCAACGACACCGACACCCAGTTCTCTTTCAGTCCGTTGTATTCGCTTCCCACCGTCGGCACCTGCAATGTGTATCTGAGCGCGGGCAATGCCTTCGGCGGATCGCCGATTCAGGGGCTCAATCCTGTCGGGCTCGGTCTCGACGCGGGTACACTGACCGTCAAAAACGGCACGGCGACCGATCAAATGGAGGACATCGGCGGCATCTACGGAACCCTGCTGGCGTCCTCGGTAACCGGCTCGGGCGATCCCTTGTTCCTGACCGGCGGGTCCTACACCGTCAGCGGAACGGGCGGCGCCGATGTCGGGCCGTTTTCCGTGACGCTCGGCGATGCGCCGAAGGTGGCCTGGTCCACATCCGACCAATCCAGCGTGGTCACCCGCTCCTCGGGTCTCACCGTGAACTGGACGGTCAGCGGCGGCGATACTTCCAAGCTGGTTGCCATGATTATGGGTGGCAACGCCGACACCATCGATAACCGCAGCGAGGTCTTCCTCTGCACCGCCAGCGCCGCCGCTGGAACATTCACCGTTCCTTCCGTCATTCTGAGCCGCGTTCCCCCAACGCGCAGCGGTTCGCTCGGTCTGGTTGGAATTGGCATGCTACCCACTCAGCCGCAGGCCACGTTCCAGGCCACGGGTCTGAACTCCGGTTTCGCGGATTCACTAGCCATGAACGTGCAGTTCATGACATTCCAGTAAGAAAGGTCCATCAGGAGAGAAGACCATGATCAACGCGATATTTTCGACCAGAGCCGCCAGAATCGGGCTCGCTCTCAACTGCCTGGTGGCCTGCGGATTCCTCGCCGGTTGCAACAAGAAAGGCGATGTCTGGGTGGCCGGCGGCGGATTCCTGGTGCACGGCACCGAGGATTATGCCGATCGCGGCACCCTCACCCTCGCCGCCCAAAAACCCGCTCTGGATACGCAGGTGATGATCCTCAACTATTCGCAGCCGTCCTTCCTGGACGAGATCCTGTCTGGCGGCATGGCGCTCAAAGCGAACCAGCTTTGGGTTCCACCGACCACCGGGAATATTCAGGTGTACGATGTCTCGGGCGCGAGTCCCTTCACTGCGAAAACCGTTTCCACAAGCAACAAGATCGCCATCGGCCTCGCGCAGGACGATCAGTTTGTCTACGCGTCCCACCCGTTCGATTCGGCCATCAGCATTGTCGATAAATCGAAACTGACCGTCACCAGCACGGTCACAATGACCTCTGGCCAGCAGCCAACCTACATCGCCAAGGGCGCCGCTTTGTATGCAATCGTCGGCGCGAATCTGGTGAAATTTAGCGACACCCCCACCCCGGTCATGCTCGGCAGCTCTCCTGTCGATTCGGAAGTGAGCGATCTTCAGGTTGAGTCGGGGTATATAGTAGCGGTCAGCATCGGCAGCGACAAGATTTACGTCTTCAACGACGACGCAACCACGCCGAACCCTCATCTCTGGTGGACCTTCACTACTCAGAACGGCAGCCCGTTCCGCGTGGCTATCAGCAAAAACGCGGCGGTCGCTTACGTTACCCGTCTGACCGGCACCGAAGGAAACGCGCCCGGGTTCGTCGATGTCCTCGACCTCGCGAACAAGAAGGTAACCGCGCAAGTGCAGGTGGGCGCCTGTCCCGCGCCGGTTGCGATTTCCCGGGTGGAATCGTCTGGCACGTGGCAGGACAATTCCGTGCTGGTCGGGAATCAGTGCGACAGTACCCTTTCCCGGATCGATATCGGCAGTATCCCGTCGTCTACCAGCGGGCCGCCTGCCACAGTCAACACCATCACGTTGCCCGGCGTTCCCAACGTAATCGCAACACAGTAAGCGGCATTGAAGGCGGGGCGTACACGACAAGGCCGGGACAACTATCCGGCCTTCTTTCGTTTGGCCAACACGCGTGGCTTATGATGGACGCTGCACGTCCGCATGCTGCACCGCACCGTTTTCATAACAGTATTTCTAACTTTTATCTGCCTGGCGCAGAAGCCTTCGCCCGAAGCGCTCTCCCTGGCGAAGCAGATTGCCGCCGCGCCGTCCGACGCCGATCGCGATCGCCTGGTTTCCCAGCATCCCGATCTGGCCAACGCCAATCTGCGCCGCGCCTTCGCCAACGAGATCATGCGGCTCTTCTACGAGTCGCAGTATCCCGTGGTCATGACGCTTTCCC
>Ga0265325_10002965_pt1 | contig 11271 bp, 8 predicted proteins | sample 41420metaG_FD_202090 | JGI IMG/M metagenome (GOLD analysis project Ga0265325, IMG submission 202090) | Rhizosphere microbial communities from Carex aquatilis grown in University of Washington, Seatle, WA, United States - 4-14-20 metaG | ecosystem: Host-associated > Plants > Roots > Rhizosphere >...
CGATCTTGGCGTCGCGAATCACGGCGTGCCATTTCTCGACTTCGGATTTGATGTAAGCCGCGAACTGCTCTGGCTTGTCCGCCACCACGTCGAAGCCGAGCTGCGCGCATTTTTGCTTCACATCGGGCAGCGCCATCACTTTGCCGATTTCCACATTGAGAAAATCGACCAATTCTTTCGGCGTCGCAACCGGCAGGAGAACGCCCTGCATGGTTTCGGATTCCTGGCCCTTGACGCCGGCCTCCGCCATGGTCGGAACGTCCGGCAGAGCCTCCGAGCGCTTGGCAGCGGTAACCGCGAGCGCGCGCAGCTTGCCGCCTTGCACCTGCGGCGCCGTCGGCGGCAGCGCGGTGAAGGCGATGGGCGTGTGGCCGCCGACCGCGGACTGGATCGCCGGCCCGGCACCGCCAAATGGCACGCTCGCCGCATCGAGCTTGAACGACAGCTTGAACAACTCGGCGGCAAGTTGCGGAGTGGTGCCGACCCCCGGATTGGCGATGGAGTATTTGCCCGGGTTGGCCTTCACCAGGTCCACCAGTTCCTTCACCGACTTTGCCGGAATGTCCGGATTGACCACGAGGATATTGGGTGACGCGGCGGCCAGCGTGACCGGCGCGAAGTCCTTATAGGGATCGTAGGGATTGCTGGCGTAGAGGCTCGGATTGACCACATAGCTCGATGACGCCACCAGAATCGTGTAGCCGTCGCCGGCGGCCTTTGCGACCAAGTTCATCCCGATATTGCCGCCGGCGCCGGCGTGATTCTCGACGAAGAATTGCTGGCCGAGATTTTCCGAAAGCTTCTGCGCGATCAGACGCGCCATCACATCGGTCGGGCCCCCCGGCGCGAAAGGAACGACGACCTTGACCGGTTTGGTGGGATAGCCGCCGGGGCCGGCGGCGGGTGCTGGTTCCGTAGCAAGCACCGCAGCGCACAATGCAAATGCGCCCAATGCGATCATGCGGGTCGTAGGTTTCATTGCGGTCTCCCGGGCGGACGGTTGGTTCGACGCCAGCAGCATGCCGAATGGTCGGTAACGCGGCAACAGACCCGACCCGGTTGCGCAGGCGGGCCGTCGCGGTTTAGCCTTGCCAAAGACCTTGGCGACATCGTGCAACGACCGGGATATTTCCATGCTGACCCCTGCGCCGCGATCCGAGCTTGCAGTGCCGTTCGACCGCGCGCGGCTCGACCGGCTGATGGACGATGAGAACCTCGACATCATCGTCGCGACCTCGAAGCACAATGTGCAATACCTGCTTGGCGGCCACCGCGCCGACTTTTTCGATTACATGGACGCGTCCGGCGTCACGCGTTACCTGCCGGTCTTGATCTATCCCAAAGGCAAGCCGGAGAAGGCGGCCTATGTCGGCCACCGGCTCGAGAAATGGCAGCGCGACGCCAACCCGATGTGGACGCCGGATACCCAGACCAATTCGAACGGGTCGATCGATGCCATGCAGAAGGCGGTCGAGGCGATGCAGCGCGCCGGGCTAAAGCCGCGCCGCATCGGCGCCGAACTCGGCTTTCTGCCTTATGACGCCGCCGGCGTCCTGCGCGCGGCCTTTCCCGATGCAAAGCTCGTCGATGCGACCCTGGTGCTCGATCGCCAGCGCGCGAAAAAATCGCCTGACGAGCTCAAGAAGCTGAAATTCGCGTCCGACGCGGTGATCGCTTCGATGAAGGCGGTGTTCGCGGGCCACGGCCCGGGTGCGACCAAGCGCGAACTGGCCGAGGCACTGCGGCGCGAGGAAACCAACCGCGGCTTGACCTTCGAATATTGCCTGATCACGGCGGGCGCGAGCCATAACCGGGCGCCGACCGAGCAACGCTGGGAAAACGGCGACGTGCTCTCGATCGATTCCGGCGGCAATTACCACGGCTATATCGGCGATCTTTGCCGCATGGCTATCCAGGGCGAGCCGGACGGCGAACTGCAGGATCTACTCGGCGAGATCGAGACCATCCAGCGCGCCGCCTTCAAGGCGATCCGCGCCGGCGCCACCGGCCGCGATATCTACGCGGCGGCCGAGCCGTTGGTGGCGAAATCACGACACCACAATCACCTGGATTTCCTCGCCCACGGCATGGGCCTGGTCAGCCATGAAGCCCCGCGCTTGACGGAGCGCACTGTAGCAGTGCCCTACATGCCCGAGCATGGTGACAAGCCGCTCGAAGTCGGCATGGTGGTCTCGGTCGAGACCACGCTGCTGCACCCGACGCGCGGGTTCATCAAGCTCGAAGACACCCTCGCCATTACCGACACCGGCCACGAGATCTATGGCGAGGGCGCGCGCGGTTGGAACAGGGGCGGCACGGCGGTCCGCCACTAGGCCGATATCCGGCGATGCCGGTTTATTGGGCTGATCTACGGGAGTGACGCCGTGCTAAATTTTTGCTTCGATCCGGCGTCGGAGTTTTGCGCGATCCGTTAGTCGATTGGAAAAGGGGCACAGATGCATAACAGGATACTCGGTTTAAGCCTTGGTCTAGGCGTTGCCACGGCGGTTCTGGCGGGCGGCCTTGCGGGCTATGCGGAGGCTTCGGGCGTTACCGCCTCGACCGAATTGTCGGCGGCCGCCAAGAAACAGGTGGTGAAGAAAAACGTCGTCGTAAGGAAGAACGTCGTTGTGAAACGGAACGTCGTCGTCAAAAGGGCGGGCCCTGTCCGCCGCAATGTCGTGGTCGTGCGGCGTCCTTATCGCGTCTGGGCAACGCGGCCCTATTACGGGACGGTCTTTGCGGGAGTCGCGCTTGGAACAATCATCGCGGTCAGCGCGGCGCACGCTTATCCGCCGCCGCCGGATCCGAACGCATGCTGGTTCTGGTCTGATCCCGACGAGTTGCACGGCTACTGGGACTACTGCACACCTCCGTGATCGCGATCAGGCGCTGGCGTTCTTCGCTTCAGCGTTCTGACTGCAAGACATAACAAGACAGGTACCCGAAGCGACGCCGCAACCACGGCGTCGCTTTGGTCGTCAAACCGACCAGGTGCGACAGGGTAAGCCCGCATGCTCGGCCACAACATCAAGCGCACCGGCGCCGAAGTGCTGGCCGACATGCTCGACGGCTACGGCGTGACCCATGTCTTCATGGTGCCGGCGGTGTTGCGGCGGACCTTCGCCGAGATGGAGCGGCGCACGAAAATAGCGCGCATTCACACCCACGGTGAAAAGTCGGCGGCCTATATGGCCGACGGCTATGCGCGCGCGTCGGGCAAGCCCGGCATCTGCATGGCGCAGGTGATCGGCGCGCTCAACCTCGCGGCGGGCCTGCGCGACGCCTGGCTGGCGCATGCGCCGGTCATCGCGATGACCGGCGGGCGCGACCCGAAGACCAAGTTCCGCAAGGTCTATCAGGAGATCGACGATATGCCGGCGTTCGAGCCGGTGACCAAGATGAACGTCACCATCGATGACGTGGCGCGCATTCCCGATATGGTGCGGCAGGCGTTTCGCGTCGCGACCTCCGGCACGCCGGGACCGGTGCATCTGCAATTCCGCGGCAATGAAGGCCAGCTCGATCTCGACGAAGCGGAAATGGACCCCTTGGTCGATCCGCTGTTCCGCCGGGTGCCGCCGTTCCGGCCCGAGCCGGACGGCCCAAGCACGATGGCCTTGCTGTCGCACCTGCAGGACGCCGAGCGGCCGGTGATTATTGCCGGCGGCGGGGTGCGAGCCTCGGGTGCCAGCACCGAGTTGATCGAGCTTGCCGAGATACTGCAAATCCCGGTGGCCACCTCGCTCAACGGCAAGGATTCGATCCCAGGCAACCATCCGCTTTCGGTCGGCGTGGTCGGCTCCTATTCGCGCGAAAGCGCCAATCGCGTGGTCAACCGCGCCGATCTGGTCTGTTTCATCGGCAGCGAAACCGGCGGCATGACCACGCATTTCTGGGCGGTGCCGAAGATCGGCACGCCGGCGGTGCAGATCGATATCGATCCGGAAGCGCTTGGCCGCAATTATCCATTGCTCGCCGCGATCAATGCCGACGCCAAGGCGGCGCTCGACGTCATGCTGGATAACCTCGATTCCAAAAGTGCGGCGCGGCGCGCGAATTGGATCAAGGAGGCGCAGACGCTCTGCGCCGATTACCGCGAAAAATTCAAACCGCAGTTGCTATCGGACGCGGTACCGATTCATCCCGCGCGCATCTGTCACGAACTGACGCAGCACATGCCGGACGACGCCATCGTCGTGGTCGACACCGGGCACGCCGGAATGTGGATGGGCGGCATGTACGATCTGCGTGCGCCAACGCAAAGCTACGTCCGCAGCGCCGGTCATCTCGGCTGGGCCTTTCCGGCCGGGCTCGGCGCCAAGGCGGCGTGTCCGCAGCGTCCGGTCGTCGTTTTCACCGGCGATGCCGGCTTCTGGTATCACATCGCTGAAATCGAGACCGCGGTGCGCTGGAAGCTCAACAGTGTCACAATCGTCAACAATAATGGCGGCGGTAACCAGTCGAAGCGCGGCTTCGATCGCGCCTATGGCGGCGAGCAGACGCAGCAGGCGCGTGAATTGTGGACCTACAATCCGACGAATTTCGCCAGGCTCGCCGAGGGCATCGGCGCGCTCGGCATTCGCGTCGAAAGGCCGGCCGATTTCGCGCCGGCCTTGGCCAAGGCGCTCGCCGCCGGCCGTCCGGCGGTGATCGACGTCGCCACCGACATCGAGGCGCTGGCGCCGGTGGCGGTCAGCTAGTCACTTCTCGATCGGCGTACCGACGTAGCGGAATTTCTGCGCGCGCTTGGCGTTGTCGACCTCGGTCGTATAGACGTTGCCTTTGCTATCGACGGCGACATTGTGCACCCAGTGGAAATCGCCGGCGTTGCGGCCGCCGCGGCCGAACGAGCCGACCGTCTCGCCGCTGTCGCGCAGCAGGATGCGCACCTCGTTGTTGGCGCCGTCGGCGTTGATCAGATAGCTCTGCTTGGCATCCGGCCAGAACGCCAGCCACCACATCGAGCCTTGCAGCTGGGTGTTCTTCTCGACGAAGAACTCCTTCACGAAACTGCCGTCCTTCTGGAACACCTGGATGCGGTTGTTCTGCCGGTCGCAGACATAGACCAGGCCATCCTTGGCGATCCGCACGCAATGCACCGGATTGGAGAACTGCTGCGGCGCCGCGGCGGCCGGATCGAATGTTGGCAGTTTTTCGTCGGTCGGCTTTTTGCCGTAGGCGCCCCAGTGCCGCTTGTAGGCGCCAGTGTCGGCGTCGAACACGATGACGCGGTGATTGCCGTAGCCGTCGGCGACATACACTTCATTGGCGGCCGGATCGACTTCGGTGTCGGCCGGCCGGCCGAGCTTGGTGGTGTCGTTGCTGTCGAGCTTCGCGCCGGGCTTGCCGATCTGCAGGACGAATTTGCCGTCCTGCGTGAACTTCAGAATCTGGCCGTCATTGTTGCCGTTGCCGCCGACCCAGACGAAGCCCTTGTAGTCGATGTTGATGCCGTGCTCGTTCTCGAACCAGTCATAGCCTTGTCCGGGTCCACCCCATGATCGCAGCAGATTGCCGTCCTGGTCGAATTCGAGAACCGACGGCGCCGGCTTGCAGCATTTCGCTTTCGGCGGACTGAAACTCGCCGCCTTCTCGTCTTCGGTCAGCGTGTTGGGGCGCTGGATCACCCAGATATGGTCCTGCGCATCGACCGCGACGCCGGCGGCCTGGCCCATGATCCAGTTGTTCGGCAGTGGCTTTGGCCACGACGAATCGACCTGGAATTTCGGCGCTTCACCGGCAAAGGCGGTCGTGACGAGCAATGCGCAGCCGAAACCGGCGGCGAGAAGTTTCATGTTTCGCTCCCATCGCCGGCGTTATCGCTCGCTGGCGTTGCCGCGATGGTCGGGCTTTTCGCCGCGCCCGGTCAAGTAGCGTATCGTGCAGTGCGGAAGTTACGGCGCGTTTATGCTTCGCCGATCTCGCGCAATATCTGCTGGGTATGCTCGCCGAGCAGCGGGGCCGGGCGCTCGGATGCCGCGCGCCAGCCATCGATCACGATCGGCGTGCGCACGCCCGGAATCTTGCCGGCCTTCGCCGCGCTGCTCGCGGGCTCGATCTTCATGCCGCGATAAATGACCTGCGGATCGGCAAACACCTGCTCGAGATTGTTGATCGGGCCAGCCGGCACGCTTTGCGCCTCAAGGTCGGCCAGCAGCTTGCCGCCGGGAATCATCACGGTGAGCGCCGACAGCCTGCCGATCAGCTCGGCGCGATGCTTGAGGCGCGCGACATTATCGATGAAGCGGGGGTCCTTGGCCAATTCGGCGACGCCCAGCACGGCGCAAAGCTTCACGAACTGCGCGTCGTTGCCGGTGGCGATGATGATGAAGCCGTCGGCGACCGGGAACACCTGATAGGGCACGATATTGGCATGCGCGTTGCCGATGCGCTTCGGCACGTTGCCTGACACCAGATAATTCATTGCCTGGTTCGACAGGACGCCGACCGTTGAATCCACCAGCGCGGTGTCGATATAGGCGCCCTTGCCGGTGCGTTCGCGCTCATGCAGCGCGGCGAGAATACCGATCACCGAGTAAACGCCGGTGAAAATATCCGACACCGGAATGCCGATGCGGGTCGGCTCGCCGTCGGCCATGCCGGTCAGGTCCATGATGCCGCCGAGACCCTGCGCCATCAGGTCGTAACCGGCGCGCTTGGCGTAAGGGCCGGTTTGCCCGAAGCCGGTCACCGAGCAATAGACCAGCCGCGGATTGTCGGGCGCGAGACTTTTGTAGTCGAGGCCGAATTTGGCGAGCCCGCCGACCTTGAAGTTCTCGATCAATATGTCGGACTTCGCGGCGAGCTTCTTCACCAGCCGCTTGCCTTCGTCATTTTCGAAATCGAGCTCGATCGAACGCTTGCCGCGATTGGCCGAATGGAAATAGGCGGAGCCGATATTCTTGCCGTCGACGCCTTCGACGAAAGGCGGCCCCCAGACCCGTGTGTCGTCGCCGGCGCCCTTGCGCTCGACCTTGATCACGTCGGCGCCGAGATCGGCCAGCAACTGGCCGGCCCACGGCCCAGCCAAAATGCGCGCCAGCTCGAGCACGCGCAGACCGGCCAATGGCTTCGACATGTCGAGAAACTCCGGAACGGGAAGGAGCGAATGCAGCCGGGGTTATAGTTAGATCGACTTGGTCTGGCCAGACCGGGATTGCCGCGCCGCATCATCGCGACACATCGCATTGGCAACCGCCAGCACTGGCGGCTATGATGACGAGGGTGCGACGGACCGGCTAACGGGTTGGTCTGACTACGGCCAATAAATGCAACGCAAATCGTTGCGATAAACGCACACGGAGGAAATGCGATGAGACCGATCTCCCTATTGCTTGCCTGCGCGACTGCAATCGCGCTCGCCGCGTCTGCCCAGGCGCAGACCACGTTACGCCTGTCGCACCAGTTTCCGGGCGGCAAAGGCGACATCCGCGACGACATGGCGCAATTGGTCGCGAAGGATGTGAAGGCCGCCAATGTCGGCCTCGATATCCAGATCTATCCCGGCGCGGCCTTGTTTAAGCCGAACGACCAATGGAACGCGATGGTCAACGGCCAGCTCGACATGGCGGTGTTCCCGCTCGACTATGCGAGCGGCAAGGCGCCGGTGTTCAGCGCCACGTTGATGCCTGGCCTGATCCGCAGCCAGGAGCGCGCCAAGCGCGTCAACGCGTCGCCGTTCATGAATGACATGCGGGCGGAAATCGAGAAACGCGGCGTCATCGTATTGTCGGACGCCTGGTTCGCCGGCGGCGTCGCCGCCAAGGGCGGCTGCGTCTTGAAGCCGGACGACCTGAAGGGCCGTAAATTCCGTGCCGCCGGGCCGACCTTCGCCGGCATGTGGGAAAGCGCCGGTGCCAGCATTGTCAGCCCGCCGTCAAATGAAATCTACAACGCCTTCCAGACCGGCGTCGTCAACGCGACCGACACCAGCCTCTCGACGTTTGCCTCGATGCGGCTCTACGAAGTTGCGGACTGCCTGACGGCGCCGGGCGATAACGCGCTGTGGTTCATGTATCAGCCGCTGCTGATGTCGAAGAAGAGCTTCGACAAGCTCGACAAGAAGCAACAGGACGCCCTCCTTGCCGCGGGCAAGAAGGCGCAGGACCTGTTCGAGAGCAAGGCTGACAGCATCAACAAAGAAGCAATCAAGACCTTCGAGGATCACAAGGCCAAGGTTGTGACGCTAGATGATGCAGATTACGCCGCCTGGCTCGCGGTCGCGAAGAAGAGCTCCTACGCGGACTTCGCAAAGAATGTTCCGGATGGCCAGAAGCTGATCGACGAAGCGCTGGCGGTGAAATAGCGGTTACGGCCGGCCGGCGGGCATGTCCGCCGGCCGCTTCAACTGTTGCTACAAGTCTTGATCCTCCGAACTCCTTGATCGAACTCTTTGATCGAACTCCTGGGCAATTCATGGATAAATTCATTCAGGCCGTGACGCTCGCGTCACGCGCCGCCGGACTGGTTGGAGCGCTTCTGATCGGCGCCGCCGTGCTGGTGATCTGCGACATGGTGATCGAGCGCTACGTGTTCAACCTCACCACGATCTGGCAGATCGATGTCGTCACCTACAGTATTGTCGCCGCAACCTTCGTCGCCAGTCCGTACGTGCTGATGACGCGGGGCCACGTCAACGTCGACATTCTTCCACTGCATCTCGCTCCGACGGCGCGTTACTTGCTGGCGTTGGCGACGAGTCTCGTCGGGCTGGCGGTTTGCGCTGTGCTGTTCGTGCTTTGCAGCAAATATTGGTACGAGGCCTACTCGCAACGTTGGCTGTCCAACACGGTGTGGCGGGCGCGGCTCTGGATTCCGCTGCTGTCAATGCCGATCGGGCTCGGATTGCTGGTGTTGCAATATCTGGTCGAGTTGTTGGGTTTGGTGACGGGCCGCGTGCAGCCTTTCGGGCTCAAGCCGAAGGCGAGTGCTGAGGACGTGGCGCGAAGCCTGGCCGAGGAAGCCTTGGGAGGCGCGCCATGAATCCCGCCATTCAGGGCAGCGTCGTTCTGGTTGTTACCCTCGGCATGCTGGTGTCCGGCATTCCGGTCGCCTTCGGCCTGGGCGCAATCGCGCTCGTTTCGCTGGTGATATTCCAGGGTTTCGATAGCCTCCATGTTGTCGCCGAGACATTATGGTCCGGCCTCGACGACTTCACTTTGGTCGCCATCCCGATGTTCGTCATGATGGGCGCCGCTATTGGTTCCTCGCCCGCCGGCAAGGACCTCTACGAGGCGCTCGACCGCTGGCTGTACCGTTTGCCCGGCGGCCTCGTCGTTTCCAATCTCGGCGCCTGCGCAATCTTCGCGGCGCTGACCGGCTCGTCGCCGGCCTGCTGCGCCGCCATCGGCAAGATGGGCATTCCGGAAATGCGCCGGCGCGGCTATCCGGACGAGGTGGCGACCGGCTCGATCTGCGCCGGCGGCACGCTCGGCATTCTCATTCCGCCGTCGGTCACCTTCATTCTCTACGGCATCGCCACCGAAACCTCGATCGGCCGCCTCTTCATCGCCGGCGTCATGCCCGGGCTGATGCTCACCGGCATGTTCATGCTGTGGACGATTTTTGCGATCTGGCGCAGCGGGTTCAAATCGCATGCCGCCGGCTTTCGCTATAGCTGGAAGGAGAAGTTCGGCTCGGTGCCGAAAATCGCGCCGTTCCTCGCGATCGTGTTCGGCGTGATGTACGCGCTGTACGGCGGCATCGCGACGCCGTCGGAGGCGGCCGGCGTCGGTGCCGCGCTCTGTCTCATTCTGGCGATCGTGATCTACCGGCTTTGGACGCCCGCCCAGATCTGGCACATCCTGCGCGACACGATGCGCGAGTCGGTGATGATCCTCACCATCATCGCGACCGCCGTGCTGTTCGGCTATATGCTGACGTCGCTCTATCTCACCCAGACGTTGGCGCAGGCGATCGCCGATCTGCATGCCAACAAATGGATGTTGATGTTCCTCATCAACATTTTCCTGCTGGTCTGCGGCTTTTTCATCCCACCGGCGGCGATCATTCTGATGACCAGCCCAATCCTGCTGCCCATTATTACGGCAGCCGGATTTGATCCGGTCTGGTTCGGCGTCATTCTCACAATCAACATGGAAATTGGCCTGATCCACCCCCCGGTCGGGCTGAATATCTACATCGTCAGCGCCATCGCGCCCGACGTGCCGCTTTCCAAGATCATGTGGGGAACGCTGCCTTATGTCATCTGCATGATGCTGGCGATCGTCATCTTGTGCATCTTCCCGGAAATTGCCACATGGCTTCCGGACCATCTCATGGGAGCCACCAAGTAGCCGGACCTGGCTCGCTGGATTTGGCTGAAATGGCGCAGTCGGCATGAACACGTCGTTCTTCGGAGAACTGCTGCAGTCGATTTCCGAGCGCGGCCGCGCGCTGCTCAAGCGCGACCGCCGCGCCGCGCCGGCGGCGCGCTCCGACAGCCTGATCGAGTTATGCGAGCATCTGTTGACCGGGCGCGGCGAAGCCTCCGGCGTCGCGCTCGCCACCGAGATTCTCGGCCGTTACAACGAACTCACCACCGGGCCGCGCATCGCGTTCTTCGAGGTTCTGGCAACCCGGTTCGGGCCGGACCGGGCCCGGCTCGACGCCGCCATCAAGGGCTGGGAGGCGGCGCCCGGCGACGCCGCGGCGGCCGAGCTGCATGGCGCGTCGGAGCCGCGCCGGCAGGAGCTGTTCCGCCGCCTCAATCTGGCGCCCGGCGGCACCCGTGCGCTAGTGCAAATGCGCGAGCAATTGATGGACGTGATCGACCGGCGCGACGATCTCGCCGCGCTCGACGCCGATTTCATCCATCTGTTCTCGTCCTGGTTCAATCGCGGCTTCCTGGTGCTGCGGCGGATCGACTGGTCGACCCCGGCCAATATCCTGGAAAAGATCATTCGCCATGAGGCGGTCCACGAGATCCGCGACTGGAACGATCTGCGCCGCCGCATCGATCCGCCGGATCGCCGCTGCTTTGCGTTCTTTCATCCGGCCCTGGTCGACGATCCGCTGATCTTCGTCGAGGTCGCGCTTGAGCGTGAGATCCCGTCGGCGATCGCTCCCATTCTGGCCAGCGGCCGCCTGCAATTCATCGAACCGGACAAGGCGCGCGTTGCCGTGTTCTATTCGATTTCTAATTGCCAGCGCGGGCTGTCCGGCGTCTCCTTCGGCAACTTCCTGATCAAGCAGGTGGTCGAGGACCTGTGCCGCGAACTCCCCAAGCTTTCCACCTTCGTGACGCTGTCGCCGGTGACGAATTTCGCG
>Ga0265325_10002967_pt1 | contig 11269 bp, 11 predicted proteins | sample 41420metaG_FD_202090 | JGI IMG/M metagenome (GOLD analysis project Ga0265325, IMG submission 202090) | Rhizosphere microbial communities from Carex aquatilis grown in University of Washington, Seatle, WA, United States - 4-14-20 metaG | ecosystem: Host-associated > Plants > Roots > Rhizosphere...
TGGGCAGGGAAAAAAGTTGACAGGCGTCAATCCACTGGTAGAATCCGGTCAGTGAAGTTGTGGGTACCAGCCCCCTACGTCTGGCCAAGACCTGCCATCCGTACTCTTCGATCCACGGATAAAAAAAGGTCCGAACACGCCGCACGGACTCGCGGACGTCACAGCCGATCAAAGTCGGCAATCTGGGCACTGTGTGCCTTTGCGTTGCGTCTCTTGGGAATTGAGTCCCGAGAAGCGTAATCCCTCCGGGCTTGATATTCCGTTTGTCCATCTGGCCGAATGGGCTAAACGGAATAGGTACCAAAACTCGGCCGAAGAGGAGAAGGTTTGTGGTCCAGGTTGCGAGAAGTCGAGATTGCAGCACGGGACGCCGCCGAAAGAACAAGGCGTCGGCGAAAGCCTCGGCGGCAAAGGCCGCCAACAAAGTGCCCGAGGCACTGGTCGATGATACGACCCCATCGTGGGTCGACAAGTTCGAGGAACGGCTCATAGAATCTGAGCGTTCTATCGGCGTCGAGTACGAGATTGATTTTGTATACCTGGAGCCAGACCAAGATGGCGCCCATTTGATCCAGGTGTTCCTGAACGAGCTATCCGGTGACCGACTGATCCATGGCAAATGGGCGATGAAGGTCGGCACAATTCTCGATCTGCTGGAGTCCGTTGACGAATGTCAATACGACATCAAGTCACTTCGCTTCTATCCGTTCCCCGAATGTGGGGACGAGCTCAAGTCACTTCGCTATTACGGAGTCCTGGCGAATAGACCACATTTGGAGCTTTTCGGAAGTTTCGCGGGAAACCGCATCCGACTCTTCATCTGCTGGTAGTGTGAGCGGATTCTGTTGAATAGAAGCGGACCAGGATGGAACCTGGTCCGCTTTTTTTGTTCAACTCACCGGGCCCCGGCCGCCATGCTCACCAAGATCGTCGCCGGCGGCGAATCCACGAACCGGGCGTGTTCGGCACTTGCGGTAATCACCCCCGAATGTTGAACGGCTCCGGCGTGAAACCCAGCACCACGAACGTCAGCGTCAGCCAGCCGAGCACGGTTCGCCCGGTTCCAAGGGGCATGTCATCGTCCGCCGTGGGAGGATGCCTCGGCCCCATGAGCACCAGCAGGAAGATCATCAGGGACCAGCCCCAATAGCCAAAAACGACGACACACACCATGACTGCGAGCAACAAGGCCACAGCCACGAGATGGGCTCGCCGCCGGAGCAGGGCGTACAGGATGTGGCCTCCGTCGAGCTGGCCGATTGGAACCAGATTCAGGGCCGTGATGAACATGCCGACCCATCCTGCGAACGCCAGGGGATGAAGCAGGACGTCCTCGGTCGCCTTCAATGGACCAAACGTGAGGTAGATCAGCAGCTTGAAGAGTAGCGGCTCGCCCAAATTCAACGCCGGCGGCCGTTCGGCTACGACGATGATGTCCGAGTACCTCAACCCGACGATGCAGCAAACCAGTGTCGGGACCAGGCCGGCCAGCGGCCCAGTGATGCCGATGTCGAAGAGGGCTTTCCGGTTGCCCATGTGGGCCCGCATGCCGATCACGGCGCCCATCGTGCCGATCGGATTCAGCGGCATCGGGATGAAATAGGGAAGGCTGGCGGGAACGCCGTATCGCAGGGCCTGGAAAAAGTGCCCGAGCTCGTGGGCCGTCAGGATGAGCATCAGGGTCAAGGCGTAGATGGGCCCGGCCGCGAGGAAGGTGCTCACGCATGTGGCGGCGAAGAGCAGCACGGGAATGAGAATCCGCCGGCCGGTCGGCGTCGGTGAGCTGTTCTCAGCCAGTATGGGCAGCTCGGGCTCGATCTTGGGATCCGATGCTGTCCTGTCGTGCTCGGTGAAATCCATGGCCGGTTCGATCCTCGGGAGTGCTTACCAATCGGAGCATCATGCAGCAACATCCATGCCGATGCCAGTGGCCGACGGCGATCTAGCCGTTGATCACGGCAGCGATGACGACGAGAAGGCCGGCCAAGAAATCAACGATCCAGAAGATCAATTCCAACAGGCACCCCGAAGATCCGGAATCGTTATCGGTCAGATTCTGCTGCTTGCTGGGGTCCATTTTTGACCACCGATCGGCCCACCCCCAACAGTATGAACCTGCCGCGACGGCGGGTGGCGTATCGAGTTATTCGTATCGGCGGCCTTTTGCTTGAGGGGGAACGGTACGCCTCGATGTGCCCGGCCCGCCAGTTGCCGTTACTCACCACCGGCGGCACGGCATGGAGACGATTAGGACCAACGGGAGACAACATTTTTTGGAACGCCTGGTGACCATGCACTTCATGATGAACCGGCGAATTGCCCGCCACACGACCTTGCACGGGCCCCTATTGGCCAAAACGTGTGCGAAGTATATTAGCCATTCGGCCGTTGCAAGGTCGCCAGGCCATTGAGCTTCGTGTTCCTATGCGAGACAAACTATGACCCGTAGCGTGTGCGTCACCCTGTTTCTGGCCCTGTCGTTGTCGTGCCCTTCCCGAGGCGACGATGCAGAGTCGATTGACGGCACCTGGCTGCCATCGGCGGCTGAACTTGGGGGCGAGAAGTTTCCCGACGAAGTTCGAAAGGCCATGAAACTTGTCGTCGCCGACGGTAAGTATACCGTCACGGTTGGCAAGGTGCTCGACCGCGGTACCATCACGCTAGACCCGTCGAAGAAACCCATGACGCTCGACATCGCTGGCACCGAGGGGCCAAACAAGGGAAAGACGATACTCGCAATTTACGAGAAGACCGACGACACCTTGCGAATCTGCTACGACCTCAGCGGCAAGGCGAGGCCTACCAAGTTCGAGACCATGAAGGACACTCAGCTTTTCCTCGTCACCTATGCTCGTGAGAAGCCTTGACCTGACGTACTCAGGGCCTGTGTCGCAAACCTCTCAGAGTCCACGCAGCTCGATCTCGTCCGCCGTTCCCAACGGCCATCCCTGGCTGATAGGCCGGCTGCTGGCTTCATCATGGTTGTTCGGGCTCCCGCGGCGCCCGCGTCACGTAGAACCACTTGTCCGTCACGCCGCCGATGAAGCCGAAGAGCACGGCGAACAGAGCATGGCCGGTGTGTACGATCAAACCAGAATCCGATGCCGCGCCGGTGTTCCAAATTCGCAACCCCTGGCCAGATCCGTAGCTCAACAGGTTGGTGCCGCTGCCCGACGTCGACGCAATCGGCACCGCGAGGTCAACGGCTAGCCCAGGCAGGTGGTGTCCGAAAGGTGCGTTGATGGATTTTAGCCGGCCACCGGCGAAGTAGGCGTGCCTAGTTTTTGGGCATTGCGCCGATCCCAATCGACCAACAAAACACGGTCGTCGCCATTGCCAGCATAAACCAAGCGGCTCCATTAAGGATGACCCAGCCGAGGCCGCGCCATCCGCGAGTCCAAATGACGTAGCATGGAACCACGAACACCGCGAATATGAAGAAAAAGAATTTCGCTCCGGTCACGATTGGTCGCCCTCGACGCTGGGCATCAGCTACCGCCCAGCCGCCGAGAGAGATCGCGGTGACGAGCGAACCGAGAAAGCTGAGTACGGACTCTTCAGATGGACGAGCGCCCGTAATCCCAACGAGTATGGCGACGGCATAAAACCCGATGCAAAAAATGACGGTGTGCCTTGCGAAGAGTCGGCTGCCTTGTCCAGAAAGCGTGGCTGAATCGGCTTCCGGTGGCTTGTACGGGTTCTCGTCCATTGCCCGATTCTACCGGGCCGCAGTGCCGTATTAAATCATCGATACCCGTTTTGGCGGCTGGTGCGAGGCCCTTTAGCCCGTTGGAGTGCGATTGAGCCCTGTTTGGCCCGGAGGCTGTCAATCATCACTCCTCGCGAAGCGTCGCGACCGTTTTGGACACAATGAAGGCAATGCCGTCGGCCGGTACCCGGCGTCCGATTGGTGCCCATGGTGCCGGCACCGTTCCACGCCGAGCCCCACCTCGCTAAAATCAATCGTCAGCCAATGCCATCGACTCAAGACCACACAACATGAATACGAATTCCAACGGCGAGCCGCACGAAGCACCTGCATGCGGCCGTTTTCCACCTGCGTCGCGGCCCGATGAGCGCCGGGCCGCACAGCAGCGTGAGCGGGCGTTTGCCTACCGCTTCCCGCGCGACGCACGGCAGTTGGGCGGCAAGTTCTCCGTGGCCGAAAACGCACGGCGGCTGCTGCGGTATTTCTATTTCGAACGGCGGCTGGCACAGGCGATCGGCGCTTGGACTCTCGCCATCCCCGAATTCGAAGTCAAGATCGAAGCGGGCCGGCACCTTTTCTACCACGCTGACGCCGCCAACGGGTTACGTGGGCGGCTGCGGGAACAAGAGCTAGGCCAGACGGCGATCGACGAGTTCCGCGACGCACCGATCGACCGCTTCATCGAAGAGCTGCTCTCAGCCGCCGATGCGCCGGAGCTGCTCGTCGGGCTGCATCAAGTCGCTGGCCGCGCACTGGTAACCGCCTACTCCCATCACATCGACGATACCGATCCGGTGGCCGACGCCCCCACAGTCCGTCTGCTCGGGCGGATTCTGCTCGATTACCGCCCGATGCTCGCTTGGGCCGAAGAGGCCATCGCCGCCTACGTCGCTGGTGGCATCGACGAGGGACGGCTGGCCGCGTGGCGTTGGCACCTCGAACGCCTACTGGCCCATATCGGGGGCGTTTCGGGGGCGGAAGCGCCGGCCGACGAACCGCGGCCATTGCGCCGCGACCAGCGTCCGTTCGTCCGCTGCACTGTGCCGCAGCGCGACGACCGCTTCATCACGTTCAAGCACACCGGCGAGTACAACGTCGGTGACGGCGGCCCCCGGTTTCCAGACGATTCATACGACTACTCCCGGCTCCGCTTCCTCCGCACGCAACGCGACGAGGTCGACGCGATCGAAGCCTTCGGCACGTTTTTATGGGACATTCGCTTCCAGGACTTCCAGGCCGAGTACGACCTGGCGCGGATTACCTGGGACGAGGCGCGACACACGGAAATGGGCCACCGGGCGCTATTGGCGGCGGGCTACGATCCCTTCGAGCTGCCCAACCGCCTGACCGGCTCGACCTGCCGCGGTCCGATGGAGCCGGCCTACGCCATGGCCGAGATCAACCTGTTCGGCGAGGTGGGCGTGATCAAGACAATCGGCGGCCTGATCGAGCAGGCGCGGGAGAAGCAGGACAACTTGCTGTACCACGTGGCCGACTTCATCCGCGCCGACGAGCGGACCCATGTCCGCAAGGGCCAGCACATTATCCACGTGATGACCGGCCAGGGAATGCAAGACCTGGAACAGCGCACCCGCGAGCTATTCACTGAATGCCTGGTCAGCCTGGGCGCCGTGACCCTGGATATGGACGTGTTCACGGTGTCCCGCGAAGACATCGAGCGGCTGGTAGGGGAATAAGGGAGCCGCTGCTGACGCTTGCTTCAGGACGCGACCCCAGCGCAGTGCGCTTCACGGCCCAGCTCGGCGACTGGCGGCGACGACGGGAAGACAGGCGGCCACCTTGGTCGCAATGACCGGCGAAGTCGACGGTGTAATTGCCAGGAATCGCGACACGCCTGTCCCCCAGGCCAACGAGTTGACTTCCACGTGGCGCTTGAAAACGGCTCCAAAACGAGGGGTCCTGCCAAGATAAGGCCCAGAAGTCGACTTGGCCCCTTGCAACGCAAATTCGGGGGCTACTTTGCTTTGCCGCTTTTGCGAGGTGCTTTGCCCAACATTCGCCGGACGTTCAGCTCAGGGCCGCCATTGCTTATGTCAAACCTTTGGTTTGAAACGTTTCCCACCGCGAGGCCGGACATTATGTCCGGCTCCGCCCAGTTCGATCGGCGGTCAAGGCTCGACGAGGGTGGCTCGACGGCAGCTATTGCTTGTTGATCGGTGAGCGGTCAGCGGGCGAAATGGCCTGCACGCGAATAATCCTTGAAACCCGACCCCCTTTTAGCGTGTAATCTTGGTTGCCGTGCGCACGCACCGTCCGTTGGCGCCCATATGTTCTCTCGTACCTTCGCTGGCCATCATCAGGAGCTCCCCATGTTGTTTCGCCGATTTGCTATCGTTTTGACCGTAGCGCTAGCCCAAACCGCATCACTGGCCGTAGGGCAGGTCACCTTGAAACCCAAGGTCATCGAAGGGGCAGCTTACAAAACCCGTGAATCGACGAAGGTCACGCAAATACTCAGCATCGCCGGTCAGAACATCAACACCATGGTCGACGTCACCATAATGTCGCACACAGTCAACGGCGAGCGCGATGCGGAGAAGAAACTGACCTACAAGACGACTTTCGATTCGGTTGTTGCCGACTTGGAGCTTCCCGGCGCCAAGATCAAGTTCGACTCGGCTAGCCCCGATGCAAAGAGCGACAGCCCAATCGGCGAGCTGGCGCTCGACCGTTTACGCAAGCTGAAAGATCTCACGTTAACAATTACGCTCGACGGTGAAAACCAGGTCGTTTCTGTCGACGGGATCAAGGAGGGATCGGGGATCGGCATCGACGAAATCAAAGGCACCCACAAAGAACGCCTCAACCGCCTCCCCGCGGAGGCCGTGACACCGGGCGACACCTGGGAACGCACCGAGGAAATGAACCTGGGCGAGGGGCAGATTTTTATCGTCAAGCGAAAGTACGAATACGCCGGCACGGCACCCAAGTTCGCCACGGTCAAGGACAGTAAGCAGCTCGACAAGATCACCGCCACCGATCTAAGCGTCGAGTACACGGTCAAGGGTGACACCAATCCAATCAAGGTCAACGAGAGCGACTTAAAGGTCGCGTCGACGAAACACACCTACCTGTTCGACCGCGAGTCGGGGCGGATGGTCGACCACCAGGGCGAGCTGCAAGTCAAGGGCTCGCTTAAGCTCTCGATCATGGGTATGGACCTGGATGCCACGCTCGATCTGAAATTCGAGACGCGCAATCAGGAGATCGATTGATCCAGGCAAATGCACGAGCCGTGGCTCTCCCAGATGCGATCAAAATCTCTTGGCGCCCCCCACGCTGGTCAACGACCTGAACCTGACGGTCCCGCGGTGAGTGGGCACTTCATGGTTCTTGATGACACGGACGCGAAAACTAGACGACCCCTCCCACATGGGATAAATTGGATCGCTCGGGGCGGACTGTGTTGTATTGCGGTTGTGTTGCCCTGCTGGGCCGGGATCACCGCTCGATTGTCGGCCATCTGATGGGGTTCCGGGCCAGCATTTCAGTGAAAGGCAGGCAAGGCCGTACGCGACGAATCACAATCAGCAAGATTGCATTCTGCCCAGCCGTACTGGTGCTCCTGCTGGGTTCTGTTTCAACTGCCCGAGTGCCCTACGGCAAAGGCAAGAAACCAAACGAGCTCAATGACCCATTGCGTGGGGGCGATGTTGCGCCTGTTTGCGTTACCAGACGGTGAGGGATGCCTGTCAACCCTGAGCAGTTTGCTCAGGCCCGATTGTTCAGGCAAATGCACGAGCAGCAACGAGGCGTTACCCAAGCAAGCCAATCGCGGTTGAGTAACACGGAGTTGAAGAAGTTGGGCTTGCGGCGACCGTATTCGAAGTAGGCCCGAGACGCCGCACCACAGGTAGTCGAGTTGGTGGTTAATGCGGCCATCGACCGCGTGCTAATGGCCTCACAATTCGCCTAACCTCGAAAGCCGGCCATAGAGATCGAATGGCTGAATCACGTAGATGGTGCTCCCCCCGGTGTTATGGATCGCACTGACAATAGACCCTTCCATTAGGTCGACCAGTTTTTCACCATCCACCTTGCCACTCGTAGGCCAACCAATTGCGAGAACTATCTTGTCGTCGATCCACACTTCGGCCGAGGTGGGGCCTTCGATGTGAAGAATCCTCGGAGGAAAGAGGAAGGCAGCAGCCCCCACGGATAACGTTCTTTCGCCTTTCGATCCATTGAAGTTGAAAACGAGCAAAGGTTTACGGTCCTTGTCGAAGGACGATAATCTGCCCTCGCTTAGCCTTTTTTCGCGTTCTTTGATATAGGTGGATACGGCATCCTTTGCTTCCTGTTCAGGAATTGCAATTGGCACACCGGCCTCGATCGAAAGCGCCATTCGTCTCTTTGGGTCAATCACCGCCCCATCTGGCGCCCTTTCTCCACGCTCAATCGCTAGCATCTCGCGGCCTTTTGTCAGTTCTTCGACTTGTCGTATCGCCTCCTGGCGCTCCCACTCGCTTTCTCGCTCGGCGCTAGTCGGTAGCAGCAGCAGCACGAGCATTGTCGTGCCCGCAAGGGCCAAACACGCACGTTGTTTCCAATCGCCATTGACTTTAAGCAGTTTGAATAGCCAGGCGAGGATTTCGGTCAAGCCCAAAGACACCACGAGCGATTCGTTCAGTGCAACAAATGCGCTAGCGATAACGAGCAAAGCCAAAAATGTACCAAAACTTGGGGCCGCCGCTCTCAAAACGGCTACCGTAAGAAACAAGCCCATGCTCACTAAGATTGGCTTATCCCAACCGCTCGGCCGCATCAGCGTCAAGGCGTAAATCGCAACTTCCACCCCGACCAACGCAGCCATAGCGCCTGCGCCCCATACGACGGCAACCAGCGTAAAGGCCACGAGGTGAATGGCGGCGACGATCCACAAGAATCTGTGGCCATCTCCGGCGAAGTTGGCTTGGTTGATAAGTTGCCGTTTCTTTACGGAGATTGCCCCTTTTTCTAACAGCATTTCAGTGAGTGACTTGGCTGGATCGGTTCTAGGGGGTGATTGCGGCTTAAGGGCATAAAGGTCTTCAGGTTTGTCGGCCGGCTGGTGCCCCTCGCCAGCGTCGGCCATAGGCGCCGGCGAGGGTTGATCAACCGGTGCCGCGGAAAGCAGTTCGGGGCTTGGCGTCGGCGTGCGTAGCCTGTCATCGTAACCTTGCTTCTTTTCCGGATTCGTAAGGCAGTCGAGAGCTTCCACCAACTCGCCTTGAAGCCGCGACGATTCGGCCGCGTGCTGGCCTTCCTGGTGGCGGCGGACCTCCTTCAATCGTTCCACCGCAGCCTGGCTAATCCGCTGAGCGTCGGCCTCAAAAGCCGATATGCCAAGCAGCTCGTAGTGCGACGGCGGGCGTCGGCCAGCGGGGATACGCAGCCATTCGGTGTACGGGTCGAAAGTCATGGCCGCGTCGATCAAACGATTTCCTTTTGTTTGCTTCCCCGGTCGCCGTCCTCCCGATCGTCCCCGACCACAACACTGACAGCCTCTTGAGGCTGAATTGCTACCAACGGCGACCCGCTTTGGCGATGCTCGTAGCCAATCGGCTATTCTACCCCATGCGTCCCAGGCTAGGAAATCGAACGCGGCGACAATCATTGGCTACTCGTTTTCGTGTCCCCGATGGCCAACCCCGCGGCCAAGTCGATGGACGAGGCGGACGCTCCTGTTGATGAACGTTGGCCCGACACGTCACCTGGCACGTCCAAGACGATCTTTCCATGGCGATCCACGAACGTCGGCTTGCCAAGTGGCCAAAGGTGGCAGATCTCGTTGCCCAGTGTTTCTCCGGCGGCCAGTTCGCCGTCCTCTGCTACCGCAGGCGCGATCTGACCCATAAGAACCGAGACGATAAAGATGAGGGGCACGAGGTCGGCAAAGATTTCAACGATCCAGGCGACCATCTCCCCCAAACACCCCGAGGGTGCGTCGTTTCCGTGCTGTGTGCGTTGATTGCTTGGGTCCATTTTCGCCACCAATCTGCCCGCCCCGACCAACATCGTGAACCTACCACGACGGCAGATGGTCGGCAAAGGATTTCGTGCCAGCGGTTGTATCCTTGGGGCGAAAGCGGCAAGATGCCGAACACGGCGTCACGGAGCCGCCGACTTTCAGGAAGGCGCCCCGCTTCGGCGCCTGGGTCGTGCCGTGGGGCTGCAGGTTAATGCCGGACCAGCTTGGGGGTGCCACTCGGTCGTCGCTGCCAACGGGTCGTACCGGCCCAGGCCGGCCCCACACACGTAGTCGCTAACCAGCACGCAACCGGCGTACCGACGGTGCAAGTAATCGAGGTTGGCCTTGGCCAGCGGCAGCGAGCAGTTCGTGCCGCGCCCCCCTGCAAGTCGGCCACGGTTGCATGTCCCCGACCGTCGGCCTATGCTCGTTTTGACTCTTGGCCCGCGTTGGAGCCGAACGAATGAAACGATTCCTGGTTGTCGCGGCACTTTTCATGATTTCCTCGGCCGCGGTGCCGGCTTCCCACGCGTGGGGAATTGGGCATCGTGGAAGAGGTCGACCATGCCGTTGCCACCGCAAACGGCATCGACCGAGTTTGCCACCGGTATGCCCCAATCCGATCGAGCCAATCATCCCACCTGTCGTTGTCGTTCCTTCCCCGAGGCCAGAGTTCGACCCCGTCAGCCTGCGCTCCCCGGTGCTGAACAACGGCCGGCCAATTTGGGACGCAGTGTTCTGCATGAGCAGGATCAGCGAGCTTGTCTATGAAGACGAACCGGTGGTACGACAACAACTCGTGGAGTGGGGATTCGAGTCCAAGTGCATTACGGTGGACTCGATGGTCGTCCACGTTGCATGGAACGACGACGCGTTAGTTATCGCGTTTCGGGGCACTAACGAATTGGCGGATTGGGTCGTCAACTTGAACTTCGCAACCCATGCCATCATCGAAGGGCGAGTTCATGCCGGCTGGTATTCGGCCTACAAGTCCCTTGAACCTCAAATCCTGGAGGCCCTACCAGCAGACGGCGAACGTCCGCGAAAGGTGTGGATAACCGGGCATAGCCTTGGAGGGGCGCTTGCCGTGGCGTGCGATTATGCGTTCGTCAAGAGGCGTCTGCCAGTGAGTTCGACCGTTACTTTTGGCCAGCCGATGGTAGTCGATTCTCGGATGGCCGCATTTTTGGGTGCAAGCAATGCAGGTCGTTACGTGCGAGTGGTGAACGAAAACGATATCGTCACAAAGATCCCGCCGTGGACGTTCGTGCATTTCGGAAAACTGGCCTGGTTTCGAGGTGAGTCAGTAATTGTGCGAGGCCGACAACGAGGCATCGTTCCCGCTCGCCCATTGCATAGCGACGGGCAATTCCCGCAGGGTCAAAGGAGGCTTACCGATGCCGAGTTCCGGAGGCTCAAGCGATTCTTGGCCGAACATCGCAATGAGGTGGATGAGAAACGGGGTGTGACAGCAGCCGCAGCGCACGAGGGCTACGGTGGGTTCATGCCGATGATTGAAGATCATGCTGTGGCTAACTATGTGGAGAAATCACGGGTTGAAATGCTCCATGCACGAACGACACGTAGTC
>Ga0265325_10002969_pt1 | contig 11265 bp, 8 predicted proteins | sample 41420metaG_FD_202090 | JGI IMG/M metagenome (GOLD analysis project Ga0265325, IMG submission 202090) | Rhizosphere microbial communities from Carex aquatilis grown in University of Washington, Seatle, WA, United States - 4-14-20 metaG | ecosystem: Host-associated > Plants > Roots > Rhizosphere >...
AGGGTCGCGGTGGCCGCGGCGGCGGCAGCAGCGGCGGCGGCGGCGGTGGCTTCGAAGGACGCCGCAGCACATAAATTCGCCGCAACCGGCGCCTTCCGTTTCACGTGTCAGCTGCGGGCGCGGTCCGCGGCTGGTAGAGGCCCACGCGAAAGGTTGAAGCAGCGGATGGCGCAGGCGACCAACTTCCCTTTCCGGCTGAACGAATTGCGCCGCCCCGGCGCGTGGGCGGTGCTCGCTTTGGCGCTCGCCCTTTCCGCCTGTGCTACCAGCGACACCACATCGAGCTTCGGTGAAATCGATCAGAGCGCCGGCTCGGCCGTCAACATCGATTCGCTGTCGGCGGTGATCGCGCAAAACCCCAACGACCCGACGGCGTACAACGTGCGCGGCAGCGCCTACGGTCGCGCCGGCCGCTCGAAAGAAGCCATCGACGACTTCAACGCCGCGATCAAGATCAACCCGAACTTCTATCAGGCCTACGCCAATCGCGCCCTCGTCGAGCGCAGCCTGAGCAAGGATGACGCGGCCCTCGCCGATTACAATCAGGCGATCCAGATCAACCCGAGCTATGCCGTCGCCTACGTCGGGCGCGGCAACATGTACCGCCAGCACAAGCAGCTTGATCTCGCCCTCGCTGACTTCAACAAGGCGATCGACCTCGATCCCACCGATCCCCGCGCCTACCACAATCGTGGCCTGATCGAGCAGAGCCAGGGCCTGCAGAGCCAGGCGATCGACGACTTCTCGAAGGCCATCTCGCTGGCGCCCACCGCCGCCGAGCCGTTCAACGCCCGCGGCCTCTCCTACCTCGCCACCGGCGACTACAAGGCGGCGCTCGACGACTTCAACGAGGTCGTGAAGCGCGATCCGGAGTCCTACGAGGGCTGGACCAATCAGGGCCTGGCGCTGGAGAAGCTGGGCATGACCCAGCAGGCGTTCGCCGCCTTCGCCCACGCCGCGAGTCTCAACGCCGGTTACTCGCCGGCCGCGGAAGGCATGCACCGCACCGCCCAGGGCGGCGGCGTCGCGCTCACCCAGTAGCTACCGAGGCTCCGGCCGCGAAGGCCAGCCGCCGCTATTGCCCGTCAGCGCAGGTGGTAGCTCACCCCGATGCTGCCCTCCAGCGAGCGCGACTGCGCCTGCCAGTACGGCGTGCCAAGGTCGAAAATCGTGTGACTGCCATACGCCGTGTAGAGGCCCTCGACGCGCACGCTCACCCTTCGAGTGAGGAACGCCTCGGCACCGGCCCCGACCTGCAGCCCGCCGGCGTTGAACACCGCCCCCGTGGTGGCCGGCGGCGGGAACGTGCGCGAGTAGTCGAAGTGGCCGACGGCCCAGCCGACGGTGCCGTAGAGCAGCGTATTGTTCGCCGTCACCACGCCAAGCCGCGCCCGCACCGCCGCCGTCCAGCTTTGCCTGGCAAGTTCGAGGCCGCCACTGAACAGGGGAGCGAGGCCAACCGCCGACGCATCGCCTTCTACGCCGGCAACCAGATTGCCCGTCTGCCAGTTCACGCCGGCATGCATGCCAACCACCGCACTCGAGGCCGACAGATCGCGATACTCGTCGGGGGTCGACGGCGGAACTGTATCGTCAAGCAAATGAAGGATCGCTGCACCGACGTGAACGCCGGCATAGAGCCCGCTCCACGAATAGGTCACCGGCTCGCCGGCGGACACGAACTGCGGCTGGCCGAGCCAGCCCGGATGGTAGGCGACGCTCACGCGCGCGAGCAACGTGTCCGGCGCCACGTCCCAATACGGAATCCCCCCGTACGGGAAGGTGCTGCCGGCGTAGTGGGTGAAGACGCCTTCCGCCCGGATGCTGACGTGCGGGCTAAGGAAGGTCTCGATGCCGGCGCCCAGCTGCACCCCAACCGGCGACAGAACGAGGCCGGAGTCGCCCGCCGACGACCAGAAGCCGCGGCTGTAATCGAACGTGGCCTCAGCGATACCGATGCTGCCGTAGATGAGTGTGCTTGCTTCGGGCAGGAAGCCGAAGCGCAGGCGCGCGGCAGCGGACCAGTTCGCGACGTAGTACGGCTGCCCGATCAGATCGGTATGGTAGCCGTCGGCGAGATTGGACCAGTTTCCCTCGACCTCGAAGCCGCCTAGCCAGCTGCCGGCGAAGAGGCGGTTGTAGCCAAGGAACACGCCGGCGGTGGCGCCCTCAGCGCCCCTGTCCCAATAGACGACACCCGGCATGCTGTGGCGGCCCTCGCTCGCATTGGCCGCGGCGTAGCCGGCCTGCGCGCCGCCGTAGAGGCCGGACCACTGATAGACGGGCTGAGCCGCGGTGGCGGGCGCGGAAGCGAGGGCTGCGCCAAGCGCCAGCAATACGGTGCGTTTCATGGTCAGGAAGCTCGGTCGAACACGCGATGCCGCGACGCAACATTAGCGTCGCGTCGCGGCGATGGCTGTTGCCGGCGCATGACAATCGTCGGGAATGGAACGAAAAGCCGGCCGCTGCGCGCGTGTGCCTCAGCGGCAGAAATTACAGGGCCTTGACGATGCCCTCGGTCATCTTCTTCGCGTCGCCGAGCAGCATCATGGTGTTGTCGCGATAGAACAGCGGGTTGTCGATGCCGGCGTAACCCGATGCCAGCGACCGCTTGACGAACATCACGGTGCCCGCCTTCCACACCTGCAGCACCGGCATCCCGTAGATCGGCGACTTGGGATCGTCCTCGGCCGCCGGGTTGGTGACGTCGTTGGCGCCGATGACATAGGCGACGTCGGCCTGGGCGAACTCCGAGTTGATGTCGTCGAGCTCGAAGACCTCGTCGTAGGGGACGTTCGCCTCGGCGAGGAGCACGTTCATGTGGCCCGGCATGCGGCCGGCGACCGGATGGATGGCGTACTTCACCTCGACGCCGTTCGCCTTGAGCTTGTCGGCCATCTCGCGAAGCGCGTGCTGGGCCTGCGCCACGGCCATGCCGTAGCCCGGCACGATGATGACCTTGGAGGCGTTCTTCATGATGAAAGCGGCGTCCTCGGCCGAGCCGAGCTTGACCGGCTTCTGCTCGCCGCCCTCGCCGCCAGCAGCAGCGGTCTCGCCGCCGAAGCCGCCGAGGATGACCGAGATGAACGACCGGTTCATCCCCTTGCACATGATGTAGCTGAGGATCGCGCCCGAGGAGCCGACGAGAGCGCCGGTGATGATCAGCGCCGTGTTGCCGAGCGTGAAGCCGATGCCCGCCGCCGCCCAGCCCGAATACGAGTTGAGCATCGAGATGACGACCGGCATGTCGGCGCCGCCGATCGGCACGATGAGCAGCACGCCGAGCACCAGCGCGATGATGACGTTCAGCCAGAAGACGATCGGCGACTGCGTGAAGAAGAAGACGATGATCAGGACGACGAGCGCGACGCCGAGGCCGATATTGATCCAGTGCCGGTTGGGCAGGATGATCGGCTTGCCCGACATCCGGCCATCGAGCTTGAGGAACGCGATGATCGAGCCCGTGAAGGTGAGCGCGCCGATGGCAACGCCCAGCGACATCTCGATCAGGCTCTGCCCCTCGATGCCGCCGCTCGGCGCCTCGATGCCGAAGGCCGACGGCGCATAGAGCGCCGCCGCGGCGACCATCACCGCCGCGAGACCGACCAGCGAGTGGAAGGCGGCGACGAGCTGCGGCATCGCCGTCATGGCGATGGAGCGCGCGATGAAGGCGCCGATGCCGCCGCCGATGACGACGGCGAGCACGATCAGCCCGAAGCTTGCCCAGTCCGGTCCGGCGACTGCGAGCGTCGTGAGCACGGCGATCGCCATGCCCGCCATGCCGAGATAGTTGCCCTGCCGCGAGGTCTCCGGGTTGGAGAGCCCGCGCAGCGCCTGGATGAAGAGTACGCCGGCGACGAGATAGAGGATGGCGGCGATGTTGGCGTTGATCATCGGGTCAGCCCGCCTTCTTCGCCGGCGCCGCCACGGGCGTCTTCTTCCGGTACATGGCGAGCATGCGCTGCGAAACGAGGAAGCCGCCGAATATGTTCACGGAGGCAAGCACCAGCGCGACGAAGCCGAAGCCCCTCGCCCACCAGTGGCCGGAGCCGCCGGTGTCGTCGATCAGGCTGACGGAGACCGCGAGCAGCGCGCCGACCACGATCACCGACGAGATGGCGTTGGTCACCGACATCAGCGGCGTGTGCAGCGCCGGCGTCACTGACCACACCACGTAGTAGCCGACGAAGATCGCCAGCACGAAGATCGCCAGGCGGAAGACGAACGGATCGATGACGCCGCCGCTCGCCGCGTGTGCGGCAGCGCCCGCCGCGGTCGCCAGCTGGTCGGCATAGGCCTGGGCGCTTGCCGCGGCCGCCTGCGCCGCGTCCGCCGATTTCTTGGCGGCATCGGCAATTGCCGCGGCCTGATCGGGTGTGAGGGTGGCCATCGCTTACTTCCCTTCACCGGAGAATGCGGGGTGTACGACCTTGCCGTCGCGCGTCAGGTCCGTCGCCTTGACCAGGTCGTCATCCCATTTTACCGCGAGCTGCTTGGTGTTCTTGTCGATCAGCGTCTCGACGAACGCGTAGAGATTGCGCGCATAGAGCGCCGAGGCCGAGGCCGGGATCCGCCCCGCCACGTTGGCGTATCCGACGACCTTCACGCCGTTGCCCACCTCCGCGATCTCGCCGGCCTTGGCGCCCTCGACGTTGCCGCCGCGCTCGACCGCAAGGTCGACCAGCACTGAGCCCGGCTTCATCGACGCGACCATCGCGGCGGTGACGAGCCGCGGCGCCGGCCGGCCGGGGATCAGCGCCGTCGTAATGACGATGTCCTGCTTCTTGATGTGGTCGGCCACCAGCGCCGCCTGCTTGGCCTGATATTCTGCCGACATCGGCTTGGCGTAGCCGGCGGCCGTCTCGGCCTGCTTGAATTCGTCGTCCTCGACGGCGATGAACTTCGCGCCGAGCGACTCGACCTGCTCCTTCGCCGCCGGCCGCACGTCGGTCGCGGTGACGACTGCGCCGAGGCGTCGCGCAGTCGCGATCGCCTGCAGGCCGGCAACGCCGGCGCCCATCACGAAGATGCGCGCCGCCGGCACGGTGCCGGCCGCCGTCATCATCATCGGCAGCGCGCGGCCGTATTGCTCGGCGGCGTCGATCACCGCCTGGTAGCCGGCGAGATTCGCCTGCGAGGAGAGCACGTCCATGGATTGCGCGCGCGTGATGCGCGGCATCAGCTCCATGGCGAACGCCGCGACGTTGGCCTCGGCCATCGCCTTGACGTCGGCCTCGTGCCCGTAGGGATCCATGGTCGCGATCACCAGCGCCCCCGGCTTGTACGCCCGGAGCTCGGCCGCCGTCGGCCGCCGCACCTTCAGGATGACGTCGGCATCGACGACGGTGGTCGTCGCGTCGGGCGCGATCGTCGCGCCGACCGCGGCGTATTCAGCGTCGGGAATGAGCGACAGGACGCCGGCCCCGCGTTCCACGCTCACCGTGGCGCCAAGGCCCACGTACCGCTTCACCGTCTCGGGCGTCGCCGCAACGCGCGGCTCGTCATGCTCCGCCGGAACCGCAATTTTCATCGCAACGTCCTTCGCGGGAAGAGGGTTCTACAGCAGGAAGAAAGCCATCAGCACGAGGATCACCACGATCGCGATGACCGCGTATTTGACCAGGTTGAGGAAGCCTTCGTAGGTCTTGAGGTGATCGGAATATTCGACGACCCCACCCATCTCGACGGCGTGGTCCGCAGCGTGGTCGGCCATGGCGTGTCCCCTCATCGGCAGCAGAAAGTCGCGCGCTTTATAGCAAAAGGCGTGCCTACGGCAATTGCGCCAAACGTCCGCAGCCGCGAGACGTCCCCCGGCGTGCCGCCCGTCGGCTCAGCGAATTCCGGCCAGCAGCAGGATTCCGCCGAGCACCACCACGATCAGGAGGAGCGGGATGAACAGGACGAACATCAACGCGGCACCGATGAGGGCGCCCAGCGTATGCCAGAATCCGACCTGGGCGATCAGCAGGACGAGAAGGATGAAGAAGACGAAGCGCATGGCGTTTCAAAGCCCCTGAATACGCCGTTGATGTGGGGGTCGCCGGCGCCCGCGCAAGAACAAATCGGCAGCCGACGGCTAGCTTTCCATGGCCTCCAGCTCGCCGATCAGGCCGTCGACGACATTGAGCCCGCGATTCCAGAACCCCGGATCGGTGGCATCGAGGCCGAAGGGCGCCAGCAGCTCCTTGTGGTGCTTGCTGCCGCCGGCCTTCAGCATGGCGAAATACTTCTCCTGAAAGCCCGACGCCGCCTCCTGGTAGACGGCGTAGAGCGAGTTCACCAGGCAGTCGCCGAACGCATACGCATAGACGTAGAACGGCGAGTGGATGAAGTGCGGGATGTACGTCCAGAACGTCTCGTAGCCCGGATGAAACTTGATCGCCGGGCCGAGGCTGTCGCCCTGCACCGTGAGCCAAATCTCGCCGATCCGCTCGGCGGTCAGCTCGCCCTCGCGCCGCTCGGTATGGACGTGCCGCTCGAAGGTGTAGAACGCGATCTGCCGCACGACCGTGTTGATCATGTCCTCGACCTTGGAGGCGAGCATCGCCTTCCGCTGCGTCGGGTCGCTCGTCCTGGCGAGCAGCGCGCGGAAGGTCAGCATCTCGCCAAATACGCTTGCCGTCTCGGCGAGCGTCAGCGGTGTCGACGACATCAGCGCCCCCTGCCCCGCCGCCAACACCTGATGAACGCCGTGGCCGAGCTCGTGGGCGAGCGTCATCACGTCGCGCGTCTTGCCCTGATAGTTGAGCAGCACGTACGGATGCACCGACGGCACGCAGGGATGCGCAAACGCGCCCGGTGATTTGCCCGGCCTGACCGGCGCATCGATCCAGCGCCGCTCGAAGAAGCGGTCGGCGATCGCTGCCATTTCCGGCGCGAACGCGCCATAGGCTTCCAGCACCGTCGCCCGCGCCTGCGCGAACGGCACCGTATCCATCGCCACGTCCGGCAGCGGCGCATTGCGGTCCCAGTAGTCCAGCGCCTCGCGCCCGAACCACTTCGCCTTCAGCTTGTAGTAGCGGTGCGACAGCCGCGGATAGGCGGCATGCACCGCCGCCACCAGCGCATCGACCACCTCCGGCTCGACCCGGTTGGCAAGATGGCGCGAGGCGGCGACGTCCTTGAAGCCACGCCAGCGGTCGGAGATTTCCTTGTCCTTGGCGAGCGTATTGGTGACGTGGGTGAAGAGCCTGAGGTTCTGCTTGAACGTCGCCGCCAGCGCCTCCGCCGCCGCCTTACGCTTGGCCCCGTCGCGGTCCTGCATCAGGTTGAGCGTCGGCTCGATCGCCAGCTCCTTGCCGTCGACAGTGAAGCGGAGCGCCGTCATCGTGTCGTCGAACAGCCGGTTGAAGGCGCCCCGCCCGGTCACGGATTTCTCATGGAAGAGAAGCTCGACGCGATCCTCGAGCTGGTAGGGCTTCTCGGCGCGCACCTCCTCGATCCACGGTCGGTAGTGACCGAACGCCGGCTCCTTCAGCGCCGTCTCGAGCGCCGCGTCCTCGATGCGGTTGAGCTCCAGTCCGAAGAACAGGAGATGCGAGGTGAACGCGGTCAGCTTGTCTTGGATGTCACCGTAGAACTTGGCGATCGCTGGATCGGCGGTGTTGCCGGCGTGGAGCAGCCCGGAAAATGACGCGATCCGGCCGAGCAGCTCCTCCAGCCCCTCATACGCAACCACAGCCTCGGCCAGCTGCTTGCCGCCGCCCGCGGCTCCCGCCATCTCGACGAGCTTGCCCTTGAAGCGCGTCTCGAACGCGGCGCAGCGTTCCTCCGCGAGCTTGAGGTCACGCTTCAGCACCGGATCGTCGATGCCGGCATAGAGGTCGGCGAGGTTCCATTCGGGCATCGGGCCGAGGTCGATCTCGGCCGCGGCGGTGTTTGCGGCTGGCATGGGCAATCCGGGTTGTTCGGGCGGCTGCGTTAACCGTTCAATTACGGCGTGATGGCGGCAGGCGGCAAGTGCGCCTAGGGAAGACTTGGACGCCACGGTCCCGAAATGGTTGGGGACAATGCGCGCTCCTTAAGCGCGGATTAACTGGGCGCCCCGAACATTGCCCTCTTCTGTGCCGCAACGGGACGAGCCTCAGACGCCAATGGCGAGCGAAATCCTCATCGTCGACGATGATCCGATCCAGCGGCGCCTGCTCGCCGCCACCGTCGAGCGTCTCGGCCACACTGCAGTAGCCGTAGAAAGCGGCCAGGCGGCGCTGGATCTCCTGGCCCGCCAGGAGGGCGAGGCGATCTCGTTGATGATCCTCGATCTCGTCATGCCGGAGATGAACGGCATGGGCGTGCTCGCGAAGCTTCGCGAGAGCGAGCGCCAGATCCCCGTGATCGTGCAGACGGCCCATGGCGGCATCGAGACGGTGGTATCGGCGATGCGCGCCGGCGCCGTCGACTTCGTCGTCAAGCCGGCTTCCGCCGAGCGCCTCCAGGTCTCGATCGAGAACGCCCTGAAGCTGGATGCCCTGGAAGGCGAGATCGCGCGCATGAAGCGTGTCCACGCCGGCACCCTCACCTTCCGCGACATCCTCACCCACAGCCCGGCGATGGAGCGCGTCATCCGTCTCGGCCAGCGCGCCGCCGCCTCCCAGATCCCGATTCTGATCGAAGGCGAGTCCGGCGTCGGCAAGGAACTGATCGCCCGCGCCATCCAGGGCGGCAGCGACCGCAAGTCGAGGCCCTTCGTCACCGTCAACTGCGGCGCCATCCCCGACAACCTCGTCGAGAGCATCCTCTTCGGCCACGAGAAAGGCGCCTTCACCGGCGCCGCCGACAAGCACACCGGCAAGTTCCGCGAAGCCCACGGCGGCACGCTGTTCCTCGATGAGGTCGGCGAGCTGCCGCTCGACATCCAGGTCAAGCTGCTCCGCGCCCTCCAGGACGGCGAGATCGACCCGGTCGGCGCCAAGCGGCCGCTGCGCGTCGATTTCCGCCTCATCTCGGCGACCAACAAGAGCCTCATCGACCTGGTCAAGGCCGGCAAGTTCCGCGAGGACCTCTACTACCGCCTCAACGTCTTCCCGATTCGCGTCCCGCCGCTGCGCGAGCGCCGCGATGACATCGCCCCGCTCGCCCGTCATTTCGTCGCGCGCTTCGCCGCCGAGGAGGGCAAGTCCTTCATCCGTGGCATCAACACCGCCGCACTGCAGATGCTCGCCCGCTACGATTGGCCGGGCAACGTGCGCCAGCTGGAGAACGCCGTCTTCCGGGCGGTCGTGCTCGCCGATGGTCCGGTGCTCACGGCGGACGAGTTCCCGCAGATCGCCGCCCACGTGAACGGCGCCGCGTGGAGCGCTGAGGCGCACGAAGACATACCGCCGCAGTCGGCCGTGGCCCTCGCCGAAACGGTGGAACCGGTCGATCTCGATTTCGGCCTGCGCAAGCTGCCGGACTCAGTCACCGCGGGCGACCAGATCGCCGCTGTCGGCGCCGATGGCGAGGTCCGGCCGCTCGCCGAAGTCGAGGCTGCGATGATCAAGCTGGCGTTGGAACGCTACGCCGGCCGCATGACGGTGGTGGCGCGGCGCCTTGGAATTGGGCGCTCCACCCTCTATCGCAAGCTCAAGGAGCTTGGCATTTCGGACACAGTCGCCGGAATTGCGGCGGAGTAGGCGGTAAAATCCGCTTGAGGCAGAGGTTCTCCCGTTGAATCGGGCGCGCCTTTGGCCTCTTTCTTTACTGGAATCGCGCACCCTTATTTGCAGGCATCCACAAGGCACCCACGCCATGCTGTCCCGCGCTATCCTCGCGGCGCTCGCCGCCGCCTCCATTATTGCCCTCGCGCCGACCGGCGCCGCCCTGGCGGCCAAGGCCAAGGCTAAGCCGGTACCGCAGGTTACCGACACCGCCTTCGACTATCCGGTGTCCGACGCCGTCATCGACCCGATGAGCGCCGCCATCCGCGCCGAGCTCGCCGATGCCGGCACGACCGGCTCGTTCCTCGACAAGCGCGACGCCGCCGGCGTCGCCGAGTACTACGCCGAGCAGGGCTATACCCCGATCTGGATCGATCACGGCAAGCTCAGCCAGCGCGCGCTGGCGATCGTCGCCCGCATCAAGCAGTCGGATGAGGACGGCCTTGATCCCAACGCCTACAAGCTGCCAATCCTGCAGATCGGCGCGCTCGGCCCGGCCTCGCCCGAGGCGCTCGCCGCCGCCGACGTGACGATGAGCGACGCCGTCGTCGCCTTCGCCCGCAACCTCCATTCCGGCCGCCTCGATCCGGCCACCGTCAGCGAAAACTTCAGCTACGACCTCCACCTGCTCGATCCGCTGAAGGTGCTGGCCGATACCGTCGCAGCGCCCGACGAGGATGCCCTTTTCACCTCGTACAATCCACAGCACGTCGAGTTCCAGCAGCTGCGCACCGAGCTCGCCGCTCTCCGCCAGCAGAAGAACGAGGCGCCGATCATCGTGCCGGATGGCCCGACGCTGAAGCCCGGGATGTCCGACTACCGCGTCGTCACGCTCCGCCAGCGCCTCGGCGTCACCGATCAGGTCAGCGATCCGCTGGTCTATGACCCTGGCGTCGTCGCCGCGGTGAAGGCGTTCCAGTCGAGCAAGGGCCTCAAGGCCGACGGCATGCTCGGCAAGTCGGTGCTCGCCGCCCTCAACGTCGTGCCGGCTAATCCGGTGAACACGGTTCTGGTCAACATGGAGCGCTGGCGCTGGATGCCCGAGGACCTCGGGCCCTTCTACGTCCGCGTCAACATTCCGAACTTCAATCTCGACATCTACCGCGGCGCCAACGTCGTCTTCACCACGCGCATCGTCGTCGGCCAGACCGACAAGCAGACGCCGGTGTTCTCCGACGAGATCGAGACCGCCGACGTCAACCCGACGTGGAATGTCCCCTCCTCGATCGCGACCAAGGAAATGCTGCCGAAGGCGATCGCCAACCCGGGGTCGCTCGCCGGCTACCAGGTGTTCGAGAACCTCGACGGTACCTTCCGCGCGGTCGATCCGACCCAGGTTGATTGGTCGAGCGTCGACATGCGCCGCATCCAGATCAAGCAGCCGCCGGGCGACGACAATGCCCTGGGCTCGATCAAGTTCCTGTTCCCCAATCCCTACGCGGTCTACCTCCACGACACGCCGCAGAAGAGCTTCTTTGCCCGCGACTATCGGGCGCTGAGCCACGGCTGCATGCGCGTCCAGAACCCTTGGGATTTTGCCGCCGCGCTGCTTCAGGACGACCCCAACGTTTCGGTCTCAAAGTTGAAGGCGCTGGTCGGCGGACCGGAAACGGCAGTACCGCTCACC
>Ga0265325_10002970_pt1 | contig 11265 bp, 10 predicted proteins | sample 41420metaG_FD_202090 | JGI IMG/M metagenome (GOLD analysis project Ga0265325, IMG submission 202090) | Rhizosphere microbial communities from Carex aquatilis grown in University of Washington, Seatle, WA, United States - 4-14-20 metaG | ecosystem: Host-associated > Plants > Roots > Rhizosphere...
AACGGGGAGGTGTTCGGCCTTAAATCCGGGCGCGCCCTCGATCTTCCCGTTGCGATCGATGTAGGAAACCATCAGCGATGTATCCTCGGGCGAATAGCCCAGGCGCATCAGCGCCAGCGGGACAGTGTTGTTGACAATCTTGATGACCCCGCCGCCGACAAGTTTCTTGTATTTCACCAGCGCCAGGTCTGGCTCGACGCCGGTGGTATCGCAATCCATCATGAATCCGATCGTGCCGGTGGGAGCAAGCACGGTGACCTGGGAATTCTTGTAGCCATATTTTTCGCCGAGGGCGAGCGCGTTATCCCAGGCAGCCTGCGCGGCGTTGAGAAGAGAGGGCTGCACGTTTTCCGGCTTGAGCGGGCGCATCGCATCGCGATGCATCCGAATGACGTCGAGCATCGGCTCTCTGTTCGCGGCGTAACCCGCGAACGGCCCCAGCCGCTCCGCAACACGAGCGGATTGCGCATACGCCTCGCCGCACATTAGCGCCGTAACCGCGCCGGCCACGTCTCGGCCGCGATCGGAATCGTACGGCAGTGCCATGGACATCAGCAGCGCTCCAAGATTGGCATAGCCCAGGCCCAGTGGTCGGAACTTGTGCGAGTTGTCGGCGATTCTGGGCGTCGGGTAGCTGGCGTTGTCCACCAGAATTTCCTGCGCCGTGATTGTGATATCCACGGCATGGCGAAATGCTTCGACGTCGAATGTGCCGTTCGAGTTCAGGTACTTCATCAGATTGAGCGACGCCAAGTTGCACGCCGTGTCGTCCAAAAACATATATTCCGAGCATGGGTTCGAGGCATTGATGCGCGCCGTCGATTTGCAAGTGTGCCAGCGGTTCACCGTGGTGTCGTACTGCATGCCGGGATCGCCGCACTTCCAGGCGGATTCGGCCATGCGGTGAAGAAGTTCGCGCGCGCTGTACTTTTCGTTGGGGTTGCCGTCGTTCACGTTGCGCGTCCACCAGTCTCGATCGTCCTCGACAGCCTGCATGAATTCGTCGGTGACGCGAACCGAGTGGTTGGCATTCTGAAAGAAGACCGAGGAGTACGCCTCGCCATCGATTGCGGGATCGTAGCCCTGCTCGATCAGCACGTGCGCCTTGTGCTCCTCTTTCATTTTGGAATCTATAAACTCGACGATGTCCGGATGATCCACGTTCAGGATCACCATCTTGGCGGCGCGGCGCGTCTTGCCGCCGGATTTGATCACGCCCGCAAATGCGTCGAAGCCCTTCATGAAGCTGACCGGCCCCGAAGCGATGCCGCCGCCGGAGAGTGTTTCGCGGCTGCCGCGCAACGTCGAGAAATTTGTGCCCGTGCCCGAGCCCCACTTGAACAGCATTCCTTCGGTCTTGGCCAGGTTCATGATCGATTCCATGTCGTCCTGGACCGAGTTGATAAAACAGGCGGAGCATTGCGGCTTGGGCTGCACACCCACGTTGAACCATACCGGCGAATTGAACGCCATCTTCTGCTCGACCAGCAAATGTGTCAGGTCATCACGGAAGGCGTCACGCGAGGCTGGATTCGCAAAGTAGCCGCCCTGTTCGCCCCAGCGAACAATCGTATCCACGACGCGCCCGATGAGCTGGCGCACCGAGTTCTCGCGCTCTGGCGTGTTGGGCTTCCCATGAAAATATTTCGACGCGACGATATTGGTCGCCGTTTGCGACCAGCTCTTTGGCACTTCCACGTTCTCTTGCTTGAAAATTGTTTTTCCCTTTTCGTTGCCGATCAGGGCGACGCGCCGTTCCCATTCAACTGCGTCGAACGGCGCGGTGCGGCCGTCCGTAAAATATCTTTGGAATTCGAGGCCGGTTCGGACTTCAACATCGGCAGGGGTCACCGCCGTGGGCTGGAGCACCGTCTTATCGTTCAAAATCATCTTCGTCTGTGACATCGATTGCCTCCGCGCAAGTAGGCTCCCCCGCGCAGAGGGAACCCTTATAGTTTACTCCCGAATGACGGGAGTACGCAGCAGCCCGATTCTCAGCAGGCCGCCGCTTCAACTCGATTTCAATGCCAGGAACTCATACCCATCGAAAAATTAAAAAAGCCTTACCGTGCGCATCGCCGCGGGCCGCTTGCGCGCCTGCGATTTTGCGTGACGTTTCGCCGACGAGGTTGGGATCGTCAGCGACAAGGATGGAAGGGAGCCTCCTCGATGTCTCGATGAAACCCGGCAAGGTGCGTTACGCGACGTTTCGGTTTCCCAAGGTGAGCGGGCCGCCCGCTCGTCGCATTACGGTCCCCCGAATCTGAGGCCGCAATGTAATCAACGGAGAAAAATCTGTCAAGTGGAAACGAGTGGAAAAGCGCAAAATGTTGTTGCAGCGTGCCCAAGCCGTCTATCCCTAGTGGTCACGTTCCAGCCCGACACCATTAGCAATTGCCACCACCGACGAGAAAATTCAAGCGCTTTACTTTCCAAAACCATAACACACCGGCGCGAGCACTGAAATCGAATTGGCCCCGCCTGCGAAAAATCTTGTGGATTTCACGAGGAAAAAATCTCGCACGAAGGCCATCGACCGCCGGCCAGCGTTCCAAACAACGCGATTCATCCGGCCAACATCGCGTTATCTTGAATCGCCAAATTGTGCACCCGGGCGAAAATGCGCTATCATCTTCAACGCAGCAACGGATTGTTCCCAAAACGTTAGGCCCGTAGCTCAGTTGGTTAGAGCGCTACCTTGACACGGTAGAGGTCTGCGGTTCGAGTCCGCACGGGCCTACCATTTAAGTTCCATGGCAACGGTCTACATTCTTCAAAGCGAGTCGACCGGACGATATTACGTCGGTTCCACGACTGATTTGAATCGACGCACGTCCGAACATGCGCGGAATCACACTCCTTCGACCAGGAACCGTGGTCCGTGGATACTCGCTCACCGCGAAGATTACGCTACGCTGGCAGAAGCCCGGCGGCGAGAAGCCGAAATCAAGCGATGGAAATCGGCGCGTCTGATTCGCGGGCTTATCTCTGCCCAGACGGTTGGTTAGAGCGGGCCGACTTAGTCGGACAGGTCTGCGGTTCGAGTCCGCACGGGCCTACCATTATTTTCAATACTTTAGGGCGTTTTCTCCGGAATCCGACAGAAACTTCACCTGTAATCGGGTCTTGCGGTGTTTCCGATTCCGAGCATGATCATTCTTCAACTTGCTTCCGTTTGCCGACGATCCACGCATTGGGGTTCAACTCGTCCTCCGAAACCCGTGACCATAGATCTCGCTTGACCGATGGGCCTTGTATCCTACAAATTAGCTGCCAATGTCCGCCTGAAGCGAGGTCGATACGGCGACACACGGTACAAGTAAGCTTCACCCAACAAGTCCCGCCGAAGATCTACTGCGGCGCGTCATTGATACTACTCCTGCGTTTCTGCACAGTTCTGACCCTGACGGCAAACTCGGTTTTTTCAATCAACGCTGGCTTGAATACCTCGGCGTCAATGAAGAGGATCTGCAGGGCTGGGGCTGGACTGCTTTCATTCATCCTGATGATTTAGAGGGAATGTTGACAAGGTGGCATGCTTGCCGCGCGGGCGGAGAGGTGCTCCAACACGAAACCCGCGTGCGCCGTGCCGACGGACAATATCTCTGGTTTCTCCATCGCAACGTTCCCCAGTGGGATGACCAGGGGAACCTCGTGATGTGGTATGGGTCCAGTATCGAGATTGACGATCGGAAGCGTGCAGAGGAACAGCTCAAGAAAGCATTTGACGAAATCAAAACGCTGAAAAACCAGTTGCACAAGGAGAACTTGGCGCTGAAGGAAGAGATTGATCAGGCATCCATGTTCGAAGAGATTGTGGGAGCATCGGATGCAATCAAACGAGTTCTCGCTCTTCTGTGCAAGGTTGCGCCGACCGATTCCACCGTGCTGATCACGGGTGAAACGGGAACCGGAAAGGAACTTGCGGCCCGTGCAATCCACAAACGCTCGCGCCGCGCAAGGAACGCGTTTGTGGCGGTCAATTGTGCTGCCATTCCCCAATCTCTAATTGCTTCTGAACTTTTCGGCCATGAAAAAGGAGCCTTCACCGGTGCTACTCAACGGCGCTTAGGGCGATTTGAAGTTGCCGATGGCGGGACTATCTTCCTGGACGAAGTGGGTGACCTCCCAGCTGAGACCCAGATCGCTTTACTGCGGGTGTTGCAAGAGCGTGAATTAGAGCGAGTGGGTGGCACCCACGTGGTGCCGATTGACGTACGGGTCATTGCCGCCACGAACCGCGATCTGCCGGCGGCGGTGGAGGCGGGCTCATTCCGGGGCGACTTGTTCTACCGATTGAACGTGTTCCCAATTCGCATGCCATCGCTGCGCGAGCGCGGCGAAGACATTCCCTTGCTCGCCGCATACCTTGCTCAGCGCTATGCCAGCAAAATGGGAAAAAAGATCAACGGGATCGACAAGAAAACCGTGGAGCTGTTTCAGGCCTATCATTGGCCTGGAAATGTACGGGAGCTGCAAAATGTGGTCGAACGAGCCATCATCCTGTGCGAGGGAGGAACGTTTGCTGTGGATGAGAGTTGGCTCGTGCTGGCATCGCCCAGACCTGCCCCGGGTGGAGATGCTCTTGCCTCTCTTGCCGATCGGGAAAAGGAAATGATCGAGAAGGCACTGACCGAGAGCCGCGGTCAGGTATCCGGCCGCCTAGGTGCAGCGGCCCGCCTGGGCATCCCCCGCTCAACTCTTGAATCTCGAATCAAAAGTTTAAGCATTAACAAGTACCGTTTTCGGTCTGCCTAGCTGAATTTCAATTTGTTCCGTCCGAAGCAGCGACACGGTCATGGCTGTCGAAAACTCGACAATTCCCGAGATCTCGCCACAGGAACTTCTCTTCATCCTCAGTCCTGTCAGTCTTTTGCGAAATGGTTTCCGACTTGCATTGATACCAAGCGTAGTTGCTCTGACTTCCGGTCCAGATGCTGAGACTCGAAAAAAGTCGCGATTCACACCTTCTCCGAGTGAGTGGGCGTATCGACGCGGAGAACATTGCGGAGCTGAAGATGCAAATGCAAATTCATCCGTCGCCAATTGTTCTCGAACTCAGTGACGTGATGCTGGTGGATGCTGACGCTGTGCGCTTCCTGGCCGTGGCAGAAGCGGCCGGCACAGAACTTCGAAACTGTCCGCTGTTTGTTCGTGAATGGATTCGAAGAGGGCATCCCGAACTCATAAAACGTGAGGGTGGCGAATCAGCCCTGAACCATGAGTTTGGCAGGAACGATGGGGATCGAGGTCAATAATTCTTCACTTGTAATTGGGGCGGCATGACTTATCAGGACTTCGGAAAATCGCGAAGTCCGAGGGTGATTGAAATCACGGGATCGTGTGATCGGAGTCACTGTGATGCTTCGCGATACCGAATACATTGCGCGCTATTCCGCGAACAAATTCTGAATGGCCGCTAGATTCTGGAGGCAAAGACATGGCGAGGGAAAATGGATTTAGAGATGCTGCGGTGAGAGTTGGTTCTGCAGTTCATAGGGTTGATGCCAAAGCTCACAAAGCAGCTCGTAAAGCAGTCAAAGCGGCACACGTAGCAAGACAAGAACTTGTCGCACTAACGAAACAGGTAGATGTACTCAAGAGGCAGTTGCTGCAAAGTTCCAAACGGCTGAAAACGGCGTTGAAATAGCGCTGCGGTGTGTTGTCAGCCCATGAGGAGGGTTCTTCGCACTGCGACGTTACCGCTCCCGATAAAACGGCGTTAGCAGAATGCGGCCCGAAGTTACCACGGGGGTAAGAAGCCACAAACGAGATAAAGGAGGGTTCGATGTCAAGCAACGAGTTAGGACAAAATCCGCTTCTCGCAGGCATGGAGGAAATCCGGAATTCCTGGGGCTGGTTCCTAGGTCTAGGAATTCTTCTAATGCTTCTAGGAGCCATCTGCATCATAGGAGATGTCAGCGCTACATTTGCCACCGTCCTAGTTTTTGGATGGTTGCTGCTGATCAGCGGAATCGTCGCTTTGGTTCACGCCTTTGGCACGAGGAACTGGAGCGGATTCTTTCTTAACCTTCTCAGCGCGCTGTTCAGAGGATTCACCGGATATCTGCTGATCCGTTATCCGCTCGCCGGAGCTGCAAGCCTCACTTTGATTCTTGCGAGCTTTTTCGTCGTGAGCGGGATGTTTCGAGCAATCGCGGCAGGAATGATGAAGTTTCCGCGCTGGGGTTGGTCCGTGTTTTCGGGAATTGTTTCGGTGGGGCTGGGGATCATGCTGCTGGCGCAAATGCCACTTTCTAGTATTTGGTTCATCGGTTTCGCAATTGGTGTTGATTTGATTTGTGACGGTGCATCGCTGGTCGGCTTTGGGACGGCTATTCACCAGGTTTTCCCGAAACCGAGGGCCCCTCAAGCTGTCTAAATTCATTAAAGGAGAATTCTCATGGAAAAAATGATAGTCGTAGTGTTTGACAATGAAGCGAAAGCATACGAAGGCGCGCGTAGTCTCAATCAACTCGATACCGAGGGGAGCATCACAATCCACGCTGAATCGGTAATCAAGAAGAACGCCGAGGGAATGGTTTCTGTACTTCGGACTGACGGCGACTTTCCGGTTCGAACCATCGGAGGTACTGCCATTGGCAGCCTAATCGGCGTGCTGGGAGGACCCGTTGGCTTTGGCATCGGCGCTCTCGCCGGAAGCTTCACAGGAATGTTGGGGGATCTCTACGCTGCAGGAGTCAACACGGATTTCGGAGGTGACGTTGCCGCTGCCATGACGCCCGGCAAGTGCGCCGTTGTCGCTGATATCAGTGAAGAGTGGGTGACACCGGTGGACTCGGCGATGGAGACTGCGAGTGGCGTTGTTTTTCGTTCACTCAGGAGCACGATTGAAGACGATCAAAGGGCCAGAGACCTGGCCGAATTGAAAGACGAAATTGCCCAATTGAAAGCCGAGCATGCCAAGGCCCAGGCTGACCGCAAGGCCAAGCTTCAGGCCAGGATTGACGCTGTTAACTCCAAGATTCAGGAAAAGCTCGACCAGGCCAAACAGAGGTCGGAACAGATCAAAGGGGAGACCGACGCAAAGGTGCAAGCACTGCAACAAAAGGCGGCGAAGGCTCAGGGTGATGCCAAGAAAGCCATTGATGCGCGCATCGCTCAGCTACGGGGAGAATACGAAGAGCGTTCGAGACGCCTGAAGGGCCTGGCTGCCGAGCAATTGAGAAAAGCGGCTGCTCAACTCGAGCAGTAAAAAAGCCGCAGCGCTTCATGACGGCGGGGTCGCGTAGCAAGCGGCCCCTGCTGTTTTGAAATCGCTCGATCTAAGAATTTTCTTCCTGGAAGGGGTTGGACCAAGGGTGCGGCATCTGCGCAGAATTTCTTCACCAGTAATTTCACCTGTAACGATTCCGTCTTAGCCGTGCTTCCGCGTATTTAGGCAGTCCCGGACGCCTTCGAAGTTATTGCAAGTATTTAATCACGGCGCCTTGACACGGCAGAGGTCCGCTGTTCGAGTCCGCACGGGCCTGCCAGTGAAATTACTTCCTAGTTAACGGCACTTTACATTGAAGAACCAAAACGGCCCGTCGATGTCCGTAAACCAGTGGGGCATGCCGGCGGGAATGACCACTACATCGCCCACGGAGAGACGTCGCGATTCGCCGCCGATAATGCTGGTACCCATCTTGGTTTCGTTGAACGGTTTGCCGTCAGGAAATGTTTTGGGGGTTACATCGTCGGCCAGTTTTCCGCCTGTTACCAGCGTCGCCGATCCCTTCGTAATGTAGATCACGTCTGTCCACTCGAGGTGAATTTCGGCGTCCAGTACTTTTACGCGGCGGCTTGCCTTGACCCTGAAGCTCTCTCCGCCGTAATCGCTATCGAACAGCGTCTCGCTGTCCTTTTCGTGATTGAAGGTCGCCTCTACTTCCTTCCTGGAGAAATATCTCACCGGCGGCACTGGCGTGGTTACCATGGAACCGCTCGGAGAGCTTTTCGCCGCATCGGTGTGCGATTGAGCCCAAACGATGGCCGCGCAGCCAAGGGATAAAACGGCCATCATCGACACTGCTTTTACTGTTTTTCCGATCATCTCTATCCTCCATTTATTTCGTTTCGGATATGGCGCGTGCGTCCGTCGCCTTTTCCATGGCAGCGACTGCCTCGGGCGGAACGATCTTCCAGTTTTCGACTGCTTCGGAGCGTACTTTTTTTGTGCGGCTCAAGTAGTCAGTGAGAAGTTCTCGCATGTCTCCGGACCGAGTTACAACCGGCAATCCCTTGTAAACCGTGTAGCCGTCATCGCCCATCCGGTGAGCGGCGGGCACGGCGACTTTCAATTTCTGAGCGGAATCGAGCGGCATGCCGTGATACTGCAAATTGCGGATTCGATCCCCAGCGGGTTTGCTAAGGTCGAGCTCGTACGACACGCCCGCAGCCTGATCCGGCTTGGCGGAAGGCAACTGCACGGCCCCTCCCTGGGGCGGGGGCCATTGAGAATAGAAGCTTGCCGAGTGCTCAAGCGCTTCCTTCAGTTGCGCTCCAGTCATCTCCACAACGACGATGCCACTCGAGTTGGGATAGATCGCTCCCGCCTGCCGCACGGTTACAGGTCCCGCGGGAATTTTCACTCCGTCGTTCAACAGGGTAGCCATCGATACATCAGCGTGCCCCGCATCGAGCTGGGTATCCTGAACCACGTCTAGAAGCGGGTTATCCTCGAAGCGGGCATATTTTCCCCAGAGATCTTTCGCGGAAGTGGCGATGGGCGTATCCAAGTAGTGTTCGAGTTCTTGCCGGTACGGCTGCACGACCCTAACGATCTCGGGATCGGCGGCCACATCCGCTGTTACAGGAATCGTTCGCGAATGTTTGGAAGCGACCGCCCAGCGACCGCTGGCGTCTTTTGTCATCGCTACATCCGCTCGCGCCAGCGACATTCCCCAATATTTCGCCTCGGTCAGGAGCACGCCGTTTATGAATTTCTCGGGCAACTCGCTATGCGTATGGCCGTAAATGATCAGATCGATACCGGGAAACTGCTCCGCGAGATCGGGGGCTACATTTTCGCCTTCGACCTGTACGCGCACGGACTGCTCACCCACCGGATCGCGAACGAAACCTGAATGCAGCAGCACAACGAGAAGATCCACCTGCGGACGCAATTCAGGAATCACGCGCTTGGCGGCTTGCAGGATTGGCTCGAACTCATAGCCTTTGGTCGGGGGAGCCACCGGCGCTACAAATGCGACAATTCCTACGCGCACGCCTTTCACGTTTTTGATGATATAGGGCTGAAAGTATGGAACGCCCTCAGTGTAGGACTGCTTCAGGTTAGCGCAGAGCCACGGAAACTTGGATTCGCCCTTGATCTTCCACATCGGCTGCGGCGCGAAATTGAACTCATGATTGCCAACGGCCATCGCGTCATAGCGGAGCTGATTCATCACTGCGATCGTGGGACTCAGTTTTGCGATGTCCTTTGCCAGAAAATAATTCGTGAGAAGCGACTCGGGATCCTGAATCATGTCTCCGGAGTCGACTAAGAGGGCATCGGGCGCCTCGGCGCGCGCCTGCTTGATCAGCGTGGCCAGCTTAATCAGTCCGAGATCGGCGGGCTTATCCGCGTAATAATCCCAGGGCTCGATTCGGCCATGCAGGTCCGTGGTGCCAAGGAAAGTAATTGAAACGCTGTCCGGCTTCGGAGCCGGCGCGCGCCGCGCAGAGGAGTTTTTGACCAACGATGCAGCCGTAACGAGTATTCCGGCTAGCAGAAACGCCCGAAGTAAAAATCCACGGCTAATCTTCATGCCTAACTCCTTGTCCGAACGATCTCCGTGCATGGGTTGGAAGGAAATGAACAATCGCATCGCAATCTTACTAGCGACGAATATATATTCGTTCAGTAAAAAAGCGCCAGACTTTCTTCTCGATTTCGAATCCGGTAGTGGGTCAGTTTGGTTTTGATCGGTAAGACGGATGCCCGCCCACGGAGCGGGCGGCCTCTACGCAGGCACCCCTTGTCGATACGTGCTGGTTTCGTAGAGGCCGATCCGTCCCATGTTTTTCGGGACGGATCGGGCAGCTTCATTTCAAAATGACCGACGACGTCGAATCCGCCACTGTCGATAGACTTGACCATTAGTGGTGATCTCCTCGTTCACTCCATCAGGAGCGCCTGGCGCAGCTCCGCCATCGTCGTGGTGCGCGGGCCGTGAAGGGGGACGAGCGTGCGGACGTCGAGATTCAGGCGCAGGATGTTGTCGTACAGATTCAGCATGTACGGGTTCATGTACTCTCCGCCGATGGTGTCGATCCTTGGCGCGGTCAGAGCCTCGGTGTTCCACGCATCGACTTGCACGAGCATCTTTTCCACCGGCAGGTAGACCATGACGATAGCGTCGCTGTGCGCGGTGCCCACTTGCTCGTGAATCTCAATGGGACGTTTGCTGTCGTTCAGCACAAGTTTTCCATTCGTGACCGTCAAAAATTTCGCTGTTTTCTTGGAGATTGCCATCCGGTCCGGGTTCAGCGTGTGGGGATTGCGCCAAACGCGCTCGAAGTAGGCCTGATTCATTGGGAGCGTGACGATCGTCGAGCCTTCGTCCACATAGGTTCGCACGCCCCCCGCATGATCGAAATGCGCGTGCGTATTGATCAGGTAGGAGATCGGTTTGTTGGGAATCGTCTCCTTGATTTTCGCAATTACGGCCAGCGAGCGCTGCTCATCCAGCGGAGCATCGATCATTACGATGTGATCGCCCTGATCGACTGCGACACTGTGCCACTGAAAACCCTTGAGCCAATACACGCCATCGGCGAGCTTGTCGGCGGTGACTTTGACTGGGGCCGTCATGGCTTCGCGCATTCCCTCCGGGACAGGAATGACGACGGGAGCATTCGGCTTGACGTCCGAAACTAAAAGTTCCAACCGGATTTTTCCACCCTGGGTGCGAACGATATGCGCGGGGAACAGGATGCCGCCGAAGTCGCGGTATTCGGTAAACCCGGCTTCGCAGAGCATGTCGCCGAGCACGGGGTTATCGATCCAGTAGTGAACGCTGTAGACCTGATTCTGCGCGTTGATTTTGCCAACGACTTTGTGATTCCCAATAAGGAACGTCACTTCCGATCCGCCACCGTTGATCGGCTTGGACGTGGCGTGATTCGCGGCAGCCGCCCTCAGGAAACCTTGCGGGGTTGCCCAAATTTCCATGGTGCGTTCCTCGGCATTTTTCGAGTCGGATATCGCAGTCACTGGCAAGCCGGTGGCGGGACCGCCGGGCGCCCCCAGAATCCAGG
>Ga0265325_10002973_pt1 | contig 11260 bp, 15 predicted proteins | sample 41420metaG_FD_202090 | JGI IMG/M metagenome (GOLD analysis project Ga0265325, IMG submission 202090) | Rhizosphere microbial communities from Carex aquatilis grown in University of Washington, Seatle, WA, United States - 4-14-20 metaG | ecosystem: Host-associated > Plants > Roots > Rhizosphere...
ATGCCCCACCCCACAACGCTCGGGCGAACCCGTGCACGCAATCGGAACGGGTCACGGATCGGCCTGGATCGTCGCCGCTACGAACGTGCTTGGCGCGATCTCCGATCCGAGCGAGTAGAAATCAGACGTCGACCTCGCCGAAATTTGCGCCAGCGGCCGATTCTGCGGTGCAGCTTGTCGTGGGGCGCGTCCAATGAGCAAGTCATCCCCGGACCTCGACGAGGTCTTCACTCAAAAATTCTACCGCTTTGCCGAATTGCGGTGGCGAGATTGTCGCCCGCAAACCGAGACTGACCTTGCTATGCCCGCCAGCGAAGTCTTATTTTGAATGGATTCTGGACGATAGGACGAATTGGAACCCCCATTGGGGAGCGAGGCCGATGGTGCGCTGTACGAATGGGCGATGGAGACCAGGGAAATCGCCAATATTTGGCGAGCTACTTCACTCTTTGATCAATGGCTCGGATGGCTCCCGTCCCGCATCCGCTCGAAGCGTATCCGGGGCGAGGTTGTCGGCGACGGAATCGAAAAGAATCGACGCGGTCATCAAAGCCGCAGCTCCGTTGGCAAGTCGCGCTCGTCTACGGAGGCCTTATCGTTGTTCAAGGCTCGCGGGGGCGCCGCCGCCGAGCGCCGGTAGCCCCGAGAGGATATTCTTGAGCTCACGAAGTTGGCCAACAGCATGCTGCACGACGCGAGCCTTCTCGACGCCGACGGGGACGAGTATAGGCACGTGAACCTCGCCGTCGGCCGCGTAAGCCCGCGGCGGATCCGCGTTCAGCCAAGAACCAAGAGGGTCCCGAAGCACTTCCGAACGACCCCAGGGGCCGCTCTTGAAACGGATCCAAATGGGGCTACGTCCCCGTGTAGACCATAGCTTGTGGTCGAGACCAAGCCAGCAGCCGGCCGTCGGAAAGGCCGCATAACGCCCGGAGCCGTAGATGAAGTGCATCGGCTTGAGCCCTTTCACGTCGAGCACGTGGTCATCTACCGCCCGGTCCACGATTCCGTTCACCAGGTCCGCGAGCGTAATGATCCTGCGCGGCACGTCGAGGTCATCGAGCTCCACTCGCGTAACAGGAAGGAAGCCGTCCGTCTCGAACCGCGCGACAAGTCCCGTGAGCTGATCCACGTCGGAGGACGCGGGGCACGCTCGTCGTGAAGCTCTCGAAGGAGCGTGTGGCCACCCTCATCGAGCAAGGCGTCGGCAAACCGTTCGACCCCGGACACGGCCGCCTCATGAAGCGGTGGCTCACGATCACGAGCCCGACGGCATCGTGGGTCGAGCTGACGAAGGAGCACACGAGTTCGTGGAAAGCTGATCCCACCGACGCCGAGCCGGCGACTTTTCCATGTGGCGCGTCGATCTAGGGGTACCCTGCACGCGTTCGCGATGGGCCACGACCACACACACCGGGCCGACCACGGCCATGAGCACGATCGCGGCGCCCGCGGCTTCCTTCGCTACCTCCGGCTGCTCCCCCTAATGTGGAGGTCGGACATCAACCGGGAGGTGGTGAGGGCCGTCGGCCCCGTGAGCGGCGAGTGTGTAGTGGACCTGGGGGCGGGCATGGGCGCAGCCACGATCGAGGCTGCCATGAGCGGCGCGACGGTCGTCGCGGTGGACCCGATGCCGTACATGCGCCGGATGCTCGCTCTGCGGCGGCAGTGGCAGCGCCATCGAGCGACCATCCGCGTCGTCGATGGGGCTGCGGAGTCGATTCCCCTGGCGGATAGCAGCGTGGACGCCCTGTGGACGGTCAACACGGTCCACCATTGGACCGAGCGCGACCGGGCCTCGCGGGAGCTGGCCCGGGTGATGAAGCCCGGTGGACGGGTGATCCTGGTGGATGAAGACTTCGACGACCCGTCCCACCCCTGGCACCAACGCTTGCGCGGACGCCGAGCGCGACACGGCCATCAGTTCGCGGACGTCGATCCTGATGTCGTGGCCGCCTCCCTCAGCTGCGCCGGATTTTCCGCAGCCCGCGGTTCGCACACGACCATCGCGGGACGGCCGGTGAAGCTGGTCCGAGCCACTCGATGAGCAAGGGGTCGAGCACCCGGCGAGGATAGCTCGATGAGATGCCGGCAGCGCCACGCCGGTCAGCCAAGGGTACTCGGGCTAATACGGCTACCTGATCGGCCTTGGACACGGTGCGTCCCCACGGGGCAGAGCCTGCACCTGTTCGCGGAGACAACCTTTAACGTTCGGGGCCACGCTCGGTCAGACTACCGAGTCTTTGATCGCCTTGACGGGCCTGGCGCGCACGCCCCTGCTGGCGGGCTTCGCCGCGAACTTCTGCTTCTCCTTGGTGAACGGGTTGATTCCCTCGCGTGCCGGTCGAGCTGGCTTCTTGACGACCACGAACTTGGCGAAGCCCGGCAGGACGAAAACGCCGCTCTTCTTCAGCTCCTTGTGGCCGACCGAGACGAGCGTCTCGAAAACCTGAGCCACGAGCTTGCGCGAAACGGCTTCGCCCACCGTCTCCGTGACCTCGAGGAGGATCGCACTCTTTGAGAGAGGCTTCTTTTTCGTCGCTGTGGTCGCCTTTGCCATATGGAGTCTCCTTGATTTGACAGCAGGAAAGCGCCCTCGCGGCGTTTGGTCAATGGAAACGCGGGTGTCCTTACGTTTCTCCGGACCTCATGTCGTCAGGTGTCGGCGTCACGGAGGTGTACGTCGTGCGCGACGTCCTTCTTGTCCTTCCCGTCGCCAGCGCTCGCCCAGCGTCATCCGCGTCCCATCGCCGGGCTCTCGCGGGCCATGGCGGCCATCGGTTGTCTCGACCCTGCCCAAGGAGCCCTAGTTCGCCTCCTACTCATGGGCGGCACGGAGGGCCCCGGCCGCCCGCACAAGCGGAGATCGCGAGCCGCGGAGGCCGGGTCAAGGGCGGTGCATTCGGCACCCACGTTACGCGGATGAGCCACGAGCTTTTGCCTACTCCCAATATCACGTTGCGCGAGTGAACTCGGGGTCGTCTCTCGACAATCCAAGTGAGACGGCCGAGGACGATTTGTGTTTTACGTCCCACCTCCCAGCGAAATGCGGCGACCGTACAGTGCCGCCGCGAGGCTTGAAGGCGAATCTCGTTGCGCGAGCGGTGATGACAGCCCTCCGGCCGGTCGTATCCCGTAGCCACTTGGTCGGAATGCTCGTCTCCGCAAGGCTGTCCGCGCTACGGTGACCGATACGCTCTGAGCGTCGCAATTGGCATCGGAGATTGCCCATGATGAAACTGACGAGTCTTGCGGTTGCCTTTGCAGTGGCGCTCGTTCCGGCGCTCGGTTCCGCACAAAGCAGCCCTACGGACGATGAACCTCACAAGCCTCGCCCCGAAGCGATTGTCGCGTGCAAGGACAAGAGCGAGGGGGATGCGTGCGAGTTTGAGGGGCGTCGCGGTCATGTGGCTGGCACGTGTCGAAAGGCAGGGACCGGCGACTTGACGTGCATGCATCCGCACACCCATCACGATGGGGGCACGTAGTAGTCAGCCGCCTCGGCGCAGGGCGCCTCGACCGACGACCTTTTGCGGGCCCGGTAAACGATCCGCTTGTTCACTCAATCGCGAAGTCTGACGAGCAATGAAGCTCTTACGGCTCGCAGACGCGTGACCCGGGGCCATTGAATCTAGCCGGTTGGTCGACCAACTTGGCCTGCGGTTCGCCGCGGCAGCCGCGGCACGACGGGTCGGTCCCGGTGGGAGCTGACTGTTGCAGGGCGGCCCGCCATGGCGAAGGTGAAATCGGCGCTGGGAGCTTGGCGGCTACGAGGCTCGGCAGACTCGCGGCTGATCAACCGAAGGTCCTCTCTTCAGTCGACTTTATTCGCGTTATTTCGTACGTCATCCTTCGACGTCGTCCGCTTCCCTCAAGCCCTGCTTGAAGTTCTTGATGCCTTGCCCCAGCCCCTTGCCGATGTCGGCAATTCGACCGGCGCCGAATAGGAGAAGAGCCACGAGTGCGATGAGCAGAATCTCCGGCAACCCGACATTACCCATGGTGGACCTCTAGGCGAGAACACCGACGTGGTCTCAAATGTTCCTGTCGCCTATCGGGTACCGATAATTCCCTCCCATCGCAATGTCGCGGCCCGGGCAATCAACCATCAAGGACAGCCACGACTTCTGGCGTACGCCCGCGCGGAAAACCTCGGCTCCCCGAGAGTTCCGCAAATCGGCGGTCCGAAGGTTCTCGGTCCTTGAAGAATCGAGCATGGATGCACCCCCTTCGACGGTAATCGCACCCGTCCTCGTGCCACCGCTGTACAGTTCCGCTCACCGTGGCCGCCCCCATCGCCTGCCAACTGAACGTCTTCTCCCCCGACGAACGCCAGCGCTACCGGGCGGCGCGAACGCGGATCGAAGCCGCCGTCATTCGGATCGTCGAAGTCGAGAACGGCTTCGTCTTGCACGTGGCTGACGAGGACGCCATGCTGGCGATAATCGCGGACTGGGTCGTCCTCGAGCGTCGTTGCTGCCCGTTCTTTGAGTTCACCGTCTCGGTGGGAGGGTCAGATCCGTCGATTCGGGTGGCGTTGACGGGAAGCCCGGAGGTGAAGGAACTCTTGAAGTCCGAACTGGGGTCGCCCGTCGTGTCGCCGAACACGCGTTTGCGTCAAAGAACGTGAAGGGTGGTCGTTCAACCGCCGGCAATCGACAGCGTCGCCGATGCGTTGGTGCAGGTCCCGCAGCCCACGCCATTGGGCTCCGTCGTGGTCTGCGCCGGCGCGATGGTCTCTTTCATAAGCTCGTTTCCATTGAGCGAAAGGTCGAGACCGAGCTGGGCGGGCATCCCGTTGATCCCGAGCACAATGTGAAACCGCCCTGGAATCGGGGTGCAGCTCGTGCCGCCGCAGACTCCCGCGTCACAAACAACCGGTGGGCACGACTCGAGAGGGACCAGGCTGAGCGAGAGATCAGAACCTTGACCGCAGGTGCCTTGAACGCCATTGGTCGGCGGGGGGTCAGGAATCGGCAACGTGCATTGAGCCGGGGTCCCGTCGATGTTCAAGGCGAGGGTGTAAGTCCCGGACGCCCAGGCATCGTTCGGCGATTGCAGCGTGATGCCGGTCTGGTTGCAATTGTAGCCGACTTCGCCGCAGCTTTGCCCCTCCGCGGTGGAACCCGTGAAGGAGGTCGGCGCCGAGCCTCTATTGCACGACGCGACGCCCACCGACACAACCATCGCCGCGATTCTGCCCACCCAGCCCATATCGGAACCCTACCACTCGGCGATGCGGGGGCAAGACAACGTTGTTGGCGGTAATTTCAGAGGGAAAGCGCAGATCAATCATCCGCAATCGACAGCGTTGCCGACGCATTGGTGCACGTCCCGCACGCGGCGCTACCCATCGTTGTCGCTTTCGGCGCGATGGTCTCGTTCATCAGCGCGTTCCCGTCGACCGTGAGATTCAGACCAAGCTGCTCCACGACACGGGAATGCAGTCGGCGCTCGAAACAGTCTGGCTACAGACTCCCGCATTGCAAACGGCTGGGGGTAGCGGGCAAATGGGAGCGAGGCTCAAGGTCGTTCCGGTCGCCGAGCACGTCCCCTGAGCGGCAGCGGGAGGATCGGGAATCTGCATCGTGCACTCCTGGGAGGCGCCGTCGACGACCATCGCAAGGGTGTAGGTTCCCGACGTCCAGGCATCATTGGGCGATTGCAAGGCGATGCTGGTCGCCGCCATGTCGCGCGCCGATCGTGATCGCGGCGTAGCTGAGCGACAGTGCTTCGTCCCGAACTCGGGCATCGCGCAAAAACTGGCGATGCAGCGGGACCTTGTCTTCGTCGCCGAGATGGACGGATCCGTCGTAATGCACCTCCATGGCGGGTAAGAAAGGCATCGAGGCTGGCTCTACACCGTCGCAGTGCGACCCGATGTGCAACGGCGGGGAATTCTCTGGTGGCGACACGCTCGCGGCGACCATTATGAATGCTGAAAATTGCATGATGCGTTGAAATTATGTATTGATAAGCCGTGCCCCTCAGCGTCCGCCAGAGCACCGAGATGTTCCATCTCGTCTTCCTCCGCGTGCTCGTCGCCCGGGGCGAGGACAAGGGCCTCATCGCGCTAAAGGGTGGCTGCAACCTGCGCTTCTACTTCGGCAGCGTTCGTTACTCCGACGACATGGATCTCGATGTCGTCGTGATCGCGAGGGAGACTCTGAAGAACAAGGTCGACCGCCTCCTTCAGTCGCCGGCGGTCACCGCGCCGCTCAAGGCGCACGGCCTCACCATCGTCGAAACGTCGGCGCCGAAGCAGACCGAGACGACGCAGCGCTGGAAGGTAGGTCTGCGTCGCGATGGCGACGAGCTCCCCATCCGCACGAAGGTCGAGTTCTCGCGGCGCGATGCCATCGAGGGGACGAAGTTCGAGGCGGCCGATCGGCAGGTGCTTCGACCCTACGGGCTCACGCCGGTGCTCGCGCTGCACTACACGAGCGGGACCGCGATTCGACAGAAGATCCATGCTCTTGCAGCGCGCACCGAGCCGCAAGCGCGGGACGTCTTCGACCTCTCGCTGCTCCTAGCGCGGTCCGACGCGGCTGGGCTCACGCTGGATGCTGCGGCCAAGGAATGGCTCGCCGACGCCATCGACCACGCAATGGGCATCTCGTTCGACGAGTACGCATCCAGGGTCGTCGCCTTCCTCGAGCCGACCCACGCGGAGGTCTACGCAGAGCGCTCGGCATGGCACGCCATGCAGGAGGACGTGATCGCGCGCCTCGAGGCGCTCCGATGAACGGCCCCGACGCCCTCGCCATCTTACGGAAGCTCGGCGTACCCGCTATCGACACCGCAGACGCCGCGGCGGCGTTCAGGCTCAGCCCGGCCGCGGCAAGCCAGACGCTCGCGCGCCTCGCTAACGCAGGGCTTATTCATTCGGTGCGCCACGGGACGTGGTGGCTCGAGGAGACGCTCGATCCGCTGCGCTTGCCCGAGTACCTGACCGCGCCGCTCCCGAGCTACGTCTCGCTCCAGACGGCGCTGCATCGACGCGGCCTCATCGAGCAGATCCCCGAGGTGGTGTACGCGGTGTCGCTGGCGCGGACGCAACGGGTGAAGACGACAGCGGGGACGTTCTCGATCCACCACCTCGCTCCCGAGGTCTTTGGCGGCTACGAGGAGACCAGTCGCGGCGCGAAGTTGGCGACAGCCGAAAAGGCGCTCTTCGACTTCGCCTACCTGTCGAGCGGTCGCTCTCGACTATTCACCAGCCTGCCAGAGCTCGAGCTGCCACGAGGCTTCCGGCGCAAGGAGCTGTCGCGTTGGCTCGCGAAGATCCCATCGGAGCGAAGCCGCACGCTGACGAAGCAGAAACTTGACGCGCTGCTCACGACGTAGGGCATCCCCGGGCGCGGTTCGTGTTCGCGGGTCGACCGGCACGGCCGCGAGGGGCGACTGGATCGTGGGTACGGTCGAACGGCCTACGCTGGTGTGCCCAGGCGCTCGCCACCGAGCAGCTAGGGCCACGGTGGGATTCAGAGATCGAGCGAGCCCAGGCGAAGGAAGTCAATAGCGGTGCGCCGAGCATGCCGGGACGCGGTCGAGTCGTGTTTGCCACCAGACCACATTCTGGCAGCGCGTGAGGCGAGGCGCGTGGAGGACTCGGCATAGCCGAGCTTCCCGACTACCTCGCGTTCGCCGCCATGTCGAGCGCCGATCCTCGAACGACGAGCGACGACCGCACCGAATCGTTCTTCAGATGAAGAAGCGCTTGTCGTTCCGGGTCCGCTGTGAAGCTGGCCAGGGCTTCGTTGCTCGGAAAGCGCACGAGGTGGATCTCGTAGGGCAGGTCGATCGATCCGGCGACGACGCACGCCGGGGTCGGGCGAAGCCGCAAAAGCAGCTCACCGCCGTGCTTGCCGATAAGGGGGATGGCCACCGACTCGAACTCGTCGAAGACGCTCTCCTTGCCGTGGTGGAGGTAGACGAGCTGAGTGATGACGACCATGCCCTTCCAAGACTATCGACCACCGTGGCAACGCGCGTGCAGGAATTTTGTCTTCGGGCGTCGAGGTCGGGGCTACCCTTGCGCCATGCGTCCCAAAGCCATGGTTACGGCATGGGTGGAGACTTTCAACGCGAAGGACGTGGACCGGCTCGCGTCTTTCCACGCCGACGACGCCGTAAACCATCAGGTCGCGGAAGAGCCCTTGCAGGGGCGGTACGCCATGCGCCGGATGTTCGCCGGAAGTATCCGTTGGCCAACGAAGCCTGTAATCGTGCTTGCAGGGGCGGTACGCCATGCGCCGGATGTTCGCCGACGCCTTCTCCACCGCCGAGATGGTCTGCATTGTAGAGAACCTCTTCGAGGACGGCGATTGGGCTATGCTCGAATGGCGCGATCCCAAGGGCCTACGGGGGTGCGGCTTCTTTCACGTGCGCGACGACCGCATCGTGTTCCAACGCGGCTACGGGGATAAGTTGACGTTCCTGCGCCAGCAGGGCCTGCCCTTGCCCAAGGAGTGATCGAAAGCGTGGCGCGGGCGTTCATCGCCTTGGTCGAGTGGCGGGCTCAGCGTAAACGAATAGTCCGGGATTACCGGCGCCATCTAGCGGCACCTGAATGCCAACCGCGGGAACTTCCAGCGGTGGTGCCTGTCTCTGTCTCCCGATGGAGGCACTGATGCACACAATCGCATTCTCGATACCCATCCTCGCCGGCAAGACGGAAGCGTTTCGGGCGGCACAGCGTCGCTTCGTCGTGGATCGTCGGACCGAGTTCGAGGCGTCGCGGCGGCGTCTCGGCGTCACTGCGGAGCGAGGCTTTTTTCAGCGCACGCCGAACGGCGATCTCGCGATCGTCGTGTTCGACGTGATCGATCCCGCTCGCATGTTGGCGGGTACGGCTTCCTCCACGGAGCCGCTCGACGCCGATTTCCGCCGATACCTGCTCGATGTCTTCGGGCTCGACCTCACGCAGGCGCCGGCGGTGCAACTGTCGGAGCAAGTCTTCGATTGGTACGCGTCAGAGCACCGGTAGTCGGTGAGCTATGCGATCGCGCGGCTCCCCACAATCGCCGCTCCAAACCGTCCATCGCGGTTTGCGGTCGGCGCCTGGCGCTTCGTACAGTGGTCGGCGTGAGCGAGAGGATCGCGAAGGCCATCGAGCGCTACTTGCGTGATGGAAGGCATGAGCCGGCTGAAGCCCCACCGAAGGTTCCGGCTGGTCCGTTTGCCGCCCCCGAACCGCTCCCCCCAGCCCCGCCTTCGGCGCCGACGCCACCGGCGAACTTGCCGCCGCAACCGGCGACGAGCACGGTGAACACCAAGGCCCAGAGCCGATATCCAGTCGCTTTCATGGAGATCATTGTCGCACGCGATGGCGCAAGGAGCATGCCCATGGCGGTATGCGCTCCTTCCCCGCAAGGAGAGCGTGGGGCCGTGCCAGAATGAGCCATCCTATGCCTCCGCTGACATGCCTTCGGTGGCGTCTGCGCCGCTCGAAGAGAGCGAGGCTGTGCTCAGTGACCTGATTCATAAGCAAGCTCGCCGAGGACATCGAGGCGAGAAGGCTCGCGGCGGCCGGCATGCAGCTGGCGGACGAACGGACAAAGTCGGCGCCCACGAGGTGAGACGTTCACGAACGAAGCCGCAAGACTCTGGACTCAACGGCGCGCAAGCGATCGTCGCTTGCCACACGCGTTGTCAGTCGGGCAGCGCAGCATTCGGCATCTTCTGCGGCCGCCAGTGCACATGTCTCCCGACGATCGCCTTCTGAGCCGGAACGCCGAGCTGGCTCCTCTCTTCGACGAGGCGCGACAGAGCGACGAGCGAGTCCAAGTTTACGCTCGTCCGCTTACCAAATGCGTCGCTGTGTTCACTCATGACAGCGACGACTTCCTCGAGCGAAGCGTTGCCCGCGCGTGCGCCGAGGCCGTTGACTGCGACCTCCACCTGCCGCGCCCCCGCGCGGACCGCAGCCAAAGTATTCGCCGTCGCTAGCCCGAGGTCATTGTGACCATGGAAGGATATGTTGGCCTCAGCGAGTTCAGGTACGCGCGCCCCGAGTTCCCATATTCGCCGGGCAATATCCTCCGGCAGCGCTCGTCCGACCGTGTCGGCGAGGTTGATCGTCGTTGCCCCTCCGCGAAGCGCGGCCCTGATGACCGCCGCGACCCCTTCCAGCGAAGCGCATGCGCCGTTCGCCGGACTGAACTCAACCTCGCCCGCAAGGCGCCCTGCGCGGCGCACCATGCTCTCTGTAAACGTGGCGCGCTCGTCGCCAGGCGCACCCGCCTGGAAGAGGTGAATTCGTGCCGACTCGGCGCCTCTTAGAGACGCTCCGGCGCTGTCAATCGCTCCCTCCGACAAGGGAGCGAGGACGCAAATGGTGCAGGTCCGCACCTCTCGCGCGATCGCGCCAACAGACTCCAGAGAGTGCCCGGATGCGTCCGCGATCGCCACTTCTACGACATCCACTCCGCTCTGGGCGAGGAGGGAGGCGATCGCAACTTTGTCGGCCGGGGAGAAACGGACGCCGTGAGTCAGTTCCCCATCCCGAAGCGTTGTATCGAAGACAATCAGCTTTTCATTCACTGGTCCCGATGTTAGCGCGAATGGGAAAGGCAGCTCGTGCCGCTTCACGCGGCGCTGGCGGAGCAGGGACGAACGCGGGGTTCGCGTGCCGCCCCGAAAGCGAGAATGGTCTTTCCGTCGCCGGACACCGCGTCGGACTTCGGCCTTTCTTACGAGAAAGCGTTGGGCGATCGTCAGCCGAGTGGCGTCGGGCGGCTGAGCGCCAACGAGCAATGCAGCGAGTACACCGACGCGGGTAGCGGACCCGTACGCTCTACCCGAGACACATGGAACGTGATGGCTATGTCGCTGAAGTTGACAGTCTGCGGTTTCCCTGGCTCTCCTACCGCATGGCCAGTCTGCGCTCCGCTCTCAACGATCTTGCGTCCAGCTTTGCCGAATCCGTTGTGGATGCCATCCGCGGCGCTTCGCTGCAAGAGCTCTTGGGCGAAACGGGCGGTGCACCGCGCCGAGGACCAGGGGGCCCCAAGACGGTGGCGGCGACGCCGGAGACCAATGGCAAGCCGGCACGAGCCGCACGATCGGGGCGCCTTCCCCGACGTTCGCTCGAAGACATCACCAAAGCGCTGGAGCAGGTGGTGGCGCTGGTCAAGAAAAGCAAGACCGGGCTTCGAGCCGAGCAGATTCGGCATCAGCTCGATATGCAGGCCAAGGAAATGCCTCGTGTGCTGAAGGAGGGACTCGCCAAGAAGGCCCTCAAGTCGAAGGGCCAGAA
>Ga0265325_10002974_pt1 | contig 11255 bp, 8 predicted proteins | sample 41420metaG_FD_202090 | JGI IMG/M metagenome (GOLD analysis project Ga0265325, IMG submission 202090) | Rhizosphere microbial communities from Carex aquatilis grown in University of Washington, Seatle, WA, United States - 4-14-20 metaG | ecosystem: Host-associated > Plants > Roots > Rhizosphere >...
GCCCGCCGACCCACCAATCCACCTCGACCCGGTCGCTGTCCATGGCCGAGGCGCGGTGCCGCCGGCTGACGTGCACGTCCTCCGATCCGTCGTCGGGAACCACGAAACCATAGCCGTCCGGATGGACCTTGATTCGCCCGGTCACGAGCCGTGGCGTACGTCCAATATCATTCGTAAGCGATGCAGAGGATCCACTCGGGATCCCGTCCTTGCCAGTCATAATCGATCGCGATCATACACGCGTGGCGGAACTCCGCTACGCAGCGGCCGGCGAAAGATGAACGTAGGTGGGGTGCACCGTCAGATCCCGAGGCCATTGGCGCAGCGGGAGACCGCCCGTCACTCCATGTCCAATTCGGCAATTCGCGATCACCCTGCCCTTTGACATCCGTCGGTACTCCCTTGCACTCGTGCCTTGGTTTGCGGCGGCTCTTTTCGGGTATTCTTCCTTCGCCATGGCAAGCATGGTCCTTGCGGTGCGAAAAGGTGGTCACGGGTGCTTGGCTCAGATCCGGCGACCTATTATTCCATTGGCGCGCTGAGGTCGACGTTCGTTCTCTTCGGCGGGTGTAGCGGCGGAGGGCCGAGCTCCACGTCGGCTACCGGCGGATCGGGAGGGCTGGCCGTCGGTCAAGGGGGCGTCGGCGGCACGATCCAGGGGGCACCGGCGGCAGCGCCGCTGGCACGGGCGGATCGATGGGAAGCGGCGGTCGTGGCGCAAGCAGCGGCGCAGACGGGAGCGCGAGCGGCGGCAACGGCGCGGCCGACGCGAACGTGTCCGGGAGCGGCGGGGTTGGTGGCAAGGGCGGCACGGCCGGTAATGGCGGTACGAGCGGGAGCGGAGGTAGCAGTGGCGCAACAGGTGGGGGCGCAGGCGCGGGTGGAAGTGGCGGCAACAGCAGCGCAACCAGCGGCGGTGGCGCAACCGGTGGCGGCGCGGGCGCGGGTGGAAGAGGCGGTAACAGTAGCGCGACCGGCGGCGCAACCGGTGGGGGCGCAGGCGCGGGTGGGAGTGGCGGCAGCAGCAGCGCAACCGGCGGCCGCAGCGCTGGCGGAGTCAGTGGCGCTGGCGGTGCTGCCGGTGGCACTGGAACGAGTGGTCTCGCCGGCGGTGGCAGCGTGGGCACTGGTGGTGTCGCTGGAAGTGGAGGCGGTGGCGGAGGAATCGGTGGCGCCAGTGGCGCAGTTGGAGGGAGTGCAGCAGGAGGATCTGGCGGATCGGGCGGCGACGCAGGAGCTTCGCTGGCAACCCTTGCCAACGCCTTCTGTGCGGCGGCGCGGACTTGCTGCGCCAAGAACGGCGTCGCGGCTTCGCTTGACGACTGCGAGTCCAACTTCCCATCGCGGATTGCCGCCATCGCGCTCGTGGGATCCGTGACGGTTGATAGCACGGCTCTCGCGGCATGCATCGCAGGCTGCAACCGGACCGCGACCACGTGTGCGTTTGCCCCCATCGCTACTGCGTGCAATGGCGTCTTTGTCGGGACCAAGGCGGAAGGCGATCCCTGCGGCGTCGGGGGTAGCCCACCCACGGGCGGCGTCCAGGAATGCAATGCAAGCGACGGCCTACGATCGTCGCTAGAGCCCGCAAAGGCCCAGTCTAACGTCTGCGGTCAGCGCAGTATTTGCGAGTTGACGACCTGGGCAGGATTCTTGGCGATGACGTAGAAGCCGGGCAGGTCGGGGGTCTCGAAGGTGCCGCGCGGGTTGTTCCGGGTGATCGAGTCCGTGATCGTGAGCGAGCCGCTTTGGTCGTTGCTGACGAAGAAAACCGCGCTGCCGCCCTCGTTCGCGACGTTGTTCTCGATCAGGCTGCTGGTGATGTTGAGGACGATCTCGTTGCCGTCGTTGTAGATGGCGCCGCCGTTACCGCCTTGGCCGCTGTTCGCGCCGTGGCCGACCGCGGTGTTCTCCGACAGCAGCGTGTTGAGGATGTTCCACGACACGCCGATGCTGCTGAGCGCGCCGCCGTTGGCGCACGAGTTGCCGAAGCCCGGCTTGCCACCGAAGGTGCTGTTGACGATCCACACCGGACGGCTCGGGCCGGCGCCGGGGCCAACCAGGTAGTCGAGCTTGCGAATCGCGCCGCCGCCGACATCGGACCCGAGGTCGTCGCATAGGTTGTTGAAGAAGCGCGAGCTCACCACCTTAAGGCTTCCTCCCTGCGCGTGGATCGCGCCGCCGCCGCCATCGTTGTTCGAGCCCTCGGGGATGCCTTTCGCGCTGCCGTCGATGAACGTCAGGTTCTGCACGACGAGCTGGACGCCCGGGTTCGTGTTGCAGTCGCCCGGCCCCGGAGGATAGACCTGCGCCTTGTCACAGGTGGCCATGTAAAGGATGCGAGTCGTGCCGCCACCGCTCAGGGTCACCTTGTTACCGCCGTCAATCACCAGCTTGGTACCCTTGTCGTTCCAGACCTTCGCCGTCTTGGTGAGCACGATGGTCACCGGATCCGGCCCGCAGTTGAACGTGATGATGCCGCCGTTCGCGACCGCGCTCACGAATGCATCGCCGGTGCAGCTCTCGGGTGTCCCGGTTCCGATGACCGTCGTCGGCGACGACACGTCTTCGGCTTGCCCGGCGGCGGGAATGACCGCGTGTCCATCCGGGTAGCCGGCGGGCGGCCCGTCCTGCGGTTGCGTTGGCGGCGGGTTGGCCGCGTTCGCTGACGATCCGTCGCCATCGCATGCGGCAACGCCGGCGAGAGTCATGATCACGGCAACGACGACGTCACGAGCCCTTGCGACCATACTGTCACGGTAACATCAATACCCGCCTGAGAGTATCGGTCGTCCGGAATTGACGTCTTCCGTCGTGTCGCCCGTCCACCAGGGAACGCCGAATTGTTTAGGGGCGGTGCTCCTCGCCGTCGTTGGTGTCGCAGCTACCACAAGACGTGGGTGTTGGTGAGTCTTTGGGGCCTCTACCAAAGCGTGTAGTACGCCCAAGCATAGTCGCCGGCGGTGGCCGAGATGCAGTAGCCGCCGTTTCTGGCCGCCGGAACCGACGACCAGTTGCCCCCGCTACAGGTCATCTTGGTGCCATTCACCGACAGCGTGCGCGAGCTGGCGAAATTGCCGCAGTTGCCGCCGTGGACTACCGACGTGGTCTGGCGGCACACCGCGCCCGTGCCGAGGCTACCGGACGAGTAGCTGCCGTTCATGGTAAAGCTGGTGGGGCCGGTGCAAAGGCCGTCGCAGGGATTGGTGCCGGCACTGCTGACCGTGACCTGGACCTCGTCATAGGCCGACAGCACGCCGTCGCTGGCGGTCAATCGCAACACATAGGTTCCGGCTGCCGAGAAGGTGATGGTCGTGCTGGCGGTATTGGCGGGGCTGAAGGTCGCGGTGCCGGGGCCGCTGGTCTTGCTCCAGGCAACGGTAAGCGCCGGCGGGGTTGGCAATCCGTCGTCGGTCGCGGTGCCGGCGATGGCAAGTGTGGACGGCAAGGTGACGGCGCGGTCAACGCCGGCGTTAACCATCGGCGCGGTGTTGGTGGCGGTGACACATTGATTGCTGCTGTTGCAGGCCTGGCCGGTGGGGCAGGTGCCGCAGGAAAGCGTGCCGCCACAGCCGTTGCTCGGGGTGCCGCACACGGCGCCCAGCGACGCGCAGGTCTGGGGCGTGCACGCGGCAACGCACTGGTAGCTGGCATTGCAGGTCTGGCCGGAGGCACAGGTGCCGCAGGAGAGGGTGCCTCCGCAGCCGTCGCTCGGCGACCCGCAGGTGGCGCCGAGGGAAGTGCAGGTCTTTGGGGTGCACGCGCCGCTCAGCCAACTGAGGCAGTTCATCAGGGCGCGCCCGTCGTGGTAGTTGCAGTGCCATTCCCACGCCTTGGCGATGTTCATGTCGCCGGCCATGCGCACCCAACCGTGGTTCGTGTGGTCGATGAACTGCGTATTGATGTAGCTCCAGCTCTTGTTGAGGAGGGGCTCGTAGCTGGTGTCGGCGGGGAAGAGTTTCCGCATCAGGCACAGCGACCCCACGCCTTCGGCCTGGGGCCACCACTGCAACTCCGAATCGTTGATGGACACCGTGCCGCTGCTGTAGGTGCCGGTGTAGTAGAACCCGCCAGCGCTGCTGTAGCCGCCGTGGCTGAAGGTGAAGTCCACGACCTTCTTGAGCTTCGTGATGTACGAGCTGGTCAGCGGATCCTGGCCCAGGGCCGAGATGGCCTGCACCATCAACGAGGTCAGCTCCAGGTCGTGGCCGAACGACACGTCGCTGGTGCTGGCGGTCCAATCCTGGTTCATGACCGGGTAGGCGAAGCAGTCGTTGCCGGCCGGGCAGTGGATGGCTTTGTCGTGAAAAAGGCCGACCAATTGGCCCAGCCGGCTGCCCACGGTCGCGCGCAGGGAATTGGACGTCGGCATGTCGTTGTAGAGCTCGATGAGCGCCTCGAGCACGTGCACGTTGGTGTTGGTTTCCTTGCGCTTGTCAGTGGCCGTGATGTAGTAGCCGCCGTACTGGGTATCGTAGAAATAGGTGTCGAGATAGGTGAAGGCGTTGCTGGCAAGGGTCAGGGCATTGGCGTCGCCCGAGGCCGCGTAGTAGGCCGCGGCGGCGTACATTCCGAAGGCGTTGCCATAGACGATGTACGTCTCCTTGCCGGTGTTCCGCAGGTTGCTACCGTTTCGATCAGACACCAGCGCGAAGCCGTTGGCAGAGTCCCGCCACATCTTCTTGAGAAACGCGAAACCCACGGCTGCGCTTGCCTTGTACTGGGCGGCTGCGCTCGGGTTGCTGGTCGCGTAGAACTGCGACGCCTTGGAAGCGGTCCAGGTATACCTGGCCTGGGCCACGATGAACTTGTCGCTGTCCTGCTGCAAGGCCCAGGTGCCGCTGCGGTCCTCGACGAAACCGCCATAACTGCCGTCGTGCGCGGTGGGGTAATAGGGCGTAAGCAGGTCGTCTTTCAGTGACGCCGCGAAGCCGTCAATCAGCGACTGTGAAACGGTCACTGCCGCCATCGATCGCCCGATCGGTAAATTGTCGCCATTGTCCGGAGAAACCGGAATTGCGGTCCCGGGATCCTCGCATCCAAACGGGAGCAGAGCGAGCCAAGCCAAAGTCCAAGCCAGTCTTCTAGTCCTATTCATGAAGAGCCCTCCTTGAAGGTCAGGCGCAGCTTACGCGATGCAAGGCAGGCTTGTCTGCGAAAAAGTTGAGCCTACGACTCCGGCAGGCAACGCGCGGGAAAACCGGAGCAGCTTGCCGAGCAACAGTCCGCTGCGGCCGTGCAGGGCGCACCAGCGGGCGCACAGGTGTCGCGACAGGCGAGCTTGCCCGAGGTGCTCGGCGCGCAGACGCCGGAGCAACAGTCGGCGGCCAGGGCACAGGGGCGGCCTGCCTTTCGGCACGCGCCTTGAACCGAACAGCGCCCTGTCTCGTCGCAGGCAGCGCCGGGATCGCAGCACTTGTCGGGCCCTTTGCACGCCTGTCCGGTGGCCTTGCACCCCGGTGTGTCTGCGCATCGGAGCACGCCTTCGGGTACGCTTCGGCAGGTTCCCGAGCAGCAGTCGTCGTTTGATTGACAACGTTCGTCCTTGGCAAAGCATCCGCCCGCGCCTTGGCAGCGACCGTCGCCGCCGCACACGCCCGAGCAGCAGCTCTTGGCATCGGTCGAGCGCTCGGCGATGACTTTGCAGCCGGGCAGAGCTTTGCAGGTGGCGGCCCCGCTCGGCGTCACCTGGCAAAGACCCGAACAGCAATCGGTTGCGTTGCTGCAGGTCTCGCCGGCCACACGACAGCCGCCAACGAGAAGGCAACCGGTCGCGCCCTCGCCGATGGGGCCGCATTGGCCGCCGCAACAATCGCCGTCGGTCGCGCAGGTCTCGCCGGCCACGCGACAGCCAGGCGCCGGGGCTTCGCACTTGCCGCCCATGCAGTCGCCCGAGCAACAGTCGCTCGCGGTCACGCACGCGGCCTTTTCCTGCACGCATAGATTCCCGCCGCAGATGCCTTCGCTGGTGCAAGCGAGTCCGCAGCATGCGGCGGCGCGACTGCAGGCAAGGCCGTCGCTGGCGCAGCCCAAGTCGGACGCGCAGGCCAGTTGCCCGCTGCCGTCCTGCTGGCACTGGTACGAGCAACAATCCTCGGGGCGTTCGCAGGCTGTCCCCTCGGCCGCGCACAGCGCGTGGTTGCACAATCCGTCGCTGCAGGTACCCGAGCAACACGCATCGGCACTGGCGCATGCCGTGCCGTCGCCCGCGCACAGCACGAGCGTGGGTGTGGTGGCCAGCTCCACGTCGCGCACGCATCCCGTCGCGGCGGTCGCCGCAAGCAGGAGAATGCAAGCACGGAACCACAGGTCGGTCATCAATCAGCGCGCGCTGGGCGCAACCGACAGAATACGCCGAGCTCGCGGCGCCGCCACTCCGCGCGGATAGCGCTTCAAGTAGCGCTCGGCCACGGCGTGCGCATCAGTGCCCGCGGGTTCGAGAAGCTCCAGCAAGGCGGCCATGGATTCTTCGGCCAGGGCTCCATCCGGGCTGGCGATCAGGGCACGCTCGAAGCTCTGGCGAGCGTCTGTGGTGCGACCCAGCCGCCGCTCCAACAAAGCCTCAGCATAGAGCGCGTTCTGGCGCATGGCCCGGGTGGCGCCTGGACGGTTGAGCGAGCGGTAGGCCGCCACCGCGGATTCGATGCGGTCGGCCTGTTGCAACGCCTCGGCGTGCAGGTAGCCTAATTCGTCGAGGCAACGTGCCTCGGGCGGGCAGTTTGCAGCCTGGCCCAGGGCCTGTTCCACAAGCTCCAGTGCGCGCCCGGGGTTGCCGACCCGCATCGCCCTGCGTGCGCGCACGCCGGCCTCGGTGCAACTCGATTTCGGGCACTGGCGGGGCTCATGCGCCAAGGTGGGCTCGGGTGCCAGGGCCAGCTCGGATGGCGGCACCGGGCTTGGCTCGGTCGCAAGCGAGAAGGTCTCGCCCGCCCTGACCGCGAAGGGCGTGGCCACGCCCGCGCGGAAGGCCGCTACCTCGCCTTCATCGACGTGCACGTACGAGCCCTGCGCGTTATAGCCGACCACGAATCGTGTTCCCCGCACCTCCACGCGCCCGTGTGCGGTGGCGACGGCAAAGCTTTCGCCGGTCTCGCGATGCCCAAGCTGCACGGCAAGCCGGCCGCTGTCGAGCCGAAGACGAGGTCCTTGCGAGGTTCCACCCAGCACCACCCGCCCGGGGCCGAGCAGCCGCACGTCCGCGGCCCTGCCGACGGTGAAAGAGGCCTCACCTTCGGCGGCGATCTCTAGCGCGCCACCCGGCCCGATGGCCGCACCTCGGTTCATGGCCACGCCCGAGAGGGTTACCCGGCCCCACAGGGTGTCGATGCGCGCGAAGGGTTGGGGGGCGCTGGCGCGTAGGGAGATCGCCCCAACGCCCCCCGCGAGAACAAGCCCGGCCGCGAGGGCGAGCCACAGGCGCTGGCGTCGGTGCTCGGTGGGTAGAGTTTGCATCTGGCGGAGCACCTCGTTCTCCATGCGCCGCAGGCCCACCGCCGAAGGCTCCGCGATGGGCAATGCGCGCAGTCGCGAGGTCGTCCCGGTCCACGTCGCAAAGACCTGCTTGCAGTGCGGGCAGGCTGCCACGTGCGCCTCCAGCGCGGCACGCACGGCCGGGCCAGTCCGGCCGTCGGTGGTTTCGAACAAGAGTGCTTGCGTCTTCTCGCACGCATTCATGGCGTGGGCTCCCATTGCAGATAGTGGGCGAGGTATGGATCCTGGCGGGCCTGGCGCTCGATTTCCATGCGCGCGTCGTGGATCCGCACCTTCACGGCACCGACCCGGGCGTCGAGCATGGCCGCCACTTCCTCCAGGCTGTGGCCTTGCAAGACGTGGAGCACGAAGGCGGCGCGCCGCTTTTCCGAAAGCGAGGTGATAATGGCGTCGAAGCGCGCAAGCGCCCGTCGCGCGTCTGCGTTGCCCTCGGGCGAGCTGCCGGCCTTGCTGTCCGTGGCCTCGTCGAACGGCAAGCTGCGCGAGCGATTCTTCTGCGCCTGGCGCAGGGTGATTCGGACCGCTATGCGACCAAGCCAGGTAAAGAAGGCGGCGTCGCCGCGGAATCCGGGCAGCGCCCGGAAAGCTTGCACGAAAATGGTCTGCACCAGATCGTCGACGTCGCAATCCGGGCCGGCCAGGCGGCGCACCAGGGCATGCAGGCGCCGGACGTTCAAGCGAAAGAGCTGGCGGTAGCCCTCGGGATCCCCGGTCTGCGCACGGCGCACGTAGTCGGCCGTCCAGCTCTCCTCGCAGCCGGTGCCCAGGCTATCGGGCTCGGGGTTCACACTTAGTAGTGTGGCCAGGCGCGGCCCAAAGGTTAGCTCGCCCTCGCAGAATCCCGGGATCGACCGCATCAGCGCAACCCGTAGGCGAGCCCCAGCTCAAGCAACACCAGCATCCGCGCCGAGGGCGACACCACCTGATCGTCCACGCGGTAGCGCGTGTCGGCGAGAACACCCAGCACCGACACCTGCGCCTGCGCGTGCAGATCCGGCCTGATGGGAAGGCCAAACCCAATGGCGCCACCGGCCCGTGGCGACAGCGACGTATCAGAATTGGAAACGATTCCGGGGGATTCGGCCGAGATCCTGCGCACCGCTGCGTGGCCCACAGCGTCCAGCCAGCCGAGCCAGCGCCCCTGGTGCCAGGCGAAACCAAGCGACAACCAGACAGGCACCTCCCAGGTCGACACCTCGATGCCCTGCACGTGCGTCGACTGGGGCGCCTCAAGATAGGCGCCAAGCCCAAGCCGTCCGCGCCGCGCAAACCGCAAGCCGGCGCCCAGGCGGAGTCCCTGGCGAGCCAGCCCATCCGACGGCAACAGCAAGACCAGGTCGGCATCGAGCAGGAGTCGATCGCGGGGCCCGTGGGGCTCGGGGGAGGCTCGATCGCCGACGAGCCCGACCGGCCCATCCGCAATTCCAGCGGCCATCCGCCGTTGCAAGAGGGCCTGCACCTTGAGCGCGGCCGCTCGATAAAGATCCTCGATGCGCATCGCGCCGGGCAGGCGGGCAATGATCGTGTCGCCGGCTTCCAGCAACACCACCTCGGCGTCGTCCTCGGCCGCGTCGTGACGGCGCAGGGTCACGTACACCACACCGGGCTCGGCTGAGGCGCCGTCGCGGAGATCCGGCTGACCGGGCGGCGACACAATCGTCACCTCGGCGCCGTCCAGGTAGCTGCGAATCGCGTCGCCCAGACGCTCGGAAGAAAACGGGGGCTCGGCCGATACCCGCAGCACGGCCGCTTGCGCCGTGCCCGCGAGCACGAGGAAAATCCCGAGCGCAAACACGCGAGTGAACATCGGCCTGTCAATGTTACACCCGTTCATCGCAGCCGCCCGGTGATCCGGTTGCGTCCCGGATGCCGGAATGAGCTACGCCTGTTCAGGTTTCGCAGGCACGAGCGCGGCGGCCGGCTCAGTCGCGGGCGCGCGCGTGGTGTAGGCGAGCACGGTCCCGACCAGCAGCATGATGGCCGAGATGACGTACGAGGTAGCGTAGCTGCCGGTCACGTCGCGGATCTTTCCGCCCAGCAGCGGCCCGAAGACACCCGCCACGCCAAACCCGGTGAACACGAAGCCATAGTTCACGCCGAGGTTCTTTACGCCGTAAAAGTCGGCGGTGGCGGCCGGCATGAGCGTGAAGATGGTGCCGTAGCAAAGGCCGGTGAAAGCCGATCCGAACACCAGCAGCGCCGAGCTTGTGTAGTGGGAGAACGCGAACATGTTGCAGGCTTGCAGGGCGAACGCCAGCATCATGGTTTGCGTGCGGCCGATGCGGTCCGAGACGATGCCGCTCGCCACGCGGCCGCAGCTATTGAAGATGGCGAGCAGCACCACCGGGACGAATCCCCATTCCCAGCGTGCCTGTTCCTTGGCGATGATGGCGACGTGGGCGATGATCATAAGTCCCGCCGAGGCGGCCAGGATGAACATCAGCCACAGGCGGTAGAACTGCGGGGTCCGTAGCATGGCGCCGAAGTCGAGGTTGGGGCGTGTCGCCAAGGCAGTCCTGGCCGCGGACGTGGCTGCCGGCGCCGCGGCGGCGGGCTGGAAGCCGGCCGGCGGATTGCGTAGAAGCTGCGCCAGCACCACCACGACCACAATCGCGCCTATGCCGAGATAGAGGAAGGTCTGTTGGATGCCGGTCGCCTTGAGCAGAACCTGGGCAAGCGGCGAGATGTAGACTGCGGCCAACCCGACGCCGCTAACGACAATGCCGGTCACCAGGCCTTTCTTGCTGGGCGGAAACCACTTGATGGCAGGCGGCGTGGTCGCCGAATAGCCAAGTCCGATGCCGACGCCTCCGACGAGACCGAAGGTGACCAGCATGAGCGCCGGCGATTGTGTGAACGACGAGAGGACCAGACCGAGCCCAAGCACGATTCCGCCGAGTGCGGCAATGAGGCGCGGGCCCAGCTTGTCCTGCAGCCGTCCCGCCACGATCATCGTGATGGCGAAAGCGGCGGTGGATACGGTGAAGGGAAGCGCGGCGTCCGCCTTGCTCCAGTGCCACTGCACGACCAAGGCTTTGGCCACCACCCCCCATGCATAGAGGACCCCTAATACCAGATTTATTGATAGGGCCGCGATGGTAACGGTCCAACCCTTGTTCTTGATCGTGGTTGCGCTGTCTTGAGCCATGACAGTCTCCCAGCAGCAGATTGGGCCTACGGTAGGACAAGGCGGGGCGACAAACAAGCATGTCGAGCAATGACCGGCAGATTCTGGCACTATTGGGGCTGCCATGACGTCCGCGAGCAAAGTCTCGTATTGGAAGCCCGAAGAAGAAACCCTAGCAAGACCCGCACTGGAGGCGCTGCAGATCGAGCGCCTCCAGCGAACCGTGGCGCGCGTGTTCGGCAGGGTTCCCTTCTACCGATCGCGGCTCGAAGAGGCGAAGGTTGCGCCCGATTCCATCTCCAATCTGTCCGATCTGGCGCGCTTGCCGTTCACCACGGGCGCCGACCTGCGCAGCGTCTACCCGGCGGGCATGCTGGCGGTGCCGCTGGACGAGGCCATGCGCCTACACACCTCCAGCGGCACCACGGGCAAGCCGAAGGCGCTGTTCTTTTCCGCGCGCGACGTGGACAACGCCGCCGAGCTGTGCGCGCGAAGCATGGTGGCGACCGGTGTGACCAAGCGGGACATCTTTCAGAACATGATGACCTACGGCCTTTTTACCGGGGCGTTCGTCATGCACTACGGCGCCGAAAAGATCGGGACGCTGGTCATTCCTGCGGGGCCGGGCAACACCGAA
>Ga0265325_10002975_pt1 | contig 11253 bp, 9 predicted proteins | sample 41420metaG_FD_202090 | JGI IMG/M metagenome (GOLD analysis project Ga0265325, IMG submission 202090) | Rhizosphere microbial communities from Carex aquatilis grown in University of Washington, Seatle, WA, United States - 4-14-20 metaG | ecosystem: Host-associated > Plants > Roots > Rhizosphere >...
GATCGAATGGGTGGAGCGCGAGAGCGACGACAAGAGCACTCACGTCAACATCAACGGTCCTAAGGGACTCGATCCGTTCTCAAGTCACGGCAAGATGCTCGAGCAGGGCAAAGCCGACATGTACAACGCCTGCGAATGGGGCAACTACTGCCGGGTCCAGGACACCAAGGTTGGCAGCCGGCAAGTGGGACGGCGCGGCATTGTGACCTACGCCGCCGTCGCCGTGCGGCCGGACTCCCAAGTCTACACAGCGCAGCAGCTCGCCGGAAAACTGGTTGGCGTGCCGTTCTATTTCGGCACCCATTATCTCGCTTTGCATCTGCTTGAAGGCTTCATGCCGCGCGACCAGATTAGGCTATGCCGCACTTCGAATGGCTCGCGCCAACGCTTCGACGCCATGATGCGCGGTGAGATCGAAGCTACGACCTTGACGGAGCCCTACGCGACGCTGGCGGAGAAGAACGGCTGCCGGCTCATTTGCGAAGCGTTCTATCATGGCACCGAAGTCGCATCTGATCGCGTCGATGCCGAAACCTATGGCGCCTTCAATCGCGCGGTGCGTGAAGCCGTCAAACGGATCAACGCGGACAAGGCGAAATATCTTTCCTACTTCATCGACTATCATGCCAAGAAGGATCCGGAGATCGCCGCGCTCAGGCCTGAGGATTTGCGGGCCAGCCGCATTGTGGTCGTCGACCCGGCCCCGATCCCGCTTGACGAAATGCAGCGCACCTACGACTGGCTGAAAAGCTGGGGCATGCTGGAACAGACAGCATCACCGCTGCAGCTGGTCGATCTGCAGGTGCAACAGGCTGCGCACTCGGTGGCCGCGGAGTAGGGCTATCGCTTGCCGTCCGGCGCCGCGGTCGGCGAATCGCCCGGCACTGACGACGGAAACGATGAAGGTCGCCGCTCAATCGGTGTAACCGCCGGACCGGGCGCCGTCATCGGACGAGGCGACGGCGGCGCAGATTTGCGCGGCGGCATCTTCGATTGAGCTTTGCGCCGCTTCGACGCGCTACGCTTGGCGGTGCGCCGTTTTCCCGCAGGCGTGCGGCTGCGAGACACGGCGACACGCCGCTTGGCTTTCTTTGCCGCCTTCTTCTTTGCCTTACGCTTCTTCGCCATACCGTCCTCCCATTCCTCAGCCGAGCGCTTCCGGAGCCGGGCCGCCAGTGGCCCAATCGACCAGTTCGACGAGGTGCACCACCGGCGTGGTCGTGCCCGACGCGATCTGCGTCATGCAGCCGATGTTACCAGCCGCGATCACGTCCGGTGAACATTTCGCGATGTTGGCGATCTTGCGATCTCGCAACCGGCTGGCGATCTCCGGCTGCAGGATGTTGTAGGTGCCGGCCGACCCGCAGCACAAATGCGCTTCCGCCGGTTCCTTCACAAGAAAACCGCAAGCCTCAAGCAGTTCCTTCGGCTGACGATGGACGCGTTGCCCGTGTTGAAGAGAACACGCCGAGTGGAACGCGACAGTCAGCCTTGCCGGCGCTGCCGACTTAATGGAAAGCGTCGCCAGGAATTCCGATATATCGCGGGTCAGCCGCGAGATTTGCGCCGCACGATCGGCATAAGAAGGATCGGTGCGCAGCATGAAGCCGTAATCCTTGATCGTTGTGCCGCAACCCGAAATCGTCGTGACGATCGCGTCAAGCCCGTGCCCTTCGAGCTCGCGGCTCCAGCGGTCAACGTTGGCGCGAGCCTTGGCGAAAGCCCCGGCCTCACGCCCCATGTGATGCTCCAACGAGCCGCAGCAGTCCGTCTCCTTGACCACCACGACCTCGACGCCAAATCGATTGAGCAGCCGGATGGTCGCCTGTGTGATCTGCGGCGCGAGCGCCTCATTGGCACAACCAGCGAGCAGCGCGACGCGCTTTCGTCGCGGGCCGTCGGCGGGGTATGTCCCCGCTTTCGTGAAACCGACGGGCGCCGTAGATGGGGCGAGCCTTGCAGCGGCCGCGATGGGCCGCAGGCCGAGCACATCGAAGAGCGGTGCCAACGGCTTGCCAAGCCAACCGCCCATGACCGCAATCCGAAGCCGGCGCGGATTTGGCGTGACAAAGGCGAGGAAGCTCCTGATCAAGCGGTCCAGCATTGGCCGCCGATAGGTTTGCTCGATGTGATCGCGGGCATGGTCGACGAGATGCATGTAGTGCACGCCGGAGGGGCACGTCGTCATGCACGCAAGACAGGAGAGGCAGCGATCAATGTGGGTGACAATCTCCGAAGTCGCCGCGGCACCGCTCTCCAGCATGTCCTTGATGAGATAGATGCGACCGCGCGGTGAATCCAGCTCGTCGCCCAACAGCACGTAAGTCGGGCAAGTGGCCGTACAGAACCCGCAATGCACGCAGGCGCGCAGGATTCCGTTCGCTTCCGCGAGATCGGGATCGGCCAATTGCACCAGCGAGAAGTTGGTCTGCATCGGAACCTACGAAACCTGCTTTGAAACTTTCGTCAACGCGTGCGAGAAACGGCGGGGCTGCAACGCCGACCGTGATCGTGCATCATATCCCCGCCCACATGCGTCCGGGATTGAGCACGCCCTTGGGATCGAAACTCTCTTTGACTCGCCTGGTGACGGCCGCAAGAGGCCCGCCTTGGCGCTGGAACACGTCGATGGACGCGCGGACAGCAGCCGGTGCTCGCACCAAGGTGGCATGGCCTCCGGTCGCCACTGCGGCGGCACAGACAATGCCCGCGCCGGCGTCGTCGGAGGGCGGCATGGCGGCCCAAACGAGGCCACCGGCCCAATCATAGAAAAACTGCGCCTCACCCGGCAGCCCCGCGGCAAGCTCGACGCCGCGGGTCGGTGCGGTCGAGATGCGCCACAACGGCCACCCACCCCATTGATTCCCCGTTGCAAACGGGATCGCATCCCGGACGCTGCGCCAGAGCACGTGTGACTGGCCACTGGCCAGTTGCTCGGCCGCACCAAATGTCTTCAGCAACTTCATAAGTGTTTCCTTGCGGTGCTCTACCGAAGGCGCGACGCCCTCAAGGCGAAACGACGTCGCTGCTGAGCTTCCAGAAAGTGCAGGCAGACGCGCTGCAACATCACGCGGCAAATGCGCCGCCGCGGAAACATCACACGCCGATGCCATCGCGGTCGACATCGCACGGCTCGCAGCGACATCGTCGAGGCCGGTGAGCAGGACGGTGGCTTCGGTTTCGGGCGCTGGCAGCACTTTGATGGTTGCCTCGGTCATCGCGGCAAGCGTGCCGAATGAGCCGGCCAGGACCTTGCACAGGTCGTAGCCGGTCACGTTCTTGACAACGCGCCCGCCCGATTTGAAGGCTTCGCCGCGACCGGACACCGCTCCCACTCCGAGGAAATGGTCGCGCGCTGCACCGGCCTTGATCCGGCGCGGACCCGACAGATTGGTGGCGAGCACCCCACCGAGCGAACCGGCGTTGGCGGCAAATCCGAGCACAGGGCCATAATCCATCGGCTCAAATGCGAGCTGCTGTCCTTTGCTCTCGGCCAACGCTTCGATATCGGCGATCGGTGTGCCCACTTTGGCGGATAAGACCAATTCCTCGGGTTCGTACAGCGTCACACCGACCAGCCCTGACAGATCGAGCGTCAGGTCAGACTGGCTTGGACGCCCGAGCGCTCGCTTTGAGCCACGGCCGACAACTTCAAACGTCTTGCCTTCCGCCAGCGCCCAGCGCACGGCGTCCTCGACATCTTTCCGGTCCCGGGGTTTCAGCGCATCGGTCATGGTAGCATTGGTTTATGCAACGGATCGATGAACGCTCGCTAGTGGCCGCAACCAAGCCTGGCCTGATTGTTCTGGACACGCCAGAACTCAATGTCGAGACGCCGCCGCACCTGCTCGACGAAGACATCACCTTTGTGACGCGACTGTTCGCCCGAAACACCGGGGCCATGCCGGATCTCAGCGCGGGCGAGATCGCCGCCTGGACCCTGACCATCGATGGATTTGTGAAGCGGCCATGCACCTGGAACATCGCGGCGTTGAAGCGTGAATTCGAAACCGTATCGGTGACGGCTGTTCTGGAATGCGCTGGAAACGGGCGAGCGTTCTTTCCGCAGGCCGCCGGCACAGTTCTATGGCATCACGGCGCCGTCGGCTGCGTGAAATGGACCGGCTGGCGGCTTGCCGATCTGCTGCAACGCTGCGAACTGCTGCCTCAGGCGATCTATACCGGCCACCATAGTCCCGACATTTACCTGGACGGTTCAGGTCCCGCGATCTCCCGTGGCGTCACCATCGAAAAGGCACTTGCCCCCGAGACTCTGGTGGCATTCGCGCTGAACAACGCTCCGATTCCGGTGCTGCATGGCGGACCGCTTCGGCTTGTTGTCCCGGGCTATCCCGGAGCATCATCGCAAAAATGGATCAAGCGCATCGAGGTGCGCGACCGCGAGCACGATGGCGAACGGATGCGCGACGGCCATTACCGTATGCCGCGCGCCCCACTGAACTTCGGCGACCCTTATGATGCGAAAGATTTCGCGATCATCACGGACATGCCGGTTCGCTCACTGATCACTGCGCCTGCGGATGGATTTTCGGCTCCTGCCGGGCGGCCACTCCCTATCCGAGGGCATGCCTGGAGCGGACACATTCCGGTGAGCAAGGTCGAGCTGTCGTTTGACGCCGGACGGTCGTGGCGCGAAGCGTCTCTCGGACCCTTGCCGGAGCGCTTTGCCTGGCGAAGATTCACACTCGTCCTTGCCGACCCACCAAGCGGCGAAATCGAGATTGTCGCGCGCGCTACCAACACTGAAGGGGAGATGCAGCCGCTGGAAAGCGTCCCTTGGAACCCGCGAGGTTACTGCAATAATCTTTGCCACCGCGTGCGCGGCACAATCGGATAACAGCCCACAACAAGGAGCGGCGATGCTCGAACTCTATCACAACAACATCTCGGTCTGCGCCCAAAAGGTCCGTGTCGTGCTGGCGGAGAAGAACCTGCCATGGACCAACCATCATTTGAGTCTGGCGCGCGGAGAACAACTAACCGCGGAGTTCAAGAAAATGAACCCGCGCGGCGTCGTTCCGGTGCTGGTGCACGACGGAAACGTGATCGTCGAATCGAGCGTGATCTGCTCTTACCTCGACGAGGCTTTTCCGGATCCGCCGCTGATGCCGAAAAACCCGGTCGAACGAGCCACCATGCGGCTTTGGTGCAAGTTGCCGGACGATATCCTGCATATGGCCTGCGCGACGGTGAGCTTTGCCGTCTCGTTCGGCCAGCAACTCAAGCGTCAGATGGGCCCCGGCCTCGAGGAACGACTGATGAAGATGCCCGATCCGGCACGGCGGGAGCGTCAGCGTGCGCTGATCGAGAAAGGCATCGAGACGCCATTTTTCCGCGACCATATCAAGGTGTTCGAGAAGACCTTCGGGGAGATGGAAGCAGCGCTCGCCCAGACCAAATGGCTCGCCTCCGATATGTTCACTTTGGCCGATATCGAGATCACGCCTTACGTCGAGCGGATCGACCGCCTGGGACTCGCCGGCATGTGGGAGCACCGGCCGCGGCTCGCCGATTGGTTCCAGCGCATCAAAGCGCGGCCAAGCTTCAAGATGATCGCGGACTATCCGCCCACCGACTATGACGACACCGGCCGCGACGGCTTGAAAAGCTGGCCCCGCGTCAAGGAAATGATCGCCGCCTAGTAACGGGCGTGACGGTGGTGTTTTTTCTTGTGCGCTCGCACCGGATAGCCTGTGAAAGCAGGATTCGGCGTGCAGAACCCGTTGTTGACGCCCATGATAGCCCAGCGGCAATGCTCGAATGAATCAAACGAGCAGTCCTCTTCGACATTCTGACCGCCGGTGTCCTGATGACCGCACCACGCGCCTTGATAGACGTGATAGCGGCCGAATACGACGCTCTGGCCCTCAAAAAACTGGGCCGATGCCGAGCCCGCTCCAAGACCGATCGGGATCGCCAGCGTCAGGACAGCAAATAAGATTCTAGGGCGCATTGAATTTCCGAAAGACGAGACTCGCGACAGGCTAGCCACAAAGAGGGTGAAAGCAAGGCGTCAATTCGTCGGACGCTCATCGACGATAACTTTGCCGTCGTTGGCGAGCGAGCCGGGCGGCCCGAGCTTTACCGTGCCCCGCACCTTGGTGACCGACTGAAGCGTCGCAACAACGGCGTCGGCGAGCGCCGCGCCGGCTGCCGCAGCCTCGGCATGCAAAGTCATGGCGTCCTGCTCGCCCTCGCGCCCAACGACGAGACGAACACGGCCGAGCTCAGGATGTCGTTTGGCAATCTCGGCAACCTGACCCGGATGGACGAACATGCCCTTCACCTTGGTGGTCTGGTCGGCGCGGCCCATCCAACCCCTAATCCGGATATTGGTGCGGCCGCACGACGAAACGCCGGGCATGATGGCCGACAGGTCACCGGTGGCAAGCCGGACCATCGGATAGTCCGGGTTGAACGAGGTCACGACGACCTCGCCGACATCGCCGTCGGGCACCGGGTCCCCGGTGCCTGGCCGGACAATCTCGACAACGATGTTCTCGTTGACGATCATCCCATTCCCCGCCTCACTCTCGTAGGCGATAACGCCGGTCTCAGCGATGGCGTAGCATTGCAGAAGCGAAACGCCGCGCGAGGCGAGTTCTTGGCGAAGCGAGGCCGGCAGCGCCGCGCCAGAGACGAGTCCACGCTTGATGGACGAGGCGTCTTTGCCTGACTGCGCGGCGGTATCGAGCAGGATTTTCACAAAGTCCGGAGTGCCGATGTAGCCGCTCGGTTTGTAGTGAGCGATGGCTTCAAGCTGTTGCTCGGTGTTGCCGACGCCGCCGGGGATCACGGCACAGCCGAGCCGGTGCGCCCCGGCTTCGATGATGTAGGCGCCTGGCGTGAGATGATAGGAAAATGAATTATGCGCGATATCGCCGGGGCGAAAGCCGGCGGCGAACAACGCGCGCGTCGCACCGCCATAATCGTCGAAATGGCTCTCCGGCTCAAAGATCGGCCCCGGCGACATGTGCAGCCGCTTGGCCTTGCCTGGCGCGGTCGTGTTGAAACCGCCGAATGGAGGGCTTTGCTTTTGCAAGGCATGAAGATCGGACTTGCGAAGCAGCGGCAGCTTGGCAAGCGCTGCACGTGAAGCGACGGATTTCGGATCGGCCCCCGCCAACTGCTTCGCCCAGCCGGGCGCTGTCATCGCCCACGCGACAATTTCGGGCACCCGGGCGAGTAACTGGCGCTCGCGCGCAGCAGGCTCGCGGATTTCCAGAGCGTCATAGTGATCCGGCATGGCTAAGCGAGCCAGCGCTTCCGACGCTTGTAGTGCTTCACGTCGCGGAACGACTTGCGCTTGCCCTCGGCGACCCCGAGATAGAACTCCTTGACGTCTTCATTCTCGCGAAGTGACTCGGCCTTGCCGTCCATGACAATACGGCCATTTTCGAGGATATATCCGTAGCTTGCGTATTTAAGCGCCATATTGGTGTTCTGCTCGGCGAGCAGGAAGGACACACTCTCCTTCCCGTTGAGATTCCTCACGATGTCGAAGATCTCCTCGACGACCTGCGGCGCGAGGCCCATCGAAGGCTCGTCGAGGAGGATCATCTTTGGCCGCGACATCAGCGCACGCCCAACGGCGCACATCTGTTGCTCGCCACCGGAGGTGAAGCCCGCCATGGCATTGCGCCGTTCGGCAAGCTTGGGAAAATAGGAATACACCAGATCGAGATCGGCGCGGATCGCGGCGCTGCCGTCACGCCGCGTGAACGCACCGGTCAGCAGGTTCTCCTCGACCGTGAGATGGCCGAAGCAGTGCCGGCCTTCCATCACCTGGATGCAACCGCGACGCACCAATTCGTTCGGAGAAAGGTCCTGCACTTCGGCACCGTCGAACACGATGGCGCCCTTGGTGACATCGCCACGTTCGGCGCGGAGCAGATTGGAGATTGCTTTGAGCGTCGTGGTCTTGCCGGCGCCGTTGGCGCCAAGCAGGGCAACGATACCGCCGCGCGGCACGTCCAGCGAAACGCCCTTCAGGACCAAAATGACGTGATCGTAGATAACCTCGATATTGTTGACGGAGAGGATGTTCTCCGCAGCTTGCGGTTCACTCTGCGTCGCAACCGACATACCGGCTCCGCCTCAAAAAGGCCTCTCCCCGCCTTGCTGCGGGGAGAGGTAATCCAATCAGCTTAAGTCGACTTGTCGCAAGCTTCCGTGCGCTTCGGCCAGCCAGCATTGGCGCCGGCATAGTCCTTGGCAGCCTGATCGATCAGCGGGACGACCTTGTCCTTGATCGGAGCGATCCAGTCGGAGCCCTTGGTCCACTTCGCGCCGTCCCAGCGCGCCATGTAGGCCGAATTGTGCCCATTGTGATCGTCGCAGGTGACCTGCATCGGCGCGGCAAAGCCGTCGGCGCCGAGCTCCTTCAGTCGCGCCGCGGTGATGTTAAGCGTCTCGAGACCACGGCGCATATCCTCCCCGGTGATCGCTTTCTTGCCGGTGATTTTCTGCGCGTTGCGAACCGCTTCGGCGATGATGATCGCGTTGAGCACACCGCGGTTGTAGAAGTTCTCGCCAATCTTTTCTTTCGGCAGCAAACTCTTTCCCTTGTCCACGACATGCTTGACGATGTCCTGGATCACCGGAAAGTTGGTGCCGACCTGATTGAAGTCGAGCGAGAGATAGCCCTTCGCGCCGTCGCCGGCCGGGCGCGCGTCATCGTCGCCGCCGGCCCACCAGTTTCCAATCAAGTGGTCCATCGGATAGTTGTTCTTTGCCGCCTCCTTCACGGTGACGGGATTCATGGCGCCGAATCCCTGGATGTAAATCCAGGTCGGACGGTCACGGCGGATGTTGAGCCATTGCGAAGACTGATTCTGTGCCTCGGCAGCCGGCACCGGATAGAGCTTCAACTCGAAACCATAGTCCTTGGCCAGCGCTTCGAGCAGCGGGATCGGCTCCTTGCCGTAGGGCGCATCGAGATAGATCAGGCCGATCTTTTTGCCCTTGAGCTTGTCGAGTCCGCCTTCCTTGTCGCCGATGTAACGCACGAACATCGACGCGCCGTCCCAATAGGTGGCCGGCGGATTGAAAATCCACGGGAAGGTCGTGCCGTCGGCCGATGCCGAGAGGCCGTAGGCCATGGACAGAATCGGAATCTTGTCGACCGCGGCCTTTGGAATCAGCGGCAAGGTGATGCCGGTCGAATACGGATTGATAACGATCGGATGCTTCGACTTGACCTGCTCGTAGCACTCGAGGCCCTTCTTGGTGTCGTAGCCGGTCTCGCATTCCTCGACGACGACCTTGACGCCGTTGATGCCGCCGTCGCGCTCGTTGAGCATATTGAGGTAGTCGGCCATGCCGCTCATGATCGGCGCGCCGGAGACCGCGAACGGCCCCGTGCGGTAAGACAACAGCGGAACGTAGATCGAATCCTCGGCGCTGGCCGTGACCGGCGCCAGCGACAGGGCGCTCGCGCACGCCAAAGCTCCAAGCAATATGCGGTATCTGCTCATTGACATCTCCCTTCCCTCGCCCGGCGGCACGCGCCGCCATGTGTTGATCCGCCACCCGTAAGCGCCGGCCGTCCCTTTTGCGGGGTTGGCCGACAGTTTGCCCCGTTAGTAGGGGAAAGGCCACACCCTCAGTTTCTGCTTTCCGACCTGCCAAAGGCGCGCCAGACCGGCCGGCTCGATGATCAGGAAAAACACGATCAGCGCACCAATGATCATGAATTGGATGTGCTCAACTGTCGCAGCTTGGATCGGCATGTCGAGCTTCGGTGGCAGGTAACGCAGCACAATCGGCAGCACGTAAATCAACGCCGCCCCGAAGAACGAGCCGAGCACGCTGCCCAGGCCGCCGATGATGACCATGAACAGGATGAAGAAGCTCAGGTTGACGTCGAACACCGCGGGCTCGGCGCTGCCGTACCACAGGAACACCAGAAGCGCGCCGGCGACGCCGCAGTAGAACGACGAGATCGCAAACGCGAGCAGCTTGGTGCGAAGCAGCCGGATGCCGATCAGTTCGGCGGCGAGGTCCATGTCGCGCACCGCCATCCACATGCGGCCGATGCGGCCGTGCACCAGGTTCGAAGCGAGCCATGTCATCACCACGACGATAACAAGCACAACGTAATAGCGGGTGGCGTCACTCGCGGTCGCGCCCGTCACCGGGATGCCGAAAAGCGTGCGGGTCGGCACCTCGATCGCACCTGACGTGTTGTAGTTGTAAAGCCACGGCACCCGGAAAAAGCACCACGACAGGAAGAACTGCGCGGCGAGCGTCGCTACCGCGAGATAGAAGCCCTTGATCCGAAGCGACGGCAGGCCGAACAGCACGCCAACCATAGATGAGAAGAAGCCCGACACGATCACCCAAACGATGATATTGACGCCAGGAAAAATGGTGGTGAGCTTGTAGCAGGCGTAAGCACCCACGCCCATGAAGGCGCCGGTGCCGAGCGAAAGCAATCCGGTGTAGCCCGTGAGCAGGTTGAGGCCGATCGCGGCGAGCGAGAAGATCAGGAACGGGATCATTACCGCGCCGATGAAGAACGAACTGCCGAAATAAGGAATGACGACTGCGGCGATCAACAGGATCGCGGCCATGCCGAAACGATCCTGCGCGATCGGGAACACCGCCATGTCGGCGGTGTAGGTCGTATGGAACTGGCCGGCCTCACGGTACAGCATCGCGTCAAATCCGCTCGATGATGCTCTCGCCGAACAAGCCCTGCGGCCGGAACAGCAGGAAAATGAGAGCGATCACGTAAGCCAGCCAGCTTTCGATCCCGCTACCGAGCAGCGGTCCCCAGTAGAACTCACCGACCTTCTCTCCGACGCCCACGATCAGGCCGCCGACAATGGCGCCGGGTATCGAGGTCAAGCCGCCGAGAATCAGCACCGGCAACGCTTTCAGTGCAATGATCTCCAGAGCGAAGGACACATCGCCGCGCGCGCCCCACAGGATGCCCGCAGCCAGCGCGACGAGGCCGGCGGCGAACCAGACGATCACCCAAATCTGCTCGAGCGAAATGCCGACCGACAACGCGGCCTGATGGCTGTCGGCGACCGCCCGGAGGGCGCGGCCAATCCGCGTCTTCTGGAAAAAAATGCCAAGCGCCGCAACCATGACCGACGCGATGATCGCTGCTGCGATATCAATCTTCTGCAGGGCGACAAAACCACCGGCCATCTTGAACTCGTAAGCCCCCTTCGGCAGCAGGAGCTGCTCGGCGATCATCACCTTCGACTCGCCGCCGAAAAT
>Ga0265325_10002979_pt1 | contig 11238 bp, 8 predicted proteins | sample 41420metaG_FD_202090 | JGI IMG/M metagenome (GOLD analysis project Ga0265325, IMG submission 202090) | Rhizosphere microbial communities from Carex aquatilis grown in University of Washington, Seatle, WA, United States - 4-14-20 metaG | ecosystem: Host-associated > Plants > Roots > Rhizosphere >...
GGCAATGAGCAAGCCGAGGGCGGCGCCGGCGACGCACAACAGGAGGCTTTCGGCCAGCAGCGTCCGGCGCAGAGCGACTGTGCTGGCTCCCAGCGCCGCACGGAGACCCAGTTCACTTTCGCGGCGCACGGTCCTCGCCAGAATGAGGTTGGCCACGTTGGAGCAAGCGATGACGAAGACCAGAATCGACGCCGCCATCAGCACCAGCAGCACGGTCCGAGCTCCCGAGGTGAGCTGGTCTCGCAACCGCACGGCGGTGATTCGAAAATCGGCTCGTGGCGGATAGGCTTCGGGATGTTCCCGCTGCATGGTTCCGTATACGGAGCGCAACTCCGCTCTCGCCATTTCCAGAGTCGCGCCGGGAGCGAGTCTCGCGAATAACTCGGTCATCCGGTGTACGCGGCCCTGCGCCATCGTCGCGGAAAGATGGTGCGCGCTGGTCACCAGGTTGGTAATAATCTCGGTATCGGCAGGGTAAGGGACGCAGGGCTCGAGGACGCCCACCACAGTGGCTGTGCGGGTATCGAAGGAGCCGAGCCGGACGGTCTTGCCCAGCACCGTGGGGTCGCTTTTCAGCGACGTCGACCAGAAACGGTACGTCAGAACGACGGCCCCGGCGGCCTTCGGACCGTCGTCGTGCGCGTCCAAAAGCCGGCCGAGCACCGGGCGCAGGCCCATGACCTCAAAATACGATCCGCCGGCCACGCCCGCGCGAACCTCCCGGGGCTCTCCGAGACCAACCATAGTGAAGCCAATAACGGAGAAATCTCCGAATGAACTCAACGATTTCACGCGTGAGCGCAGGTCTTCAATTTCCGGCACGGAGAACGCGGCATCATCTGTTCCGACGCCCTCCGCGGTCTGACGGATGTAAATCAGCCGGTTCTCGTCGCGGTTGACCAGAGGGCGCAGCAGGACGCCGCGCACCAGGCTGAACATGGCAGCATTCGCGCCGATTCCGAGGGCCAGGGTCAGCACCACAGTCGCCGAAAGCCCTTTCGTACGGGTCAGCGAACGGGCCGCGAACTTGAGATCGTGAAGGAACGTCACGATGTTTGCGAGCATGCCGGTTGCTCCTCCTGTGCTCCGTTGCCTTTGGGCAAGTCCGTCGCCGCTCCCAACCTCATGCAAACAAAGGCGAAGATGCTGGGGGCGGATCCGCTTTTGTCCCGATTCCGCAATTCCTGCGTTCGGAAAGGGACACGAAACAGGATACAAAATATCCAGGTCTGGTAACCTGAGGTTTTCCCATGCACCGTGCCTTACTTCTCGCACTCGTAGTGTCCTCAGGCTTCGCGCAGACCGCTCCGCCGGATAATCCCCCAGTGATTCCGCCGCAGAAAGAAGTGGTGGTGGTCACCGGGACCTTCGAGCCCATTCCGCTGGAAGATGCCGACCGCAACGTCGATGTCCTGACGGTGCACGGAGATCGCACGCTATTCGATTCGTTTGCGGATTATCTGAAGCTGGATTCCTCGGTAGACCTGCAGGAGCGCGCGCCGAACACGATTCAATCCGACATTTCAATTCGCGGAGGCACGTTCGGCCAGACACTGGTGCTTCTGAATGGCATGCGCATCAACGACGCGCAGAGCGGCCATCACAATATGGACTTGCCGCTGCCTCTCGATGCGGTGTCGGAGCTGCAGATTCTCAATGGGTCAGGTTCGGCTGAATACGGGTCTGATGCGGTGGGCGGCGTGGTCAATATTCTGACGCGGAAGCCGTCGGAAGAACCGGAATTACGGCTTCGTGGGGCGCTGGGCAACTATGGCGTGAATGAGGAGAGCGGGTCGGTTTCGTTTGGCGACGACCGGTTGAGCGAACAGCTTTTCGGCGCGCGCGATTTTTCCACCGGCTTTATTCCAGACCGCGATTATCGCGATCTCGACCTCACCTCCATCAGCCACGCCAAAACGCGGGTTGGATTCACCGACCTGCTGCTGACGTTGAGCGATCGACCCTTCGGCGCGGATCAGTTTTACGGCCCTTACCCTTCATGGGAACGCACGAAAGGTTGGTTTGCGTCCATTCGGCAGGAACTGGGGGCCAACACCGAGGCTGATTTTTCATATCGCCGGCACACAGATCTCTTCGTGCTGTTCCGCGACGATCCGGCAATCTATACGAATCGCCATCTGCTGGATAGCTATGAAGGCGCGCTGCGGCGGAGCGATAAGTTGCCCATCGGCACACTGCACTACGGCGCGGAGTATTATGACGAATCGATCGACAGCAACAACCTGGGTATCCACGCGCGCAATCATGAAGCTGTATATGCGTCGTGGGACACGCGGTCGCTGCGCCGGTTTTCGTTCAGTCTGGGCGTGCGCGACGATATCTATGATGGGCTGAGCAACCAGGTGAGTCCCACGGCGGCGGGCGGCTATTGGATCAACTCGAAACTGAAGGCTCGCGCGTCGGTGAGCCGCGCGTTTCGGTTGCCGTCGTACACCGATCTTTATTACAGCGACCCGTCGAACCTGGGCAACCCGAATCTGCGCCCAGAGAAATCGTGGAACTACGAGGGCGGTTTCGATTATTTTGCAGGCAAACGGTTCAAGGCTTCGGCCACCGTCTTCCAGCGGCGCGATACGGATCTGATCGATTACGTTCTTGACCCGACGACTAATATCTACACGGCTACTAATTTTCAGAAACTGGTCTTCACGGGATTCGAGGGTTCAGTGGAGGCGCGGCTCCGCGATGACGAGGTGATTACGGTGGGTTACACGGGGCTGATTGGAGACCGCGGCGCGGTTGGCGATGTGATTTCGAAGTATGTCTTCAATTACCCCATCAACAATGCCGTGGTGGGGTGGCAAGGCTCTATTCGTTCGTGGCTGGTGGGGCGAACACGGATTGGGATTGTAGATCGCTATGCGCGTAGCCCTTACGCCATCTGGGACGCATCGTTCGCTCGGCCTCGCGGCCGAGTGCGACCTTTTCTTCAGTTCACGAATCTAACCAGCACCGTTTACCAGGAAGTGCTGGCGGTTTCGATGCCCAGGCGCGGAGTGGTGGGCGGCGTCGAGATCGTGATGCCCCTGGCGAGGTGAACATGAACGACGTGGACAGACAGTTGTTTCTGGAGGGGCTTCAGGAGAGCCGGGAGAGCTTCCTGAGTTCGCTGAGCGGCGTGTCGGACGCTGAGGCCGTGTGGAAGCCTGCCGAGGATCGCTGGTCGATTCTGGAATGCGCGGAGCACGTCGCGGCGGTGGAGGGCGGCATGCTGCGGCTAATCGGCAAGGGCGTGCCGTTGGATGCGGCGGTACCGCACGATCCCTCGCGAGAAGAGAACATCCGTAAGAACGCGGCCAACCGAAGCCGGCCACTGGCAGCGCCGGAACTGGCACATCCACGTGGACGATTTGTTGCCCTGAGCGATGCCGTGGAACAGTTCACGAAGCGCCGGGAGGAATCCACGCGCTATGTGGAATCGTGTTCAGACGACCTGCGCCGTTTGGCTGTTTTGCATCCGGTGTTCGGCGAGATTACCTGCCACGAATGCCTGTGGTTGCTGATTGGCCATCCGGCTCGGCATGCGGAACAGATTCGCGAGATCCGCGCACTGGCACGAGTAGAACAGCGGCCCTAGTGCGTCGGGAACAGCGGTTTTCCCTGCGAGCGCAGCATATCGTTCACCTGCGATACGATTTTCGAACCTACGTTGCCGCGCGTACTCACCCATAACGCACGGAGCACCATCTTTCCGTTGGCTTTGATCTTCGAGGTTTTTCCGCCAACACTGGCATCCACTTCGATGGGGTTCACCTCCATCTTCAGAATGGCCAGATAGGCTTCGTTGCAGCCCTTCCGCTGCCCTTTGCGCCAGAATTCTTCCGATGTCGTGGTGGGGATTGGATTGAAAATGTGCGGCGTCGGCTGCGTCAGGGCCGGCCACTGCTTCACCGGTTTGCGATCCAGCGAATTGTCCTGATACTGTTCCGCCATATCCTGCATGGCGTCGGCGTAGCCCTGTACAGTTCCATTGAATTCGGCGAGTGCATCGGTTGACGCCCAGATGGCGGGCATCCCAATGATGGAGGAGATGGCCGCCAGAATGAGGCCGCCTACTCCGGTGACGGTGCCTGCTGTCGCGACTGCCGCGACCGTGGAATAGGTGGCCGCAATGTCGAGGCCAAGGTCGACGATGCTGACAACGCCACCGATGATATCGAGGGCGGAACTCATGTTCCCCAGCGTCGGCGAACCCGGCGTGATGTTGGGATTGATGGTCCCCCCTCCAAGATCGGGCGGGGGGTGTTTCTGATCCCAGACGCGCAGCCACACTGCGCGCCATGCCTCGTCTTCGGTATTGTCCCTCCCTGTTACGGATAGCGCCATGCTTTTGCCGCGGCCTTCCAGCCGGCCGAGTGGAAACGGCGTGGGCACCCAGGCACGCAGGTTGTAGAGCAGATCGTTCACGCGCTCAATCGCGAGGGCATTGTCGAATTCGACCGTGCCTGTAGTGCTGGTTTGTCCAAAGATGGTGACGCCGCATCCGGCCTTCAACAGCGGGACGACGGTGGGGATCAGAAAATCCTTGTGTTCCTTCTTTAGCTTTTTTCCTTCGATGTCGTAGTTGTACAACAAAACAGTCCAGTCGTTTGCAGCGTTGTTTTTGTAAGTGTATTTTCCGGGACCGGTGGCTCGGTACATGAATTTCCTCCGTTGACCCGCCAGTGGGCCGAAGGATAGACGGCGTCGGCGCGTGGCGCTGTTTCAACTTCGAGGCGGTGAGTGTGTATCGGGAAATCCCTCCCCGGCGAGGCGCAGCATGGTGTAATGTGGGCGAGATGACAGGGGCGCTCACCGGACTCGCGAAGTACACTCTGCTGGTGGTTGGAGCGCTGTTCCCGATTGTGAATCCAATTGGCAACACGCCGATATTTCTGTCGTTGACGCGGGGACTTTCGGGGCGCGGACGAAGAATGCTGGCACGAATGATTGCCGTGAACGGACTGCTTCTAATTCTCGGCTCCATTTTTATTGGCACGCATATCCTGGCGTTTTTCGGCATCTCTCTGCCGGTGGTGCAGGTAGGCGGTGGGCTGGTGGTTGTCTCAACCGGCTGGACGCTGCTTCGCCAACAGTTCGACGACAGCGGCAGTGGAAGCGGCGGACGGCGGGAATGCAATGAGGATAACTATTCGCGCCAGGCGTTCTATCCGTTGACGCTGCCGCTCACCGTAGGACCGGGCACCATTTCCGTGGCGATTACGGTAGGCGCGAATCGACCGGAGGGCTCCGAGTGGCGATGGCCGCTGATTGGAGGAATGGTCCTGGGCTCCCTGCTGATCGCTGCGTCCATCTATCTGAGTTACCGTTTCGCCGAGCGCATCGGGCGCACGCTGGGAGACTCGGCGATGAACGTGATCATTCGTCTGTCCTCATTCATCCTGGTCTGCATCGGCGTACAGATTCTATGGAACGGACTGAGCGCGTTGCTGCGGACCGTTGTCCGATAGATCAGCGCGTGCGCGTCGCCTGTAGAAACAGCACGCCTTCCGGGATTCCACCCAGAATTGAACCGATTACAAAAGATGTATCGGCGGCGTAGCGCAACGCAAACATTCCCACAGAGCGCAGCGGATGACGCCATTCGAATCGAATGGTGGCGTAATTCAGGCCGGTGACCAACGCAACAGCCCCGGCAATCAGAGCAACGATTTTCCATCCGGCGAGCACGGCGATCAGCAGCACAAGCAGCGAGAGGTGCAGCGCATGATATGTACTGAGGAAGATCATGCCGTAGAAGGGAAACGGAATATCCGCGATGCAGCGCGCGCGGTAAGGGCGAGTGCGATCGCGCTTGTTACCCGGCATGTAGCATTGCAGACGGCGTCGTCCGACATGTTTCTTGAAGATATAAGCGCTGCACAGGCCGTAGCCATACCATTGCTTCAGCAGGCCGGCAAAGGTCCGCCGGTCATGGTGGCGCACCAGCGCAGTGGGCTCAAACCAGAGCTCCCAGCCCGCGCGGGAAACCCGAATGGAAATGTCCACATCTTCGCCCGTGAAGCATTTTGGATCGTAACCGTTCACCGACTGCAGCGCTTCGCGACGGAAAGCGACGTTGAGTCCCGCGAAGAACGGATTAAAGAATCCCTGATTGGCTTTGGGCAGATAGCCGGGAGCCGAGTTGCAGCGAGTGAGATCGATAATCATAGGTCGATGCCCTGTTCGATCGCTTCGCGATCCGCGCGGTAATAACGCTCGACGAAGGTGTCGGAAGACGCGTAATAGGTGGTGGGCCCTCCGACGGCTCCAATGTGCGGGTCGCGATAGAAAGGCTCTACCAGGTTCTCCAGCCAGCGAGGCTCCGGTACACAGTCGTCGTCGGCGAAGGCGAGAATTTCGTAGCGCGCCTCAAGGATGGCGCGGTTTCGGGCGGATGGAATGCCTGGTGTCTTCTCGACGAAGATGCGCAGCGGCAGGCGGTCGCGATACGCATCGAAGACCTCGGCATAGCTGGCGCTGGAGTTGTTGTCGACAACCACCACTTCTTCGGGCTGCAAGGTCTGGCTGCACAGCGATTCGAACAAATCGCCGATCAGGTGCGGACGATCTTTGGTAACGATTACCACCGACACGGTGAGTTTCTGTTGATCAGAGTTCATTATGAATTGTTCTTAGATACTCGATGGCCGCGGGAAGATCCCGGCCGATCGCCGTCGCCTTTCCAGCCAATTCGTCTCGATACGCGGTTGCAAAGTTCTCCAGAAACGGACGACTGGGCGCGTTCCAGCATTTTAACGCGCGCAGGACGGCTTCGGGTGTTTGCGCCAGGATCGCCTCGCCGCGACCGGCACTGTGCTCGGCCACGATCAGCGCCAGAAACTTCCAGAACATGCGCAGGAAATCGAGATTGTTGGCTTTGTACGTGGCTGGATCGTCCAGTCCATCGGCAAACAGTTGCCGCTCGCGATGGATGAATCCGGCCGCCGGCGCGGTCCAACCGCCGGATGCGTCCCCGAAGATATCGGGATTCGCACCAGGCCAGAGGATGGCTTGCCAATCGAGGTATTGGTCGGAGGTGTAGAACTGAACGGCCAGGGAGGAAAGGCGCAGATAGAGGCTGGTGCGGCTGCGTGAATTCCGGAAGACCTCGGCGCACCTGCGAGCAGTAGCGCGGAGGGTGGAGGCGCTGGGGAGTTTTCCGTCGGCTGGTTCGCACAGGATGATTAATTCATCCATGGCAAACGTGCTCCCGGCGTGAAAGGTGACCCGGCCCCAATCGATACTGAACCCGTCCGACGCCGACACACGTTCGCCCGCCGGAGCATCGATGCGCACGCGCGCCTGAGCGCGCCATGCGGGATGGGCTCGCAAATCGCGATAGCTCCGCTCCAGGAAAGGAAGAAGAAAACCCAAAGTGTCGTCAACTATGTCGCCGCGGTAACTGAGATGGCGCCGCGCGGCACTGCCCCGCAGACGAACAAGATATTCGACGTATGTTCCCTCGATGGCCGCTTGTCGCGAAGGCGGCAGCGGCAATCCGCGAAGCCCACAGTCCATGCGAATCGATTCCGTGATGGCTTTGTAACAGAGGCTGTTCACAAAAATGGTGTCGGAGAGCCGCCAGCCGCCGATCACTACTCGCGCCAGGTAGATCCACCAGTATCGGAACTCGCTTTCGTATCCCACCGCTGCCTCGTCGTCTGTGACCGGCGCCATCTGGCCCAGACAATCTTCGCCGTACAGCAGCCTCCAGTTTTTCCGTCCCTCCGCGACGCGATGGCGAACAAATGGGTCCTGTTGATCGAGGAGTGCGTGCGGAGTGAAGATTCCCAGATCCGGATCGTAAAGCGGGAATGCGCGTGCGAGGCGTCTATGGGATGCGACGATGCGGGACTGGACCGCTGCGTCCCAGTCGCCCACTACGGTGAGATCGATGTCGCTGATGCCAGGAATGCCGGGTCCCGCGGCGAGTCCTCGTCGCAGGTAAATCGCGCGCAACGATGGAAATTTCCGCAGACGGCGCACGGCCAGACGTATGGAGGCGCGATAAACCGCGTGATAGGCTGCAGCTACAGGAAAGATGGAGGAAGCTACGATGAGCCTCCGGAGCAGGGCTTTCGCGGTCATTCGTCGTGTGTGCGACTTCTGTCCGTTATAACACGCGCGCCCCGATCGTCAGGCGCCATGCGGCGACAGGCTCCCGGGATTGTCTTTCACAACCACTCCATCGCCATGACCGCCGAGATCCGTAGTGAGTTGTTTCAGCGCGCCCTCGTGTAAAACGTTATTGCTCAGGACGCAGTTTTGCAGCTCTTTGTAAACGATCCCGTACGAAGGCGACCACACACCCGCGTTGCCGTCGTCTCGACCCACCTGGAGATTGTTGGCGCAACAGGTGATGCCGCGCGCTCGCTCCAGCCGGATCTGCGAGGAATCGTAAGTGCCCGGCTTCGCCAACTTCCCGCTGCGCTTGACGAAGTTGCCGGTGATGCTCATCTGCACGCCTCCCAGTACGGCGAGCCCACAGGTTCCCGCGCGATCGAGAAAATTGCCGGTGATGTTGTAACCGTCGCCGCGGGAGATGAGAATGCCTTCCTGCTGGTTCCACTCGATGCGGTTCCCGGTGAAGGTGCAGGAAGCGTTCTCATTACGTGCCGCGAAACCGGCTCCCGCGTTTCCCGAGAGCCAGTTGTCCATAAGAAATCCATCCCAGCCGCGCAGCGAAATGCCATCGCCACCGTTGTAGGCAATCATCGAATGGCGGATTGAGAAACACCACGCGCGGCCAAGGCGAACGCCGTCGCCGCTGAAATTCGCTATCTGACAGCGCTCAATGCGAAACGTGTCTTCCTGTTTACCGTAGTCGGGTTTGTTCAGCCAGACACCATGCACACCGTTGCCGAGACCGCCTCCATTGAAAGAAACTCCGTCAATGGTGACGCCGAATGCTCCGGTTATGTTGAGCAGGCAACCGGCTTGCGCATCGGCCAGCCGAATGACCGACCCGAACGGACGCTCGTAATCCCAGGCTGGGACGCCCATCAGAGAAACGTGCGGGCGCATCTGCAACTCGCCGCACATGTAGACACCCGGCGATACGAATACCGCTCCGCCACGCGCCGCCGCTGCGTCAATCGCGCTTTGGATGGCTTTCGTGTCGTCACTCTTTCCATCGCCCTTCGCGCCGAATTGGCGAACATCCAGCAGCGTGTCAGCGGTTTCCGGAACGGCGCCCATTACCGGCTTCATGGCGAGCCACGCGCCGCCGAGCATGGCCGCCCGAGCAATCTGACGCCGTCCGCCAGAAGGCAACGCAGTGTCGTCAGCCAAGTTGGTTATCTCCGGCGCCGGGCAATTCGCGGCTTCAACACAGGTGCGGCGTTGAAGGCCGCTTCCAGGATGTCGGTCTGTTCTTCATTGTGCCGCTTCAGGGAACCCGCCGCAGGGCTGGCGGACGAGGCGCGACCCAGGTATCGTAACGGACGCTTGCCTTCCAGCACGGCGCCAATCACATCCTGCACAAATTCCCATGGACCCATGTTGCGCGGCTCTTCCTGCACCCACACTACTTCGGCGGTAGCCGGATACTGGAGCACTGCTTCCTTCATTTCGGCGGCAGGGAAGGGATAAATCTGCTCCAGCCGCACGATGGCCACATCGTCCACCTTGCGCTGTTCGCGGCTGTTCAGCAGGTCGTAGTAAATCTGGCCGGAGCAGATCAACACGCGCCGCACGCGAGTCGGATCGGCAATCGTGCCGTCCTGCATCACCTCAGAAAAATGTCCGCCGACGAATTGATCGAGAGTGGAAACGGTACGCGGATTTCGCAGCCCACGCTTGGGCGTGAAAACGATCAGCGGCTTGCGCATGGCGCTCTGGTCGGGGCCACCGTACATCTGACGGCGTAGCAAATGAAAATACTGCGCGGGCGTGCTGCAATTGCACACCTGCAGATTGTTCTCGGCGCACAATTGCAGGAAGCGTTCGATGCGCGCGCTGGAATGCTCGGGGCCCTGGCCTTCGTAACCGTGTGGCAGCAGCAGCACGATGCCGCTTGGCTGTCCCCATTTCGATTCCGCGCTGGCGATGAACTGATCGATCATAATCTGCGCGCCGTTGGCGAAGTCGCCGAACTGCGCTTCCCAGATCACCAGGCGCAGCGGGTCGCCCACGCTGTAGCCGAACTCAAAGCCCATCACCGCGTATTCGCTCAACGAGCTATCGAAAACGTCGAACGGCGCCTGGGCGGGATCCAGATGCTGCAAAGGCAGAAAATTGTGGCCATCTTCGTAGTCGTAATACTCCAGGTGCCGCTGGCTGAACGTGCCGCGCGCGCTATCCTGCCCGCTCAGCCGTACCGGTGTGCCTTCCAGCACGAGACTGCCAAATGCCAGCGCCTCTCCCGTTGCCCAGTCTGCCCCACCGCCTTCCAGTAGGTTGCGGCGCTTGTCGAGGAATCCTTTCAGCTTCGGATGAACGTGGAAGTCCGCCGGGAAGGTAACCAGCCCGCGCAGAATCTTCTCAACGGTGAGAGCAGAGATTTCGGTGTGCGTCCGGGTTTTCACGGCATCGCCTGAACCGAAGGCGCCCAGCTCGTCCCCCTGATACTTCTCGGCGTGCCGCTTTGCCGCGTCGTAGATGTTGTTGAGGCGTGCCGGAACTTCGGCGCGCATTTCTTCCACCCGTTCGGCCGTCACAACGCCGTCGCGCACGAGGCGCTGCGAAAAAAGGACTGCCACGGAAGGATGATCCTTAATCCTGCGGTACAACAAGGGCTGCGTATAGCTGGGATCGTCGCCCTCGTTATGGCCATGGCGGCGATAACAGACCATGTCGATGACAACGTCCTTCTTGAACGCCTGGCGAAATCCGTAGGCAAGTTGTGTCGCACGCAGGCAGGCCTCCGGGTCGTCGCCGTTCACGTGGAGGATAGGAGCCTGCACCATTCGTGCCACATCGGTGGAGTAAGTGGCCGAGCGCGATTCCTGCGGATCCGTTGTGAATCCAATCTGGTTGTTGATGACGATGTGAATGGTGCCGCCAGTGTGGTAACCGGGAAGCTGTGAAAGATTCAGCGTCTCCGCAACCACGCCCTGGCCCGCAAAGGCCGCGTCGCCATGCAGCAGGATGGGCATCACCCGCTCGCGAGGAATATCGCCCATGCGATCCTGCTTCAGCCGCACGATGCCCTCGACAACCGGATCGACGGCCTCGAGATGGCTTGGATTGAACGCCACCGAAACAGTGATGTCGTTGCCCTGCGCGGAGCGCCTC